>Ga0163148_10007140_pt1 | contig 10586 bp, 6 predicted proteins | sample OliLakLV19MP7P2_FD_148606 | JGI IMG/M metagenome (GOLD analysis project Ga0163148, IMG submission 148606) | Freshwater microbial mat bacterial communities from Lake Vanda, McMurdo Dry Valleys, Antarctica- Oligotrophic Lake LV.19.MP7.P2 | ecosystem: Environmental > Aquatic > Freshwater > Lake >... | reverse complement strand
CTTTTTACTTCTATTTTGGTAGGAACTGTGCTGCGCTCATGTTTATGGCGGTCCCTGACATGGTATTCCTTTTCTTTGGGACTACGATAATATTCTTCTATATCATGCTGATGCCTTCTATTCTTAGAAGTGTGTTCTTCTCGTGAGTCATGCCTTGTCTTTTGATGACGATGATGATGGCGTTGAGCTGCCTCCCGACGCGGTTTCTGGTCATTTCGCGACGAAGTAGCAGGGGAGCTTCGATCTTCCGACGTGGCATCCGGTCCATACCTATCTGGAGACATCTCGTAAGCCAATCCGGGAGATTCCGTGGTGCGCGTCAAGCGACTTCCAATTAAAAACCAGACAAAACAAAATGAAAAAATGACGTGTTAGCTACAGACAAAGAAGAGAGGCAGGGCACAGCGTCTGTCGTCAAGGGCATGATTGTTGTCTTACAGGACTTGTGGAGAATCCGACGAGTCGTCGTTTGCATCTTCTCCAACATATGGAGGTGTCTTGGGAAGCTTGGGAACAGCAACGTCATGGGCGGGGGCATCTTCGTGCCATAGTCGTTGATGGTTGGGGCTGCTTTGACGATTGGGGCTACGCCAGATCGCATTATGCTCCAGGTGTTTTTTCTTTCGATTTGGATTGGTAAGATTAGAGGATAGCGATGGAGTACCTCTCCTTCTCCTTCCACGAGGGTCCTTGTATTTTGTTTTGGTACCACCTGGATCTTGAGGAGGGTCTTTGTTGTATTGATAATCCATAGGGGGGTCATTGGTACTCCATTCTTCGTCTTCCCTCAAGCTTTGCATTGGTGCATGGAAGTGATCATGATCACGATGACCGTGACGATAAAAGTGCTGGGGAGAATCGCGTGTCATTGGCGAACTTTGCCCGCGAGAGGCTTGCGCAATGTATCGAATCAAATCTGATTCCGGGTTTGTATCTTCGGAATAAATACGCGAGGATATCTCTTGCCGACTCTGTCGTTGAATATCTTCAGAATTTGGTGGGTCAACCTGTTTCCTTGGCGATGGAGATGGCGAATTGGATGGGTCCCGGGAAGAGACTGTGTCAATGTTATTCTTTCGGGTTGGACTGCGGTTCCTTCTATGAGGCGACGGATCCCTGTCTTCTTTTAGGTTCTGTAGCTTTTGCTTATGTTTCCTCGGCGGTGGCGAAATGGGTGGGTCCGGTGAACATACCGTGTCGTTGTTCGTCTTCCGATGCAGGCTCCAGCCCCTGTCTTTTTTTAGTCTCTGTAGCTCTTGCTCACGAGAGAATATATACTCCTTGTAGTCCCTACCATCACTGTGTAAACCCGAAACTTCTTCTCCGTCTGCTCCACAGACCAACCATTCGGGCGGCCTCTTTGAAGAATCGTTCTGGGGCAGTTGAGGATAGTTCAATCTATGGTCGCCGTCTCCTTGTTTCCGTCTACCCCGGTAGCCATCAGCATCGTTTACGTCATCAGCAAGAGGAGGAGAGGGGCGACTTTCCTTTTCCGCAGCTTTCACTGCTGATTTCGATTTGGCGTTGGGTGCGAGCGCATTGGATTCAGACTTCCGTGTGGGTGATGGTGTATGCGTTTTACTTTCAATTTTTCCCTTGGAATTCAGTGGTGCCGTATTGTTGCGGGGTTGAATCTCAGTGGCACGGAGTAAGGGATCAGGTCTAGGGCTTGAAAGGGTTGTAATTGGAGATATCAGGTGACTCTTAGCTGTTGTCGGTAGATGTTCTTCACCATCTCCAATGGATCTGATCTTTTGGAGTAACCGGGCCATGATACTCTCCTGGCTATCATCACTCTTGACATTAGGTAGCTCTTCCTCCAACAGCTCCCCTTCCTTTTGGGTATATGTAGAGGTCGATGTTGTAAGCGTCGTTTGCTTATGATGCTCTTGTGGTTTTGTCTCCTTTTTGCTGTGATTACCACCACGGTTGTGATTGCCACCACGGTTGTTGTTTTTGCTGCTGTTTTTGGTGCTGCTGCTGTTGTTGTTGTGATGGTTTTCTCCAAATGTACTCGAGAGAACTCCACTGGAATTGTACAGGCTATTGCTTTCGGCAGTCAATGTGCTTTGGTCAAAAGGATCCTCCTCGTGCCGCGCGCAGTGGCGATCATAGGGATGCCGGCTGTGGTGGTTTGGGTCGGCTTCTGACGCTACAAGATGCCGTGTTGCCATGGCTGTGCTTGTGTCTTCTTCCTTCTTCTTCGCCTTATGCAGGGGGCTCCGGTAGCCTTTGTTCGTGTTGGCGTGTTGATAAAGAGATTTTCTGGCGTCGTTGTTATCTTTGACGCTGTCGGTATGGTCCCCAGTATTGTTGCTCAAGCCAATATGCATGCCCCGCTCCCTCTGGTGTGCACGGTCCAATTTGACTACAGGTATTTTGCCAGTTCCAACCGAGTTCAAACGGTGGGCGCTTAAACTACTGACGTAAAAGCACTTGTTGCATTTGACCAGTCGTCTGGTCTCGATAGAGTACAACGGAAAGTCTGAACACGGAGCCGTCAAGACACGATCCATTTCGACCACATGCACAATACCCGGACAATTGGACTTCAGGCAGAAGCAATTGTTCCCCAATAGATTCGTTTGTATCTCAGATTTCTTCAACGATTGCGTTTCTCCAAGAAAACAACTGAAAATATTCCCGTGCGTGGAAGGCTTTTCGATTTCAGGTTTGATCTTCTCGGGTGCTTTTCTCAGAACCGACCTCCTCGGCGAGGGCGCCTTCTTTGCCGCCACCATCTTCATATTTGAGTACTAGCAATCTTGAAGACTAACTACTTATTAACTACTGAAGTGAATACGTAATGGTTGGGGAGGACAATGAAGATGCAATCGATACTATTTGTCTCCACGACGTACGGCTGGAAGTTCAGCTCTACTGTTGTACCCTTTAGCACTCTGATGACGCCTGCTGGTACTGCTGCTGCTGCTACCACCAGAAGTACACTGTCAATAGCTTGAGTGTTGGAGCTAGCTAGCTACTAGTAAGTCTGTTGGAACTGGTGCAGCACCAGCGAAGGTAGGAATTACTATTGGCGGCAAAGAGCAATTACAATGTGACTATCGCCCGGACGTTTTCTCCTAAGTAAAATATCGCTGATTAGCCTCGAGCTGGCTGCCGGGCCAGCTTTAGTACGTAAGAGCGCACACAAGCTCACTGGATCGAGCCACGGCAACATTTAATTTAGCACTAGCTGCTAGCTACAATTAGTTGTACCAATAGCTACTAGTCTACTATTAGCTACTAGCTAGCTAGTAGGTAGTGACAATACTATTAGTATTAGACGATCAGAAGTCCCTTCCACTCTGGTAGAGTAGTAGAGTAGCATCGTAGCGCATTACAGCAGGACTTCAGCATTAGCATGGGCTAGCTAGCTAGTGTCAGATCCGTGCAGATGACGGAGCCAATAGTACAGTAGTTTCGTCATCAAACTGAGGGTGGTCTGGCATCCAAGCCTTCCCGACCAGGCACTGCACAACCTCATATTTGCAATCAAGATCTTTCGTCCTTTGCGTTTTTACGACATTCACTGTGCTGAGTCCTCATATCTAAGTGGTGGCATTTTTCGTTAGGATGAACACAGCTATCTGGGGCTAAATGAATCTCCTAAAAAAAGAGAGAGAAGAATTCCAAAGTGCTTTTTTCGTGGTCCTCTTGCACCTTTGTATGGGAGCAAGGGATAGGCATGGAAGGAAATGACCGAACACCTTCAACGCCAACCATTCCTTTTGCTTCGAAAGAACTTCTTCTGCAAGTGATGGAAAACCAGAAGAGCCCATGTTGATACTGCTTCCAAAAAAATGTTTCACAGACATTTCTCAAATCTTGCCGGAGTAACGATATAATGCGGTCTCTCTATTTCGCTTTCTCTGCAGATATTTTGCTCAAAGAGCCTAGCCTGATTGACTCGCTTGCATCATTTCATTGCGTGTTTTGTCGCTGTTGTGACGGTACAGGAGGGATGGAGGGAGTATAAACATATTTTTTAGCTTCTTATTACACCTGATTTCTTTTTTATGTTGCACTTCGAGCTACTGCCGAGATGATCCTTGAGGACAAGGACACCTGGTGATGCAATCGGCGGAAGGTTCGACGGCAAATGACCCCCGTGAGCCCAGCGCTGTCCAAGTTGGTCGGTGACAGCACGCGCGAAACTCTTGCCATCTGCTAAATGACGATCAAGCCCATTCCTCCTCGACGAATCCCTCGTATTCGTGTAGTCGATCATCCTCCTGGACTATCCGGGGAAGGCTGTGTCCCTCCAGTTCTGCCATGCTTTGATCGCCTTTTGTCGTATAGACAAAGAAACCACTCGCTGACATGGAAGAAAAGGCGGTGGAAATGCTGCTTAAAAAACTGGATTGGTGGCTACTTCCAGACCCTAGCCCCAGGCTGTCCCCATAGCCGTTTCTGTTGTGGCTGCAGCGACGCATTCGCCCGCTACCGCTACGCTTGCATTTTTCCAAGTGATGCAAAAGAAGACTTCCTCTCCGACTGTCCAAATCTAAACCAGGATGGGCAGCCCTAATGCCGGCTGTATCCGGGTCATGGGTGTGGGTTGTTTCTTCCGTCAGGGCCTTCTTCGAGGATGAATGATACCCTTCCGTGTCCTGCAGAATGGTACGACTGGCATGGCAAGTGTTCCCATACAAATTTGTCCTCGAGTCTCGATCCGGGACGCCGGGTCCCTTTTTAAGATGTTGCGAATTTCGAAAGGAAAAGAGGCTGAGGCGTCGACTGCCGCGGCTGCTACTGCTAGAACCACTGAAAAATCCTCCTCTTTGATGACTCGATTCACTTGCTTTCCGTGACACTTTGCGAGGAAGGCTGTCGCCTAACACCCGTCGACACTCTCCTTGCCTTTGTGATCCTACACTTTGGGATGCGATGCTCTCTCGACGTGTTGGCGGCGCCGGTATTTTGTCGGTGCTACTGCTATTGCTAATACGATGCCGAGGGATGTTCGACTCGTCATCGGGGAGAACGGGACGAGGCGTCACGTTAGAGTTAGCAAAACTGTCGACCGAGCTGTTCATGGCTAGTTTCTTCCGTAGTTCCTTTGTTTGGCTTGTTTTTTAAATCGGCAGGGACCGGAAGCTAAAATTTAATGAGGTTCCTAACCTGCCTTGTTTTGTTGCAATTGTGCTGGCATGTAGCATAGTATGCTTGGGGCAAGGATGATAATGATGCGCCATGAATTGCATGAATGAATCGGGATCTACATCACGTCTAAAAACATCAATTACAGCCTTACAGGATTGGGGGAAGCCTCTTCCTAAGTCCACAGTGCTCCAGTACCGCTGTAAACCTTGTGGTACAATTGTACTGTAGCTTGTTCGGTCATACTCTTGAGTAGATTCTCGATTAAGTAAAACAGGCCGAATTCGATACCCGGTCGAGTAGCGACAGGCACCGTTCAACTGTACTACTCCAGAGTACTCGAGTAGTGTAGTACGATACGTCGATACCACTAAGAACGAGAGGGAAACCTGGAAACTATCCTATGCTACTCTGCTTGTGTTTAGGTCTAGACTCTGTTATAAAAACAACACTAAAACAAAACAACATTAGGTTAAACTAGAATCATATTGATTTATACTGTGTTTAGATTGCTAATAGGGTGCACTGGATTGCCTAGCAAATGCGATGGAGGCAAACCAGAGACAAAACACCAATTCGTTCAACAAATGAGACCACCACATTGCCACCACATTGTTCTTGTTTCAAACCATGCTTGACCGGCTACAACTTGACTTGGTACTCTACTCAGATTTTTTGTGGGCTTTCTTACTCTTCGTCGACTTGTGTGAGAGTTTGCTTTTGGTGCTCTTCTTGGACTTGCTGCTCTTCCTTGTAGCCGAATCTAGTTCTTCTTGAGCCTGGGATTCCGGTTTCTTGGGGACTTTGCGCTTACCATCTCTATCTGCCGTGCCTCTGGTCACATGAGATGTCTTCGAATCATCATCAAACGAGCCCTCTGGCGTGCGACTCTTTTTCTTCGTGTGCTTAGGCTTTGTCTGCATCCTTGCATAGTGCTGTGCGACCAGTTGCTTCATCAGAAGCTCCTCGCTGAATTGACCTGATTCGTCCAAGCAGCTTTCCGCGATAATCTTGTCACTTGAAGTGCTTGACGAATCAACGTCCATCTTGTTATCAGACTTGGATGAAAGCGTGCTGTTGTCGTCGTCGTCATCATCTGATTCTTCATCGGAGGAAGACTCTTCTTCCACAAAAGTGTATGCTTCGTCGTCGCCATCGTTGACACTTGCACTGGCAAAGGGAGGATAAGGTGAGTTCACTTGAACCTCCTCGGGCACAGAAGCTGGATGCCCGCTGGATCCATCAAAATCAAATCTGCCGCGGGATGGACGCGGAGGCGTGTTGCCAATAGGATTCGCCGATGCATCCCCTTCATAACTGACGGGAGAAAACTTCTTATCTTTTTCTTTGAATTCCAAATGAACATGTGTGCCGGTCGCGTTGCTGTGCTTGTGGATACCAAAGAACAAAGGATCTTCCTTGGCCAAAACAAGGCAGTCGGCGACTGCTAGAGTCGGCTTCCGCGAGTTGAGAGGGTCACCAATAAGCACTCGATACTGAAAAGTAAAGTTGCCTTTTTTGCCAAGCAAATGCTTGATGTTACGAACCATAGCCATGTATCGAGGATGGATGCGAAGCATTTGCAGTCTCTGCTTCTTGGTTTTCAGATGGGGGAACGATACCTTCATTCGCTTCAAAATGTAATTCAAAACAGCATCTGGATTGGTGAAATCAACGTGCAGCAACACTTGAAAGATAACTTCAGCCGGATTGCGAAGGCTAGTCCTGATATCAATTGCTTCGCCCGGAGGAAGGACGGCAATAGGATGAATGACAAGATGCAGTGAAGCACGATAGTTACCGCTTCCATCCTCCCAGAGTTCAACTTCAGACATGCAGAGGCTGCCACCGATTGCCTCTTTCACACGCTGGCACATGACTGGATCAGGTTCACCTGCTGCATTGTGAACAACGCTTCCATCGCCACCAAACGATTTGCCATTAATCGAACATGCGGCAACCGAATTGGCAAGTGAAGCGACTGATTTGCTGGATCCATGCTTGTCTTTCTTGACGGTTCCTTTGGCCGAGTACCGTTTGCCAGAGAACGTGACATCACAATCGTACATGCAGGACCTGTCAACGGCATCTTTCTTCTTGGTCTTGTGAGTCTTCTTTGTAGCTGCATCATGCGTCTGCCCATTCTCATTGACCGTGGGGAGTTTTGATGTGGTTTTTGCCTTCATACCAGCAGCGCCGAGTGGACCGGCCCCACCTTGCTCCTCGTCCACTTAACAAAACAAAAAACAACTGTTAGTAAGAGAGGTTAAAATCACACCACAAAACACGGCGTGCTTACTTTTTCTTTGGTTTTCGATTTCCTTCCTGATTCGCTTACGGTTGTTGTTGATCTCAGTGCCAAGCATTGGTGTTTCAAAGACCCGAAACATAGGATAGTTTGACTTGATTGTTGTTGCCGTGGCTCCAAGATCAGCTTTTACAATCCGATTCAATTCTGTCTTCTCATGGTCAAGGGCGCCTTTCCAGCTGTTGATGAGACGTGTGCGGTCAGTCGGATCGCCGTTTGCTCGATACTCGGCTGGACACTGATCAAGACGCTGCATCTGTACCTCCGTCAGCTGAGTGCTCACAGTCCTGGCCATTGTTGCGATTTTTCTTTTGCTTGCGATCTGTAGTACAAGAGTTTCAATACACGAGATTATGACGTTCGACGAGAGATGCTTTGTTGCTTACCAGAGTTTTTCCAATCAATCTCTCTGCAGAAAATCCACAACATTTTGAGCACTGTCGCTCGTACATTCCTACAGGAAACCAGAGTTACTCCAGATACAGTTTTTGTGTGAAGAAGTGTGATCAAACTCACTTGAAACCAGAGTCTAGTGCGGGTGTAACCAGAGTTGCGGTCTGGTGAGACTCTGGTGAGACTCCGGTATCAAACCATCGTTTTCTTCCAGTGCTATCGGGTGGATAATAGAGTATGGATACCAGAGTTGCACCAGAAGTTAACTCGAGTCAAACCATACCAGTGCCAGAACCACACATGGTTGTACCATACTCATACCCGACACGGAACATTCTCCTAACCAATACCACGGGTTTACCGGGGTAAAGAACAGCGCAAAATGCGAAGAAGCTTCTTTTCCATTGCCATGGTTGTTAATACAAGTTCCCCGCAACTTTCCATGGAATAATCCCAAAAAACTGAGTTACAAAACTCATGATCAGTGGCAGATGATCAATCGTAGTTGAGGCGACATGCATGCACAAAAACTTTAGAGGTTGGCACCTCTTACCGGCTCTGCATTGCAGATGGCACTAGGTTGCTCTGCAAACAATAGATGCGTAGTCAGGATGCACACAATTGCCGAATAATGATGGGCAGTGTCGTGGCAATCGATCGAACAACTACTTCAACTATGCTTCAAGCACTACTACTAGTGTCGATCCAAGACAGATTGCGTCAGAAGGTTCTTCTTTCATAAAGGTCAGATTTTGCGCGGAAGAAAACACGTTTGAAACAATAAGATACCATGGTAAGAGCTACACTAACCATGGTTGTTCAACCTCCTGAAATGTTAAACAGCAATAAACTATGCCCTTTTGCGACTGACGTCAGTTTTCTCATCTGCATTATCGGACAGCAGTGAAAAATGAGGTACGCACCACATCTACAAAGATCGTAGTACCAGTACTGTTGGCTGCGCAGCGCTACAGCAATGTGCTACATTAGCAGCTAATGGCTGCTAGAGTCATCATCAAACGAGCGTGTCGCTTTTGTAGCCGAAGCGAGAATGCTTTAGACTGCACAGTGATAGTTGCATGCTAGCTATTTGTTGGCAGTGCGCACTGTAACTTCACATGCAAACCTAACGGATTTGCATTGCAATGGACATTTCACTAGTACAACCTGTACTTTTGTGCTGTCGACCGTTTGACTACAGCAGAAGCGATGCGTTTGATGATGGGTGGCATAATTGCCCGCTATGTCAACATTCTTGGTCATGATGAAAGCTTGTTCGCTTAGTCTCGCTTCATTTGACTCGCCGCTTCACAGCAAATCTACAAGATGGCGAACCATCCACACCGATCATCAAAAAGTCCATCATTGCTTTCCCACAATTACTTTTGCAAACAGTTATCATGACAACACCTTACCTTTACACCGAAAATGATTTTGATAGCATGGGCATGAAGATTGCTAAGTACCGCAAGTCCACAAGCTTCAGCATCCAGCGGGCAAATTTCGTTTCGTTTTACGGCGTCGAAGCATACATGGTTGCCATTATTTGGCAACACCTCGTGACGAAGAATGAGAAAGTACGCAACCTGGTGAAGCCGAATCCAAAGCATCTACTCTGGGGTTTGTTGTTTATCCAATGCTACGACACCCAAAGGAAGAATGCTGCCATCTGCGGATGTGATGTTAAAACATTTCGCAAGTGGGCATGGCTGTATGCCGAAGCTGTCGCCGACCTTGATGTTCACGTGGTAAGCCCCATTTGGTTTTGTTTTGACTTTACATTTTATTTGTTTGCTCACGCGCAAAAAAGATAAGATGGGAGAACCGGTTTGTAGGGCAGAAAGGCGACAAGTGCCTAGTCACGGTCGATGGAACTACCTACAAAGTTCACAACTTGACGAAGTTGACGTGGAAGCAGAGGAAGCAATGGTACGATCATAAACATAACCATGCCGGTATCAAGTATGAAATTGCTGTTTGCATTGTGACAGGTTGGATTGTTCATTTCTATGGTCCTTTCAAGGGATCCGTTCACGACTTGACTCTGTTCCGCTGGGGTTTGAAGCTACTCTTGTCGCTAATGGAGAAGGTTATTGGTGACAATGGGTATGTCGGTGACGAAGCATGCATTACCCCAAAGGATGCGACAAGTGATCAACATCGATTGGCTATGAAGGAATTGCGAAAGAGGCACGAGACTATCAATGGAAAGCTCAAGACGTTTGAGTGCTTGCGAAACCAGTGGAGGCACTCTCTAGACAAGCATCACATTGCCTTTCGCGCCTGTCTTGTCATTGTTCAACTATGCATTGAAAATGGACGCGAGGTGTACAGTGTTGAAGGCTACAGCGACCCGATTTTCGATTATTAGAAAAGTAAGAAAACACTTGTTGTTTGTTATTGTTTTGACTCCTTGCTTTGCTAACTTTGTTTGGTTGCCTTTTTCATGTCTTTCTTAGGGTTTCTTTGCAGCAAACCCGGTTGATCACAGTGGTTGTGGATGGTTGTTTGGTGCAGCAGAGTGTTGGATGGGTGCCTTTATGGTGTTTCGAGGTTGTTCATGGACGCTTTTCTAACTTTTCAAGAACTGTGCTCTCTGTTCTTGTAGCGTAATATATAAATATGATTGTCTGCCTTTATGTTACACTTTACAGCTAGTTGTAGCAACTACAATGTGCTCTAGTCATGAAGCATCATATTAGCTAGTATAGCAGAATGTGTTAGGAATAGGGTTTGACTCTGGTCTACACGTGTTTCCCTCTCGTTCGTTATTAACCGGTTC
>Ga0163148_10007139_pt1 | contig 10586 bp, 6 predicted proteins | sample OliLakLV19MP7P2_FD_148606 | JGI IMG/M metagenome (GOLD analysis project Ga0163148, IMG submission 148606) | Freshwater microbial mat bacterial communities from Lake Vanda, McMurdo Dry Valleys, Antarctica- Oligotrophic Lake LV.19.MP7.P2 | ecosystem: Environmental > Aquatic > Freshwater > Lake >... | reverse complement strand
TCAGGGAACTCGTCGGCAAAAATATAGTTGGGATACACATACTCACCCGTGTATTCGTTGTATGCGTAATACCCATAAAGTCCGGTAGAACCCGTTACCGGATTGCCCAAATAATCGACCAAAAGGATGCGAATATTGTAAAACTTTTGTGCCTGCTTGTAATAATTGGCTTCGCGGGAAATCTGCTTGGCCAGGGTGTATTGCAGGGTCAAATCAGCACGAATACTCAAGGCTACCGGATAGGCAGCGGTTGCATCGCCGGACAGAATCAAATTGCGCAGCACAGCGCTGTTGGCAGCGATGGCGTCGCCCAAACCCTCGACCTGAGCGCACCACGTCTGGATATTGGCAGGGTTGATGTAGCTGTCCAAGCCCGCAGCCATCCCAATGGCAGCCGAGCAATCGTCCTGAGCGCCTTCAATAGCGGCTTGCCGCAAATTGGTCAGGTAAACGAATCCGTCTGCATCAGGGGTTGGATTGCCATTGATGAAGTAATCAATGACCAGGTTCTTAAGCGCATCGCCATTAGCAGCAACTTCAGTGTTGATAGTGGCGGAGGCATCGAGGACATCGTTCAAGTACGTCGTTGCCGTCTGCGCTTGCAGGACCGGTGCCGCAAAGAGCATGGTCGCAACTGCGGCGTTGCGTAAAATTGCATTCATGACAAAAAGGATTTAGCTGCGAAAATAAGGTCAGCCCATCAACGCAATGTTTCGGCAATGTTAAATCTGCCAGGCGTGGATAAACAATTTCCTAAGCCCTATTGCCTCACAATTTTCCGGGGAAGGGTCTGCGTACCGTCCACAGCGCGCAAGTGAACCAGATAGAGCCCGGCGGGTTGCGAAGTCAGGTCGAAGGGGATTGTTTGCTCGTGCCACTGCCTTAAAACCTCCCGCCCGTATAAGTCGTGGACGATGAGCCAGCCGGCTTGGCTACTTTGCAAAGTGTAGAGGCCATTGTTTGTGGTGGGGAAAACGGACCAGTCTGCAATCGGTTTTGGAGGATTGAATAATCCCGTCTGTGTGGTGTCTTGCGGGGAGAGGGTGTCACATGGGCTGCCCACGAGCGGTCCGAGGTCGAAGTTGGCGAAGTTGGGGAGGGTTAACCCTGTATTAAATTCACCGCCTAAGTATAAACCGAATGTATCAAACTGACAGGCCGGACCAAAGGAGTTTGGAGTATTTATAACACCTAAATACATCCCAAAAGTGTCGTAAACACTTGGCAAAAGGCGCATATAATTTAAATATAATTTTTCATTGCTACCACTCAATAAGTTTCCTCCCGCCAAATTGATACCCCCACCAGAGCTAAAAACCAAAGTGTCGACGAGTTTGCCATCAATCAATGATGCTTGATACAAGTTAGTTCTTTCAACTGTGGAATAGTATATTCGATTCCCGTCAAGAGAAAATGCTACTCCATAAGCATTTGGGCTGCACTTCCTAATAGGAAGTGTATCAATCAAATTGATATGCCCATCACAACGATTAAAGCTATAAAGCGCGACTGAAGAAGGTGACGTTGGGCAAAGTCCCTTTGTGGTGGCCGCTGCCATCCTATCACCATTGCGAGAAAAGGTTAGCGTCCCGTGCTCGTTTCCGAAGTATCCACTTCCCTGACTCTGCCTATAACTAACGCCGTCAGGAGTAATTAATGCAATTATAAACTCATTACTAATAAGCGGAGTGCGTTTTCGGACAACAATCCACCAGTCGCGTCCGTTGCCATGTCTAACCGCATTTAGTTGCTCTGCAACAGGTTCTTCCCATACTTCTTTGTATCTAAGGGTATCCACTAAACCGCCCAATCCGCTATCCAAAAACCGATCGATTTTTAACAAATACAATTTGTCGTCTATGTCGTTCATAGACAAAAATCCAACGTAGCGACCAGCCAGATCACCTGGCCAGGGCAGCAACAATGAACCATCAGACTTAGTAGAATAGAGAGGATCGCCAATACCTAGAGTATCACTGTTGAACAGAGGTTTAAAATTTCTGTTCCAAATGTTTACAACATTGGAATAGTATAATAAATTTCCTCCCCTATCACTAATACACGACCCTCCTTCTCGTGAAACGTAATCTTCTATGCGAGGCAAAAGAGTTGGGCCAGCTTCATTGAATTCAAGATGAAATCCATTGCCAAAGATCTAATGGGCATCGTGACCTTGGCCCTGTGTTGCCCCGCCTAAGCAGAGCAACACAGCAGCCAGGGCAAGGGTGACAAACCTGCTCATCGGGTAATGAACAGCTTGTAGGATTCAGAAATGCCGCTATCCTTTCTTACTTGGACTATATCTAATGAATAACTAGAAATCCCCAACGAACTGGCGGACTCATTGGTTCAGTTTGGTCCTGGCAGCGGGATGGGGCAAGCCATCGAAGGTACCTGTGCGTGAGCAAATCGCATAACCGTTAAGACAATCACAAAAAGCGAAAAACGCCACATGATAGGGATATTTTGGGTTGGCAATTGGCAAGTATACCCCCCCCCATTTCCTAATATTTGACGTTAAATAAATGAGAAGTTTACGTTAACCAAATGTATCCCCCGATAACCTCTACCACCTTATGCTTTGATCCTCAACATCTTATACGAATTATTAACCTGCTAATTCAAGATCAAAAATATTCACACCATATTAGAGCTTGGCCCAAATTGCCTACTGAAACTCCGCAACGGCGCAGGTATCCCAACGGAAATGCGTCTCTGTGCGAAGCCCTATCTGTGTAAAGCTCTTCTCGAGGCAAATTTTCCGGTGGCCCAACGAGCTTACACCAATATCGAGCAGCCATTGCAGCGCTAAGTCAAGCCCCGATTCCTGTCCAAAAGATAGACACTCGGCATAGCCGTGATCCTTGCAATCAATTCGCTGGTGACCGCTTCGATCTTGCGTTGAAATTTCCTTAGCATAACATTTAGCATCGTTGAACAGGGTCTTATCTACCTTCAACGCTCCGCAAGGCTCTCTGGCCTCTAAATCCCGCACCAGCAACAATTTGTAGCGAATGAATTCGCGCTGATAGCGCTGAGAATACGCTGCGTCAATTTCATAGGGAATAACCTCTTTGGCCAGGAAATCCTGTGGATACATCCGACAAAGATTGATGTAAAGCACAGCATCCTTTTCGTCTTGCGTCAGGTAGTCTGCATCCGATGCTGTGTTGGCCAACTCCAATTGTTCGGCTGACCAGGATTGTGCATGCGCAGGCAAAACCTGAAGTACCCATAACAGCAAGGCAAAAATGACGGGGCAAGGGCGGACGAGCTTCAAACAGCAGTATTTCAAGTACAATGCAGAAAACTGGTCAAATATTGCAAACAAACTGATCGAAGATGACCTGATGCAGAGCCCATCCTCACTTTCCGATACAGAACCGCCCAAAAATGCTGCCCAACAGCTCGTCGTTACTGACTTCGCCGGTAATCTGACCGAGAGCTTCCAAAACCCGGCGAATATCCAGGGCAACCAGTTCGCCGGAGCGTTGATCGGTCAGTCCCTCGTGTACATCGCCCAGTGCAGCGTCGGCAAAACGCAGCGCTTCGTAATGCCGCAAGTTGCTTAAGACCGCCTGTCCGGGTTGGACGGGTTCCTGAAGCACGGATGCGACCAGAGCGTCGCTAAGCGCAGAGAGCCCTTGGCCCGGAAGAGCAGAATGCGGGTGAGCAGCCGAGAGCCAGTGCACAGGCAAATGAGCAAAAAGACGGCGACGGCTGCCGTCAATGTCCAGATCAATCTTGTTGCCCACCTTGAAAACGGCAAGCCCGGGGCGCAGAAGCGGCAGCAGATCAGCTTCCAGGGCTTTCGGCTCAGTGGTCATGGCATCAAATACGTAAATCAACAAAGTAGACTCCCGTATCTTTTCATACGTTCGGTCAACGCCCATACGCTCAATGGTATCCGTAGCTTCGCGTATGCCGGCGGTGTCAATCAGGCGAAAGGCGATGCCGTCCAGGTGCAACACCTCCTCTATGGTATCGCGGGTAGTGCCCGGAATCTCGCTGACTATGGCGCGCTCTTCCTGGAGCCAGGCATTGAGCAAGGTGCTTTTACCAGCGTTCGGACGGCCCGCGATTACCGTGGGCACCCCGTTGCGCAACGCATTGCCTAAGCGAAAGCTGGCCATCAACCCGCTGACTTCGCGTCGAATTTCTGCCACCAACTGCAGCAGTTTGGCACGGTCGGCAAACTCTACATCTTCTTCTACAAAGTCCAGCTCGAGCTCTACGAGTGCGGCAAAATCAATCAGTTGGGTGCGTAAGTCGCTGATGCGGGTGGAAATGCCCCCGCGCAATTGTCCCAAGGCCAATTGATGGGCAGCAGCGGAATCGGCGGCGATCAGGTCAGCCACGGCTTCGGCTTGCGTTAAGTCCAAACGGCCGTGCAAGAAAGCCCGCAGCGTGAACTCACCGGGGGTGGCTGGACGAGCTCCAGCCGCACAGAGCACGCGAAGCACTTCGCCCAAAATGAAAGGCGAACCGTGGCAGGAAAATTCTACGGTATCCTCTGTGGTGAAACTGCGGGGTGCGTGAAAAACTGTCGCCATAGCTTCATCTATGGCGTGACTAAGATCATGCACCGTACCATAGGAAATGGTATGCGACAATACCTGACTCAACGGAACACGCGCTTTAAATACCCGATCGGCCACCGCAATAGCCTCCGGGCCGCTAAGCCGAATAACCCCAAGCCCCCCTACCCCGGTTGGCGTAGCCAATGCGCAAATGGTGTCAGAAAGGTTGCTGTGTAGGGCCATATTAAAAAGAGAATCCCAGGCGAAAATTGAACAACCAACCTTCCTCGTCAGACCAGGTGGCAAAAGGATGCAAGGCTGCTGCGGAGAACGGTGCCAGCCAAAGGCCAGCGGTGTAGCCGTGATGCATGCGGGCTCCGGGCAGATCGGCATCGTCCTCGGCTTCATCCCAAACGCGGCCGTAGTCATAGCCGCCCAACAACCCGATGTCCATGGGTAAAATCTTGTTGTTCCAATGGCCGAGTTTAACGCGCAAATCCGTGGCCTGCGAGAACGCTGTTCTGCCGGCGAAACGATCATTGCGGTAGCCTCGCAAAAATTCAGTTCCACCAACAGTATTGGCTAAATAAAAGGGATAGGCATCGCCGAAGTTAGTCTTCAACCCCACCCGGCTGGCCAAGGTAACGGGCAGGCGGTTGCCGATAGTGAGGTAAAAGGTCAACGCGCCCCCCGCCTGGCCAAAGTCGCCGGGCGGCAAAGGCTCAACAGGCAAGGGTGATGGCGCTATAGCCTTGTCGCGCTGGAAAGCCCAACGGTGATTGGCAAACATATCTAAAACTATGCCTTCTTGCGGTAACATATTATTATCTATGGAAACAAAGCGCGCGCGCAATTCTGCGCCAGCGTAGTAGCGTTCGGTAAAATCCACCGCGGGCAAGCCGGACGCTGGCAGGTAGGCGAAGCGCCCTTCGACCGTTTCAATTTCATAGCGCTCCGCCATAGGACCGCCCATAATGCTCCAATGATCACTGCCCAGGCGACTCTTAACAAAAGGCCGCAGCGAAGCGCCCTCAATGCGCACCCAATGGTAAGGGCGCACCGTATCTACCTTTACGGTTTCGTTGCCCAGACCAAAAAAGTTGATAAAGTAAGGCGTGTGTACTTCAGCTTCCAGGTAAAAATCGAGTACGCGAAACGCATCGATAAAATCACCGCGGTACCGCAAATTAAAGGCCTGCGTTTCGGGCGCGAAATTGCCCACCAACAAATGACGGCGCCAGTACGGATCTTTGCGAAAGTTCTGTTTGGTCCAGGTATAACCGCCGCCCAGAAAAATTCGGTCGTCCACGTTGTAGCCCACATACGCCACAGGCAGCCCGCTGTTGTAAACAAAATCTTCTCGGTCGTATTCATTTACGTCCAGATCATCACTGCTGCGGTTGATGATCTCGCGCGCACCGCTCAACCGCACCCCGTCGGGCGTATCGTACACGCGCGTGCGGCGCACCCAACCGCTGACGCGGCTTTCGTCCTGCACTTCGTCGTCGCCAATTCCGCCGATAATGCGAACGGTCATGCCCTTGCGCGCTCTACCTTTGAGCATAAACTCATCGTCGCCGTCCAGCCCGTACAGGCGGACTTCGCGGGTTTCGCTGCGTACAAATGTTCGATCGTAGTATTTGTCTTTCATTTTGCCCTTTCCGCTGCGTTCGTAAACCCGTACGCGGGTATCGCCGTTGTCCTGACGGCGTACCTCAAAGTAATCCTTGCCGTCGGTGCCGGTCACGCTCACCTGGCGGCTCAGGTAGTCGTAATGCCGCAGCGCAATGCGTTCCAGATTATCGCGACGCGCCTGCAACTGGCGCGTGAGCCTTTCGCCATCAGCCTCCAAAACGGCAGCCGGCCAATTCGACAGGGCCACTTGAATCACCGAATCCGTCAGAGATTCCTGCAACTCTTCGGCCACCAGCGCCCAAGTCTCCCGATCCGGTTCATTCAGGAAATAGCGGTCAAAATATCGCGCGTTAAAACTCTGCCACCAGGGTCGCTTCAAGTCTTCGTGAATGCTAGCAAACTTTCTAATCCCCAATCTGGCTACCGTCCAGGGCAACACCCCTTTGAAACGATAAAACGTCTGATCGCGATCGCGGGGAATGGGCCGATAAATTTTGGTTCCGTCGGGGCCATCCATGCGTGCCCATCGCCACTGATCGTCGCCGCGGTCCCAATCGTGAATAAACAAGTCGAAAAGCCGCGAGCGCAACACAAATTCCTGGTCAACCCGATGGTCCGGGTCTTCTTCCAGCTTTTCCAACACATCCAGATAGCCCAAAATTTCTTCGTGCTCCCCAAAACTGGGCACGTCCGGTCGCCAGCCCTCAAGACGCTCTTCCAATAGGTACATGCCTTCCGGAAACAGACCGTTGTACACGCCCAAAGCAGGCTGAGCCTTTAAGTACACCACCTGCGGGTTGGTGTGATAGATGCCCGCCGCATCTGCCAATGTGGGAATAACCATTGCACTGTACGGATGAATGGCCGATATCTGGTCTTGCAGCAGGTTGAGCAGCGCAATGTCGCGAAACTCTTCGGGCAGCGCTTTGGTCACGTCTTTATCAACAGAGCGAAGGGCATACTGTCGGCCTTCGGCTGTTTCCAAGAGCAGCGAATTAGACGCTTGTCCACCACCCTTTTGGATGGGAGTTAGGCCACCATAGGCTTTGTTCAAATCCAGCACCGGGACAGCAACCGGAACCGTCCAGGCCTCGCGGTATTGCGCACCAGTAAACCATTCCCGAAAGCTGTTCGACGCATAGCGCCCGGAGGCAGCCACGGTTACCGAGTCGGGCAACGGGGCAAATTCGCCCGAAAACAACTCAGCGACGGCCTCCGGACGCGGCGCCACAAGTTGTTGCCGATAATCTACAACAGGCCCATTTGCGTCAGGCACAATCGATTCCAACCATACCTGACCATCTGCATAACAAAATATACGCACATATCCGTGGGCCTCCCGGGCGTACTCCGCCGTCTTGCCGCTGCGCAGGTATTCCGTTTTTGCACCCGAACCGCTGACCACATAATGATGGCCATTAACGGGATGATACTGAAGCCCATGCTCATGACCGGCCAGAAAAATGACATCGTTGTAAGGGGCAAGAATTTGCGCAAGCCGATCGATCAATTCCTGGTACAAAGGGTGCGGAAGGTCCTGAACACTTCCCCGGAATTTGCGGTAAATGGGAACGACCGAACCCAGCAAGGGGAGCGGCACCCAGGCATCGTGGTTAATTTGCGTAAAAGGAAAAAGGTGCTGGGACAGGCCAAAATAACCGCCGTGATTGCCATTGGAGTGCAGGGGATGGTGCATGACCACCACAAGTTGCTTGTTCCTGTTCTGCAGCACGATGTCCTCAAACACCTCCAGGTAATGCGCGCGGCTTTTGACGTCGCAACCTTTGTTCATGCCCTTTTCCTCGTCCTGATCGTGAAGCCACCATTGAGAATCCAGAAAGATAAGGACAACATCGCCGGCCAACTTGACCATATCAGGGGTGCCGCAGCCATCATCCGGACGATAGCTGTTGCCCTTTTTCACGTAGTCTTCCACGAATTCCTCCTGCCGCTGCACCGCCTTTCGACCACCGCTGCTCCAGTGGTTCCAATCGTGGTTGCCGGGCACCATAAACACGCGACCCGGAAAATCGCGGGCAATGTCCAACTGCGCCCGCAAAATAGCCTCGCCCTCTTCGCGGTCCTTGGCGTCCTTTTTGGGCAGTCCGTCCGGGTACACGTTGTCACCGAGGTAAAACACCGCAGAATTGGCCCCGGCCGCCACCAGATCATTGGCCAACACGTCATACACCGCCTGATTGCCTTCGTCAGGAAGTTCTCCACAATCGCCGATGGCAAAGAGGGTCTGAACCGGCTCAGCTATGGGCAGCTGTTGCTCCTGCCAGCCCAATTGCTCCGGTGCCACGTAGGCCTGCCTAACGGTGCTGCACGAAGCCAAAGTCAGGGCACACAGGGCCAAAATGGCGTTGCTGATCAGGCCCTTCCCCCGTTCGATGGCCGCTAAAAAACTCCGCTGCGTACTTGTCTCACCCATTGCAGCCCCAAAGGTCGCAAAGCCCGGGGGAAAGGTGTACGTCCGCTCCGCAACTTTGCTGCCCTGCCTCATGGGCCACAGCTTGCCCCAATGGGCTCCGGTTTGCTTCCGTGCGTTTGCATGCGTTTGCATGCGTTTGCATGCGTTTGCATGCGTTTGCATGCGTTTGCATGCGTTTGCATGCGTTTGCAGAAACTCGTTGCTATTGCTTCACAATCTTCCGGGGAAGCGTCTGCGCTCCATCCACAGCGCGCAAGTGAACCACCTAGAGCCCAGCGGGTTGCGAAGTCAGGTCGAAGGGGGTTGTTTGCTCGTGCCACTGCCGCAGCACTTCACGGCCGTAGAGGTCATGGACGATTAGCCAGCCAGCTTGGTCACTTTGCAAAGTGGAGAGGCCATTGCTTGTGGTGGGGAAAACGGACCAGTTTTCATGGGGTGTTGGGTGATGGAAGAATCCGTTCTGAGTGGTGTCTTGCGGGGATAGGGTGTCGCATGGGCTACCCACGAGCGGGCCGAGGTCGTAGTTGGCGAAGTTGGGGAGGGAGAAGCCTGTATTTATAGCCCCTCCAAGGTATAAGCCGAAGGTATCGAACTGACAATCCAGTCCAAAGGCATTGGGATTTGTTATAACTCCTAAATATTGTGATAATGTATCAAACTCAAAGCTGGGAAGTGTTCTGCGGTAATTGACGTAGATTCTATCATCGTCGCCCAATAATAGATTCCCACCAACAATTCCGAATGAGTTTGGCCCTCTCAAGTCAAAGATTAGAGTGTCAAATAATTGACTATCGGCCAGGGATATTTAATATAGTCTAGTATCCTTTATATTAAAATAATAAATCCTACTGCCATCAGGCGAAAATGTTACACCATAAGCATACTGGCCACATCCTCTACTGGTTATTGTGTCAATGAACTCGATATGTCCTTCACAACGGTCAAAATGGTATAGTGCAACTGCGGATCGAGATGTAAAACAACTTCCATATGTATGAGTTAGCGCTAAAAGGTCTCCATGAGGGGCAAAAGTCATATTCCCCAAAAAGTTTAATTCATAATCACTGGTTTGCACTCCCACACCAACGATTCCATCTGGTGTTAGTATTGCCAGTAAAAATTCATCGCTATAAATACTACCTCCCCTCTTTCTCACAATCCACCAATCTCTGCCATTGGCATGTGCATTACAGCGTTCAATTGCTCTGCCACTGGTTCATCCCAAACACTTTCATACCTAAAGCTATCCACTTTACCACCCAATCCGCCAGCAAGTAACCGATCAATTTTAGACAAGTACACCTTGTCATCCGCATCGTTCATGGCCAAAAACGCAGCATATCGACCCGATGAGTCGCCTGGCCAGCGCAGAAACAGTGACCCATTGGCCTTGGAAGAAGATGGTGGGACATCCAATGCCGGAAAAGTGTCACTGTTAAACAAAGGGAGAAAGTTCCTATTCCATATCTTCACATCATTAGAGTAATACAAAAGGTTCCCTTCCTTATCGGATATACACGACCCTCCTTCTTGTGAAAAGTAATCTTCTACACCAGGCAAAACCGTTGGGCCAGCATCATTGAATTCAAGATGAAATCCATTGCCAAAGATCCAATGGGCAGCATGACCTTGGCCCTGTGTTGCCCCGCCTAAGCAGAGCAAAACAGCAGCCAGGGCAAGGGTGAAAAACCTGCTCATCGGGTAATGAACAGCTTGTAGGATTCAGAATTGCCGCTATCCTTTCTGACTTGGACTACATCTAATGAATAACTAGAAAAACCCAGCGAACTGGCGGATTCATTGATCCGGTTTGGTCCTGGCAGCGGGATGGGGCAAGCCATCGAAGGCACCTGTGCGTGAGAGAATCGCATACCCAAGAAGATAGCTAAAAACAGCGTCAAAGTTCGCATGGCAGGAGGTTTAATGCTTAAGAATTGGCAAGTATACCCCCCCCCACAATTCCAAATTTTCTGTATTAACTAATTGCACTTTTTATC
>Ga0163148_10007130_pt1 | contig 10595 bp, 11 predicted proteins | sample OliLakLV19MP7P2_FD_148606 | JGI IMG/M metagenome (GOLD analysis project Ga0163148, IMG submission 148606) | Freshwater microbial mat bacterial communities from Lake Vanda, McMurdo Dry Valleys, Antarctica- Oligotrophic Lake LV.19.MP7.P2 | ecosystem: Environmental > Aquatic > Freshwater > Lake >... | reverse complement strand
GGGTGGCGGCGGTGGCCGTTGCGAACGTGTTCTCCCAAACGACCGGCGTGGCAACCGGCTCGCTCGTGGCCAACGATCTCTTCATCAATGGCTTTGCGATCGATGCGACGGCGAACATCGCGGCCGCCGACAGCACCGGCGTCTTGCGGGCGGCGATCAATGCCAAGACCGCCTCCACGGGTGTCACGGCGAACATCAGTGGTTCCGGGGCATTGGTCTTGTCGGCCCAGGATGGGCGGAATATCGCCTTGTACTCGACGGCGAACGGGGCCGCGGTTACTGGAGCGACGGCGGGGGCTAACCTCTATCGGGGCGCCGTCAGATTGACGTCGCAGGCCGACGTCGCGTTTTCCGGGAGAACCACGGATCTTGGCGCGGCCAGCACGACCGTGCCCTATACGACGAATCTCAATAATTCGCTGAGCGTCTTGGACATCACCACGCAAGACGGCGCCAATACGGCGATTCTGTCTCTCGATGCGGCACTTTCGCAGATCAGCAAGGTGCGGTCCGATGTCGGCGCCTTGACGGCCCGACTGGAATTGACGACACAGGCTCTGACTGTGTCGGCTGAGAATCAGGAAGCGGCGGCAGCCCGGATCAAGGACGCGGACTTCGCCTACGAAACGGCGCAATTCACGCGAAACCAGATCCTGGTGCAGGCCGGTACGGCCATTCTGGGTCAGGCGAACAGTACCTCGCAGATCGCGCTGCAGCTCTTGCAGCGGTAAGTGACAGAGGAAGGAGGCGCGGACCGAATGGTTCGCGCCTCCTCTCCCTACATTATGAGGTCACACCATGGAAACCAAGATTGACGCGGAGATCGTTTCGGCTCCAGCCGTCCAATCGAAGCCACGGGTAAAATCACCGGAAGCCACCACTTCGAAGGAGCAGGAACCGTCCGTATCGTCGGTCGCCACGCAGCCGGCCTATGGATTTCAACTGCGAGTGGATCAGGAGACGAAGGAAGTCACGGCCGTCATTGTGGATCAGGAAACCAGAGCCGTCATCAGAGAAATTCCCGCCAAAGAGATGAAGATCGCGTCCGACGTGATTCGGAACCTGATCGGCCCCCTGATCGACAAGACCGCTTAGCAGGATGCTGAAAACGTCCGCCAGCTTCGTTCTCGTCTCATCGAAATCCTCAACGTACCCCTGAGGGTACGCCTCCGGTTTCGATTCCCCTGCGGCCTTGCTGAACGAACGTTTTGAGCATCCTGCAGGGTGGTCTTTCCCTTGCCCGAGACGGAAGGGAGTTAGAGGTTCGATGTTTTCAGAACCTCGAACCGTGAACTTCGACCCTCTCGCTTCTCCTGCCCGTCCCGTTCTTTCCGTCCGCCTCTCACTCAGAACTCAGAACTTAGAACTCAGAACTCAGAACCCAGACCTTCTTCACACGTCTCATCCCTCAAGGTTCTCCGTTCTCAGCCGATACAGAATCAACGTAAGGAGACACCATGGGCATTACCTCCACCGGATTATCATCCGGGATCGATTTCGAGCAACTGATCCAGCAGGTTCAAGACTCACAGCGTCGTCCTGTCGTACTCTTGCAGGCCAGGCAGGCGGGCTATCAGAAAGAAATTACCGCCGTGGCCGGCATCAGCACGAAGCTCTCCACGCTGCTGGCCGTGGCCAGCTCCGTCAACAATCCAGCGAACTTTAATGTCAATACCATGTCGGTCGGGAAGACCACGGCGGGCGCCACGCTCCTGTCGGCGACAGCCAACAGCACGGCTGCGAAGGGGAGTTACGCCGTTTCGGTCAAGCAGTTGGCTCAAGCAGGCAAGTTGGCGGCGAATGGATTTGTTGATCAGAACGCCACAGCCGTTGCGAGCGCCGACGGGACCTTCAAGTTCAAGGTCGGCAATGCTGGGACGGAATACAGCGTCGCGGTATCCGCCACCACGACAGTACAGGCGCTGCGGGATGGGATCAACGCGAAGGGCGGCAGCGTCACGGCCTCGATCGTCAACGACGGGACGGGATCCAATCCCTATCGGCTGGTGCTCGCCACCAATGAAAACGGCGCATCGAATAGCATCGCCATCACGAACAACGACACCACATTAGACTTTACGAACAAGAAGGTCGAGGCGGCCTATGCCTTTACCGGAAACAGTTTTGCCGGCACGATCACCTCGAATGCAGGCAACAACTATACTGGTTCGACGAACAAGACCTTTCTCATTCAGTCCGTGACCGGCGGGGCGCCTGGAGCCGCCGCCTACAAGTATTCCATCGACGGCGGTCTGACCTATCTGGGCTACGGGGGCGCGGCCTATAACGCGGCAGCTGGAGCTGCAACTTCTGGCGCAGGCATTACGAAGGCGTGACGGTCGGTTTCGGAGCGACCGGCACGTTGGTCGCCGGCGACAGGTTTTCCGTGGATGTCTTCGCGCCCACCCTTCAAGCCGGGCAAGATGCCATCGTGGTCGTGGATGGCGCCACCTACACGAAATCGTCCAACATCATCACGGACCTCATCCAAGGCGTGACGTTGAATCTGCTGCAAGCGGATACCGCGAACGGTCTGACCCTCTCGGTCTCGTCGAATGCCTCCGGCGCCACGGAGAAGATCAAGAATTTCGTGACGGCCTATAATGAGTTTAATACGTTTCTGAATGAGCAGCTCAATTTCACTGCCAACAGCAGTCAGGCCGGCACGTTGCTCGGAGATCCGACGCTACGCGCCATTCAAAAGAAACTGAAAGATATCATCAGCGGCCAGATTCCCGGCCTCACCACGGGGAAGGCCAATCTGTCTCAGATCGGCATTGCGTCGAACAGCAAGACCGGCGCGCTCACGGTCGATGAGGGGACCTTGTCCTCCGCCGTGAGTTCGGACCCGGAGGGTGTTCAGAGGCTGTTCCTCGGGATTGGAACGCCCAGCAACAGTGCCGTGACCTTCGCCGGCCTGAGTGCCACGACGTCAGCCGGCCGTTACGGGCTCAACATCACCACGGCGCCTCAGAAAGCCCTGCTCGGGGGCTTGTCGGATGTGACATTTCAGGATCTATCCACGACTGGATTGACGCTCGCCGAAACGCTCAGTTTTTCCTATAGCAGAGATTACACCGCTACGACCCCAACGACGACATCTGTCAGCGTCACGCTCACAGCGGGCCAGAGAATCAACGACATTGTCAGTGCCGTGAACAGCGCCTTTGCGACGCAGAAAGTCGGTCTATCCGCGTCCAACGACGGCGGACGGCTTAAAATCACGTCGAAGGATTATGGTGCTGACGTGCGGTTTACAGTTGTCTCCGACCAGGCGGGCGTGACGCAAACCGGCATCGGCTCGGTCGGGCTGACGGCGCAGGGGGCCGATATTGCCGGCACGATCAACGACCATTCAGCAATCGGCCGTGGGAATGTGCTGAAAAGTAACTCGGGATTCGGGGAAGACGGTCTGACCATCAGCACCGAAAGCGCGGCGATCGGGCTGTTTGGGGCCATTGCCGTGACAAGGGGTGTCGGGGACCAGCTCGTATCGTCCCTGGCCTCCTACACCGATCCGACTATCGGTATCCTGACGTCGAAATCGAAGGGGCTTCAAGGCACCGTGGATCGGCTCAAGAAGGACATCGAGAAGTTCAATGCCCGTATTGAACAAGAAGGAGAACGGTTCCGTTCACAACTTGTCCGATTGGAATCGCTGCTCAGTAAGTTTCAAGCGACGAGCAATTTCGTGACGAACCAACTCGCGAGCATGCCAAAAATTGGGCAATGATCCGAATCGTTCGAGTTCTGAAGGAGGAACGCTCGTGAGTCTATCGTACAACCCCAATGCGGTCGGGACGTATCTGGCCGGAGATGTCGGGCAGGCCGATCCGGCGCAGGTGATCGTGCTGCTGTATGAAGGCGCGATTGCTCGGATCGGGCAGGCGGCACAGGAAATGGTGAAACAGAATACCCTGGCCTCCGGTCTCGCCCTGTACCGAGCCTTGGCGATCATCGCTGAATTGCGCAAGTCGCTCAATTTCGAAGCAGGTGGTGAGATTGCGCGCAATCTGGACCGGCTCTATCTGTATATGCATGAGGAGCTGGTGAAGGGACATCTTGCGAAACAGGTTCAACCGTTGGAGAGAGTGCGCACGTTGTTGACCGATCTCAATAGTTCCTGGAGACAGGTGGCGGAACAGGCGAACAGGCTCAAGGATGCCGGGATCGGCGCACCGCCTCCATCCGTGAGGCAGGCGGGTCTCCCGGCCTACCAGCAGACCGACTCCGCTCCGCGTCTTACCCTCAAGGCCTGAGAGAGTAGGATGCTGAAAAAGCCCGCCAGCTTCGTTCTCGCATCGTTCAGATCCTCAACGGGGACCCGGCCGCCTCACCAACTCGGCGGCGCGCACAGACTTGGTGCTCCTTATTCGTCGCACCGTGCGCCCCAGAGGGTACGCCTCCGGTCTTCACTCGCTGCGGCCTTGCTGGACGGCCTTTTTGAGCATCCTGAGGCGATTGTGACATCGGCGACGTAGGGATGATTCTTTCGGCATTTTGGGCATTAACCAAGTTTTTCCGCAGCCTGTTAGACGTAAGAGGTGAAACGTGAAACGTCCTTCGAAGAAAAGAGCTGATGGCTCATGGCATATGGCGTATAGCACGGACAAAGACCGTCCGGCTGTGTTCGTAGAGCCTGCTATCGGCCATAAGCCATACGCTATACGCTCTTTTCCCCGAGCGGTTCACCTTTCGCGTTTCAAGAAATGAGGAACGACATGATTCCTTTGCAGCAGATGGAGCACACTGAAACGGCCATTGCGGGGCAAGACTTGGCGCGCGTGGAAGCCTGCATGGATGGCATCGAACAGGCTCTGGCAGTGCTGGCGCAGGCCTCGCCTCAACGGGAGGGGCTGGTGATCGCCCCAGGGGAAGAATCGGCATGGGGTGGTCTTGCCGATGCGATGAAGCAGGCATTCACTCGTGCGGAGCAGAATCGCGCGCACATTCAGCGATGGATCGGTCAGACAGAAGCGACCTTGGCGCATATGGGTACGGGCGGGCGCGCCGTGAACGGATACGCTGCGTCAGAAATACCCGACGTCCCAGAGTTTCTCAGCGCGAGAGGCTGAGGCACACGGATCGTGAAGCGTGAAGCGTCCCTCGCTTTCACGTTTCAAGTTTCGAGTTGCTAGTTTCTAGTTCGTCAACAACTAGAAACCCGAAACTAGAAACCAGAAACTCCAAGCCAGAAACGCGAGGGCGATGAACGACTCAGGGGTAACGATGGGTATCGAATTCAGTCAGATTCATAACCTGGTTCGCACCTATCAGCGGATGTTGAACGCACCGCCGAGCACACAGGTGTCCGAGGAGAGGACTACCAAGGAGCCAGTCGATCGTGTTGCGATCTCGCCTCAAGCGCGAGAGCAAAATGGTCCGACCCACAAGGGCCCAATACCAGATGGATTGAGTCAACAGGACAAGGAGCGTCCGATATGACCAGACAGACCGGTTCCAACTATCCCGTTCCCCCTCCCGATGGAGCCCTCGCATGTCGGCCGGCGGAGAATCGATCGCCCTCTCTGTTCGTCATGGGAGCTGCCGCTTTTCTTCGCAAGAGAGTCTGGAAGGATCTCGAAGAGTCGGGGTATCGTCTTCGCAAATTTACCGGACCCACGGCGCTTCATGCGGCAATCGAGCCCACACCTCCTGACGCCATCCTCTGCGAAGTGGGTGCAGCCATCGAGCCTGTCTTCGAGTTATTGAATCGATTGGCCGGTCAGGAAAGCGACGCCTGTGTGATCCTGATTGGGCCGGAGATCGGCGCCGGGCAGGTCGCGCGATGCCTGCGAGAGGGCGCATTCGATTATGTGACGGTTCCCCTTGCCGCGTCATCTCTGTTGGATTCACTGCAGAAGGGTCTTATGAATCGGCAGACATTTCAGGCCGTGCGCGATCTTTCCGGACAACTTGCCGCAGTGAATGCTGCCTTGGCGGGGGAGCGGGATGTCCTTCGGCAATGGAATATGAACCTCTCCCTACTCAATCGATTGACGCAATCGCTGGCTGGTTCTTTGAACAGCGAGGACATTGTCCAAGCCCTGTTTAGCGGCCTCGCGGGGCTTGTTCCGGTAGATGTCATGGGGCTCAGCCGGCCCGATCCCTCTCGAGTTTGGACATGGGCTCGATCCACGGCGCAGGAGTCCCAGGAGCAACGAGTGCGGGAGCATCTCCTCTGCCGATTGACCGCCGCCGCGTCGGTTTCGCAGGCGCATGCCCCTGTGCCTCCGACGTCCCACGACCGTCCGTTGTCCGGACGATCCGCGCATCTCCCGTATGCCTGTGCCATGACGACAGACCGCTCAATCGTAACGATCCCCCTGACCTTCACCCAGAAAGGACAGGGACTGTTGCATGCCGAACGGAAGCAGGGGACCTTTTCAGAATCCGACCTCCAGCTGTTGTCCATGGTGGGCGCGTCGCTCTCCCTTGCGCTCCATAATGCCGCCATTCACCAGCAGATGCAGGAGCTGGCCTCGCGCGATGGGCTGACAGGGTTGCTGAATCGGCGCGTATTTGAAGAAGTCCTCGCGCGAGAATTCAACGCGAGTAGGCGCTACCACGCGCCGGCGTCCCTCCTATTGGTCGATGTGGACTACTTCAAGCGCGTCAACGATCTTCTCGGGCATGCCGCAGGGGACGATGTGCTGAAGGCCATGGCGACGCTGATGCAGCAGGCTGTACGGGATACCGATTCCGTCGGCCGGTGCGGTGGTGAGGAGTTCGGGATTGTGCTGCCGCATACCAGTCTCGTCTCTGCTGCCGTGCTGGCGGAACGGCTGCGCGATCAGATCGGCCGCCACGAGTTCGATACGGACGGAGGCCGCGTCAGGATCACGGTCAGTATGGGCATCGCACAGCTTCCGGATGGGACCATACACAGGGTGTCCGAGTGGATGGCCGCAGCCGATGCCGCGCTGTACGACGCCAAGGGGAGCGGACGTAATGGTGTCGTGATTCATACGCCGGACCGCTACGCCTGCGCATGAAGCGTGGTTCGTGAAGCGCAACGCGCAGCACACGTGAATCGTCGCTCGTTTCCGGATTCGGACGTTTCACGCTTCACGAGATACGCTTCACGGGGTTTCAAGAATATCGCGAGCTAGAGGACATTCGATGATGGACAGACCTATGCACGCCGGCACAACACAATCTGAAGACCGGCGGGAATGGCTTCGAATCGACGATCGCCTCCTTTTGGAATATCGGCTCGTCACAGACTCGGAGGATCTCTCGCCTGGCCTGCTTCCGGCAAGCGACCAGGCGATTGCGGAGGCGATTCACAAACCCGCAGCAGATTTCTTGGCGCAGCAGAGTGAACATCTGGCGCATTCGCCGCTGCTCCCCTGGATGATGAAAGTGGATTGGCTGTTGGAAGTCATCGTCAAGACGCTTGCGCAGATGCATGCAGGCGGAGTGCCTATTGCGCAGGTCGCCGATGTCAATCTCAGTGTCGGCGGAATCAGTTTCCGCTCATCGCAACCCTTTGCCGTCGGTGACCGGTTGCTCCTCAAGGTGGTGCTGCCTCCCTTCACGCCGATCAATACGACGGCACAGGTCATCCGGTCGATTCCGACAAAGGGAAGCCTCGGCCACGACATCGGGACCGAATTTATCGGGCTGGCCCTCAACGATCAGGAACATCTCATCCGTTACATTCTTAAGACCCAGGCTGAACGGCTACGGGCCAGGCGGGACACATGATATCTAGCCCGCATGATTCATGAGCACTTCTGCTGCAATCGCCGATCCGCTGCTACGACAAGCCTTCGGCCGGCGGGCTCGCCCCTCGGACCCTCCACGTACTGCGCAAGTACGCATAGGGTCCTCACGGCTCCGCGCGCCGCTCTCGCAACGCGGCTCCGCGATTTCGCCACGAACCGTCATGAATCATGCGGGCTAGGATGCTGAAGATGACTGTGAGCGTCGTCCTCGCGTCGAATGCATCCTCAATAGAGCCGGGAAGCGAGGCCCCCGGCTCGTTCATCGGCTGCGGCCTTGTCCGCGGACGAACTGGTTGAGGGTCTGCGGGTTTCTCTCCCATTCCCCACAGGTGCAGAAGATCGACGTGCCATCCTCTCACCCGCACTAATCATGAACAGGTCTGCTGCTATCGCCGATCCGCTGTGCTTGCGCGTGAAGTGTCCTTCGTCCGGAAGTGAAGTTTCTAGTTTCAGGTTTCAAGTTTCAGGTTCGACCTCTAAATTTCCCCAATCCGACTGAAACAACTTGAAACCAGAAACATGAAACTCGAAACACTTAAACGAGATACGCCCTTCGACTGGCTCAGGGCGTCCCGAGCCTGCCGAGGGACGCTTCAGGAGGAACGCGTCTCGAGCGAATTCTCGACGAACCGTCATGCCTCATGCGAGCCCATGGCTGCGCGACTGCCGGCTGAGTCCAAGACCTGTCATATCTTCCCTGCCATGCTCAGGAGAATCGATCGGCAGAATGTGCAGACCTTTTCTCTATCGGCAGGCAGCGTTCGCGTCAGCCATTCTGCGAGCGCCACTCTAGCAGGTTGCGGGAAAACCAGATTTATACATAAACCGCCAATGGAATCTTACCTACTGCGCTGATATCAAAATAGTCGCAGGATGCTCAAAAGGGCCAGACTTCTCACCCGCCCAACCCCGGCGCGCCAAGACGCGCCGTTCCGCAGGCAAGGCCGCAGCGAGCGAAGAGGCGAGGAGGTACGGACCGCACTTCGTGGGGCCGTTCGCCCTTGCAATCGGTCTTGGCGAACGGAAGAGCCCCTCCAGTGCTTCCGATTTCCGGGAAACTCTCGTTGAGCCTCTGAGCGACGCGAGAACGCCGCTGGCGGATTTTTTCAGCATCCTGCTAGAGAAGAGGGACATCGGTGACGCCTATTCGTGCGCATTGTCATCCATTCATGGATGTTGCTCGTCCTCGTCATCTGTCGTCCCGGCTTGCCCTGTCTGCCATGCCCCCATACGCGCGTGTCTTCAAGTGAGCGGCTGTGCGCGCGTCATTGTTCTCACTTAAGTTCTGTTTCCGGCAGACCGATAATACATCCGTTATGAACAACAGCGTGGCAGCACCAACTCAGGCGATCGCGGGTGAAGCGGCATCAACGGACAGCGAGATTCTTACCGTCATGGATGTAGCCAAGTTCCTCAGGGTACCGAAGTCGACGGTCTATAAACTCGCGCGTCTCGGTGAGCTGCCGGCTTCCAAAATCGGAAAGCATTGGCGCTTTCTTCGCCTCGACATCCATCAATGGATGCATAGCCGCTCTTCGCAGGGATAGCGCAACGGGGAACGGGTGGATGCCGTCAGACGGCACACCGACCGGAGCGGATGTGCCCCACGAGTGCCCACGCGATGGCGTGCCGGACACGTCTTTCACGGTGCGGCGTTCATCGACATCGATTCCAATATCCGAAGGAGGACCGTCCGATGCCCGCAAATCCAGAAATGAAAATCCTTGTGGTGGACGATATGTCGACGATGCGCAGGATCGTCAAAAACATTCTCAAGCAGTTGGGTTTTCTCAACGTTGACGAAGCCGAGAACGGACAGGAAGGCCTGAATAAACTCAAGGAGGGGGGGTTCGGTTTCGTCGTCTCGGACTGGAACATGCCGGTGATGACCGGCATCGAGATGTTGCGCGCCATTCGCGCCGACGAGGCGACCAAGGCCATCCCGGTACTGATGGTCACGGCTGAAGCGCAGCAAGAAAATCTGATCGAGGCAGTCAAGGCCGGCGTCAGCAATTATATCGTCAAGCCGTTCACGGCCGAAACGCTGCAAGAAAAAATCAATAAGATTTTCCCGTAAGGAGCATCTAATGGCAGATACGAATGGCCACCTGTATTCGGAACTCGGGGAGCTGGCGCGATCCCTCGATACCATGTTGCGTCAACTCGACGACGCGGGCGCGCCCATCGCGACGATGTCGGGCCAGCTGCCTCAAGCCGCCTCGCATCTGGAAGGGCTCACGAAACTGACGGAGGAGGGGACGCACGAAGTCATGCGTCTGACGGAAGAGCTTCAGGACAATCACGCGCTCATCCTCGGCATGCTGAAGCAGTCCGTCGCGTTGTTGGCCAAGGGGCAACACTCGCCCTGTCTCGCCTGCCTGCTCAGCGAATCCCAGCAACTCGTGGCGCAAGAGGACCGACAACTCATCGACAGCCGTGACCGTCTTGCCGGGACGTTGACCAAGGCCAGCGATACGCTGAAGAAAGGCCAGACCGGGAGCTGTCTTGTCTGCGCGATCACCGAATCCATACAGTGCTTGGCGCAAGACGACAAGCGGCTGATCGAGATTATGACCGCGTTGTCGTTTCAGGACCTCGTGGCGCAGCGGGTCAAGAAGTTGACCGTCATCATCCACGATGTCGAACGGAAGTTGCTGGAACTTGTCGTCGTGTTCGGGCTCAAGGGCAAGGGAGAATCGCCGGAGATCAGGACGGATGCCACCGACATGCTGAAGCAATTGGAAGCGTCGAATTCGACCTCCATGAAACAGAACTTGGTGGACGACATTCTCGGAAAGTTCGGATTCAGCTGACAGGGGTCAGGGGGCACATGGGGGTAAGGGATAAGGGGATAAAGGATAAGGG
>Ga0163148_10007127_pt1 | contig 10599 bp, 6 predicted proteins | sample OliLakLV19MP7P2_FD_148606 | JGI IMG/M metagenome (GOLD analysis project Ga0163148, IMG submission 148606) | Freshwater microbial mat bacterial communities from Lake Vanda, McMurdo Dry Valleys, Antarctica- Oligotrophic Lake LV.19.MP7.P2 | ecosystem: Environmental > Aquatic > Freshwater > Lake >... | reverse complement strand
TGACCGCCAACATAAGAAACCGGACAGCAGTTTGGTTATGGGACTGCTCCGACCCTAGCACCCCCCCCCACGGGGGGCTCCCTTTTTTGTCCTCGTCGTCTTCATCGTCGTCGTCATCTTCGTTATCATCATCGTCGTTATCGTCATCTTCGTCGTCCAGGTCCTCTTGTGTCTCTTCGTCAAATATGTCTAGGAGTGATTCTTGATATGTCTGCATATCAAATTCTGTCGGGGATACTGAGGCTGTCGCTTGACCGGATTTTCTCATAACCGTCCTTACTGTGTATGCTTGGAGCGCGTCCACTTCAAGAGCTGTGCCTGCTACTAGGCATTCTTCGTCTCTTGAGTTCTTGATTTCTCGGTGGGCTAGTTGGTCGTTTTTCCATGTGTCTCTTACTAGTTGTTCTTCTCGTTTTATATGCTTGTTGTTCAATGCGTCATAGTGATAGCTTGTTTCTTGATTTCTTTTATACGGTTCGGTGAATCCTCTCCATACGATTTGGCCGAGTTTGTGTACCAACACTAGACCCAGTGCATTGGCGACTGCCGTTGCTCTGGCGTGGTTGTGGGCCGCGTATGTCAGATGGAAAACATTCTTGCGGTGGCTGTCTCTGTCTACTCCCAGGAATAGCCCATATCCTTGTGGTGTTTCTTTCAGGCTGATGATTAGGGAATGTGTCGTAACTTCTGGTAATTGGTTGTGCAGGGGTGTGTGTGGATCGCCTAGGAGTACGTCGCATAAGGTGATCGAGTGGACGTCATTTAGGAATGCGTGTTGATTTTCTCTTGCTATGCGTGCTGTTGCTTCCACTTCGATTCTCTTTCCTCTGAAAGATTTTGTGTCTGACGCGACGATGAGGGCATATTTTATCTCCAGTGGGAAGCCCGACTTCTTCGAGGGGTTGTAAATCTGTAGTACCAGTGGGAGGAGTTTATGGTAGTTCTCGACTGCGCATATTATATGATTTGATGGTGTGTAGGGGTGTGCCTCTCTGGGTTTGTTCCAGTTGCTTTGCCTTTCTTCCGCATTGATAAAAATGTTTTGGCTTTTGACGTGTATGTAGGTTTTGTTGGTTGTGGACTGGAGTTTATTTAGTTTCTAGTTAATCACTCTTCCCAGTTGGGTTACGTCCGTATACCTTGTCGTGCCTTGCAGGAAGGCTAGGTTTGTGGTCTCCATTGTCTGGATTGGGTGGAGTGTCATCGTCCATTTATCCTCTTCGTCTAGTTCGTCTCCCAATTTGTTAAATTCTGCGACGAAGTCTTCCGGTTTGAGCGTCGTCGATATGCAGCATTGGACCATACTTGGTTGGCCCAAGGCATGGAAAGTACCATCGATGTAGTCTCCTGCTGCCCATGAGTTCCTTGGGAATGACTTTGTGCGTTCGTCAATGGGTTTGGCTGGTGCAGATAGTTTCCCAAGCATTTTTTCCGTTATGTATGGTTGGATTATTACTTCGTCATCTGTGTTTCTCATGACTCCGGTCATTTGTTGGAACATTCCACTTATTACTTTGTTTTTGTTGTGAAAATCCTTTGGTTCCCATCCTTCATGTACTGGTGTTTGAAGTTCTCCAATTATTCTATACCTTTTCATTTTGGAGGCTGGTGTTGTCGACTTTTGCTTCGCTTTGGCGTATGGGTTTTGTATGATCGCCTTCGCTGATTCTGTGGGGGTCAGGGTTGAGTCTTTTGCTGTTTTTTCCGTTTTTTCCTCTTCTTTTTTCCCCGGTTTGGGCTTTTGCCTTATCCACGGTATGGGACCTAGTAAGTCGAGTGCCGCTACCATCAGTTTTTCCATCTCTGTTAATTTGCCTGTAAATGCGTCTTGAGATTTGTCCCAGTTGGGAAATTTCTTCATGTCCTTGGCTGTGAGGAGGGACAGGCTTTGAATGTTGTGTCGGATGAGTGTTGTTCCTCTGGTTGCTAGTGAATGGGGTCCTCGGATTTGTGATTTCTTGCGCATGGCCTCTGTCAGGAATTCTTTCAACGTTTCTCGATTCATGTCATTGATGTCCATAGGGAATAGTGTTTTGATGTTGTCCTCCTCTACAAAGAACGTTTGGATTACCGATAGGGTGTTTGCCTGTAGTTCTTCCTCTGTGGGAGGTTTGCTGTCTCTAATTTTTCCCACCAGTGTCATGTAGCTCCTTGTAGCGGGGGCTTTCGTATTGATTGCTTATGGTTCGACCTTGAATTCCACTCTTTTCTTGTTGTTTTTATTTTTGTTTTTGTTTCTGTTCTTTTTGTTGGCCTTTCCTTTACTGTCGTTGTTGGGTTTGCCTTGGCCATTGTTGGGCGGGTTTTCCGTGGGTGTTGATGCCTTATCCGGTTTGCCTGTGTTGCCGCCGGCGTCGGCAGGAGTGGCTTTGGGTACCGTCTTTCCGTTGCCCTCATTACTGTTAGTAGGGGGGTGGTTTCGGGTTCTAGTGCCGCCTCGGCGGCGGATTGTTGTGGGTTCCTTCCTAGCTTTGGTGGTGAAGCTACTGGGTTTGGGGTTTCCTTGGGGGCATCTTCTGCCTTTTTTCCTACCGTTGGGAAAGAATTTGGTTTTGGATTTTCCGGTTTCTCTTCCGTTACCGTCGCCACGTTTGGGTTGTTTGGGCGTTTTGGGCTGCTGTCTTTGTCCGTCATTGGGCTTCCTACCTTTCTGGCAGCTTTCATAGCCGTCGTGTCTGTCTTGGCTTGCCTCGCTGGGGTGGTTTCTCTGTTTCTCTTGTCCTTGGTCCTGGGTGGGGATTTGTTGGATACTGTGGTCCAGTTTTCGTCGTCGTCGGTTGTTTTCTCTAGCGTTCCGGTGAATTTTTCCTCCAAGTTCTTGGGGGCCGTCGAGTTGGTGTTCGTGACGGCTCCTAAGTACGAGTTGTTGGATCCTGACGAGGTGTTGGAGCGGCTGGATCCGTTGGAAGCAACCGGCGATGCATCGTTGTTGTTGATACCTGTCGTTTTGCCCGAGTTGTTCGCGGTTTGAGCCGGTTTCTTCTCCGTCGGGAAGTAATTCGTCATGGTAGCGTTTCCTTTGTTTGGTTTCTTCCTCTGGTTGCGTCCTTTGCCGCTTTTTCCTGCTGGTTTTGTCATGGTCGAATTGATCTTTTGTCTGTATTTAATTTGATGATTTTATTTGTTTATTTGTTTGTAGAGCTCGTGGATCCTATAGTAAAGTAGTAGTGGTGTAGTAAAATAAATATTTTACCTCTCTACTATTCCGGTACTGAAAGATCTGTAGGTTCCTACGTTGTGCGACTTGTCCTGTGTCTGAGAAAGCCCATTGGTAATTTGGATGAGTATGCAGTATCAAACATCGATGGGTTCCACTGCCCCATTGTTCGAATCTCCTCTTGCTCGGCTTCCATTGATTCAAGTATGCGCCCGCCAAGATTCCTTCCTAAATGGAGCAATTTGTCGCATATGATAGACAAGAAATTAAGAACCTTCTTGATATGAGACCCATACGAATCATTCACCATAGGCTTCTCTTTGTCCTCATTCAAGTCAGCCAAAAGCTTCACGTCGAACCACTTCTTGTTATTCAACCAATCAAGTGTGCTGAAATCTTCAAATTCACACGTACAATAGAATCGGAATGACAAACAGAATGCTAAGGCACCAATGCAACAGAGAGCAACGTCTTTATGCCTTGTCGCTCGTCCATAGAGAGTGCGGCCATGGTTTGTTTTTCCCTGGGCAATTTGATTCACCATAACAAATGGCTGATGGACATCTTTGTCTTGCATGGGTGGCCGGACACAAAGAAAATCACTTAGCTCGGCCCGGTAAAGGGATTCGAATCTAAGGATACCGCTTGTCAAGTGTAGTAGGGCATAACCGGCATATTGATGTTGGAGTGCTGTGTTGATTGATTGCTTGTTCCCTGTCGCTTCGACCGAATCCTCCCACAATTTCGTTTCTATTTCGCCATGCCTTTCGACTATCGTGCACGGAGCAAACTCACCAGCCACCTTCTCCTGATGCGTCTCCTTTTTCACCCGCGGTGCTCTATTCTTGACATGATTTTTCAAGTCATCCATGTCCATTCCCCAGAGTTGATCCCAAATAGGGGGCAGTTTTTGTTCATAAACTTGAACTTTGTATAATTTCCGAAAGTGGGCCTTGTAGATTGCAAATGTCGAGTATCCGGTTGGTTGTTTGGGCACAGGGTAGTCCGCTGGATTCATCTGCACACCAGGTTCTTGTGGGAACTGCGCCAACAATGCTTGATATTCGGCGAGATTGAATTTTGCACCAGTTGTCCGTGCAGCTTTGGTGGCCGCCCCTGTTTTTTTTCTCTATGAAACATTGAAACCACATAAACCTATAGATCTTGTCCGCAGCAAGGATGTGTCTGTAAGTATCATAAGGATACACCTTGTCACAGAAATCAAAATACTCAAGAACCTTATTATCAAACTGTTTCATTGTGTGGTTGGGGCAATGGGAATTGTTCAGCTGCATGGTGGCTTGTCGAAGGAACTGATTCAATTCCCGGTCTCTAGGGTGCACCACGCCAGTCGCAACGGCCGGGGCTACCGTTTGGCGCACCCGCATCTGTATTAGACAAATTTGACTAGACATGTTAACATAAAATAGCGCCGCTTAGTTCACCATTGTCAGCTATCTTTTGTCAGTATTGAATTATCAACTCGCTGCTGGAGCCGCGGAGCATGTGCCGCATCAAATCATTTGGATTTAGAGGACCATCCTGGATTTAACGGTATCAGTACATGGACACATGGGGGGTGTAGCTAAATAAATCGCACCCCCTAAGTAAAATAAATAGCACCCCCTAAGTAAAATAAATAGCACCCCTTAAGTAATTTTTGTCTCAGCGCGAAATACTTTCCATTATTTCGCGCGGTCTGCGCTAAATAATCATTTTGACTTTGCAAGAAAATTTGTCTGACAGTCAAATTACTGTACTAGCTAGCTAGTAGCTAGCACCGGTTTTTTGTCCGCTACCAATGTAATGCTACTGTAGCTACTACTCTTTTAATAGAAAAGTGTGTTGTAAATTTTCGATGGCTCAGTAACCCACATGAAACTCGTACTCTAGCTAGCTATCTCTTTATTGGATTGGGTCACGTGAGCGACCCAAACACACCTACGTTGCAACTAATTTTAAATCCTAGCAGTAGCTAGTTCGTCTCTTTTAAGTTAGCTTCTAGCTAATGTGATGCCTCTACTTCAACTTGTGCTAGTGGAACTAGTCTGTTGAATGCTTGGAAGTGTTTAGCATTTTAGCTGCAAAGATGGCGCGAATTTTGATTCTGAACACTGATACCCAAACTCAAAATTTCTGTTGCGGAGCATAACATTGATCGACCATGGACCACACGCCGCCGAGTAACACCCTGAACAAGCTCCTGCGGGGTCTGAACAATGGACTGAACATGCTTATGAAGGATGATGGACCCAGGATCGATTCTAGCCCAGAAACAGATACGGAATTGGATCATTCTGCCATCGTTGATTCAAATTTCAGTGTGAATTCCGTTGGTTTGGCAGTCGACAATAATGGCCAAGGCAACAACAACAACAATTTAACTCCAAAAGACAAAGAAAATAACACACCAACCACAAACACTCCCACCATGCCGAACAATAGAAAGAAAAAAGCACCCGTGAAGAAAAGAAAGGCGCGAAAAGCTGCACCGAAGCCCACCAATGACACTGCTGCAAAAGATCCTTCCGACGATCCACCAAGAAAGAAAATCGCCAACCCGTTTGAAATGGAGGCAGCAACTCAACTAGGATGCGATTCTGATGGCTGGGAAGGTCCTGCATGTGGCACGGATCCAACAGAAGTAAAATTGCTGGATGAAGAAGTTGTCGGAAAGGTTGGCAAAGGCATCACCGAGCCCGTGTTTGTTCCGATTGCAGAGGATGCATTAAAGAAACTCACGGTCAATAACATAAAGAAGGATCTACGCATTCGAAATGTTGGTATGCCACGAAGCAAGAAGAAAGCAAGTCTACTTGCTCATCTCAAAGATGCTCTTGCCCAAAAGGTTCCTGTGTTTCCTGTCGACCAAATTACTACAACCAAAGGCGACGACATGGCTGATTTTGCTGTCGGCGCTGAATGGAAAGGACTCATGCCAGATGTTGATGTTGATTAACCGGTTAACAAACGTTTTCCTGGTGCTAGAGCTCCCACAGTAACAGCAGATGAAGCTAAGATTCAACCAAAACCAAAACAATCTTTTTCTCGGATGTTTGATAGACCAGTCTTCACCGGCAATCCACGCAGAGGACCACGACAATCGTTTATTAAAGGACATGGCTTATCCAAAGACTCACTCCCTGTCGAGTTCGCGGATGCCTTTTTTCCAATGTATGAGAATAAAGAGAGAGACAACAATGGAGATCCAATGTTAAGCATGGAGTATCTAACAAGGAACACCAACATGAGAGCCAATCTTGCCTTTGCCGGTGAAGCGACTTATGATGAGTGGTCGGGACCTTTCTCAGTAAAAGAGTTGCGGCAACATTTGGGTCTTTACATTATGAATGGCTTGAGTCCATCTCCTCAGCTAGACTTCAAATTTGATCCCAATGACAAGGCCAACTACAACCCTTTCATTTCCGAAAATCTTGGAAGCACAGGCAATCCTCAGCGACGACTGAAACAATTCAAAGCCTTCTTTGGTTGTCAGGATCCATTGAAGCCCACTCCAGACCGAAAAGCATCACCTTTGTTCAAAGTGTTGTCAATTGTGAAGTGGATTCGGCGCGTGGGACCACTTTCGTGGGAGTGTGGAGTTAATCTTGGATTAGATGAGCAGACAGTTGGGTTCCAAGGACATCATGTTGACAAGATGCGCATCACTTATAAGACTGAGGGAGATGGCTTTCAATGCGATGCTCTTTGTGACGACGGGTTCACCTACAGCATCTTCTTCAGGAATGAGCCACCTCCTCCAGAGTATGTTCGCGCTGGACTGTCTCCTCTCCACGCTCGCAGTTTGTGGCTGCTCGATCAGCTGAGAAGAGATTATCACCATGTTTGGGTTGACAATCTATGTATGTCAGCCAAGTTTGCCAAGGCCGGGTTCACCGGCAAGAACAAGACAATGCTTTCAGGTGTGACACGAGTTGCAAAGAGAGGCATACCAAAAATGGTTGTCCAAGACCAAGTCAAGAATGAAAATGACATAGTCTCGGTTCGTGGAACGATCAAGGCGGCGGTCCTCGAAGGCGACAGTGCCATTCCAGATCTTGTCGCCATGATTGTCTATGACAATAAGCCAGTGCATTTTCTATCAATGACCTGCACAAGTATCAAATGGATAGAGAAAACACGGTCAGTGTGGAACCAAGAGGAGAAGGAGATGGTGGATATTAACTTCTTGAGGGTTAATTTAATTGATGATTACAACAACAAAATGAATGCAGTTGACATCTCTGATCAACTCCGAAATAATTATCGCATGACTCTCTGGCTACGGCATCGCAAATGGTGGTGGTCGATCTACATGTACGGAATGGGAGTTTTGTTGACCAATGCATACAAGGTTTACACGAGGACCATGGACAATGCTAGAGTGCCAAACTCGCAACGTCTTACACATTACGGCTTCCTTTTGAGCATCGGTACAGCATGGGTTGACAGAGAAGAGACAGACATTCGACACATCAAAAGGGTAAGAGAGCGGAAGAAGAGGCAACAAGAGAAACAGCAACAACAGACGCCAGTGACACCTACACCTCTGTATTTGCATGGAACGAGGAAGCGGACTGCTGTTACCAATTTGACATCTCCAAAAACACCATCGAAAGCCCCAAGAATCAACAATAACTCGCTTCATCCAAATACAGGATCACTCCGATGTCGATTGAATCATTTTGGGTGCTTCCACTCGCCAATGCCATCACAAAGCAAGCATCCATCTTGTGCATTGCATAGATGGTTGATGGGTCGCGACCCAGGGTCTCATTCGCAAATCCGAGGCCACATTGTTTGCTGCACCGCATGCAAGGTTAACTTGTGCACACAATGTTTTCATGTCTTTCACACAGTTAAAGACATTGTTGGTGAGAAAGTGGAGCTGTCTAGCATGCTACTTGATTAGCCGTAACATTATTAGTCGCCATTGTCATTATTGCTGCTGCGCTATGCTCTAGTAGAGTCGATCGAAGATTGTGGCAAAATTGTTTAAGGAGCTAGCGAGAGACTAAATATTTGCGTAGAAATAGTACCAGAGATTTGCTCTGAGTTTGGGTTGCCTGAGCGACCCAAATTGCGTCCAATAAAGAGATAGCTAAAGTAGTAGCGAGCTATTGCTGCATGGTAGCATAACTTGAAGCCACCGGGGGTGTGTGCCCTCAACAGATGGAGCAGTACTTCGGATTTGGACGCACACACGCTTGTTCGGAAATTGAGTGGTGTGTGCTGCAGCAGAAGAAGATTGAAGAACAAAATAATAACAATCAAATGGAGCTCACAATGTCAAAGTTTATGGGTATTGCACCATAGCAGAGGAGCAAAGTAAAACGATCACATAAGCACTAGTAGACCATTTTAAATATAACCAAGGTGGGTTCCTAGCAACACAAGGCCTGCGGACGCACTGGCGAAGTCGCATTTAGCTAAAATTAGCTATTTAGCTTGTGCTTGTGTCTTTTGTGGAGGGACCGAGGGAAAACCAATCTGTGGTTAAACTGTGAAGGAAGTCCATGGCGGATGTGACAGCGGAGGTTCTGAAGCAGTGGGGAATTAGGGAAAATTGGATGGTGGAATGACAAAAAACGGTCGAAAATTGATGGCGCAGTGTTTGGTGCAAAAAGGAGTGCTGTAGAACTTGGTACTGACCCTGTGTACCCCTTTGCCTGTCCGTCTAAATCCACAGGAATTTTTGTAGCAAAAAGCGATCACAGTCCTGTTATCGGCATCCAAAGAGGCTTGTTGACAGCTGTTGTGAAAGGAATTTGGAGCGCGTGAAGGGTCCTAGGCAGCATTTTTGCTCTGAGGGTGACACAACTGTGTGGGCACCTACAGTAACCCCAACCCTAAACAAGAAGGAGCGGACCAGCTCATCGCGACCGGCACACTTGATTTGCTCTTGGTGTCAAAAGGGACATCCCAGAAGTGTGTGGAAGCCCTGCTAATCACTGTGGGATCCATTGCGTAGTTCAGCTACGCAGCATTTGGACCCTTCTGCGTAGTTTTGATACGCAGCACTTGTTGCCGCACACTACAAGGCCATGAGCAACAACAACCGTGGTGATGCGCAGGCCCGCGCTGCAAGAGCATCCATCCAAGGAGCAGGAAATCTGTGGTGCAGGGCAGACGTCATTGCAGCTGCGGATGTGGAGATGCGGAGGATGCCTGTGACCCCAGGCAAGGACATGCGCAAAAGCAAAGAGAAGTTTCCTGAAGTGCTGAACGAAGATGGAGAGCCGGGCCTGGTAAATGGAGGAAAGCACTACCCACACAAGCACTATGAGTTCAGTGGCACGACCGTTTCTCCAGAGGACTGTGCGAAAGCCGTTCTGGGCAAGGAAATTTACAGGAGTGACCCCGTTCAAAACAGCAAGCATCTCAAACATCTCGACGTGGTCAAGGAGGCGCACGCAAATTGCTTGGGAAAGATGCAAGCCAAATTGGATCCAATTGGGTTCAAGGAGGTGGAAAAGGGTCCGGCAAGAGGCGGCAAAGCAGTCAAGGAGTGCATTCAGAAGTACATTGACGAAGGGAAAGACGAGAAGGAAAGGAGCGCCAGAAAAGAAACCGCGGGCCTTTTCGGAGAACAAGCCTGGTCGAGGCTCTCGAGGAGGAAGAAGAAGGACAGTGAGGCCAAATGGTTCAAGCCGCCAGTGGCCAGAGACTATGCTGTGTGCAGCGCCTGTTGCGAGAAGAGCAGCCTGGAGCCCGAGAAGTTCAATTGTTCCAAGGTTCTTGAGTATGACGTTGTTGTTGTTGAAGATGAGACCACCACCCAAGTTTGCATGAGACCCACAAGACTGTTCCCCCATCCTCGAAACTGCAACTGCGGGGTCGGGCCAACTTTGGACAAGGATGAATTTGATTTGCCCAGAGGAAGCGGATGGATGGTGGTGAAGTTCCCTGATGATGACATCATTGGCACGGCCCTGGACGGTTTTGCGGAGCGGTATGAGAGCTGGACACCAGAGTGTCCTTTGCCGCCGGGAAGGAGGATTGAGTTCAGGAGCCAGGCGGAGAAGACACACGCGGCGTACACCAAGGAAGACAGGAAGTATGTGGGGATTCCCACTGCGGATTCGTGGCATGCGGACTGCATGTGCCGTCTCTCAGGACTCTGGCACGCGTCAATCAGGGTGCTGATGTACAGCACGATGAAGCAGAACAACGTTCATGAGTTCACGGTGGACGCAGCCAAAGCAACGCTCCCCCATCCCGATCGGCAAGGTCTGGAGTTGGATGAGATTGACAAGATGATGGTACAGCTGGCTCTCATTGTTGGTGGATTCCCCTGCATTCCCGAAGGCAAGACCTATCAAGAGGTCATTGATGGCAAGGTGAGCACGGAAGGCTTCACAGCATCGCAGCCGCCCCACACTGACATGACCTCGGACAAGCAGGGAGACAAGCTGTACGGCGCGAGCGAGAACCCGAAGCTG
>Ga0163148_10007125_pt1 | contig 10601 bp, 7 predicted proteins | sample OliLakLV19MP7P2_FD_148606 | JGI IMG/M metagenome (GOLD analysis project Ga0163148, IMG submission 148606) | Freshwater microbial mat bacterial communities from Lake Vanda, McMurdo Dry Valleys, Antarctica- Oligotrophic Lake LV.19.MP7.P2 | ecosystem: Environmental > Aquatic > Freshwater > Lake >... | reverse complement strand
ATCCCAAAATCTCGGTTCGTTACCGTGCGGACTTTTTGGAGGTCGAACCGGCCAAGGTTGATTACATGGACGTTTCTCCCCGCATGTTGGTTTCTGTAGCTGCTAGTTTGATTCCCTTCCTTGAGCATGATGACGCGAACCGTGCATTGATGGGCTCGAACATGCAACGCCAAGGGGTACCTCTTCTTTACGGAGATTCACCCATTGTCGGCACAGGAATGGAAGAACGTGTTGCCCGTGACTCGGGTGTTGTCGTTGTCTCCGAGGGGAGTGGTATTGTTGCTTCTGTCACCGGTGATTTAGTAGTCGTCACTCAGGACGGCAAAATGCCTGATAGCAAAAAGAAATTAAAAACCGACAATGAAAAGGGTATTTACGTTTATGAATTAAGGAAATTCATGCGTACAAACTCCGCCACTTGTTTTAATCATAAGCCGATTATCAAGAAGGGTGAGCACATCAAAAAAGGACAGGTGATTGCTGACGGACCTTGTACTGAAAAAGGTGAATTAGCTCTCGGACGTAATGTGCTTGTGGCTTTCATGCCATGGAATGGTTATAACTTCGAAGACGCGATCCTCCTCTCTGAAAAACTGGTGAAAGATGATATTTATACATCGATCCATATTGAAGAGTTCGAAATCGGTGCCCGTGATACAAAGCTCGGGCCTGAGGAAATCACCCGTGATATCCCAAATGTGGGTGAGGAAGCACTTAAAAATCTCGGTCATGACGGGGTTGTCCGTGTCGGTGCCGAAGTAAAACCTGGAGATATCTTGGTCGGTAAAATCACTCCGAAAAGCGAAACAGAGCTTTCTCCTGAAGAACGCCTGCTCCGTGCGATTTTCGGTGAAAAAGCGGCGGACGTTAAAGATAGTTCCCTGACTGTTCCTTCCGGAATCGGCGGGATAATCATGGCGACAAAGGTGAGCTCGAACAAGACGATTGAAAGAATCAAGCTCAGCGAAACAGAAGCCAAAAAACGCCGTAAAGAAATCGATGATGATTTTAATAAGAAGAAAAACGAGCTTTTGGAGCAACTCACCGAAGGACTTTCCAATGTCCTTTTGGGAGAGAAAATCCCGCTGGATGTCGTGAATGCCGAGACAGGGGAGATTATTATCCCTGCAAACCGCAAGATCACAAAGACACTCTTGCGTAAACTCGCCAGTGTCTATGACCATATTGAAATCGATCCAAGCCCGATTCGCATCAAGATCCGCGAGATTATATCGAGCTTTGAAAGTAAATTCGAAGATTTGGAAAATGATCGTGACCGTTTACTTGACGGAATCGAAAGCGGAGACGACGTGGATCCTGGCCGGTCGCCACGGGAATAAAGGTGTCATCGCAAAAATCGTACCTGAAGAAGATATGCCATTCCTTCCGGATGGTACACCCGTGCAAATTGTCCTGAATCCATTGGGCGTGCCTTCACGTATGAATGTAGGACAGGTCTTGGAAACGCATCTGGGTATTGCTGCGAAGGTGCTCGGGTTCAAGGTGGCAACACCTGTATTCGACGGTATTGCTGAGAAACAAATCCGTGAATACCTCAAGCAGGCGAACCTCGATGAGGACGGTAAAACCTACCTCTACGATGGACGCAGTGGTGAGCGTTTTGATCAACGTGTCGTCGTCGGTTATATCTACATGATGAAACTGAACCATTTGGTCGCCGATAAAATCCATGCCCGTGCTGTCGGACCGTACTCGCTGGTTACACAACAACCTCTGGGTGGTAAAGCCCAATACGGGGGACAACGTTTCGGAGAAATGGAGGTCTGGGCTATGCAAGCTTATGGTGCTGCCTACACGCTCCAGGAATTACTCACGGTCAAATCCGATGATACGACAGGTCGTACGCGGATTTACGAATCAATTGTCAAGGGTGACAGTAATCTGGAAGCCGGTACTCCGGAGTCCTTCAACGTGCTCGTTAAAGAAATGCAAGGTCTCTGCCTCGATATCCGGGTCCAGAAAAGCAATACAGAAAGCATAGCGGTTTAATTTAACTCAATTCCTCAGGTAAATATGATTAAAGATACTACAGCCGTAATACAGGAAAGTTCTGAAGTTAAAGAAATCCTCGAGTTTGAACGACAGGAGAACAGTTTTGATCAAGTTTCGATCACGATTGCTTCCCCCGAAGTGATCCGTTCATGGTCGAGAGGTGAGGTGAAGAACCCTGAAACAATCAATTACCGTACATTCCGCCCTGAAAAAGGGGGCCTATTCTGCGAACGTATTTTCGGTCCGACAAAGGATTGGGAATGCGCTTGCGGTAAGTACAAGCGGGTTAAATATAAAGGTGTTGTCTGTGACCGTTGCGGTGTGGAAGTCACCCTTTCACGCGTCCGTCGCGACCGTATGGGACACATCGAGCTTGCTGTTCCTGTTTCTCATATCTGGTTTTATAAATGTATGCCTAGCAAAATCGGGCTCTTGATGGATATGAGCGCGAAATTGCTCGAACGTGTGATCTATTATGAGGACTATATGGTCGTCGATCCAGGTCGTACGCCACTCAAACAACGCCAGTTGCTCAGTGAAATGGAATACCGTGAAGCCCTCGACCAATATGGTGATGGTAGTTTCGTCGCCAAAATGGGCGCGGAAGCTATCCGTGATGTCATGGCCGGTATGGATCTCGCGAATACAGTCAAGGAACTCGAGGAATCCCTCCAGACGACCCGTAGTAAGCAGACCAAGAAGAAAATGGCTAAGCGCCTTAAATATATTATGGGCTTGGCTGGATCAAAGACACGCCCTGAATGGATGATCTTGGAAGTACTTCCTGTCATCCCTCCTGACTTGCGTCCTTTGGTTCCCCTTGAAGGCGGACGTTTTGCGACATCTGATCTGAACGATCTTTATCGCCGTGTGATCAACCGGAATAACCGTTTGAAAAATCTCCTCCAGCTCAAGACTCCTGACGTGATTATCCGTAATGAAAAACGGATGCTCCAAGAAGCTGTCGATGCCTTGATGGATAATGGCCGCCACGGGCGTCCTGTGACAGGTGCCGGTAACCGTCCCCTCAAATCCCTTTCCGACATGCTCAAAGGCAAACAAGGTCGTTTCCGCCAAAATCTCCTCGGTAAACGTGTAGATTATTCGGGTCGTTCCGTCATCGTCATCGGGCCAGAGCTCAAGCTCAACCAATGTGGTTTGCCGAAGAAAATGGCTTTGGTTCTTTTCGAACCATTCATTATCCGCCGTTTGAAGGAATTGTCATTTGTGCACACGGTTCGTAGTGCTAAAAAGATGATTGAACGCCAAGCTCCTGAAGTCTGGGATATCCTTGATGAAGTGACCAAAGGTCACTGCGTTCTCTTGAACCGCGCTCCGACACTCCACCGTTTGTCGATCCAGGCTTTCGAGCCGACATTGATTGAAGGGGATGCGATCCGTGTCCATCCGCTGGTTTGTACGGCTTATAACGCTGATTTTGACGGTGACCAAATGGCTGTCCATGTGCCCCTTTCCATTGAGGCCCAAATGGAAGCGAAAATATTGATGCTTTCCACGAGGAATATCTTTTCTCCTTCAAATGGAAAACCAATTATTACTCCTTCACAGGACATTCCACTCGGGTGTTATTATTTGACGCAAAATCCCCGTCCGGGTTCTTACCTCAATGCAGAAGGTGTAAAACGCCGGTTGTCGATATTTGCGCATTATGATGAGGTGCTTTTTGCCTACCAAGAAAAGTCACTCAAACTCCACGATCCGATTGTCTTTAAGAACCCGGATTTCGGCAATAAAACCCTTTACGGTGAATCCACCAAGAAGACGATCGAAACAACGGTCGGCCGAGTCATGTTTAATTACATTTGGCCTTCTGAAATCGGGTACGTGAATAAACCAGTCCCTAAAAAGATTTTAGGTGATATTATTTACCGCACATATCACGCAGTGGGAGCCCCACGTACTGTTGAGATTCTCGACCAGATGAAATCCCTCGGGTTCCAAGAAGCTACTCAGGCAGGTGTCTCCATTGGTATTGATGACATGATTATTCCTGATGAAAAACGTGTCGAAGTCGAAAAAGCCTTTAAACTGGTGACGGAAGTCGCGAAACAATACCGTAATGGTGTCATTACGGAAGGTGAACGTTACAATAAAATCACTGATATCTGGCTGCATTGTACAAGCCAAATCAGTAACGTCATGTACCGTACCCTCGATCATAATAAGGGCAAAAAAGAATTTAACCCCGTCTTTATGATGGTTGATTCAGGTGCCCGTGGTAATAAACAACAGGTTGTGCAGTTGGCGGGTATGCGAGGATTGATGGCGAAACCATCGGGTGAAATTATCGAAAGACCTATTCTTTCAAATTTCCGCGAAGGACTCACCGTCCTTGAGTATTTCATCTCCACACATGGTGCCCGTAAAGGTCTTGCTGATACAGCATTGAAGACAGCGGACTCCGGTTACATGACCCGTAAACTTGTTGACGTATCTCAAGACGTGATCATCCAGATCCCTGATTGTAGGACTGCTAACGGCATTTGGGTGCAACCGATTTATGAAGGGGACGAGGAAATCGTCAGTCTGCCGACCCGTATTATCGGACGTACGTCATGTGATGAGATTATTGATCCGGTCACAAAACAAGTCATTGTCCACGCAAATGAGGAAATTGATGAAATCAAAGCTGCCGGTATTGAAAAACTCGGCATTGAGAAGGTCAAAATCCGTTCGGTCCTTACTTGTGAATCCCAAGACGGGGTCTGTGCTAAATGCTACGGACGTAATCTTTCCTCAGGTAAAATCGCTAAACTCGGTGAGGCTGTCGGTATTGTCGCTGCCCAATCGATCGGCGAACCAGGGACCCAGCTGACAATGCGTACTTTCCACATCGGAGGAACAGCTAGTAAGACATTCAAACAACCGATTATCAAACTTAAGAATGAAGGAACGATCCGCTACAATGATTTGAAAGCGGTGGAATCCACTGAAGGTGGTTTTGTCGCCCTGAATAAGAGCGGATCGATCTCTGTTATTGAAAAAGATGGGCGTGAACTTGAACGTCACGACATTGTTATTGGATCGAAAATTGCATTTAAAGATGGTTCTCAAGCTAAGATGGGTGAGACCCTTGCTCAATGGGATCCGTATAACGTACCGATTTTGACCGAAAAAGCCGGTAAGGTCGAGTTTGTTGATATCATCCAAGGCGTTACAGTGAAGAAAGAAATGGATGAATCCACAGGGTTCTTGGGTACAGTCGTGATCGAGCACAAAGAAGATTTGCATCCACAAATCGTCATCCGTGACGGTGCTGGTGAAGTCATCGCGACCTATTCGATCCCGGCCGGGGCGCACATTGTTGTCCAAGAGAACAAAAAGGTCACAGCCGGTGCGTTGCTTGCCAAGACACCACGTAAGATCGCTAAGACAAAGGATATTACCGGTGGTTTGCCACGTGTGGCCGAGCTCTTTGAGGCTCGCCGTCCGAAAGACAGTGCTGAGATCGCGAAGATCGACGGGGTTGTTGACTTCGGCGGAATCGTTCGCGGTAAACGAAAACTTCTCATTCAGGATGAAGAAGGTAATGAAGAAGAGCATTTGATTCCTTTGTCCAAACACATCATTGTGTTTAAAGGTGACAACGTCAAAAAAGGATCTCAATTAACCGAAGGACCAGTCGTCCCACACGAAATCCTCGAGATATGCGGACCCCAAGAGCTACAGGAATACTTAGTGAATGAAGTCCAGGAGGTTTATCGCCTTCAAGGTGTGGAAATCAATGATAAACACATTGAAATCATTATCCGCCAGATGCTCCGTAAGGTGAAAATATCTGATCCGGGTGACACATCACTCCTTTGGGGTGACCAAGTCGACCGTATCGAGTTTGAGCGTGAGAATCGCCGTGTCGCGGAGGCCGGTGGAAAACCCGCTGAAGCAACACCAGTACTCCTCGGAATCACTAAGGCATCCCTTGAAACGGATAGCTTTATTTCAGCAGCGTCATTCCAAGACACAACCCGTGTCTTGACGGAAGCGGCGACCTTGGGACGTATTGATAAACTTAAAGGATTCAAGGAAAATGTCATTATGGGACATTTGATTCCTGCTGGGACAGGATTCCGTAATTATCGCGGTTTAGAAATGCGTGTCTCAGAGGATGCTCTCGAGAGTATGACTCCTGAATCAGCGGAATCAACCGAAGAACCAGTCGCGAGCTAATTCCACGACATCTCATTAATCTCTCAAAGCGCTTCCTAGTATGGGGAAGCGCTTTTTGCTTTTACTGGTATCGACCCACTGCCCGGTCTCTGGATATTTCTATACGCTAACACCCCCCCTCCATGAGGGCTCTATTCATCGTGAGGTATTAAGGAATTGCCGTGTGAGCAAACACTCATTGAGGGCGTGGAAAAAAAGCAGGAACAATCAAATGGGTGAAAAATGGAGATCAATCCTGGGTAATGGTTAAACTCACATCGCAAGAAATGATGCCGGCAGTAATCGCGTAGCGGGTGAGTCCGGCAGTTTCGTGAATGTTGAGTTTTTCCATGAGATGGCTGCGGTGTTTTTCGACGGTTTTAATCGAGATGGAGAGTTCATCAGCCGTTTGTTTATTTGCTTTTCCCTCTGCGATCAATTGTAAGACCTCGATCTCGCGGGATGTTAGGATGAAATTTTTCTTTTTGATTTTACCCAAGCGGTCGGGCATTTTATTTTTAGACTGCTGCAGGAGAATTAAGGGACTAAAATAGTTACTTCCACTGTAGATCTGTCGGATCGCACGGGCCAGGACATCTGCGGATGATTGTTTAATCAGAAAACCCGAGGCACCGGCCTCAAGGGATTTTTCAAAGTAGGCATCCTCACTGAAAGCCGAGAGGATAAGCACTTTTGTTTTCGGAATGGTCTTACATATCTGGCGTGTGGCCTCTAATCCATTGAGTATGGGCATTCCAATATCCATGAGGACTATGTCAGGGCTCAGTTTGATGGACTTATCAATAGCTTCCCTGCCATTTTTGGCTTCCCCGATGACAAGAAAATCCTTTTCATCATCGAGTATCTTGTGGAATCCTGTGCGGACAATGGAGTGATCGTCAGCCAGAAGGATAGAGATACGTTTCATAGGAGGCATTTCCGGGGTGAGGCTTTTGATTCGAGGGGGACTTTGACCTTATCCTTTTTGATAAGAGGAATAATGGCACAAATAGTGGTTCCCTTTCCGGGTGAGGAATCCACCGTGAAGTGGCCACCTACCATATCGACCCGTTCTTTCATTCCGAGTAAACCGAGGCGCTTGTGCCGTTTGATAAAAAGTACGTCCTCCACATTAAACGATTTTCCATTGTCATGGATACATAGATCGATGGTGGTATTAGTTTTTTTGATGCTTACCGTGATGAGGGAGGCATCTGCGTGCTGTGCAATATTGGTCAGGGCCGATAGGGTAACCCTGTAGAGGACGGTACGGCGGGCATTGCTGAGCTCTTTCACCCCAGCAAATGCGGTGAAACGGATGGGGATTTTGGTGCGCTTGGTAAAGTCTTTCATATAAGAGTGAAGTGCAGGAATCAGTCCGAGGTCATCCAGGACAGTGGGTCGCAAATCACTGGCAAAACGGTGGACGATATTCACGGCTTGCTCAACGAGTTTTTGAGTATGAGAGATTATTTTCTTGAGTCCTTTAGTATTGATCACGGCTTCGCGGGACAATGATGCGAGATGGATATTGATCCCGGTGAGTGTCTGGGCGATGTCGTCGTGGAGTTCGCGGCTGATTTCCTCGCGATCATCTTCCTGATCGAGGAGGACTTGATGCGTTAAGTGACGCAGCTGGCCCTGTAACAAGTCCGACTCCTTGAGTAATTTTGAATAGTGCAATTTGCTCTGTCGGAGCTTTCCTTCGGCACTCTCGCGTCGGGATATTTCCTTCTTGAGCCTGCTCTTTGTAGCCGTCAATTCTTTGCGACAGGAGGATAAGTTATTATGAGGTTTATTTATTTTCACTATTTATAAGCTAGACCCAAAGCAGTCATCCGTCACCAAGTCTTATGAAGTATTCGTAAATAAAGTGGAACAGGGATGAGTTCGTCACAAGCACGAGCTTGGTAGGGTTAGACCCCATAGTTAAAAAGGGACGGTAGAGATACGCTATGGACAGATTTAAAAATTCAACAATCACCATTACTTACAAGAGGATTAAAAAATGAAATCGAAATATATTACTACACTACTCACGGCCGCGGCGGTCATATTTATCAGCACGGTCGGTAATTCATTGCACGCTACAGAAACAGACGAGCGCATCGAAGAATCAGCCAGAAACTCATACCTATTCAAAACATACCTATCGGGGGACACCATTAAAACCGAATCGAAAAACGGAGTGGTGACATTGACCGGGATTGTGGCTGATTCCGCCCACCGTTCACTCGCCGCGGATACCGTGGCGGGCTTACCAGGAGTAAAAAGCGTAGATAATAAACTCGAGATTAAAACGGCTGGGCCTTTGGAGCATTCGGATGAATGGATCGCCCGGAGGGTGCAATCCGTTCTTCTTTTCCAACGCAGTGTGAGTGCCCGTGGCGTACAGGTCAGCGTACTTGATGGTGTCGTGACATTAAAAGGGCAGGCTCCTGATGCAAATCAAAAAGAGTGGGCCACCGAGTACGTACAAGATATCGATGGAGTCAAAGCCGTGAAAAATGAAATGATTGTGGCAACGGGAATCGTCCCGAAACCCGTGGATATCATATCAGAGAAAATCGACGATGCCTCCATTACTGCCCAAGTCAAATGGTTGCTGCTCTCTCACCGTTCAACCAGTGCAATCAATACCATTATCAGTACGAACGATGGCATCGTGACAATCACTGGCGTCGCCAAAAATGCAGATGAAAAAATGTTTGTCAGTAAACTGGTCAACGACATCAACGGGGTCAGTAGTGTGATCAATAACATGACCTTGGAAACAACTAACGTATCGAGCAATTAATCAATTGATCGACTTCTATCCCTTTAAAAAAGAATTAATCACATGTTATACACCATCGTCGTCATCATCCTCATCCTCTGGTTACTCGGTCTAGTCACCAGCTATACAATGGGCGGTCTCATTCACATCCTTCTGGTCATTGCCATCGTGATGGTACTGATCCAGTTCATCTCGGGGCGCAGGTAAACTAAACAATAGAAAAAAATATGAATTCAAAAATTATTATCGGTATCGTTTTAATCGGCTTAGGAATCATCTCCCTAGGCTATCAAGCCATCACTTATACAAAAAGGGAGAAAGTAGTCGATATGGGACCGATCCAGATCACCTCTGATACAGAGAAAAAAATACCACTCTCTCCGATTATTGGAGCCATCCTGGTCGTGGGCGGGGTCGTCGTGATTGTAAGCCGGAAAGCCTGAGAAATAATCGAATAAAATATTATATATCCCGGTGTGGGTTAAAACCACCAGCCCGCATCGGTGTAATGGAGTAAATGATGAGTGTTATCAAAGTAGGAATAGAGAATTCAACAGCTATTGAATTGTACTACGAAGATCACGGTTCTGGGCAACCAGTTGTTTTGATCCATGGGTATCCATTGAATGGGCATTCGTGGGAAAAACAGTGTGCCGCTTTACTGGGGGCAGGATACCGCGTTATTACTTATGACCGTAGAGGGTTCGGTTATTCGAGCAAGTCTGCAATCGGTTATGACTACGACACATTTGCGGCAGACCTGAATGTGATTATGAATACTTTAAACCTCGAAAGTACTGTATTAATGGGATTTTCGATGGGCACGGGCGAAATCACCAGATACCTGAGTACCTATAGACAGTCCAGAGTAGCAAAGGCTGTTTTCATCTCGTCGCTCCAGCCTTTCCTGCTCAAGACAGAGGATAACCCTACTGGGGTACCCGCCAAAGTCTTTGAAGAGATCAAAGAGTCAGTGATGAATGACCGCTACGCATGGTTTGAAACCTTTTATCATGACTTTTTTAATACCGATGCATTTCTAGGCAACCGTCTGAGTGAAGCAGCCCTGCATAATGCGATGAATACGGCAGCCGATGCGTCATGGTATGCGTCCTCGGCGGTGATTGACTCTTGGCTAACTGATTTCCGTAAGGACATTTGCGATATCAAGGTCCCTGCACTCATTATCCACGGGACAGGTGACCGCATCCTGCCGATTGACTCGACCGGACGCCCCTTTCATAACGCCTTACCCGATGCTGAGTATATCGAGATTCAAGATGCACCTCATGGATTGATTTGGACACATGCAAATGAGGTTAATCAGATTTTACTCACCTTCTTAGCAAAATGAATCAGAGCATTAAAAAAAAATCTACAAAGAACAAAACAACAAAACAAGCCTGAACAACAACAAGGAATATTATGATAGAAACAAATAGTAAAATGATGAAAAGAAATACTCACTTGCACACCGGGTTTATGCTGCTGACTGCTGGGGCGCTTTTATTGCTGGGACAAGGCTGCGCGACGCAGGATCCCCACAATACGGGCTACCAAGATGGTGCTCATACTCGGACAACACGATATAACACAAAGAATACAGATGCTAATCAACAATGGTACCCTCAATACACTACTATCT
>Ga0163148_10007124_pt1 | contig 10602 bp, 11 predicted proteins | sample OliLakLV19MP7P2_FD_148606 | JGI IMG/M metagenome (GOLD analysis project Ga0163148, IMG submission 148606) | Freshwater microbial mat bacterial communities from Lake Vanda, McMurdo Dry Valleys, Antarctica- Oligotrophic Lake LV.19.MP7.P2 | ecosystem: Environmental > Aquatic > Freshwater > Lake >... | reverse complement strand
ATATATAATAAAACAGATAAGGATGTTAAATTAACATTAAGAGTAAATACAACAAAAACAATTGCAATGTTTTTAAAACCTAAATTTTTTGTCCTTTCAATGCCTTCTATCACCACACAGTTGGATGCACAAGTAAGAAGAGGATTGTTAGCAATTGAGGAAGATTTTGATAATACATATCTTAACTTAGAATATGGAAATCAATACGAACAAGGGGATATTGATCGATTACAAAAACTGGTTTAATTTAAATCAGTTTTTGTAATAATTTATTTCTTTTATAATATAATTCCTACTGTTTGAATAACCACCCCAAGGAACCTCATCAAAAGGTTTGAGAAGATCGTCTATCATTTGAGGAGTAATTTTTTTATCTGACCTCATCAATCCATTTGACCACTCAAATTCGCTTGGTTTCGATACACCCAATGGGTTCATACCATCATAAAATTTTCCATTAAATTTAACAAAATAATGACCAGCTTTAATAGATGGATCATCTATTGCATAAATTGGCAGATCATATTTGTAGTGTAAGTGAACTACCCACCCACAGCATAGCTGATGGGATGGGCTTCGGAGGTCATAGACTCACCTAATGGCAACGCCTTACTCCGTTTTTGTTTTATATCCGAGTCAGTTCCTGAACCAGATAGTATTTTTAAACCTTGTTTTTTTATGTTAATGCTTGCGTTAAAATCTCTATCGTGCGTGGTATTACAACTTGGGCAAGTCCATTCTCTATCTTTTAGAGTTAGATCTTGATTGATGTAGTTACACACATTACAAGTTTTGCTACTCGGAAAGAATCTATCAATTTTAACAACTACTTTATCGTTCCAATTAGCTTTGTATTCAAGCATTGTGTAAAAAGTACCCAACGAAACATCAGAAAAGGCTTGTGCTAATTTATGATTCTTCATCATATTTTTCACAGCCAAATCTTCAATACAAATTACATCGTGGTTTTTGACGATTTCTGTACTGACTTTATGCAAATAGTCTTTTCTGATATTGGTTACTTTTTCGTGTACTCTTGCAAGTTTTGATTTTTGTTTTAATCTAGAATTGCTACCTTTTGTTTTTTTAGATAATTGTCTTTGTTCGTATTTTAAATTTTTCAAATTAGCTTTGAGTGTTTTAATATTCTCATACACCTTGCCATCTGAAAGTATTGCCAAATCCTTAATTCCTGTATCAACACCAACCTTTGAGTTTGTTTTTTCAAATGGTATATATTCTACTTCGCAAGTTATACTTACGTAGTAGTTTCCTGTTGTTGATTTAGATATTGTGGCAAATAGAAGTTTACCTTCAATCTTTCTGTGAATATTAATCTGAATCCCTTTCTTAAATTTAGGAATACACAATTTACCCTCTTCAATAGATACCGATTGTGGTATAGTGAAACTTTGCTTATCATATTTGCTTTTAAATCTTGGGAACTGGGTTTGCTTTCTGAAAAACTTATTGTAAGCTGTATCAAGATTTCTTAAAGAAGATTGCAAACTCTGGCTATTGATTTCTTTCAACCAAACAAACTCTTCTTCTTTTTTTAGTTTGGTTAAGTCATTTGCATTATCATAGTAGTTAAGTGATTTCTTTTCTTCAAGATAAGTTTCTTTTCTACTATTCAAGTAACGATTAAACACAAATCTTGTTGCTCCAAAATGTTTGGAGAAAAGTATCTTCTGCTCATTATCAGGAGAAATTCTAAACTTATATGACTTGTGTATTAACTTCATTCTATTATTAAATAGTCTAATATTTTGTAAAGATACATTTATTTTTACAATCCATAAAGTTTTTTGTAAATATTTCCATTCATTTTGAGAAATATTCACAAAAAAATTACTTCTTATGTCTAAAAAATCTAATTACATCAGCAAAAATCGCTCTAAACATTACTTAAAATGTCATTTAATATTTGTTTGTAAGTATCGTAAACCAGTATTAGTTGGTCAGTTAAATGATGATATTAAGCAAATCTTCCAGTCCATAGCAAATAATTCTGATTTTGATATTGAGGTAATGGAAACAGGCCAAAATCACGTACATTTTCTAATTCGATATATTCCCCATTGGTCTATTGCTCAAATTGTCCCGTAGACTAAAACAAGAATCTACTCGTCAAATATGGTTATTACATCCAACTACTTTACGTAAACAATACTGGTATCAGAAACTACTTTGGTCTGATAGGTATTTCGTTTGTTCAATAGGTGAAGCAAGTCCTGATACTATTCGTAAGTATATCCTCAATCAGGGTTAAATGGTCACTTGCATCCCATCCACGTAAAAACGATGGATGGGTTTTGCGCTCCGTTTTATAAAAATTATATTAATTAAAACAAATTTTGGACATTAAAACCTATTCACTGTCAAAAATTTGACTATTGATTATTTAAATAAATTTATTTATATTTAAATAAAAATAACATTATGAATAAATTAATAGAAATCTTAAAATCTAAGCCAAATTATAAGTTAACATCAAAAAAAGAGCTTGATGAATTATTATCAATTATGGAAGAAACGTTTGTTGGTTATAAAAAATATCAATTTATTGATTTTCCATGCTTTATTATAAATAAGGAAAGTGGAGAGTTATTAGAAAAAGAAGGTTTTGATGATAAATATATGCAAACTTCAAGCCATAGATTAAATTGTAATAATATGAAAAAGATAGATGTAAAAGGTGGATATATTTATGTGCTTGAAATAAAATTAGATCAAGAAATTGAAGGTGATTTTTTAACTATTAGATATGCTTCATATGACCCAGAAATAAAAAAAATGGCCACATTTAATATAAGTGAAAGTATACTACAAAAATTTGATGAGGTGTCAAAAAAATTCTCAATAAATAAATCTAAATTTGTCGAGAATATGATGATGGAGTTCCTTGAAAAGAATAAATAGCCATTTACATTAAAAAATAAATAGACTAAATTAAAAAAATAAATAAATTTATATGGAAGAACAAAAAAGGAAAATTAACATATTATTTGTATTAAGCGACACTCATGGTGTAGGTCACTTTCGTGGAATTTGGGTTGCACAAGCAATTGAATTATATAATAAAGAAGAATTTCATGTTGAAATAAATAGTCAACCAAATGTTGAGGATTTTGAGTATTTAAAGAAATTTGATATTATACACTTTCATAGAGGATTGGGACCAACTCACTTAGAAGAACAAACATTTGATTTTCTAAAGAAAAATAATATCATAACAATAATGGATATAGATGATTATTGGCATGTTCCTACTACTCATCCTCTATATTTGCTTATTAAAAAAGAAAAATATCCAGAAAGAATTCAAAAAACGTTAGGTCTTGCAGATTACATAACAACAACGACTGAAATATTTGCAGAAGAAATAAGAAAAATAAACCCAAATGTTTTTGTTATTCCAAATGCAGTAAACCCAAGAGATAAATCATGGAATTTTCCAGAGACAACAAATGAATATGATAAAAGGTGTAAAATTGCTTGGATTGGAGGATCTAGTCATGGTGCAGACATTCAATTAATGGAACATTCGTTTGAATTATTATATAAAAACGAAGAAATAAAAGACAATTTTCAAATAATTCTTGCTGGATTTGATACTCGTGGTACTTTAACACAAATTGATGAGGCTAATGGAAAACAAAGTCAGCGTGCTATACTGCCGAAAGAAACTGTTTGGTATAACACATTTGAGAGAGTGTTTACAAGTAACTACAAAGGATTAAGTGACAATCAAGAATATATTGAATGGTTAAATAAATTTGATAAAAAATCATACAAAGATGAATATAATCAAAAATATGTTAGAAGGTGGACAAAACCACTTACAACATATATGGCCCAATATGAAAATATAAATGTTCTTTTAGCTCCACTTTGTGATACTGATACAATCACAACGGAAAGGGGTCAAATTATAAAACAAGTGAACATGTTTAATAAAGTAAAATCTGAACTGAAGATTATTGAAGCTGGTATGAAGAGAAAGGCTTTAATTGCACAGAATTTTGGAATATATCAAAATTTGTTAACAGATGGAGAAAATGCATTGCTTATAGATGTGAACAAAAATGATAAAGGATGGTATCAAGCAATGAGAAAGTTAATTCTTGATCCTGGTTTGGTAGAAAAATTGTCAGATAATTTACATAATTTTGTAAAGGATAAATACGATATTAAAAATGTAACCAAATCAAGGGTAGCATTCTATAAAGATGTTCTTAAAAAAGCCAAAAAAGGAAATGGTTTAACTATTTTGACTGGTGAATTGCAAAAGTTTAAATAATAACTTTTTTTCTACATGGAAAAGGAAATAACATTAAATTTCGGTGCAATACAAGAATCGATATTAAGATTAAGTTCTAGGGATTTTTCAAACAATGAAAGAAAAGCCTTAGAACTTTTCAATACATCAATAAATGAAAACCCCACACTTAAATTGCAACAATTAATTTTCAACTCATTCAATACAAATAAACAGTTCGAAAAGCAGAGGTTAGCTGAGAGGTTTATATATCAAACGCTTGAGATTCTAAACAACGTTTCTTGGGGTTTGATTTTAACAACAAATAGAGACATTAGAATAACTTTCTTAGACAATACACATGTTGGATCCACCACAAACAAAGATTTCTTATATAACGCTATACACAACCTTATGGAAAGTAGGTGTCTTGGAGTTGGAAATTACGACATACAAAAGGAACAAAAATCATTTGATGTTGTTTTAGATTTTTTAATGTCAGAAAAGATTGGGAAACAAGTTGTAGAAAAAAAGGATGAACCAAAAATATCATGGAGATATGTAACACAATTTTCTATTGGTAGTTTTTATGAAAGATATTCTCACCTATCTGAATCTGATATAAAATTAATGAGACTTTTAACATCAGAAAATTATTTGAAAGAGTGTTTTTTGACATATTCAAATTTTTGTAAAAAAAAATAAAAAATTTACATTTTTTTTGTTTTTGTAAAATAAAAACACTATATTTCTATATAAAATTAGAATATGATAAGAACTGCAAGGCAAATTAGGGTAGACTCAAAACTTTTGAGTAATAAAAATGTTAATGTTAAGATAGGGACTGTTGAAAACAGAAACAATCCTGAAACAATTTATATTGAGGTAGCATTTTGGATTAAACCAAAAGATGTAGAGGAAGATGGAAAAACTCTTAAAAAAAGACTTTATAAGGATTTGAAGAATATTTATACTGAAAATTTAAGTAAAATCCTAAAGGATAATAAAATATTTCCAAAATTTGATGACAACATATATATTGCAAATGTTCCAGAGAGTGTAAATTACAATAATAAGAAGAATTTTGTATCAATTGAGATTTATCTACATACAATAAACATCTTATCAAGTAATGAAAAATATCCTCTAACAAAAAAGAAAGATTCAGAAATATTTACAGAATCACTTAAAGTTATTGATTCAATGGTTAATGCAGATATAATGTTATCAAATGGTGATTTTTTTATTTGTAAAAAGAAATGATTTTTTAAACAATATCTTTAGATTCAATTAGTGTATAAGAAAGTAAGTTTCCATGTATTTCTGAGGCTTTCCTGCAAATTTTCATAAATTCATTGAAGTCTTTTAGCCTTTTAAAAACTTGACATCCCTCACTCCAATTCTCTACATACATAGATTCAGTTTTTGGATTGCTTCTATGAATATTAATTCCAAACAAACCTTCTTGGACTATAACTTCATCAAAACTCATATCTTTATTTTTATCTCTCCAAACCTTTACTTTACCTTCTTGACAAACAGCTTCATATTTTCCTTGATGTAGTCTTATTTTGTAAGATCCTCTATATTGGTTAGGTACCAATCTTGCCACTCCATTTGGGTTGCTAAATTCTTTAACAGCTTTTGTTCCTGGATCAGTTGTACACGCCCATTCAAAATATTTCCACACACCATTTTCTTTAAACGATATTGTAATCAAATCATCAAATATGTTTGTAACACTTTTTCCTGGTTCAGAATTTCTTATACCAACAATATTGACATCATAACCCTTGTTTGAATTATCGTCAAACCATTTATATCCTTTTGATTTTGATACCTTTTCTATTTGATCTCTTGTATACATAAATTTTGTTTTTTTATAAATAGATAAAATTTTTTTTACACATAAAAGCTCTATATGAATCAATTTGTATAGTGTTTTTATTTTTTTGTAATATTTATTTAAAATATTATAAAATGAGCATTGATAGAAATAAAGTTCTTGCTGGAATACTAAAGGAAGGATACGATGATAATTTACCATTAGGATTCAAAGAAGATGAAGATGGTTTAGATATAGAACTCAGTAATTATGAAATAAACGATGATTCTATAACAATTCATACAACTAATTTTGAATCAAAAGAAGTGCTTTTTGAGGATTTTTTTGACTTTATAAAAAAAGACAACAAGCTTACTAAAATTTTAGATGATTATTTAATGGCAATAAAAAACGATTTAGAACCATTGGATAAATCAGATATAGATCCCTTTGATAAACAAGATAGAAAATAAACACAAATATTCAAAATAAAAAATGGAAGATAAAAAATATATAATCTCTGAATTTTATACACTTCAAGCTGATAAGAAGATGATTTTAGAGGCAGAAAAAAGTGAATTTGGAATTATAGCACTAGTTGGTATTCTTCAAAAAGCCGATACAATAAATAGAAATGGTAGAATTTATCCATTTGAAATTTTGAGTAGAGAAGCAAAAAAATATATGGAGTTGGTAGATCAAAGAACTGCATACGGAGAATTAGATCATCCAGAAAGTCAAATAATATCTTTATCAAATACTTCACATATGGTTGTAGATATGTGGTGGGAAGGAAAAACTTTATATGGAAAAATTGTTTTATTTGATCAAACAAATGCTGGAGGAATATTAAAAGATATTTTAAAAAAAGGTGGAGTATTAGGGATATCCTCAAGAGGTGTTGGTTCTGTAAAAAATATTAATGGTAAAGATATAGTTCAAGAAGATTTTGAATTAATAGGATTTGACATAGTTTCATCTCCTTCTACACCTGGTGCCTATATGTTTAAAGAAGGTGAAGAAAATTTAAAACCAGGAATGTTTGAAATTACTGATAAAAAACAATTAGAACGCTTAAAAAAACCAAAAAACGAAGATATATCATCGAAAACTGAAAGATACAAAGAGTTTTTGAAAAGTATAGGTGATGATTTTTGGAAAAAATTATAACAAAAAATGCTTTTTGTTTTTTTTATCCTATTTATTAGAAAAATAATCTTTTATGTCAAAAGAAAGTGTTATAAACGAGAAAAAAAACGAGTTTAAAGATATTGAAAAATATACTGAACAACAAGCTGTAAATGAAATTGAAAAAAGAATTCAACCAAAAATAAAAGAAATGATCAATAAATCAATTAAAGAAAATGTGTCAATCAAAACTGATGGTACATCAATTGAAATCAGTGATGAATCCATTGAAGTTGTAAAAAATGATTCAACAGTTTCTGTTGACACATCAGGAAATCAAGAAATTGAAGATGTTGTTGATCCAATAGTTGATATTGAAGTTGATTCTGAAGAAGGAATTGAAGATATACTAGATGATGAATCATCTGAAGAAGTATTATTTGAAGTAGTGTCTTCTTTAAGAGAAGAAGAAGGTATGTCTACAGAAGAGGTTGTATCCAACCCATTTGATTCAATTATGAAAAAATTGAATGCTATTGAGAGTAAATTAGAGGGTGGTTCTCAAGAAGAACCAAAGGCTGAAGGTGAAGTAACAATAGTGGATGATGAAACTTCTACTGAAGTTCCAACCGCTGAAGCTCCAACCGCTGAAGCTCCAACCGCTGAAGCTCCAACCGCTGAAGTTCCAACTGCCCCAACCCCAAGTGTAGAGTCTCCAGTTATACAAGAATTTAATATGGAAGATTTTGAGGATTCCGAAGAAATAAATGATGAAGACCAACTTGTTAAAGAAATTATGAAACAACTAGAAGAAAATGAATTTTCATTAGAAGATGAAATTGAAGAAATGGTATCTGAAGATGATTCTGAAGAATTCGAATTAGAAGATGATTCTGACGAATTAGAAATAGAAGATGATTTATCTGATGATTCTGAAGAATTAGAAATAGAAGATGATTTATCTGATGATTCTGATGAATTAGAAATAGAAATGGAAGAAGTTCCAGGTGATGATTGTGGATGTGAAATCACATCTCAAGATGATGATTCTATTAGTATTGAAATTGAGATGTCAAATGATGATACAATTGAGATTGTAGATTCTGAAGACGAAGATTCTGAAGGAGAAATTGATGAAATGCTAGGACTTGGTCTTGCTACAAAAAGAGTAGATAAATCTTTCGTTCCTCACGTTCCACATAAAGAAATAAATGAAATTAAAGCTCAATATGAGTCCAAATTGGATGAGCTAATTAAGGAAAACGGTAGTTTAAAAAAGGACATTAAAGAGTTTGAAGAGTCCTTTGTTGAGTTAAGAAACTCAATTGATGAAATGCAAACTTTCAACGCAAAACTTGCTCTTGCTAACAAATTATTCTTGGGTGGTGGTTTATCGTCTGAAGACAAAATGAAAATTAATGAAGCACTTGATTCAGCATCTACTGTAAAAGAAGCTCAAAAGATTTATCAAACTTTGTCTAAGGATTCTAATTCTATTATTAAAGAGTCTAAAGTGTCTGATAAGATCAAGTCAAAAGCAACAATTGTAGCTAACAATGATAAACCTGCATACCAATCTAATGAATTAAAAACTCTTAAAGAAGGTATTTCTAGAAATCAAATTTTAGCTGGAATTAGAGAAATAGAAAATTAATTTAAAATATTTTATTTATTTTCTAGATTTTCAAAAAAACTAAACTATTTAATTAAAACAAACTAAAAAAACAAAAACAAAAAAATTATGAGTTCATTACTTAACAGTGGGCAATACGGTTTAACAAATATAAAAACCCTTGCCGAACAAAGAAAACAAATCGTATCAAACTGGGATAAATCTGGTTTGTTAGAGGGTTTGAAGGGTATGAAAAAATCTAACATCGCTCAATTACTTGAGAACCAAGCATCACACATGATCAACGAGGTTACTCTTGATGCTTCTGCTGGTAGATTTGATACCGTTGCATTCCCAATCGTAAGAAGAGTATTTTCAAGATTACTTGCTAATGAATTAGTTTCAGTTCAACCTTTAGCTTTACCTTCTGGTCTTTTATTCTACCTAGATGCTAGAGTATCTTGGGGACAAGGAAGTGATGCTGATAACAGCTTAAACTCAAGTCTTACTAGAGCTCAAGAAGTTTCTAGAGGAAATCTTGGTAAAGTTGCTGCAAAAAATTCTGCACAAAATCAAGCTGGCCCACAGTTTGCTACTACAACTGCTTATGAGAGATTCTACAGAAATCGTGGTTTTGATCTTTCTTTCGGTTCTGGTACAACTACACAAGGAACAATCGTTGCTGTTTCAACATCTAGTTTCGGAACTTCTGGTATTTTCGCACAATCTTTTGCTTTAGGTGCTGGATATGATATATCTGGACAAAAATCTTCTGCAACTTTAAGACTTTCTGCTTCTACAGATATTTATTATTCTGCTGGTCTTGGAAATAATATTTTAGTGGTTGCCGCTGGAAATCCAATTCCATTCTATAATCAAGTTCAATCTTGGGGACAAGACGTTTACGATGCTCAACAATTAGATGCAGTAATTGACTTGAGACCAAGAGGAATTCCAAACACAATTGATGGATATTCTTATTTGAAGTTGAACGATGGTTCTGCTATATTAAGTTCAATACCAATGGTTGCTGCTTATGAAGTATTCGCAGACTTAGAAGCAAACGCTTCAATGGCTGAATTAACAATTAGATTCTCTTCTGTTACAGTTGTTACTGAAACAAGAAAATTAAGAGCACATTGGACTCCAGAGCTTGCGCAAGACTTAGAAGCTTATCACTCAATTGATGCGGAAGCTGAATTGACTGCATTACTTTCTGAACACATCGCAGCTGAGATCGATAGAGAAATCATAATCGACTTAATTAATCAAGCTCCTTTCAGAGCAAGATGGGATTATAATGGTCTTGCAAACAATGCAAACTTCTTCGGTACTCAAAAAGACTGGAACCAAACAATGATTACAAGAATCAATGAGTTGTCTGCTCAAATTCACAAAGCTACATTAAGAGGCGGTGCTTCTTGGGTTGTATGTTCTGCTGAGGCTGGTGCAATATTTGATGATCTTGATTATTTCCACGTAGATGGTTCTGCTGCTCCTGAGCAAGAGAAATATAATTTAGGTGTTGAGAAAATTGGTCAACTTGGAAACAGATATTCTGTATTCAAAGATCCATATCTTCCTGCTGAAATTATCTTGATAGGTCACAAAGGTAACACTTTCCTTGAAGCTGGTTACATATACGCTCCATATATTCCTCTTCAATTAACTCAAGTGATTACTGATTCATCAGATTTCACAAGTAAAAAAGGAATAATAACTCGTTATGGAAAGAAAATGGTAAATAATAAATTCTACGGAGTTGTTATTATCGAC
>Ga0163148_10007121_pt1 | contig 10604 bp, 12 predicted proteins | sample OliLakLV19MP7P2_FD_148606 | JGI IMG/M metagenome (GOLD analysis project Ga0163148, IMG submission 148606) | Freshwater microbial mat bacterial communities from Lake Vanda, McMurdo Dry Valleys, Antarctica- Oligotrophic Lake LV.19.MP7.P2 | ecosystem: Environmental > Aquatic > Freshwater > Lake >... | reverse complement strand
GTGATCGCAACGCCCGAATCATCGAGTTTCTTGCGCAGGCGGTGGATGAACACTTCGATCGCATTGCTGGAAGACACGTCCTCCCAGCCGTATAGATGGTCAACGATCTGCTGTTTGGTGACGACCTTGCCCTCGCGCAGCAGCAGCAGTTCGATCACCGCCAGTTCGCGCAGCGACAGATCCAGCGGCTGGTCATCGAGGTACAAGCGGCGCCCCGCCATGTCCAGCCGCAGGCGGCCATGGCTCAGGTCGGAACTGGCGCTGGCGTGGGCACGGCGGATCAGCGCACGCACCCGCGCCTCGAGCTCGGACAGGCGGAACGGTTTGGTCAGGTAATCGTCGGCGCCGAGATCAAGCCCCGTGACCAGGTCTTCCAGCGCGTCATTCACCGTCAGCATCAGCACCGGTACCGTCGAGCGCCGCGCGCGCAACCGCCGCAGCACCTCGAAACCGTCGATCTGCGGCAGGCCGACGTCGAGCAGCACCAGGTCATACTGGCTGGTTGCCAGCGCACGGTCAGCTTCCTCGCCGCTGCGCGCGCCATCGACCGCATGCGCCGATTGCGTCAGCGCACGCGTGATCGCCTCGGCGAGCATCACATCGTCTTCAACCAGCAGTATGCGCACAGAATCTCCGGGGATGCGTCGCGCCGCAGGTGACCGGGACAGCGCGACGACTGGGTCGTATTGTTACACAGCAACCAGCGAGCAACCGGCCGCTCATCAGCCCGGCAGTGCCAAGCGGTGGTGGCCTTGAATCTGCGTGCGCCAGACTGCCGGCACGCCCGCCCGGTCGGCGTAATCCGGCCATTGCGCAACGACCGCGCGCACCTCACCGACGATTGCCTCCACGCGCCCCCGCTTCATCAGCGAACTGCGGGCGCAGGTTTGCAAATCGGCCAGCACGAAGCCGTCGCGCTTGCCGTTGATCGTCATCTGGTGCTGCGCCGTCCATGACCCCGCCGGGTTGTAGCTGTAGGTCATGTCGAAAGCGGGCGACAGCGACCAGTGTCCCGCCTTGTCCATCAGGAACGCGATGTTCTTGACGTGATCATCCTGGTTGCGGGCGATGACATTGAAGACCATGCGCCGGAACTGTTGTTCGACCGCCGCCATCGGCAAACCCAGCTGGCGCATCACCAGAAACGCCTGCTCGTAGGCATAAGCGCCGGCATGGTTGTAATCAAAATGTGCCAGCGCGCCCAGCGATTGCATGTGCAGCCTGTCCCCGCCGGCCCCGCGATCAAAACGCCGGCTCATGAAATGCCGCCGCTGGTTTTCCTCGAGCAGACGGCACTCGGGCATGGTGATGCCGGCGGCCGTCGCCATCAGGTAATAGGCGTATTCGATGGCGCCGTAGCCCTGCGGATCCTCAAGCTCCCTGTCCTTGTTGCCGGCCACGCCGTCAAACTTGAGCAACCAGTATTCAAACCCGGAGCCCGCCTCGATCTGTCCCGAGCGCACTTCGCCGCTGGCCGGATTCCACGCAATCACCGCCTTGGCGCGAGCGCCGCCCGCGGACGTGCCGACGCGCAGAATGTCCTGCAGCGCCTGCGCGCGGCGCCTGCCGGCGAATGACGCCTGCAGGCCACCGCGATGCTGCAGCACCTCGGCGGCGAGCTGCACCAGCGCATCGATTTCGATTTTTCGGGCGCGCTGCGGCCGCGGTCCGATGTTCGGCACAAATTCCAGCGCGCCCATGCCGCGCGTGCCGGTGTAACACAGCCGCTCCACCGCATTGAAACTGTCGGGCTGCCGGCCCTGCGTTGCCAGCCAGGCGTCGATCAGCGCATTGCCGAATCGGTCGGGCAGCGAATCAGCGAGCAATCCGGGCAGGCCGTGAAAAGTATTGCGCGGCAACGCGGGAAACTCGTGCACCGTGTTGCCGGGCGGCATGGTGACCGGCGACACCTCGATGCCGCTGCCGGCAAATGCCGGCTCGTACTGGAACGCCGCGTAATCGCGCCCGTCCTCCAGCGTCACCGCGCCGATGGTGCGGCCCCAGAGCCGGACTTCGGCGATTGTGCTCATGTGTCATCGCCCCAGGTCCATGGGCCATAGGCCGCGGCGGGTTGCTTGGCCGATGAGGCGCGTTTGCGTGCCTTGCCACGCAGCTTGAGCTGGGCCATCGGACCCGGCGCAACCTCGGGAATCAGCGCATCAAACCGTTCCAGCAGATCGAGCGCGCGACAGACGCGGATGAAGCTGGACAACTGCACCGAGCCACCCGCTTCCATCCGCTCGAGCGTGCGCTTGGAAATGCCGGCCTGCTCCGCCAGCCCGATTTGCGTCAGGTTCTGCTGCAGGCGGACATGGACGATGCGCTGCCCCAGCTCCGTCAGAACACCAGCATCAACGACTTGTTTTGATATTTTCATAATTCGCCAATTATAGCGAATTACTTGGATATTATCCGATTATTTCGTCAAATATGGCGAAAATTATTATTCTTGATTCACAGCCCATCCCAACATTGCGAATTGTAATTATAACCTATTGTTTTTATTAATTATTTTATAAGGCAGCGGGTGCTTACTTGTCACCGATCTTGCGGAAATACGCCTTATTGGCAACCTCGACCACACTCATCCCGGCGGCAACATCACGGTTGCGCTCCTCTTCGCCAGCCGACAACGCCTGCGCACGTGCAAGCACTTCAGCGATCCGCGCTCGCGGAATGAAACACACACCATTGTCATCAGCCACCACCAGGTCACCGGCATTGACCGGCACACCGCAGATCTGCACCGGGCCGTTGATGGCGACGGTTTCGACGCGCCACTTGCCAGTCATCAGACTCACGCCACGCGCCCAGATTGGATAACCGATGCTGCGTGCAGTCGCCACGTCGCGGGTCGCGCCGTCGACAATCGCACCGGCCTCGCCCTGGCGTTTGCCGACGTTGGCCGAATTACCGCCGAGGCTGGAAATGCCCGCGACACCTTCGATCACCAGAACATCGCCGGGCTTGGCCAGATTGTGTGCTTCGATGTCAGCCTGACCCGATTTTCGCGCCATTGCGCCCAGCGTCGGCGGCACCGACTGCATGATATTGCGCACCGTCATCACCGGGCCGATCATGCGCGCCCCCGGCAGCATCGGCTGCAGCGTCGCCGCGGGGATTGCGCCGTGAATGCCCAGTTCGTCCATTGCATCCGACACCGTGCCAGCCAGATCGGTCAGCGCGAGGAAGGCATCGATGACTGCCTTGTCCGGTCGCGGGATGTCGAGCATCACGATGCGTTCGCGGGCGATTTTTCCTGTAAGTTTTTGCTCGGTCATGGCGACAGATCCCTGTAAAGGTCAGCGTGGCCCTAGAATTGCACAGTACTGTGAAAAATACAGCGCCCAGTCCACGCCATGCGGCACATTAGTATGCTTTGCCGATCTCCGGGAGCACATCATGCGGTGGTGGCAAACAACGATGTTTTGCGCAGCAGTCGCGGCAGGCGGCGCAGTCTGGGCACAGGAACGTTTCTCGATTTTTATCCCCAGTGATCCGGTCAGTGTCGAGCGGATGGTCATGCTTGCCGATCTGCGGGACGGCGACGTGGCGGTCGATCTCGGCTCCGGCGACGGGCGCATCATCATCGCCGCCGCCCGCGCCCATGCCGGCAATCCGCGGCTGGGCGTCGACCTTGACGAAAAACTGGTGCGCGAATCCAATTCCACTGCGCAAAACTTGGGACTCGCAGACCGGGTCAGGTTCCTGCACGGCGACGTCTTCGATGCCGATCTCTCTCGGGCCGATGTGATTTTCATCTGGCTGTGGCCGGAAGTGATGCGCATGCTGCGTCCGAAAATCCTTCGCGAAGCGAAGCCCGGCACCCGCGTCATTACAAACATCTGGTCGCTGGGCAACTGGCGGCCTGACCGGGTCGATGATCATTCGATGCGGCTCAACCTGTGGGTGGTGCCGGCACGCATCGGCGGCTACTGGCGCTGGGAACTGCCCGTCGCCGGCGCGACTCGAAGCTATGACGCGATTTTCGACCAGCATTTCCAGGACGCCGAAGGTTTCGTGCGCGCGGGCAGTCGCCGCGGCAACTTCCACGACATCCGGATCGAGGGCGGCGAACTGTCCTTCACGCTCGAGATGACGCTGGAAGGCACGCGGCGGATGCGCCACCAGTTCAAGGGCCGCGTGGATGGCGACACCATCACCGGCACCGTGCGCATCATCGCTTTGCAGGACGAGAACAACGGTGAAACCGGCGAAGCCTCAGTGCAGCCCTGGCGCGCGACACGCACCACTGCGAGCCGCTACTTCGACCACAGCGGGCAAGCCGCCCGCTGAATCCACACCCGCTAAGCCTTGCGCCGGGTCAGCAGCGGCACAATGGAATCCACTGCAATGCGCGCCTTTTCGCGCAGGACTGCATCGTCGTTGTTGGCGATCGGATGGGCGATCACTGCGAAGGGATAGTCCTTCAGGCCGTTGACCCCGGCCACCGCTTTCGCCGTGGCGACGAAACGGTCGGTCATGATCGCGACCGCCGGAATACCCAGCCGCTCAGCTTCGATGGCGTCGTGCAGACTGCACGACGAGCAACTCCCTCAGTCGCCGGTCGCGGCGAGGATCGCATCGGCCCCGCGCATCTCCATCAGCATCGGTGGCGGCACCGGCCGCGAGGCGTCGGGCTTGCGGCGACGGATGCATTCGCGGATGCGGTATTCCTTGCGCAGGATCTCCTCAATGAAGTCGAACAGGCGTTCGGTGCCGATTTTCGCGTTGTCGATCATGCCGACCACCGCACCGTCGAGGGATGCCAGCGGCGGCGCCATGCGCAGCGCTTCGCCATGCGCCGACTGCCGTGGATCAAGGACTCTGAGGGTCATGCGGGTTTCCTCCGGGTAAAGGGTTACGAATCACAGGTTAGGAATCACAGGTTACGAATCACGCGCCGACCGGCATCGTCACCGCCAGTGATTTCTTGCCATACCACGGCGGCAGGATCGCGCCGAAACCACCGGCAGGCCCGCCGGCCGCAACCACCAGCAGGTCATCGGGCGATCGCAGCGCACAATACACTTTGCCTTCATCCTTGCGCCCGGCCACCGCGGCCTTCCCCACCAGGCGCCAGTCGCCGCGTTTGACCCGCGCGACCTCGAACACGTAGTCGCGGATGTTCTGCCGGGTCCAGCCTGCGGCGGCAAAAATCTCGCGGTGCTGCTTCGGAATCACGAAGGCGTAATTGCCTTCCCAGATTGAGTAGAGCAGCATGTTGCTGCGCATCGCCGCCGCGTAAGTGTCGAGGATTTCCTTCGGATCATGCGTCCATTCATTCATGATCTGGTGCGGCGACTCCACCTGCAGCACCGTCACCGCGGAGACTCCGGCCGGCACCCCGCGTTCAACCGACAGCGGCGGCCACGGCGAATCCTCCTCGTCTTCCGCCACGCAGAAGGTGAATTTGCCCGGATGTCCGAGGGTGGAACGGTCGAGCTGGCCGGGGATGCCGCCCAGAACGTTGAGCAGGATCAGGCGGATGCTGCGCCCGATGGTGGCATTGGCGCGGCTGGCGTTGGCGAGCACGTTGTGCGTGGCATTCATGCCGATCGCGAGCCGTACCGGCCCGTTGACGACGATGAAGGGCGCGCTGCCGCCGGTACTCGCCGTGCTGCCGTGCAGCGCGTATTCGGGCTGGCACATCGCCTTGACCGTGGCCACCACCACCGGCAGGTATTCCGGAAGACAGCCAGCCATCACCGCGGCAATGGCGACTTTTTCGGCGGTGATGCTGCGCCGGCGCACCGGCTCGACGCCGATCACTGCAACGGCATCAAGCTCTGCCGCAGCGAGGAAACGCGCGACGGCATCCTCGGTCGGCGGCACGATCGGCAGTCCGTCGGTCCAACCCTCGCGCTGGTAGAGCTCGTTGGCCTCCATCGCATCGGTGACCTCGTGCACAGTACTCGCAAACTGCGGAAGGTTGCTCATGACCGGATTCTAACGCCTGCGCCGACCACCGCTCAGCGCGGCACAGCCGCCACCACTTCCGCCAGCAGGTCGAGCGCTGCCGCGGCAAATGCATGCATATTGGCGACACGATCCGCGCTGCCGGTTTCCAGCGTGCGCGAACATTCCGCAAGACCAGCCACCGCAAAACAGGCGTGGCCCGCGGGATAACCATAGCGGCTGCCGGTCGGACCCGCAGCACCGGTCTCACTCAGCGCCCAGTCCGACCCCACCTTCTCGCGGGCACGGCGCGCGGCGAGCATGGCGTAAATTTCCGTCGCCGGCGTAATGCCTTTCATGTCGGCATCGCTGATACCCAGCAGCGCACGGCGGATTTCATCGGTGTACACCACCAGCCCGCCGCGGCAGCAGGCGGAAGCGCCGGGCACCGCGAGCAACGCGGCATTGATCAAACCACCTGCGGCGGATTCGGCCACGGTGACGGTTTGTTTGCGCGCGATCAGCAGTTTGGTGACGCGCTCGGCATGCGGCAATAACTCTTTCATGTGCATTCAACCCCTTTCCCCACGCAAGGCCTTCCAGTTTTTCGGCAATTTGATTTCCTTGGCCACCGGGAATCCCAGCACACCATTGTGCGCGAACACATAAATGCTGTTGCGGCCAAGATCACCGGTCACCACCACCTGGAAATCATCGGGTCGCCACACCAGCGGCACCAGACGCTGCGGATCGCCGGACTCGTGAAATATTTTCGGGATACGCCCGGCTGCGTGCTCCTCAGTCAGGTTCCAGGTCGGTTTCTGCGTCCAGTCGCGCAGGATGCGTTCGAATTCCTGCGCCGGCATCCGCGCCTGCCTGAACAGTTCTTCGCGGAACTTCTGTTTCGACCAACCGCCGGCAGCGATGGTCTCGGCGATGATCGGCGACAACAGCAGCAGCGGCCGCAGCGTGTCGTAACCCTGCCCCACGCTGAACATGATCTGCCAGGAATACTGTCGCACCACGGCATCGGCGATGTAGGGCAGCAATTCTTCTGGTGTCGCACCCGACACTGACGATATATGGTTGCCGCCGGTGTAGCGGCCCACCGACAGCGCATTGCAGCCCGCAGCAAAACCGAAATCGGCACAATTCGGCGGCCAGCCGATTTTGGCGGCAACGTCTTCGTTCTCCGCCACCACCACGCGCCAGGTGTTGCCGAAAGTGGCCTTGTCGTTTTTGTGCGGCAGGAAGCCGGCAACATTGCGCAGATACAGCCGCCAGAATCGGCCGACGCTGGTATTGGCCTGGAAGCCGTCGCGCATCACGCCCTGGGTGTAATTAAAACCGAGTTCCTTGATGATCGGGCCGTTCAACACAATCAGGTTGTCACCGCCCGGCGTGTTGCCGCTGTGTTCAACACCATAGTCATGGTCAACCATCGCTTCCACCGCCGCTATCAGCACCGGCATGTATTCCGGTCGGCAGCCGGCCATCACGCCGTTGACCGCGACACTCCATACCGTCGCTGCGCGGTTGTCGGGCAGCATCACACCCAGTACTTCATCAGCCTGGCGCTCGGTGTATTTGAGGAAAGCTTCAACCTTCTCCACTGTCGGCGGCACGATCGGCAGGCCGTCGGAGAGTTCATGTTTGATGAAATACTCGTTGACCGCTTCAAAGCTGCCGCTGCAGATGATGTCGCGCGCCCCCGGCTCGCCACCGACCGTCACCATCGCCGGTGTTTTGAACAGCGCGTTCAACACACCATCCAGCGTCAGCTCACGCACGTTCTGCTGCAGCACTTCCTTGCTCTGCAGACCGGGATGGCCACGCACCGGCGCCACCGCAATGTTGGGAAAACCCAAACCCTGCGACGCCGCTTTGGCGAGGGTCATGAAACTCTCGCACACCAGCGTCGCCGACGGGATGCCCACTGCTTCAGCCGCTACACTGGCCCGCAACACGGCGGGCGTGCAACTCCCTCAACAACCCATACCGGAGACGACGGCATCGGCTCCGAGTTCGCGCAGCTTCTGCGGCAGATTAGCGACCACGTTGCGTTCGTCACTGCCGTGGGTGTTGCCAAACTGATCCCAGTGCAGGAATTTCACGCCTGGATAACGCTCGCGCAGACTCTCTTCGAGTTGCTCAAACACCTCATTGCCGCGGAACACGTAGTCCCATATCCACGCAACTGTTTTGCCTTCCAGCGTAGCCAGTCGTTTCGCCAACGGTTTCACTTTCGTCTGGCGCGGACCGCGTGGCCACAGCGCTGCGTACTGATTATATTTTGAGTCTGTCATGCGAACTCCTCCATCATGCCGCGAAAAAAACAGAGTATCGCACCATCTCAGTTGCGCTTAGCCGCAATGTGTCGTGCTAGCCTTGAAAAACATGCGCAAGTACATTTTGCGCATTCCACGATGCGAATATTTCCACTTTCTTCTGGAGCAGACATCATGTCAGCAGATTTTTCCGACAAGACCGCCATTGTTACCGGCAGCGGCACAGGCATCGGTGCTGCAATCGCGCGTCGTCTCGCCGCAGGCGGTGCCAACGTGATAGTCGCCGACAAGGATGAAGCCTCCGCCCAGTCGGTATGCGCGGAAATCACTGCGGCCGGCGGCAAAGCTGCCACCTGCAAGGTCGATATCCGCTTTCCCGATCAGGTACAGGCCATGATCGAAACCGCACGCAGCCAATTCGGACCCGCGCACATCCTAATCAACAATGCCGGAGTCGGCGCGCAAAAACATTTTCTCGATACGCCATTGGAAACATTGCAGACCATGCTCGAAGTCAACGTCGTCGGAACGTTCCTGTGCGCGCAAGCCGCGGCACGAGAAATGATCAAGCTCGGCGGCGGACGCATTGTTAATTTTTCCTCACACTCAGGTCGCCTCGGCAGCAGCGGTCGCGCCGCCTATGCCGCAGCCAAGGGCGGCATCATCGCAATGACTCGCGTGATGGCAGTGGATCTCGCCGAACACGGCATCACCGTCAATGCCGTAGCGCCGGGGCCGATTGATGTGCCGCGCAGCCGCGGCCAGCACACCAGTGAACGCCGCGAAGCCTGGCACCGCATGGTGCCGCTGGGACGTTATGGCGAACCGGATGAAGTCGCGGCAGTCGCAGTGTTTCTTGCGTCAGATGACGCGAGTTTTATCAGCGGCCAGACTATCTCGGTCGACGGCGGATTCACCGCCGCCGGACTGCGCGTCAAAAACATCTGACGAAACTCAGTTGCTGACGTTCATGCCTGATGCCTTGACGATCTTCGCATTCTTGGCCATCTCGGCTTTCAGGAATGCCGCAAATTGCTCAGGTGTACTGGCAATGACAGTCGCCCCTTCTGTTGTCAGACGGTCCTTGATCTCCGGCAAATTCATGATTTTCGCGATCTCGCCCTGTAGCTTGGCAATCGAAGTCTGTGGCGTACTGCCCGGGACCAGCAACCCGTACCAGTTGCTGATCGCATAACCGGGCACACCTGCCTCGGCGATGGTTGGTAAATCCGGCAGCGCCGTGAACCGAGTTTCGGTAGTCACACCGAGGCCACGCAGCCGCCCGGACCTTATGTGCGGTACCGCCGACAGCGCGTTCATGAAATAAATCGGAATCTGCCCGGCAATCAGATCGATCGCCGCGGGACCCGCGCCTTTATACGGAATATGGGTCATTTTGATGTGAGTCATATATTTAAAGAGTTCCGTCGCGATATGCGGCGGTGAACCATTGCCCGAACTGCCGTAGTTGATGGTAGTGGGATGTGCTTTGACAAATGCGATCAACCCCTTGACCGATTTAGGCGGAAATGACGGATGTACCGTAAGAATCAATGGGCTCGCGGCGAGTTGGGTCACTGGCGCGAGATCTTTCACGCTGTCATACGGCAGACTTTTGTAGATGCTCGGATTCACTGCGAAACCACTCGGTACGATCAGCAGCGTCTGCCCATCGGGTGGCGCTTTCGCTGCGAGTGCCGTACCGATGGTGCCATTGGCGCCACCGCGATTGTCGACCACCACCGGCACATTCCAAGCTTCGTTGAGTTTCTGGGCAAGCGTGCGCGCGAGTATGTCGGTGCCGCCGCCCGGCGGGAACGGCACAATCCAGCGAATGGGACCGGATGGATAGCTCTGCGCAACAGCGGCCACACTGCACACTCCCAGCCCAATACCAAATGCAGTACAGACCACACGCAACGTATTCAGCATCATCATGAACATCTCCTCATTTGATCGGGCATTGCCGCTACGCTGACCACAAAATTGATAAAAACATCAATAAAATTAATTACTTATGTTAAATCCAGCGCTTGCTCACAAATTGCACGACAAATTGCCAGTCGTTTCGCCTCATCCTACGCATAGCAGCAATCATTTGAGAATAACAAAAGATCTCTGGATAACAAGATCAGAAAAGATTATCGGGTCCACACAACGATAACGCAAACAATGCAACAACACTCAACGTCTATACTCAAAAAATATTTCGATTACAACTTCGTTACACATCAAGAGAAAGAACACTGCACATGAGCACCAGCAACACTCCCGGCACCACCGCTGTACTGGCCGCATGGGCCGAGCAGTTCCGTCTCGAACAGGCGCCAGACGAAGTCGTCCAGCGCATGAAAGCACTGATACTGGATTTGCTGCGCGTCACCGCGGTCGGCGCGCGTCTGCCGTGGAGCCGCGCCA
>Ga0163148_10007118_pt1 | contig 10610 bp, 10 predicted proteins | sample OliLakLV19MP7P2_FD_148606 | JGI IMG/M metagenome (GOLD analysis project Ga0163148, IMG submission 148606) | Freshwater microbial mat bacterial communities from Lake Vanda, McMurdo Dry Valleys, Antarctica- Oligotrophic Lake LV.19.MP7.P2 | ecosystem: Environmental > Aquatic > Freshwater > Lake >... | reverse complement strand
GCTGGTCTCCTTGTGGTTTGTCGGGTCGGCTAACTCCCCCTGACTTACCACTGAGGCGTTTCGCGACCTGGCGTGGAGGCCGGCCTTCTCATCCCATCTGATCCGACGGCGGCGCTCGCCGGCGGCGCTCGCACGCGCGCACGCCGAGGCGCACTTGGGCGCGCACGCCGACGCCCACGCCCACGCCCACGCTGACGCCGACGCCCACGCGCTCGCCGCCGCACTCGCCGACGCGCTCGCCGCCGCACGCGCCGACGCACGCGCCGACGCACTCGCCGACGCGCTCGCCGACGCACTCGCCGACGCGCTCGCCGACGCGCTCGCCGACGCACTCGCCGACGCACGCGCCGACGCACGCGCCTACGCCGACCCGCACGCTGACGCGCTCGCTGACGCGCTCGGTGGGATCACGCGCCGCGCGGTTCGCGGATTCGAGCAACGCGCGCCGAGGCTCTCGAACCACGAAGTTCACCGGCGCTCGCGTCGAAGCCCGGGAACGCGGGGTCGCCGGACCGGCACGGGGGCGCTGACCCACACGAAAGCCGGATGCGCCAGAAATCGAGATTACGCGCTCTCTGATGCTCTTGGCGCCGCTTCCTCGGCGCGATCGCCTGAGAACTGTTCACAGGCGATCATCCAACGGGAGGTCGCGTGCACGGAGCAGCGCCCGTATCCTCGACCTGCAACGAATTCGAGACCGAAGGATCCACCCATGGCCGTCAAGGCGACTGAACTGCGCAAGGGCACCGTCATCGTCGACGGACAAAAGCTGCTCCTGATCACGGAGTACAACCACCACACGCCGGGCAACCTGCGCGCCGTGATCCACTTGAAGGTCAAGGACCTGCGCACGGGCGTCCTTTCGCCGATGCGGCTCGGCTCCAGCGACGCGTTCGAGGTCGCGTACCTCGATCGCAAGAAGGCCGAGTACCTCTACAAGGAGTCCGACGGCTCCTACATCTTCATGGATCAGGAGTCGTTCGAGCAGTTCCCGCTCCAGGAGGAACTCGTCGGCGACAAGATGGGCTTCGTGAGGGAGAACACGGTCGTCGACGTGACCTTCCACGAGTCGACGGCGATCGGGGTCGAACTCCCCTCCAGCGTCATCTTGCTCGTCGTCGAATCCGAGGCTGCCGTGAAGGGCAACACGGCGACGAACGTGAAGAAGGAAGCGGTGCTCGAGACAGGCCTGAAGATCAAGGTTCCGTTGCACATCCAAGCTGGCGAGAAGGTCAAGGTCGGCACGGCCGAAGGCGATTTCCAGGGTCGCGCGAACTGAGGCGAACGGATGCGTGGGGCGAGCAGCGTGCGCGTCGTTCAGCGCCCGATTCAGTCACGAACGTAGACCCAGACGGACAGATCGCGGCTTTCGACGTAGAGCGGCCAGACGGCGTCGAGCCGGCATTCCTCACGCAGAAATCGCTGGAAATCCGCCGCGTCGCGCGAGCCCCAGCCGGCGAAGTCCTCGGGATTGACGACGAACCACTGTCGCCGCCCCTTCGCGGCCCAGTGCTCGGGTAGGCGCGCGCGGTAGAGGTCGAGCGAGGCCAACGCGGTGGGTCGCCGCAGGTCGGTGTTTTGGGGCGCGAGATAGAACTCACCGACAGGCGCGGCCATCCCGAAGATCTGATCGCCGCTCGTGCGCGCACTCGCCACGTACTGGTAGGCCTCGCGCCACGGTGGCCGCTCACCGCGCCGAACGGTCAGGTAGAGGAACGACGTGACGAGCGCGGGCAGCGTGAGCACGAGGATCCAAGCGGCTTCACCGCGACGACCTAGACCGTGCTCGCCCCGGCTGCCGACGGGCAAGGCCGCGACGAGTGCGATCCAGGGCAGGACCACGAAGACGTACTGGGCGCTGACGCGCACGAACGCAGCGGCGAAGAAGGCGAGCACGATCGCGCAGACGACCAAGAGGACCGCGAACATGTCCGCGCCGCGCCGCGAGGTGAAGGCGAACCAGGTCCCGACGAGGACGCCGGTCGCGAGGAGCGGCGTCACGAAGAACCCCGTCGTTTTCACGAAGTGCGCGACGGAGGACGCCGCGGCGGACAGGCCTTCGTGCCCCTTCTGGTAGGCGTACGTGTCCCACGCCTTGAAGAGCCAACCGGCCGAGATGAGCGCCCCGAGGATCCCCACGGCGAGGAGAACGCGCGCCACGAGCTCCGAGCCGAAAGCGATCGGACGCCCGATCCGACCGAGGAAAAACGGTCCCAGCGAAAGCGCGGGCAGCAGGAGGACGCTCGACGGATGGAACAGCGCCCCCGCGGCCGCGAGTGCGAGCCCGAGCAACGCTTTGAGGACGGAACCCCGCGTCAAGGCGGACAGGAGGACCCACGCGCCGAGCAGCGTCGTGAGCTGCGCTAGCGAGTAGAAGCGCGCGCTCTGCGACCAGTACAGGTGCCACGAGCTCACCGCGACGAGGAGGCTCGCGACTGCCGCGCGACGTGACCCGAACAGCGTATGGAACGCGCAGTACGCGACGGGGATGCAGGCCCAACCCGCGACGGCCGGCAGGATCCGCAGAGAGAACTCGCTGGCGACGCCGCCCAGGAGAGCGACGGTCCCCTCGATGAGTCGGTACCCCAGCGGGTTCTGGATCTCCCCGCCCACGATCCCGTGGTGCGCGTCCGTCCACGTCAGCGACTCGTCGATCCACAGGCTCCAGGTGGAAAGGCGGACGAAACGCAGGAGACCCAGCAGCAGCGCGGCGGCGAGGATCCAGCGCGCGACCCGATCACCGCGGGAGTGCGGAGCCGCGCTTGCCGATGCAATCGGGGTCATCGCGCCGACGGGTTCAGCCCGATCCATTGCAGTCCTGTCCCAAAGCCGTCCGACCAAGGCAAGAGGTGCGTCTTGCCATGTCCTCGCGCAGCGGTCAGAGTCTCGGCGTGCGTCTCCTCGCCGTCGTCGTCGGTTGCACGCTCACGAGCTGCAGCGTTCTCGTGCCCAATCGTGCAGTCGCGCTCTCGACCAGTCCACCTGGAGCGACGGTCACGGTCGATGGGCGCAGCATCGGCTTCGTGACGCCGTGCATGCTCCAGTTCGACGTCGACGAGGACGTGCGCATCGACATGGAGGTGGCTGGCTTTCGCCGCGAGACGCGCTTTCTCACGCCGCACGACGAGGTCTACTCGATCTTGTGGACCGAGATGTACGTGGGGCCGCAGACGTGGCACTTCCCGCTCTTCCTGTCCTTCCGCGATTTCCTCGTGCCCGTGAAGTGGACCGAGGGTCATGCGCCCGGACGGATCCACATCGACCTCGACCGGTTGTCGGACGACGTCGAAGCGGAACGAGCTGGATCGGCGAAGTCGCGCTCGAATGCTGCGAGCACCAGCGCTGAAGGCGCGAGCCGGAGCGCCAGAACGGCGAACCCGGGCCCTGAAGCCGCGAGCCCGCGGTGAACCCGCGTTCGCCGCGTCCGGCGGTTTTCCTCGACCGAGACGGGGTCTTGACGCGCGAGGATCCGTGGGTGTTGAAGCCGGATGACGTCGTGCTGCTCCCGGGAGCGGCGGAGGGCGTGCGACTCCTGAACGAGGCCGGAATTCCCGTGCTCGTCGTCACGAATCAGAGCGCGGTGGCACGCGGGTGGATCGACGAGGTGCTGCTCGGCGCGATCCACGATCGGCTCCGCGAGCAACTCGCGGTGAGCGGCGCGCACGTCGACGCGATCCGTCATTGCCCGCACCATCCCACGGAAGGCGTCGGTGCCTTGCGCATCGAATGCGCGTGCCGCAAGCCCGCGCCGGGGATGCTGCAGGACCTCGCTCGCGAGCACCGCATCGATCTCGCGCGGAGCTGGCTCGTCGGTGACGCCGCGCGCGACGTCGAGGCGGCTCGCGCAGTCGGCGTGCGCGCGGCACTCGTGCGCACGGGCAAGGGAGCCGCGGAACTCGCGCGCATCGTTCCGGCTCCCGAGATCGTGGCGGACCGACTCGACGAAGCCGTGTCGCTCGTGCTCGAGCGGTTGCGGACGTCCCAGAGCTCGTGAAGAATTCACGGGCGACGCGCCGCGGAGTGGCGCAGATAGTGTCTGGGAGCGTAGGCTCGCTTTCTTCACACGCTCTCAGGGCATGTAGCGCATCAATCGATTCGAGAGTGCCCGCGTGGCCCAATCGGGCAACTTCCCCCACGTTTCACGCAACTTCTCGGTCTTCGGATTGCTCGGGTTGAAGTTCGAGACCTCACGACTCCGCACGAGCTTCGTGCGATATCCGAGCAGTCGCGGTTCGAAGCCTTGGTTCTTCTTGAACTGGTACGGACCCGATCCGACGCGACTGCGTCCGAGATCGAAACGGCGGATGCCGCGACGCACGCACATCTCCTGCAGGCGCACCACGAGGAAGTTCGTCGCGTTGAATTCGCGGTTCGCCTCGTCCGTCACACCGATGTAGTAGAAGTCGAGCTTGTCGCCGTGCACGAACGACATCGTCGCCGCGAGCGGCTCGGACGATCGCCGGGCGACGTGGACGAGGACGTCCGCGCCGAGCTCCGCGATCAGGGCGTGGTACCAAGCGCGCGGAAGCGCCGGCGAACCGAGACGTTTCTTGCTGCGGTGGAACAGCTCGTAGAGATCGTCGGCGTACCACGGCCCCTCGCTCATGGAGAGCCCGTTCCGCAGAATCGTCTTGCGCACTTCGGCCCGTGCACGCTTCGGCATGCGCGTCCAGATCTCATCCGGATCCTCGGGAAGTTCCTGCACGAACGCGGCGTACAGATCGGAACCGACGAATCCGGGCGTGCCCGGATCATCGACGCAGCGCAGTTCGAGACGACCGACGCGCTCCGACTCCGCCCGGCGCGTCGCCGCGGTGACGAGTGCGGCATCGGCGCCCGCGGTGATGGACGCGGGCCCGCCGTAAACGCCGTAGGGCATCGACACGAGGTGGCGGCCGAAAGTCGGCGTGCGGCAGAGCATCAACGGCAGGACGCCGACCAGTTCCTCGCCGCGAAACGCGCCCAGCGAACGCGGCTCGTGATGGAACACGCGTTCGACGGCGCGTTCCCAACCGGACATGTGGAAGATCGAGCCCGCGCTCGCGCGCCGCACGAGTGCGTCGCGCGCGGCATCGTCCGCGCGCGTGAGGTCGCGCACGGAGACGGGCAGGCTCACGGCCGCGCTCGGATGATCATCGATCGGCGCCGCGCCGAGCACGGACTCGTGCGGCACGGGCGCGCCGTCCGGCCGCGGATCAGGGACCAGGGCCTGCGCCTCCGCCGCTCTGGCCGTCGGCGCTTCCATCGGCGTCGCGCGACTCATCGCGACCTTCCCAGACCTTCTCGACGCGGTATTCGCGCACGTTTTTCGCGCGCGTGAAGATGATGATCTCGCCGACCAGTCCGAAGCCGATCACCTGGACGCCCAGGACTGCGATGAGCAGTCCCATCAGGAACAATGGCTTCGACAGGTTGAGTCCGTCCCCCATGACGAGGTCGCGGACCACGATCGTCGTGCACAGCAAGCCCCCCAGGAGCAGGAACAGACCGCCGACCGCTCCGAAGAAGCGCAGCGGCTTCAGGGTGAACTTCGAGACGAACACGACGCCCAGGACGTCGAGCGCACGGCGCAAATAGACGCCCGGACCGAAGAACCCCTTGCCGCCCCATTCCTTCAGGTGTCGGACCCGGACCTCCACGACCTTGAAGCCCTGTCGCGAAGCGATCGCGGGAAGGAAGCGATACATGTCCCCGTGGATCGGGACGTCGGTCAGGACTTCACGTCGCATGGCGCGAAACGTGCAATTCAGATCGTGGAATTGCGCGTGGAGGATCCAGCGCATCACGCGGTTGAAGGCGGCGGATTGAATGCGGTTCAGGACGGGGTCGATGCGCGGGTGACGCCACGGGGCGACGAGATCCGCGCCCGCGTCGAGCGCGGCGAGGAGGTTCGCGAGCTCGTACGGATCGACCTGCACGTACTGCGGCGAAGTCACGATGATGCGACCTCGCGCGCGCTGGAAACCCGCGGAGAGACACAGCGCCTCGCCGAACGACTGTTGCAGCGCGATCGCGTGCACGACACCCGGTCGCTCGCGCGCGAGCTCCTCGGCTTCGATCCAGGCGTGACCACGCACGCCGTCGAAGACCAGGACGAACTCGAACGAGCGGCCGAGTCGCTCGAGCTCGGCCGAAAGTGCGGTCACGACATCGCGCACGCTTCCGTCGCCGGTCGTGATCGGCACGATGACCGTGACTTCCGGCGAACCGGTCGTCGCCGCCCGCACGACGGGTGCGGCGACGGACGGTGCTTTCTTGGGCGCTTTCTTTTTGGGCGTCCGCGGCGCATCCGGTTCCGGGGCCGGAGTCGAACCGGCGGCACCCTCGTCGATCTCGGTCGCTTCGTGCGGGGCGAACGGCATTTCCTCGGGGATCGAGCTCATCGACGGTGCCCCGTCACGATGAGGCGTCGCCCGTCGTCCCCGTGGAGACCGCTGGCTCGGACGGCGAGTTCAGCCAAGAAACCGAGCATGAGGAAGTAAGCGCACACCATGAAGAGCAGCATGAACGTGATCAACGCGACGCGACCCCAAGCATTGTCGAAGTGGATCGTATCCGCGTAGACCGCGCAGTAGCCCAGGAACCCGAGGCTCAAGACGGCGAACGGTGCCGCGACCAGTCCGAAGAATTGCATCGGGCGGTGCGAGAACTTGCTGATGAGCTGGATCGAGAACAGGTCGAGCACAACGCGCGTCGCTCGGCCGATCCCGTACTTGCTGTGCCCGAAGCGTCGCGCACGATGGTTCACGACCATCTCGCAGACACGCGCACCTCCGCCGGCGGACATCGCCGGCAGGAAGCGGTGCTGTTCGGCATAGATCGGGAGGTTCTGCACGACCTCGCGCCGAAACGCCTTGAGCGTGCAACCCGTGTCGTGGATCGCGACGCCGGTCACGCTTGCGATGAGGCGATTCGCGAGGAAGGACGGCAGACGGCGCAGCACGAAACCGTCGTGACGTTCCTTGCGCCAACCCGCGACGACGTCGTGACCTTCGCGCAGTCGGGCCACGAGCCGCGGGATGTCGGCTGGATCGTTCTGCATGTCGGCATCGAGCGTGATCACGATCTGGCCGCGCGAATGATCGAAACCGGCGGCCATCGCGGCCGTCTGTCCGGCGTTTTGCGCGAACTGCACGATGCGGATGCGCGGGTCGGAGCGGCGCAGGTCGAGCAGCACGGCCAGGCTCTGGTCGCGCGAACCGTCGTCCACATAGAGGACCTCCGCCGATTCGCCGAGCAGGTCGAGTGCGGCCGTGATCTCGGCATGGAGCGGGCGCAGATTCTCCTCCTCCTCGAAGACGGGGACGACGACCGAGATCGAGAGAACGTGCGCCATCGGTGTACCCGGGCGAGGATACCTCGCCCGGATGCGGGACCCGGGTTGAGCCAAACCGAGGGGTGGGCCGCACCCCGACCGCCGACGCGGAATGCGCGTTCCTTCGCAACCCCAGTCTTGCCGCGGAGTTTCCCGGTTGTAGGATCGGTCTAGATGGCTCCCCTTCTCCCCCGGGATCCGCGCGCCTCCCGCGGAATCCTGCTGGTCGGGCCCGGACCGCGCGCCGCGGACCTCGCGCGCGTCCTCGCTGCCCTCGGAACGGCCCACGGAATCGAAGCGCGGAGTTTCGCGGATGTCGCGGACCTCGCTCTCGAGAGCGGCGGCACGGGCGAGGTCCTCCTCGACATCGATGCGACGCCCCTCGAGGACGTCGGTTACGTGCGGCGTTTCCTGGTCGCCAACGCGGGATTCGATGTCGTGCTCCTCGGGGCGGATTCGCGCACGCGCGCGGCACGTGTCCTCGGAACGCAGCGCTTCGTCCACTGGCCGCCCGATGTCGAAGAGTTGAGCGCGCTCGTGGCGAGCGCGCGCTCGGCCGCGGGTCCGTCGGTTTCGGCCCCGCGCCCGGCCACGCAGTCGGCACCGCTCCCCACCGGAGCGCCGCCTGTCTTCACGCGGAACGCGCCGGACGACGAACTCGAACTCGTCCGCTCGATCCTCGAACGCGAGACCACGGACGGCGTTGCGCTGCAGCGCGAACGGGTCGAGCACGAGCGTGATCTCGGCGACGACGTGACGCACGCGCGTGGCGAGTTCGCGGACGTCTTCAGCGAAGACTCCGACGATCCGACAGACGTGCCCGACGAGGAGGCCGAAGCCCTGCGCACGCGCGCAACGCCCGTCGCGAACCCTGTCTTCGATGAGGATGTCGATCTGGACGCGCCGCGAGCGCGCATCGGCCTCGACATTCCCCCGTGGTGGCGCGCTCAAGTCGCGGATCTGGCCGACGCCGCGCAGCGGATCGATCTCTCCGTCCGCGTCCTCGCCCGCGCGGCGCCCCAGATCGACCAGGGCGATCTCGAGGAAGCCCAGAAGCGTTTCCGCGAGCTGGAAGCCGAGGTCGCGCGCTTGCTCCAGTTCACGCGCACCCTGGGTTACGTCGCCGCTCCGCCGCCGGCGGGAACGCAAGTCTTCGACCTGGGCGAGATGGTGCACCTCTTCGCGGCGAACCTCGCGGCAAGTGGCGGCGAAGCGCCGCGCTGCCAGTTCAAGACCGCTCCCGGCGCGGACGTGCGCTCGGATCGGCTGCTCTTGAACCAAGCGCTCGATGCGGTCTTTTTCCTCGTGCGCTGCACGTCGAAGAAAGGTGATCTCGTCCGCGCGCAGGTTCAACGCAGCGAAGAAGATGGCGGCGCGTGGGTCGAATTGGCGCTGGATTTCCCCAGCGGTCCGCTCGAGGGCTTCCCCGAAGACGAGCTCGTCGCGCCGTACGGGCTGGCCGATCTCTTCCCCGATCTCGGGCCGAACGCCTTGGCCGCCGCGCGCGGCATCGTCGCGGGGCAGGGCGGTCGGCTCTCGCTCGCGAGCCGCGCCCGCGGTCGCATGACGTGGCGCCTGCGATTGCCCCGTCCTTTGCAGTGATCCTTCCGAGCAGTGATCCTTCCGAGCAGTGATGCGGCCAAGCAGTGATCCTTCCAAGCAGTGATGCGGCCAAGCAGTGATGCGCCAAGCAGTGATGCTGCGGAGCAGTGATGCTTCCAAGCAGTGATCCTTCCCCAGCCGTGATCCTGCCCAAGCAGCGATGCCTCCCCAGCCGTGAAGCCTCGCAAGCCGCGATCCACCGAGGAAGGTGATCGCTCTGGATCGCGCGCGCTCCGCACCCGACCATGCCGTTCATGCGTGTGCTCGTCCTCGGATCGACCGGCTTCCTCGGGCAACTCGTCGTCGACGATCTCCGTCGCGCGGGGCACGACGTCGAAGCCTGGTCGCGTTCCGAGATCGAGGACCCGCACACGGCGCGTCGACGCGTGGATCTCGACGGAACCGAGCCGTGGCCCGCTCCCCTCGCGCGCTTGCACGCCGCGATCTTGCTCGCTGGACCGAGCGTGCCGGCGCGCTTCACGTCGGCGCGTGATGGAGCCGCGACGCTTCGAATCGCCGAGCGCGCGCTGGCACACCTCGCGCGCCATGCTCCCGGTGCACGCGTCGTCGTCGTCTCGAGCGCACACGTTCTGACAGCCGCGAGTGCTCCGCTCGCGGAGGACTCTCCCGTCGCTCCACGCGACGACTACGCCATCGCGAAGTCCGCGGTCGAAGCACTCGCGCTCGACGCTCCGCCGGAGCTCGACGTCGTGATCGCGCGGCTCTTCGGCAGCCTTGGTCCCGGTCTACCGCGCGGACTCTTCGTGCCGGATCTTCTCACGCGACTCGTCGCGGGCGATCCCCATGTCGTCCTCTCCGGTCCCGATGGGCTGCGCGACTGGACGGATGGTCGCGACGTCTCACGAGCACTGCGCTTGCTCATGGAGGTTCCACCCGCGGGCTCGCGCGTGTTCCATCTCGGCAGCGGCCGTCCGACGCGCCTGTCCGACTTCGCGGGTCGCATCGCGCGCGCCCTCGGGTCCACGGCGCGGATCGATTTCGCGCCGGGCGTGGGACCGACACGGATTGCGGATGCGAGTCGACTCCGCGCTGTGACCGGTTGGAAACCCGAGCACGACCTCGACTCGACGATCGCTTGGATCCGCGATTCCCTCCAGCTTGCGTCCCGGGCGGCGGCATGGGAGGACGAGCGCCTAGGAAGAACCGCGGACGCTCGGCGTCCAGACACGACGTCATGACGCGCAACGCGCTGATCACGGGAATAACGGGGCAGGACGGCAGTTATCTGGCCGAATTCCTACTCCAGCGCGGCTATCGCGTGCACGGTCTCGTGCGCCGCAGGACGGCCGAGTCGCTCTGGCGGATCGCGCACCTCCTCGAGGATCGCTCGCTCGATGGACGGTTGGTGCTGCACGACGGTGACTTGGGCGATGGGCTCGCGCTGCGCGCCGTGATCGAGCGGGCCGAGCCCGACGAGGTCTATCACCTCGCCGGTCAGAGTCACGTCGGTCTGTCTTTCGCCGCGCCCGAAGCCACGATCGCGACGACGGGACTGGGCGCAGTGCGAATGCTCGAGGCGGTGCGCGCGCATCAAGCTCGCACGCCGAGGCAAGTGCGCTACTACCAAGCTGGTTCGAGCGAGATGTTCGGCGGCGCGCCGTCTCCGCAGGACGAGCGCTCACCGTTCACGCCGCGTTCGCCCTACGGCGCGGCGAAAGTCCTCGCCCACCAA
>Ga0163148_10007114_pt1 | contig 10615 bp, 9 predicted proteins | sample OliLakLV19MP7P2_FD_148606 | JGI IMG/M metagenome (GOLD analysis project Ga0163148, IMG submission 148606) | Freshwater microbial mat bacterial communities from Lake Vanda, McMurdo Dry Valleys, Antarctica- Oligotrophic Lake LV.19.MP7.P2 | ecosystem: Environmental > Aquatic > Freshwater > Lake >... | reverse complement strand
GGTCGGTACGGTCAACCATCCGAGGAGAATTCGAGCCACTCAGGAGAGTGGCGTTCCCAGGGGCGGTTGGACAGAGCCGGCGCAGCCGGCCATGCGCGAGAGCACCCGTCGTACGCCGCTGTTGGCCCCCGGGAACGCCACTCTCCTGAGTGGCTGCGGGTCGGTGCGGTCAACCATTCGAGGAGAATTCGAGCCATCAGGAAAGTGGCGTTCCCGGGGGAGGGTTGTTGCGGTGACGGTGGTTGAATACGGTCGGCGTGCGTCGGCCATAGACGCCAGAGAATGACTCCTGCCCCGGCAGCGCACGCTGGCGGCCAGCGCGCCCCCCTTGCACCACCGCGCACCGACTCAAACTCCGCGCCTGCGGAGACGACCATGGGTTTCAACGTGTGCATCGTGGGCGCCACCGGCGCCGTCGGCGTCGAGTTCATGCAGGTGCTCGAACGTCGCAACTTTCCCGTCGATCAGCTGCTGCTGCTGGCGTCGAAGCGCAGCGCCGGCACCACGCTGACCTTCCGCGGCAAAGCGCACACCGTGCGCGAGCTGACCAAGGACTCGTTCGCCGGTCAGCACCTCGCCCTGTTCAGCGCCGGCGCCAAGATCTCGCGCGAATACCGTCAGGCCTGCGTCGACGCCGGTTGCCTGATGGTCGACAACTCGTCGGCCTTCCGCATGGATCCCAGCGTGCCGCTGGTGGTGCCCGAGGTGAATCCCGAGGCCGCCAAGGCGCACAAACTGGTCATCGCCAACCCGAACTGCACCACCATCATCGCCCTGCTCGCGCTCTACCCGCTGCACCGGGCGGTGCCGATCCGCCGCGTCGTCGCCGCCACCTACCAGGCCGCCTCGGGCGCTGGCCACGCGGCGATGGTCGAACTGCAGGAAAGCACCGCCGCCCACCTCGCCGGCACGCCCTATGCGCCGAAGGTGCTGCCGCATCCCTACGCCTTCAACCTCTTCCCGCACAACTCGCCGATGACCGACAACGGCTACTGCGAGGAAGAGCTGAAGATGAGCCGCGAATCGGTGAAGATTCTCGGCGATCCCAGCGTGCGTATCACCGCCACCTGCGTGCGCGTGCCAGTGTTGCGCACGCACGCCGAGGCGCTCAACATCGAATTCACCGGCGCGATGCCGGTCGCCCGCGCCTACGACCTGCTGCGCCAGGCCCCCGGCATCGCGGTGCTTGAGGATCGCAGCAAGAACCGCTGGCCGATGCCGACCGACGCCACCGGCGAGGACGACGTCTTCGTCGGCCGCATCCGCCAGGACATCACCCAGCTCAACACCCTCGATCTGTGGGTGGTCGGCGACCAGCTGCTCAAGGGCGCCGCGCTCAACGCGGTGCAGTGCGCCGAGCTCGCGCTGGTCGGCAAGCTGGCGGCCAACAAGGCGGTCGCCGCGCGGGCGTGAACGTCATCTGGTCAGCGCGCGCACCAGCAGCGGGGCAAGGTCGGTCATCGCCCAGTGCTCGCGCCGCCACGCCGGGTCCGAACCGATGATGATCGGCCCGTCCTCGGCGCGCGCCGGCGGTCGGCCGTGGGTGCCTTTGACCAGCGCGGTGTCGAGCGGCACCGGATCCATCAGGTAGCGCAGGCCAAGCTTCTTGCGCAGCAAGGCGACCCCGGCGCGGCGCTTGCCGCCCTGCGGATCGAAGAGCAGTTCACGCGGGTCATAGCCCGGCTTTTTGTGGATCTCAACGCAGCGCGCGAAGTCGGGGCGCGCGCCGTCGTCAAGCCAGTAGTCATAGGCGAACCACGCGCCCGGCGCAGCGACGGCGACCAGTTCGCCCGAACGGGCATGATCGAGGCCGATCGCGGCGCGCTCACGGCCGGCGTAGACGCGCTCGATGCCATCCACGCCCGCCAGCACGGTGGATGCCGCCGTCGCCGCCGCCGCGTCGGCGCAGTAGATGTGCGCGAGCTGGTGGTCGCAGACCGCGAAGGCGCGGCTCGCGCCGTAATCGATCAGTTCGCCCGCGGCGTTGCGCACCGTCGCCAGCAGCCCAGCCCGGCGCAGCGCGCGGTTGATCTCAACCGCCTGGTGCGCGCGTTCGATGCCGTACTCGCTGACCACCACCACGGTCGCGCCGCGCGCGCGCGCGTGCGCGATCACCTTGCCGGCCTCGGCGTCGAGCGCGCGCAGGTTGCCAGCCAGGTGCGGCCCGGTGGGGCCGAAGCGCTGCAGATCGTAATCGAGGTGCGGCAGGTAGACCCACGCCAGATCCGGGCGCGCGTGGTCGAAGGCGGTGGCGAAGCTCTCGGCGATCCAGCGCGTCGAGGCGATCGCCGCCGTCGGGCCCCAGAACGAGAAAAGGGGGAAGGTGCCGTGCTTGGCCGTCAACTCGTCTTTAAGCGCCGCTGGCCATGCGTAGCAGTCCGGCGCCTTGCGCCCGTCGTGGTGATAGACCGGCCGTGGCGTCACCGTCGCATCGACGTCGCTGTTCAATGCGTACCACCAGAAGTGTTTGAGGACTTTCAGCTCCGGCTTGCTGTGCCGCGCCACCTCCCAGCACGATGGCGCCTGGATCAGCTTCTGGCTCTGCCGCCACAGCCAGACCTCGCCCAGCTCGCGGAAATACCAGCCGTTGGCGACAATGCCGTGCTGCTGCGGAGAAACCCCGGTGACCAGGGTGGTCTGCGCCGTAGTCGTCACCGCCGGCACCACGCCGGCGAGCGGCGCGCTGAAACCGCGGGTGGCCAGCGCGCTCAGGTTCGGCGTATCGCTGCCGAGATGCGCCGGCGTCAGGCCGACGCAGGCGATGACGACGACCGGCGCGCTCATGGCACCGGCACGTGGCTCAGCAGGCGGGTGATCAGCGCGTCGGGGGTCAGGTTCTCGGCCTCGGCCTCGTACGACGGCAGGATGCGATGGCGCAGCACGTCGGGCGCCACCGTCTTGACGTCTTGCGGCGTGGTGAAGGCGCGCCCGTCGAGGAAGGCGTTGGCGCGCGCGGCCTGCGCCAGGCCGATCACCGCGCGCGGACTGGCGCCGAGTTCGATCAGGCCCTGCAGGCCGCTCGGGCCCTTCGCATCGCGCGTGGCGCGCACCAGGGTCACGCAATAATCCTTCAGGCGCGGGTCGAGGTGCACCGCGTCAAGCGCGCGCCGCGCCAGCGCGAGCCCGTCAGCGTCAAGCACGCGCTCGATCTTCGGCTGATGCCGGTCAAGGGCGCGATCCAGGATCTCGCGCTCGTCAGCGGCCGAGGGATAGCCGACCGCGATCTTCATCAGGAAGCGATCGGTCTGCGCCTCGGGCAGGGGATAGGTGCCTTCCTGCTCGATCGGATTCTGGGTCGCCAGCACCAGAAATGGGCGCGGCAGTGGAAAGGTCTCGCCGCCGATCGTCACCTGGCGCTCCTGCATCGCCTCAAGCAGCGCCGACTGCACCTTGGCCGGCGCGCGGTTGATCTCATCGGCAAGCACGATCTGGGCGAAGATCGGCCCCTTGCGCGTGCTGAACTGACCCGCCTCGTAGATGCGCGTGCCGATGATGTCGGCGGGCAGCAGATCCGGGGTGAACTGGATGCGGGCGAAGGACGCATCCAGCGCCGCCGCCAGGCAGCGCACCACCGTGGTCTTGGCCAGACCGGGCAGCCCTTCGAGCAGCAGGTGCGCGTCGCACAGCACGCCGATCAGCAGCCGGCGGACCAGCGCATGCTGCCCGACCAGGATCTTGCCGATCTCGGCCTCGACCCGGCGCAGTGGCGCGGCGGCCTCGGTCAAAGCGGCATCGGGCCGGACGGCAGGCTGGTTCATGAGCGGCTCCACGGGGCGAGGAGCGTAGCGCCCAGGTCCGCCCGGCGCAAAGCGTGGCCGGGGGGGCTTCACCGGTTCCTTCCCTGCTGACCCCGCCAGCCCCCCGCTGAGGCCAGGCAATAACACCATGAAAATCCCTCTTCACATGACTGATTTTCATGGTACCACTCGGACGGCATGATCATCCGGCGCGGCATCCTCGAGCAGGTCACCACCGCGCTGGCGCGCAGCCGGGTGGTGGTGTTGGCCGGGCCGCGCCAGTGCGGCAAGACCACGCTGGCGCGTGAGCTGCTGAGCGAAGAGTCCGAGAACTACTTCGACCTCGAGGATCCGGCGGCGCTGGCGCGCCTCGCCGAGCCGATGACCGCGCTGGCACCGCTCAAAGGCCTGGTGGTGATCGACGAAGTGCAGCGCCGCCCAGAGCTGTTCCCGGTGCTGCGCGTGCTGGCCGACCGCCGGGGGACGCCGGCGCGCTTCCTGATCCTGGGCAGCGCCTCTGGCGATCTGCTGCGCCAGACCTCTGAAAGCCTCGCCGGACGTTTAGAGCGCATCGTCATCGGCGGCTTCACGCTGAACGAGCTGGGCGCCGACGCCGACGCAGAGACCGCGCTGTGGCGGCGCGGCGGCTTCCCGCTGTCGTACCTGGCAACGCGCGAGGCGGACAGCCTGGCGTGGCGCAAACACTTCATCCAGACCCTGCTGGAACGCGACCTGCCCCAGTGGGGCGTGCGGGTGCCGGCCGCCGCCCTGCAACGCTTCTGGACCATGCTTGCCCACTACCACGGCCAGATCTGGAACGCCGCCGATCCGGCGCGGGCGCTGGGGGTAAGCGAATCCACCACCCGCCGTTACCTCGACGTGCTCAGCGACGCCTTCATGGTCCGCCAGTTGCAGCCGTGGCATGCCAATCTGAAGAAGCGCCAAGTGAAGGCGCCCAAGATCTACGTGCGCGACAGCGGTCTGCTGCACCAGCTGCTGGGCATCGGTTCGGCCAAAGAGCTGCTGCACCATCCCAAGCTGGGCGCGTCGTGGGAGGGCTTCGTCATCGAACAGGTGCTCGCGCACGAACCCCACGACGAGGCGTTCTTCTGGGCCACCCACCAGGGCGCCGAGATCGACCTGCTGCTGCGCCGCGGTGATGAGCTGCTGGGTGTAGAGGTCAAACGCTCGGACGCTCCCGGCATGACCGCGTCGATCCGCATCGCGCTCGACGATCTGAAGCTGGCGCAGGTGGCGGTGATCTATCCCGGCGCCAAGCGCTTCCCGTTGGCGGAGCGGGTCGAGGCGGTGCCGCTGGCGCAGCTCGCCAAGGGCACGTCGATCTTCGGCGATGGGGCCTGAGCGGCAGAGGTGAGGTCTCGACCGCGGCGGCTCCTTGACGCGTCACGAAGCGAGTCTGGTTCCGCTGCCAATGCATAGCGTTGCTGCAAGCCGCGGGCCGCGCGACGACCGCCCGCCACCGCAACCATCTCCCTTGGCTCGAATGGTGGACCGTACCGACCCGCAGGCCACTCAGGAGAGTGGCGTTCCCGGGAGGCCACCGCAAAAATCCCCCCCTGGGAACGCCACTCTCCTGAGTGGCTCGCATGGTGGATCGTACCATCCCGCAGGCCACTCAGGAGAGTGGCGTTCCCGGGAGGCCACCGCAAAAATCCCCCCCTGGGAACGCCACTCTCCTGAGTGGCTCGCATGGTGGATCGTACCATCCCGCAGCCCACTCAGGAGAGTGGCGTTCCCGGGAGGCCACCAGCTGCGTACGATGGGTGCACTGGCGTATGGCCTGCTGCGCCGGCTATGTCCAACTCCGCGTCGATGCGTGCGTGCAGCGAGCGGGGCAGCGGCGCCAGGGTCGGCCGCAGATCGAGGCGGTGACGTCGCCAGACATCGATGGCCAGATCAGCGATGGCGTACTCGTGCCGCGACGGCGGCGCATCCGGATGCAGACGTAAATAACCCGTGCGCAAAGCCCGGCACAGCTCATTCAGCTCATCGACCTTGGCGACCACCGCCGCGAGATCAGGCGCGACCATGACCCAGCGCCTCCACGTTCAGGCCCCAGCCTTCTCCGTCGCCAGCCGCGCCTTGCGCTCGATTTGGCGGTCTTTGATCGCCGCCTGGGCGATCTCGCCGGGCTTGAGGCCTTCGACGGCGGTGCCTTTGCCGACTTCGATCATGTACTTGTCCCAGGCGGCGGTGACGTCCTGGCTGTTCTTGTACGAGCAGAACTTCGGCCCGCACATCGAGCAGAACTCGGCGGTCTTGAAGGCCTCGTGGCTGAGGGTGCTGTCGTGCTTCTCGCGCGCGCGCTCGGGATCCATCGCCAGCGCGAACTGCTTCTCCCAATCGAAAGTCCAGCGCGCGTCCGACATCGCGTCGTCCCAGTCGCGCGCGCCCGGGCGGTGGCGGGCGACGTCGGCGGCGTGGGCGGCGATCTTGTAGGCGATCACGCCCTGGCGCACGTCCTCAAGGTCGGGCAGGCCGAGGTGTTCGGCCGGGGTGACATAGCACAGCATCGATGCGCCGTGCCAGCCCGCGATGGCGGCGCCGATCGCCGAGGTGATGTGATCATAGCCGGGGGCGACGTCGGTGGTAAGCGGGCCAAGCACGTAGAAGGGCGCCTCGTGGCAGACCTCTTGCTCTTTCTTCATGTTCATCTCGATCTGGTCCATCGGCACGTGGCCGGGGCCCTCGACCATGACCTGCACGTCGTGCTGCCAGCACTTCAGGGTCAGCTCGCCAAGCGTCTCGAGTTCGGCGAACTGCGCCTCGTCAGACGCGTCGGCCAGGCAGCCGGGGCGCAGGCTGTCGCCAAGCGAGACCACCACGTCATAGCGCTTGAGGATCTCACAGACCTCGTCCCAGTGGGTGTAGAGCGGGTTTTCCTGATGGTGGAACATCATCCACTCGGCCATCAGTGCGCCGCCGCGCGAGACGATGCCCATCTTGCGCTTGGCGATCAGCGGCATGAAGCGCAGCAGCATGCCGGCGTGCAGCGTCATGTAGTCGACGCCCTGCTTGGCCTGGTGCTCGATGTTTTCGAGGATGCCGGCGACGGTCAGATCGGTGACCTTGTCGACCTGCTGCACGGCCTGGTAGATGGGCACGGTGCCGATCGGCACGATCGAAGCCTCGACGATGGCGCCGCGGATGGCGTCGATGCCGCCGCCGGTCGACAGATCCATGCAGGTGTCGGCGCCGTACTTGATCGCCAACATCACCTTGGCCAGTTCGCCGTCGATGTCGCTGGTCACCGCCGAGTTGCCGAGGTTGGCGTTGATCTTGCACTTGGTCGCGATGCCGATGCCCATCGGGTCAAGGCGGCGATGGTGGATATTCGCCGGGATCACCAGCCGGCCGCGGGCGACCTCGCTGCGGATCAGCTCGGCTGCCAGGCCCTCGCGCTCGGCGACGCGGGTCATCTCTTCGGTGATGATGCCGCGCTTGGCGTAATGCATCTGGGTCACGCAGGGCGAGCCGGCGCGGGCCTGGGCGTAATCGCGCGGGACGGGGGCAGAGATGGGCATGGCGATCATGGAAGCTCCGGGGCGGGTGCGTGGTCGGTGGCCTGACGCACGGCGGCAGATGGCCTGCGCTGCCGGGTATCAGAGGCCAGTGGTTGGTGGTCGAGACGACGACACGACGCAGGGGGCGGGTACGGCACGGCGGTCAGACCCTTTCCCTACGCCGGCATGATCCGGACAGGTTCGCGGGTCACCGGGGTACCGCGGCGCGGCATTCCGGTTTCTCAGGCCTTTCCAGGCCTCCCCGAGGTTGCGGGCGGATCATGCCAGCGGGCGCCGTCGTGCAACAACCCTCCCCCGGGAACGCCACTCGCCAGAGTGGCTCGCATGGTGGACCGCACCAACCCGCAGCCCACTCAGGAGCGTGGCGTTCCCGGGGATATACCCGCAGTGACGTGCACCATATCAACCACGGCCAGCTGTGAACGAGCCCCCAGCGCTCACCATCACCGCACGGGCACCCCCCGGGAACGCCACTCTCCTGAGTGGCTCGAAGCGTGAGCACACGATCAACCCGCAGCCCACTCAGCAGAGCGGCGTTCCCGGGGATAGACCCGTGGGATCGATCGCGTGCGCCGCCGGCACAAGGCCGAGTACGACGAGCAGCAGCGCGGCGAACCACCGCGCGCCGCCACCTTCAGAGGACTGCAAGCCAGGACACCAGTGCGGCGGAACCGTAAGCGACCGCCGTCGCCGGACTATCTCCCGGGCTTCAGCGTCCGAAGGATGGCCTCTGCCTGTTCGATAAGGACCGGCAGATGCTCACGCAGCACGCGGTACACCGTCCCGAGGTCGACAGCCCCGTAGTCGTGGACCAATCGGTGGCGCATGCCGCCCACGAGCAGCCACGGGACGGTCGGATGCTGGCGCTTGAGCGTGTCGGACATCTTCCAGGCCGCCTCGCCGAGCACCGCGAGGCACCGCACCACGCTGTCCTGGGTCTTCTCGTCGGCGGCGAACTCGTCGGCGGTCATGGCGCCGAGGTGCCGCAGCGCACGCTACCCATAGGCGACGATGTCCCCGAGGCGGCCGACGTCGGCCGCTTCAGCCGGCGACATACAGCGGCTCTGCGGCGGCCAGGATGCTCTCGCGCTTGTACGGGTTCGGCGACCGCTCGACCGACTCCCGCGTGAACAGGTCAACCGGATGACCGAAGATGGCGGCGAAGTCGTCGGCCATGCCGAAGAACTCAAGTCCCGGGGTACAGCCCGACTCGAACGTCACCAACAGGTCCACGTCGCTGTCCGGCCGCGCCGTCCCCTTCGCCCGAGAACCGAACAACTCGAGCTTCGCGACGTGGTAACGCCGGCAGAGGTCGGTGAGCGCAGCAGGGTCGATGGCAAGCCCGAGCGGCATGGCAAGAAACTTAGTCAGCGAGCCCACCTAGGGAACCAGCCATCAGGCTGGCCTACGCGCCAGAGCGCGGGTCGGCCAGCCTCCGCGACTGGGCGTCGCTCCTCGGCCGCTCTGACCAGCTGACCCCGCACACACGGTCAGGCTCAGCACGTCTCTGCCAGGTCCGGCACGTCACGCCACGGCACCAGCCGCACGCCTTCGCGCATGCCGCTGGTGCTGCCACCGTGGACCAGCACTGCCGGCTCGCCTTCGGCCCCGGCGAGGGCGCTCCACCGCGCCAACCCGTCCAGCCAATCGCCGGCGACGGTCGCCCCTGACTTGCACTCGATCGGCAGCAAGGTTTGACCATGGTCGGCGAGCAGGTCGACTTCCTCACCGATATGATTGCGCCAGAAGAAGAGGTTGGCGGTCTCTCCGCGTTGGTAGCGACCTTTGAGCAGCTCGCTGGCCACCCAACTCTCGAAAATGGCCCCGCGGGCCGGGTGGGTCGCCAAGTGCTCGGCATCCTGGATGCCAAGCAGGCGACAGCACAGCCCACTGTCGAGCCAATGCAGCTTCGGCGTCTTCACCAACCGCTTGCGGAAGTTGCGATGATGCGGCTGGACGAGGTGGACCAGGCCGCTGGTCTGCAGGACGCCAAGCCATGACTTGGCGGTATTGACCGACACGCCGGCATCGGCGGCCAAAGACGACAGGTTGACCAGTTGCCCGACCCAGCCGGCGCACAGCGTGACGAAACGCTGGAAGGCGGCCAGATCGCGGATGCCCAGCACCTGGCGGACGTCGCGTTCGAGGTACGTGGTGATGTAGTCCGCCAGCCACCCACGCGGCGGCAGCCCGCGGTCGTAGATCGGCGGATAGCCACCGGTCAGCAGCAGCACGTCCAGCCGATCTGGCGCGCGCCCCGCCGCGGTCAGTTCGCCCAGGCTGAACGGCAGCAAGGTGATCAGGGCGATGCGGCCAGCCAGCGACTGGCTGATGGCGGCCGACAGCGCAAAGACCTGGGACCCGGTGATGATGAAGCGTCCGGGACGGGGATCGCGGTCGACGATGGTCTGGATCACCGACAGCAGGACCGGAGCGCGTTGCGCCTCGTCGAGGATCATGCCCCCATCCCGGGCCAGGAACCCTTTCGGGTCGCGCAAGGCGAAGGCAAGATGCTCGGGATCTTCTAGATTGAGGTAGGTGTGGTCGGGAAAGCAGGACCGGACCAGGGTCGTCTTGCCCGCTTGGCGCGGCCCGGTGACGGCGACCACCAGCTGCTGCCTGGCGGCCTCAAGCAGCCGGCCGCGTGTAGAACGAGGAACCGGGCTGGCCATGGGGTTCTTATACAAATATGCAATACTACTGCAAGAAGTCATTAACATCTGTATAAATTATACTTACACCATCTCTGCCACGGCCTGGGTCCAACCAGCGCTCACCATCACCGCACGGGCACCCCCCGGGAACGCCACTCTCCTGAGTGGCTCGAAGCGTGAGCACAAGATCAACCCGCAGCCCCTCAGCAGAGTGGCGTTCCCGGGAATATACCCGCAGCTACCCGCAGCCACCCGCAGCACTTGCACCATATCAACCACCGCCGTCTCCAAACCACCCCCAGCGCTCACCACCACCGCACGGGCACCCCCCCGGGAACGCCACTCTCCTGAGTGGCTCGAAGCGTGAGCACAAGATCAACCCGCAGCCCCTCAGGAGAGCAGCGTTCCCGGGGATAGACCCGTGAGGCCGATCGCGTGCGCCGCCGGCACAAGGCCGCGTAGGACGAGCAGCAGCGCGGCCAACCACCGCGCGACGCCACCTCCGAGGACTGCAAGCCAGGACACCAGTGCGGCGGAACCGTAAGCGACCGCCGTCGCCGGACTATCTCCCGGGCTTCAGCGTCCGAAGGATGGCCTCTGCCTGCTCGATGAGGACCGGCAGATGCTCACGCAGCACGCGGTACACCGTCCCGAGGTCGACAGCCCCGTAGTCGTGGAC
>Ga0163148_10007109_pt1 | contig 10628 bp, 11 predicted proteins | sample OliLakLV19MP7P2_FD_148606 | JGI IMG/M metagenome (GOLD analysis project Ga0163148, IMG submission 148606) | Freshwater microbial mat bacterial communities from Lake Vanda, McMurdo Dry Valleys, Antarctica- Oligotrophic Lake LV.19.MP7.P2 | ecosystem: Environmental > Aquatic > Freshwater > Lake >... | reverse complement strand
GGTTTACTCAAAAGCAGCTTTGTACAGTTAAGTTATCACGGCTGCTTTATCCTGAATTTAGGCATCATAATTTAGATAGTATTATTGAGCGATTTAAATTTGAGATTGAAAATAGGCATCGGGCTTTTTCTGATGCTAAGATTCTTTGGGAGTTTTATCAAAAAATCCAAACTGTTTTTCCTTTCGAGAAATTAACTCAAGCTGTTTCACATATTATTAAGAAGCCTAACATTCCACCTAAGTTAAAAGATTTTAAGTATTCAGATATTCCGGAATCTGCGGGGGTTTATATTTTTTATGGTGAAAACGGGCAGCCACTTTATGTTGGTAAGTCCAAGAACATTCGGGACAGGGTTTTATCGCATTTTTCTTTGAGTACCGGAGATTCGTCGGAAATGAAGATTTATAATACGACTGAAAGTATGGAGTTTATCCAGACTGCGGGAGAGTTGGGGGCGCTTTTAAAAGAATCGGAAAAAATTAAGAAATTGATGCCTCTATATAATAGAAGGCTGCGCTATAGAGAAAAGATGATTACTGCTGTTAAAAAAGAGACGGACACCACATCGCTGAACCTCGGCGGGGCAGGCGGGATCTATACGATAGAGATTCAGGAAACTGATGCTCCTGATATTAATAATTTAGAAAGTATAATGGCGGTTTTTAAGAATAAAAGACAGGCAAAAGAGACTTTGACACTTCTAGCTAAAGAGCATAATTTGTGTGATAAGTTTTTAGGACTTCAAAAAACGAAAGGCGCTTGTTTTAATTACCAATTGGGCAGATGCAAAGGGGTTTGTGCGGGTAAAGAAATCCCGATGAAATATAATTTGCGGTTTATAGAAGCATTTTCGAAAACCAAAGTTAAATCATGGCCGTATGAGGGGTCTATTATTATCAAGGAAGTTGATCCAATCCAGGAGAAAGAAGAAGTTTTCTTAATTCATAATTGGTGCATCGTTCAAAAGCAGGAGGGGGATGAGAGAAATCTGGAGGATTTGGAATTTGATATAGACATCTATAAAATTTTGAGACGCCATTTATACAACCCGAAAAATTCCAGAGGTATTACAAACTTTAACTTATCTGGAGGCTTAAGCAGTGACCTCCAGACCTAAAGTTAATAATTTGCATGACCATACCTTTTTACGAGTGCATCTGCATCAACAATGAATTTTTTTATTCGGGCAGCTTTGGCTGCTTCCTGAATTTCCCAATCACCTAGTTTTCTTTCCACTTTTTTTGTTTCAACTGGTTTCAAGCCCATCGCTCCTTCTTGAGCCATTGCAACTTTTTTGGGCTCGGATGCAAAACTTGCAACTGTTACTCCCAAGACACCTAATCCTAATCTTAAAAAGTTTCTTCTCGATACTGGTCTTCCTTCTCCTCTATCTCTTGACATATATTACTCACCTCCTTTCTTTTTAAGTATATTTATTGCTCCATCTTTAAAATTATCACGTATATTAAGATTCGTTCTGTTTGCAAATCCCAAATCTAAAACTAATGATCGGCGCAGAGTTGCCTTGCTCGATCCGGATGATGCAACCTCGAGTGCTTCTCTTTTTTTCGCATCAAATCCTGATTGTGGAATTTCCCCGCCTAGTCCGATGACTGCGGCAAAAATTCGCCCTTCAATTAGTCCGATATTCTCATCTTTTGATCTATCTGTTCTTTCTGACATATTTTCTCCACAAAAAAGCCCTTGTTTGGTTACTAGGTTTAACTAATAAACAAACAAGGGCCTTCAATTGAGGCGGTTCCACCTTGATTCGTCCGATATTTCGGACCTTATTCGCTGACTCCATCAAATTTTGACGACATCAGTTTGTTTGATTTAACGGTTTAACTTCCGTAACCCATTTTTGAGTTCAGCTCCTGAATCGCAACTTCAGTACAAACGCTTTGTCGAGAATCATTTATATCAAACTTTAATTTAGGAGTCAACTACTTTCCGGAAAGGAATTGGGTACACTGCTGTTACGACATGATAGTATTATAAAGATATGAAGGCAGGGATTTTAGTCGGTGTGGTTGTGGTTTTAATTATCGTGGCGGGTTCTATATTTTTCTCTTCATATATTAAGAATGTGTCAACTGAAGGAGATTTAGGATTTGAACCTAGCCCGGTTATGCATGAGGACAGAGAAGAAATAACTGACAGCTTAACTATAGATTCTAATTTAACCATTGGCTCAGAGGAGAAGATTGATAAAAAGGCTGCATTTGCGATTTTTACTAATGGGACTTTCAGGATTTTTAGCGCGCCGATGTATCACAACTTATCGCCGGATGTTTTTATTGAAAGACCAAAGCCAAATATTATTCAGATGAGAAAGGAAGGCGTAACCTGGGATGATTTTTTTAGAACATTACCTCTTAAGATTGACCATGAATGCCTGACTACAGGAACAGGGCAAACTTTTTGTACCGGCAAGGAAGGGACATTGAAATTTTATATTAATGGTGAGGACAGTACAGGCGACGCGCTACCTAAGATAATCAATGATGCAGACAAGCTTTTAGTTAGTTTCGGGAAAGAAACAGGAAAAGAAATTGACGCTCAACTTAATAAAATCCCCAATCCTTAAATTATTGATGTAGAATCAGTCTGTATGCAGGAGAATGTTAACAATTCTGTTCAGGAATTTCGAAATAAGAAAAAGATTACCCAGGAAGATTTGGCGAGGGAAGTTGGAGTAACAAGACAGACTATTATTGCTATTGAGAAGGGGAATTATACGCCTTCGGTTTTGTTGGCTTTGAAGATTGCTAAATTTTTTAATACAAGTGTCGAGAAAATTTTTGGGTTAGAATAGTTAGTAGGTATTTTCCCACTGCGTTCGAAAGATATGCAGAGTATGTTTTTCTTATTACGCTAGAAAAATAATTATGGTGACAGAGACGATTACAGCAATTGCAATTTCGGTGATTGCGATAATATTTTTGAATCCCGGGCACCTTGCGATGCCCGAGACTGTTAACTCGCTTTTGATTTTGGGGTTAATTGTGGCATTTTTAGTATTTGCGGCATTTATAATTCGGGAGAAGTCTTCTGATGAGAGAGAGATGTTACATGTTTTAAAGGCGGGGCGACTTTCTTATTTAACAGGGGTTGGGGTTTTAGTTTTAGGGATAGTCTTTCAGGCCTTAGAACATGAAGTGGATCCCTGGCTCGTACTCGCAATTTGCGCAATGATTCTTTCTAAAATTTTATCCAGAATATACTCGAGATTCAAATCTTAGAAATTTTAGCCGCAAATTGTTAAGTAGACTTGACATTTAGGATGTGATATTACTAGAATGATTAATAGTCAGGAGGTGACAGATTTATGAAATATGCAAGTATAGCGATTGTAGTTTTGATTGTTTTAGGAATTGGAGGAGTTTTCCTTTATTCTCAGAATAACTCATCTCCTGATTCAATGATGAAAAAGGACGAGGCAATGATGGATAGTGGTCAGGATTCTATGGAAAAGCCTGAGGCTATGATGGAAAAAGGTGACGAGGCTACGATGGCAGGCGATAAAATGGCTGATGACAAGATGTCCGGAGATGGCATGATGGCAAGTCAGGGCGGGTATATGCCTTATTCTGAGACCAGCTTTGAGGCTGCCTCGGATAAAAAGAGAGTGCTGTTCTTCTTTGCAAACTGGTGCCCAACGTGCAAACCGATTGATGCAGAGCTAAGTGCGAGTACTGCAAAACTTCCAGCAGGAGTTGAAGTGTTTAGAGTTAATTATAACGACACAGATACTGATGCTGCGGATAAAGCTTTGGCAGCTAAGTATGGTGTTACATACCAGCACACATTTGTTCAGGTTGATGCGCAGAGTAACGCGGTTACAAAATGGAATGGTGGAGGACTCGACAAAATCGTTTCTTCTATGAAATGATAGTTTAGGACAAGGGCAGGTTTTCTGCCTTTGTTTTTAATTATGATTCTACTAATAATTTTTGCATTTTTTGCCGGTGTTGTAACGATTCTTTCACCATGCATTTTGCCAATATTGCCGATTATTTTGTCTTCATCAATCGGAACTCAGGAGATAGGTAAAGCCAGGCCTTTCGGGGTGATTACCGGATTTATTTTGAGTTTTACTTTCTTTACTTTATTTCTATCAACGATTGTAAAGTTCAGCGGAATACCAGCTGAATCATTAAGAATATTTTCTGTAGTTGTTATTGCATTATTCGGGGCGTCAATGCTGATACCTAAATTCCAGCTTTGGACAGAGTTGCTTTTTGCCAGGTTATCGCAGTTTATGCCACAAAGTCAGAATAAGACTGGCTTTGGAGGAGGAATTTTAATTGGTTTATCCTTAGGACTTTTATGGACGCCTTGTGTTGGGCCTATTTTAGCTTCAGTTATTTCTTTGGCAATAACCGGTTCTGTAAATCTGGATGCGGTGTTTATAACTCTGGCTTATTCACTGGGGACTGCAATTCCAATGTTCTTTATTATGGTGGCCGGACAAACGGCTTTGAGGAAGGCTCCATGGTTATTAAGGAATTCAGGACTTATTCAAAAAATATTTGGAGTACTGATGATCCTTACCGCTGCTGCCATCTTCTTTAACCTTGACCGCAAATTCCAAACAGTTGTTTTAAATACTTTTCCAAATTACGGATCAGGACTGACTAAGTTTGAGGATATTCCACTGATTCAAAACGCCTTAGACAGTCTAAATGGAGGAAGTCTAGATAAGGATAGTCTGGGCAAACCGATGTTTGATATGACTGACAAGAAAAATGGACCACCCGCACCTGAACTTATTCCCGGGGGAAAATGGTTTAACTCTGAGCCTTTAACTATTAAAGACCTTAAAGGAAAAGTGGTGATTGTCGATTTTTGGACCTACTCTTGTATTAATTGTCAGCGTACTTTCCCCTACTTAAAAACCTGGACAGCTAAGTATGCAGATAAAGGTTTAGTCATTATTGGAGTTCATTCGCCTGAATTTGAGTTTGAGAAAAGTGAGAAGAATCTTGAGAAGGCTATTAAGGATTTCGGTATTACTTATCCGGTGATGCAGGATAATGACTTTGCGACTTGGAAAGCTTACAAAAACAGATATTGGCCAGCGAAATATATTCTTGATAAAGACGGCCAAATTCGCTACACCCATTTTGGGGAAGGGGCTTATGATGAGACTGAAAAAGTAATACAAGAACTTTTAGCGGAAACTGGGTCAGATGTTTCAGGGACTGAGATTAGTAATCCGGTTTATGATAATTACGCTAAAACTCCGGAACTTTATTTTGGTTATGGGAGAATGGATGGGTTGAGGTCTCCGGAAAGAGTAGTTACTAACGGGAGCGGAATTTATACTGCTCCAGATGAGATTCCAGCTAATAAATTTGCATTTACCGGAGGATGGGATGTGATGCAAGAATATTCCAGTCCAGCCAGAAGATCAGAATTAATTTTGAATTTTGAATCTAAAGAAGTGTTTTTGGTAATGCGACCACGGGACGGAGTTACGCCGGGGAAAGTTAGAGTTTATCTAGATGATAAACTTGTTTCTGAAACTGGGTCTGAGGGAGAGAGTGTTATTAATAGCGAAGTCACAGTTGATGCAGATACTTTATATAAATTGATTAAGTTACCAGAACCAGGAAAGCATATTTTGAGGTTAGAGTTTTTGGATGCAAATACTGAAATCTATGCTTTTACTTTCGGATAAGTTTGTAGTGAGGATAAGGAAATACCACCCTAACTATTACAGATGGAAGACATAAGACTCAGGCATGACAGAGATCGAGCAAGGTTTGAAAGTCGCAGAAGCAAGGACCTCGACTCATGTACTGTTTTTAGTGACGCACTCAGTTCGCTTTTTCATCCTATCCTTCCCGAGAGTCAAGCTGAGCTAGATAGAATCTTCAAGGATGTAACTAAACCCGTGATCAAAGAAACTAAACCCAAACTTCACAGAAAATGGTACCAGAGGCGTCAACCTAGATCCTAGCTCCTTTCAGCTATTTTTCAGTAATTTACCTATAATACACTTATGCGAATATTAGTAGTTGAGGATGAGCATAAGATTGCTCATTCTATTAAGAAGGGGTTGGAGCAGGAAAGTTTGGCTGTTGATTTAGCGTATAATGGAAATGATGGGTATGATTTAGCCTCCAGTTCAAATTATGATTTAATAATTTTAGATGTCATGTTGCCGGAAATGACTGGAATAGAAATTTGTGCAAAACTCCGCGAAGAAAATATTCATACTCCGATATTAATGTTAACTGCGAGGGGGCAGGTTTCGGATAAAGTTGAGGGACTTAATTCGGGGGCTGATGATTATTTAACTAAACCTTTTGCATTCGAAGAATTATTGGCGAGAATTAAAGCTTTATCAAGGAGGCCGAAAAATTCGACTGGTTCTATTTATAAAGTTCTCGACTTATCGCTTAATACTTTAACTTATGAAGTTAAACGTGGTGAGAAAAAAATTAGTTTGTCAGCTAAGGAATTTGCGCTTCTAGAATACTTGATGAGAAATGATGGGCAAGTTGTTTCCAAAGACCAGATAATTGAGCATGTTTGGGATTATGATGCTGATGTTTTACCCAATACTGTTGAGGTGTTTATTGGGTATCTTCGGGGTAAAATTGATAAAGGATTTTCTAAACCACTTTTGCAGACTGTGAGAGGTTTTGGCTACAAGATAAGTGAGCGTGATTAGGAATTTTCTCACTGCGTTCGAAATATATTTATCTTTTGAGCAGAGAGAGAAAATACATTATGTTCAATAGAGCGCGTTTAAAATTAACTCTTTGGTACTTACTGATTATTGTGTTAATCAGTCTTTCGTTCAGCTTTGTTATTTATAGATTTTTAACTTCCGAGATTAACCGGGTCCTCCGAATGGAGAGAATGAGACAAGAGGGGTTATATGTTCCCTCTAAGAGATTTGTGATCCCACTACAGTTCGGGGAACCTTCCAGGCAAAAAGGAATTATAATTACCCCACCAAATCCTGAAGTTTTGGAAGAAGCCAAGGATCGAATATTGATGATGTTAATTATCATTAATTTAGGAATTTTGGGACTTTCGGGAGTTGCCGGATATTTACTGGCGGGACTGACTTTAAAACCAATTAAGAATATGGTCGATGAGCAGAACAGGTTTATCACTGATGCATCTCATGAGTTGCGGACTCCACTTACCTCTTTGAAGAGCGAGATTGAAGTAAACTTACGTGATAAAAAATTAACTTTGATTGAGGCAAAGAAACTTTTGGAAAGCAATTTAGAAGAAGTGAATAATTTGCAGTATTTATCAGATAACCTGATTAAGCTGGCGCAAACTCACCAACCTAATGGTTTGAGGTTTGTGAAAGTCTCTCTATTGAAAATTTCTGAGGATGCAGTAAAAAAAGTTGGTAAATTAGCAAATAAAAAGACTATTAAAATTAGTAATAATGTTGCTGATATTTCTTTAAAGGCTGACCCACAAAGTCTGACTGAATTGTTTGTTATCTTTTTAGATAATGCGATTAAATATTCTCCGGAAGGAACTGAAATTAATTTATCCGCGATCAAAAAAGGGCGTTTCGCTCTAATAGAAATTAAAGATCAAGGACTGGGGATTGATAGTAAAGATTTACCATTTTTATTTGATAGATTCTACCGAGCCGATGAAGCCAGGGCGAAAAAAGATGCTGATGGATTTGGGCTGGGACTATCAATTGCCAAAAAGATCGTTGATAAACATAACGGCTCTATTAAGGTTAAAAGCAAACCAGAAGCCGGAACAATTTTCATAGTTGAACTTCCTCTCAAACATTAACCTCATTTCTTAAGCATCCTTTCAGAATTCGTTGGTAAATTAATCAAGTACAGAAAGGAGGTGAGACGAAATGAAAAGAAAAGTATTTTTTCCGGTTTTGGCGGTTGCGATAATTGCGGCTGGACTGATGAGTACTAACCTTGTTTCAGCACAGGATGCTGGTTCTAATTCTTTAGTTGCAGCGATTGCAACAAAATTTAATTTAAACCAGGCTGATGTTCAGACTGTTTTTGATTCAGAGAAAAGTAAGAGACAAGCTGAGATGAAGCAGCAGGTGGAAACCAGATTAACTCAGGCAGTTATAGACGGTAAGATAACTGAAGCTCAAAAGCAGGCTATCAGTACTCATTTCACACAGATGAAAGAGAACAGGCCAACAAAGGGAGACTTTCACAACTTAACCGAAGAGCAGAGAAAAGTTAAGATGGATGAGAAAAAAGCAGAAATGGATTCTTTCCTTTCTCAAAATGGATTAACCCGCGAAACACTTCAGGGTTTAATGGGTCATGGAGGTAAGGGATTTGGAAGAGGCGGAATGATGCACTAATTTTGCATTAGTAGTTTTGATTATTGGCAGCAGCTCCCGTGCACGGGGGCTGTCTTGCGTCTAAGGCCCCAATTGCTTTTATCAAATTCTTACAGTGTGGTGGTAAGATGAGACTAATGAGATTTGTTTTTGCGGGAGTGATTGTCGTTTTACTTATTATTGCCGGAGGGGTTTATTATCTCTACCCTACTCTTTACGGGATAGTTCCTGATTCTTCTAATACGCCAAGATTAAGTGATTTAGCTAATACGGCACCTTCAGAGAACTCCGGATCTGCCAGTTCTCAAAGAGCGGAGGATATTCCAGCTGAGACGATTATTGTAGAGGGCCTCGATACGCCCTGGGCAATTGGGTTTTTGCCTTCAGGGGATATGATGGTTACTGAGAGAAAAGGAACAGTGAGGCTAGTTGATAAAAATGGGAAACTTCAGGAAAATCCTATTGCGACCTTAGAGAAAGTTAAGGAGGCTGGAGAAGGCGGACTGCTGGGGATGGCTTTGCATCCTGAATTTGTTTCCAACAACTTCGTTTATTTTTATTACACGTATAACAGCACCGGGGATAATACATTAAACCGGATTGTACGGGTGAAATACAGTGGTGGGAAATTTTCTGAGGAACAAACTATAGTTGATGCGATTCCCGGGGCTTCTAATCATAATGGCGGGAGAATTAGATTTGGGCCGGACAACTACTTATATATAACTACTGGGGATGCACAGGAACCGTCACTGGCTCAGGATAAAAATTCTCTGGCGGGGAAGATTTTGAGAGTTACAGATGAGGGAAAGTTAGCTCCGGGGAATCCGTTTAATAATGAGGTTTATTCGCTAGGACATAGAAATCCACAGGGAATTGCCTGGGATGCTAGTGGAAATTTATGGGAAACTGAGCATGGACCTTCCGGAGGCAGCTTAGGTACGGGGAATGATGAAGTGAACTTTATTCTGGCAGGCAGTAATTACGGATGGTCCGTGATTCAGGGGGACCAGACAGGATCAGGTATGGTGACACCAGTTAAAAATTCGACCCCTTCTACTTCATGGGCTCCCGGAGGAACAGAAATAATAGGCAATAATTTATTTTTTAGCGGTTTACGAGGACAGGCTCTTTACACAGGAAAGATTGAGGGCAATAAGATAACCTCATTTGAGGAGTTACTAAAAGGAAAATACGGGAGGATCAGAGAGGTAACAAAGGGGCCTGATGGAATGCTTTATATATCTACCAGTAACAGAGACGGAAGAGGGGTTCCCGGGTCGAATGACGATAGGATAATTAGAATTAACCCCGAGAAACTTTAGCCTAATAACTATCCTCTTTTATTATCATAATAATCTATCAGCTTTAATATTGACTTATATTGATATATTTTTATGCTATTGACAGACCATTCATTGGATATAGTATAAATATGTTAGATGCGAAGAGCTAAACTGTCCTGGCTTTTTATACTCAATGTTTTTCTCCTAATTACTGCTGTTATTTCCCTTGCAAGACCTACTATTGTTCAATCAGCCCTTGCAACAAATGTTGTTATTTCTGAAGTTCAGTTAGCCGGAGGGGTTTCAACTGATGAGTTTATTGAATTATATAATCCAACCGGTGCCCCTGTTGATATAAGCGGTTGGACTATTAGCAGAAAAACTGCCTTAGCCTCTCCGGATCCATCTAACCATGAATTACTCGCGACAGTTCCTGCCAGCACCTCTCTGGCATCTCACGGATACTACCTGATGGCCCATACTAATTACGACGGTTTACCGGCGGAAGATTTAACTTATTCTGATTCTTCTATCGCTGATAATAACGCAATATACTTAAAGAATAGTTCCAGCAGCCTGGTTGATAAACTAGGACTCGGTACCAGCAATGACCCGGAGACAGCTATCAAAACTAATCCTTCCGGTGGAGATAGTGTTGAAAGAAAAGCTAATTCTTCATCAGCTATAGCTTCTATGATTGCAGCTGATGCTTTACTGGGCAATGGTGAAGATACTGATAATAATTCTGCAGACTTTGTTAACAGAGCAACTCCGGAGCCTCAAAATGCAGCTGCTGCAACCGAAGCTCCGGCAGCCTCACCTGCGCCTTCTACCAGTGCCTCAGCAAGCGCCGCACCTAGCGAATCACCCTCAGCTTCACCTTCAGAATCTCCGTCTCCATCTCCCAGCGCTTCACCTAGTGCGAACCCATCTGAATCGCCTTCCCCCAGCCCTTCGGCATCTCCTTCAGCTTCACCAAGTCCAAGCGCCAGCCCAAGTCCTTCTCCAAGTCCGAGTCCTAGTG
>Ga0163148_10007099_pt1 | contig 10643 bp, 21 predicted proteins | sample OliLakLV19MP7P2_FD_148606 | JGI IMG/M metagenome (GOLD analysis project Ga0163148, IMG submission 148606) | Freshwater microbial mat bacterial communities from Lake Vanda, McMurdo Dry Valleys, Antarctica- Oligotrophic Lake LV.19.MP7.P2 | ecosystem: Environmental > Aquatic > Freshwater > Lake >... | reverse complement strand
CCATTAACGAGATGCCAAATCTTTCCAGTTTCATTACGTGTGAGTAGCTTCTTCATTAGCATGTTCCTAGTGTTGATCAGAGTATAGCGAGTGTCTTTAGAAGTCAATTGGTAACTAGATCAGTAACTATATCAGAAACGTCAGCATCAATATTACCACTAATATCAATAACATCACTAATCCAACATAATATATGCCACGACGTTTATTGACATTTCCACTAATGTTACTGACATTGCCACTAATGATACTGACATAACCACGAATGTTACTGACATTGCCACTAATGCGACTGACATCGCCATGAATGAAACTAACCTTACCACGAATGTTAGTGACATCGCCACTAATGTAAGTGACCTTGCCATTAATGTTAGAGACATTGCCACAAATGCGACTGACATCGCCACAAATGTTATTATGAGATCCAGGCACTTTCACACCATTAACGAGATGCCAAATCTGTCCATTTTCATTACGTGTGAGTAGCTTCTTCATTGGCCGGTTCCTAGTGTTGATTAGAGTATATCAACTGGTTTTAGAAGTCAATCGATAATTAGATCAGAAACTTTAGTCAATTCAGTAACTTTACAGTCATCAATATTACCACTAAGGTTAGTGACATCACCACGAAGGAGACTGACATCGCCACGAATGTAAGTGACATTGCCAGTAATATTACTGACATCGCCACGAATGTAAGTGACCTTGCCAGTAATGTTAGAGACATTGCCACTAATATTACTGACCTTGCCAGTAATTTTTTTATGTGGGCCGGGCACTTTCACACCATCAACGACATGCCAAATCTTTTCGGGTTCAATACGGGTGAGCAACTTATTCATTGGCCGGTTCCTTGGTCAGATTATATCAACTGGGTTTAGAAGTCAACCAGTAACTAGATTAGCAACGTTAGTCAATTTAGTAACTTTACATCTATCAATATTGCCACTAATGTGAGTGACATCGCCAGTAATGTAAGTGATATCACCACTAAGGTGAGTGACATTGCCACAAATGTAATTGACATTGCCATAAATGTTATTGACATTGCCAGTAATGCAATTAACATTGCCAGTAATGCGACTGACATTGCCATTAATGTTAGAGACATTTCCACTAATGTGAGTGACATCGCCACAGATGTTACTGACATCGTCAGTAATATGACTAACGTTGCCATTAATGTCACTAACATTGCCACGAATGAGAGCGGCATTACCACGAATGTTAGTGACATTGCCACTAATGTGAGTGACATCGCCACAAATGTTACTGACATCGCCAAGAATGCGACTGACATCGCCACCAATTTTGCTGACATAACCACACATGTAAGTGGCATCGCCATAGAGTTCACTGACATCACCAGTAATGTTAGCATGTGGTCCAGGCACTTTCACACCATTAACGAAATGCCAAAGCTGTCTAGTTTCAATACGGGTGAGAAGCTTTTTCATTGGCATGTTCCTAGTGTTGATTAGAGTATAGCAACTGGTTTTAGAAGTCAACCAGTAACTAGATCAGCAACGTTAGTCAATTTAGTAACTTTACAGTCATCAATATTGCCACTAAGGTTAGTGACATCGCCAGTAATGTTAGTGACATCGCCAGTAATTAAATTGACATCGCCCCAAATGTAATTTACATTGCCACTAAGGTGAGTGACATCGCCAGTAATGTGTGTGACATTGCTAGTAATGCAATTAACATTGCCAGTAATGCGACTGACATTGCCAGTAATGCGACTGACATTGCCATAAATGTGAGTGACTTCGCCAGTAATGAGAGTGACATTGCCAGTAATGTTAGAGACATCGCCACGAATGTTAGTGACTTCGCCACAAATGTTTGTGACATTGCCAGTAATGTCATTGACATCGCCACAAATGTTTGTGACATTGCCATAAATGCCACTGACATCGCCACAAATGAAAGTGACACTGCCAGTAATGTAACTGACATCGCCACGAATGTTAGTGACATCACCAGTAATGTTGCTATGTGGTCCAGTCACTTTAATACCATTAACGACATGCCAAACCCGGACAGGATCAGTACGAGTGAGCAACTTCTTCATTGGCATGTTCCTTTGTGTTGCTCGGAGTATATCAACTGGTTTTAGAAGTCAATTATTAACTAGATCAGCAACATCAGTCATTTCAGTAAGTTGACAGTCATTAATATTTCCACGAATGTTAGTGACATCGCCACGAAGGAAAGTGATATTGCCACGAATGTACGTGACATCGCCACAAATGCTAGTGACCTTGCCACGACTGTAAGTGACATCGCCACGAATGAAAGTGACATCGCCAGTAATGTTAGTAACATTGCCATAAATGAAATTGACATTGCCAGAAATGCCACTGACATCGCCACAAATGTTAGTGACATTGCCAGTAATTAAATCGACATTGCCACGAATTTTACCGATATTGCCATAAATGTTAGTGACATTGCCACGAATGTAATTGACATCGCCATAAACGCTACTGACATCGCCATTGATGAGAGTGACATCGCCATCAATGTGAGTGACATCGCCACGAATGAAAGTGACATTGCCACGAATGAAAGTGACATTGCCATAAATGCCACTGACATCGCCACAAATGAAAGTGACATTGCCAGTAAGTTTACTGACATCACCAGTAATGTTAGCATGTGGTCCAGGCACTTTAATACCATTAACGAGATGCCAAATCTTTGCAGGTTCAATACGGGTGAGCATCTTATTCATTAGATGTTTCCTTGCGTTGATGGAAGTATAGCAACTGGTTTTAGAAGTCAACCAGCAACTAGATCAGCAACGTTAGTCAATTTAGTAACTTCACAGTCATCAATATTGCCACTAAGTTTACTGACATCGCCAATAATGTTAGTGACATTGCCACTAATGCGACTGACATTGCCATAAATGTGAGTGACTTCGCCAGCAATGTTAGTGACATTGCCACTAATGCGAGTGACATCGCCACAAATGTAAGTGACATCGCCACTAAGTCCATTGACATTGCCACGAAGTTTACTGACATCGTCAGTAATGAAACTGACATCGCCACGAATTTTGCTGACATCGCCATAAATGAAACTGACATAGCCAGTAATGTTAGTGACCTTGCCACTAATGCGAGTGACATTGCCAATAATGAGAGTGACATCGCCACGAATGAGTCTGACATCGCCACTAATGCGAGTGACATTGCCACGAATGTTAGTAACATCGCCCCAAATGTGATTTACATTGCCACAAATGTCACTGACATCGCCACTAAGGTTAGTGACATCGCCACTAAGTCCATTGACATTGCCACGAAGGTGAGTGACATCGCCACTAAGGTTATTGACATTGCCACGAAGGTGAGTGACATCGCCAGTAATGTTAGTTACCTTACCACGAATGTTTTTATGTGGTCCAGGCACTTTAATACCATTAACGAGATGCCAAATCTTTGCAGGTTCAATACGGGTGAGAAGCTTTGCAGGTTCAATACGGGTGAGAAGCTTTTTCATTAGATGTTTCCTTGTGTTGATCGGAGTATATCAACTGGTTTTAGAAGTCAACCATTTCCCGAGGGAGAAACTACCACATTTGCATGAATATGAACTGTGTTGTTATTGATTGATGCCCGCTCTGCAATAGGAGCCGTATAGGTTGCACCTTTGCTATCCAAGCTGATAAAGTCAACAGCTGCCCAGTACACAACCGCCCTAACAGGTGACTTGAGAGTCAACCAAATGGTGCTATTTGGATGCATGAGCAAGTCAAGTGAATATCCACGAGAATCATACATAGTACCATCAATACGTGCTGTAAAGTCAAATTCTCCATAAACATTATGAAGAGTGAACACAGTGCCTGGTGTGGCCGTCATAGTGACAGATTGAACTTGCCACGCACCGACAGGAACTTGGGTTCCTCGTCCGGTTGTGGCACTCCACGTTGCTTCGGAGTAACTAGTTGGCCGGAGCCGATTGTATCCGCTAGTACTATCGTTGTTGTTGGTAGTTTCTAAATCTGATCCACAACCAGAAAAAACAAGAACAAACATAAAGAGAAGATTAAAGCGCATGTGTAAGATCCTTTTGTGATAGCGTATCAGTTATTACCAAACATCAAGGACTTTTTACGAGGTACCCAGCATTGGCCATTGGATTCATAGATACAAGGAATCGTGACATCAATACCCCCTGCATGAATGTCCGCGACCATCGCATCTTCTACTTCTTTCCACAAGGTGTTGAGTTCTGCTTGACTTACGGGATTGATGAAGGTTGGGTTAGCAACCAAACAAGCATTGATTTCGTCACTAGCAATAATCATGCAGTGACCTTGTTGCGAGTGAGCTTCATTATCTCCAAGCTCGCCTGCTTGACCAACATACCGCCACACACGAAGAGCACCAAGAACAAACTGTGTGTTCTTGGACAGTTGCTTGGAAGCAACTGTTTTCGTAGGAACAATAGTTCCGGCTGCTTTAAGCAACTGGACCCACGTTGGTGGCTTTCCTCGTTTTCCACTTGTCCACTTTTCGTTAGGATTGGCTGGATTCGTGAGTGTGACTTGATCAGACATGTGGTGCTCCTACTCCGTAAACGAGGTTCATGATCTTGATAGCAGTCTTAACACTGAATTCATTCCGGGCATCATACTCTGAATTGGCTAATTCTTTTACGAAGGTGAGGAAAAAACTAAACTTATATTGGACAAGTGTTCGATGATCCCTAAGCATGTCTTGTGCGAGCGCCTGTATGTCACTCGCACTCGCACTGTTGATGAAGCTAGAAAAGGACTCAGCAAGCGCCTTGCGCTTGTTCGCTTGTTCATGTTGTTGTTCAAGCCAAGCCATTTTTGACTTAGTACTTGAATCAATGTTATCGTTATCGTTCATGGAGGTATGTTAGTGAGTATCTGGTGGATGTCAATTCAATCTTCAGCCACTTCATTGAAAACATCATCTTCTTCGGTCAATGAGCCCAAATACCAACGTTTCGTATCGCGACTTTGCCCCTTCCCGCCTCCCGTTGCCAAGATGGCACCATTATCGACCATTCCCTTAAGTAGTCGTCCAACCCGAGAGACATCAATATCCAAATCATTGAAGTGTTGCACCTTAGCGCCGCCCTCGGTATTGTATTTGGTAACAACATCAATAATTGCCTTAGTATCCCTTTTGCGAGCTTCGATATATACACCTGTTCCTTTGGGAGAAGCGTTGTCATTGACATTTTCACTGACAGGATTCAAAAAGTCAAACCCTCTAGAAGTCATGCGCAGAATGACATCAGTTAGTTCACCAAAGCGATTTTTTGTAGTTTCAATTTTGCGACAATTGTCGCCATAATCTTCTGCATCCATTTTGGTGACAGTCATACACGTATCAACAGCATGATAAAGATTCTTTGACCCTGCTTCCTTACCATCCTTGGTAAAGTGCATCACAAAAAACAGAACACAGCCAGTTGCCTTCGCTTGTTTGATCAGTTTGTTAATTGCATACTGCTCAAGTGCCTTTGGAGTATTATGATTCTTACTACGAAGCCCAGGAAACGAATCAATAACTACAACATCCAAATTAGTCATAAGTTCAGCAATATCATCAATATCACATACGTTATCTGCCATAATTGACGATGCACCAATGCGAGTAGCAGTGAATGCAAGTTGTTCAATGCATTCCTCATTGGAAAGATAAGCACACCGCATTCCAGTATTGGCATCAATAAGGCTTTGAAGTGCCATCATCAAGAACGTTGTCTTACCACCACCACGCGGTGCGCTAACACTAAGGACTTGCGACTTCATAACACCGTCGCCGTTGATTAAACGATTGATGATCGGAATCCCAAATGGCTTCCGATTGTAGAAGTAATCAGGAATTTCAACATTGCACAACTTACGAAGACCTTGTGACTCGATGCCAAGGTCAAACTCTTTAACTTTGTGAGTGAACGGCGAAAGAAGTGTCATAGGTGAGTTCATGTGTTTTCTCTGTTGTGTTCTCTGTTATATACTGAATTCTCAATAAGTCAAATAAGAACGAAGCCGTTGACCGTACCGAGCAGCACAAGCGCATCTATTTCAACTGCAAGTGCCAGTGCAGGTACAATATCATTAAACATCACCGTGAAGCCACGGTTGCGCAATTCTCGGGTAAAGGTTCCTTCCTTATTAAGATAACGACGAATGCCGTTAGTGTCTTGTTGAGCGATATAGTAATTTTGTTTCATGGCAGTACTCTATCAAGTTTCAAGTAAACACAAGTGATAAATTGAATGATCATATAGAGAGTGTGTGAGACAGTGCATAAGAGGTTTGGTATTGAAAAAGAAGATTGACAATAAACTTCCTGGTGTTATGATTCGTCCATGAATCAGATTTCAGAAAGAATAAAAACATAGAAAAGCTAGTCTTCTGATATTATTCTTGACAAAATCTTCATGCTTGTTATGGTTACACCTACATGTTCACGAAAGGAACAAAATATGGCTTCTCCTAAGTACCCTCGTCCGTGTATTCGTTTTTTTGATCTTCCAACTGGAGAACGCAACTTCCTGTTTGAAACGCCTGGTGGTTGTACTACTCCTTTCAAGACCGAGTTTGAAGCTCGTGAGTATGTGATTGACCGAAAGATGCACAGAAAGTATGGGCGGGTTTATGTTCAAACTACTCCTCTGAAGTTTGAAACTATGATTGCGGATGATGGGGGCGATGAAAATGAATTGCCCGATAATAATGATGATTGAATTCTACTACGACTAAGATAAACTAAATAGTAGTATGTTCCGTAAGAAAAGTATTATAGTAACTGCTGAACTTTTGAATGACCTTTTAACGGAAGTCAAACAAAAGTTCAGCGTTTCTAATGCACCTGCTTATATAAAAACAATAAGTAGAAATATTACTCCTAACTTTTTAATAATTAATCGTCCAACTTTTAAGTTTGTTGGACAAGCATGGCTATGTTCCCCAAAAGTAAAGAAAGAACGTGCAAGGAGTTGGTGTTGGGCTTATCCAAAGCGCCTTAAATTAAATATTGCAACACATCCTACTGTAACAGTAGATCATGAAGTTTATTTTGCTATAATCATGATCAACGGTGGTGTGTATAAAAAAATGACTCGTCGTGGCATCCGTTATATAATTGGACATGAGTTTGCTCATTTGATTCAAATAGCAATGGATAAAGAAGTCAATGGATTGACAAGTTTCACATCAGAAGAAGATCATAACGATAAATGGTACCGACTAGCTCGCTGGTGTGGCTCAACAGGTTCTCGATATATTTCAAGTAAAGAAATTTGGGTTTGAATTTTTTAAAACAATATGTATAATAAAAGTTACTTATGAGTGACTATCCACCATTACCAATAGTGTTTAGTCACAGTGCCTTACGTATTCTATGGCACAGGTGGCAACAATTTAATGCCGCTCGGCGTGAAAAGTTCTATATGAGCTATTATGCGAGCCATATGACACACCACAATGGCGTTGAACAGCAAAAGGGATTGCTTCCTAAAAATAAATGACATAATCCTGGTATGAACACTACTAACCAACTTATGAAAACTTCCACTGAGCAGAAACTGATTTCTGAATGGGAAGCTGATGATGATGAATATGATTACATGTTTATGTGTGACTACCTTGACGAAATAATGAAGAATATCAATCCAACAGGGCAGTGGCATGTCACTGTTGAAAATGCTGGATGGCAAGCACGGTCTGGTCGGATGAATGTCAAGGCAACTAATTCCAGAAAGTTGCTAGAAAGCATTCTGCCACGTACTGAATGCACCTTCAAGGTTTATCTTTGTGGCAAGGGTTTTGGTCGCTATCTCAAGATTCAAAACTTCCATCACGATTCTCCTGTAGGTAACGAATGGTATACGGTGGTTCGCTTCTCTGGCAAAAAGAATCATTCTAGGACTTGAAAAACTTCTTGATTGTTTCTGGACAGTTGATACCATACCATCATACAAAAGGATCTATCAAATGACTATCACCAAGGACTCTGTTATCAGCGTCAGCATCAACGGCATCATGAGCAGTGCTAAAGTGATCAAGATTGGACCGTGGGTCAAAAATAAGGATATTATTGCCGTTAACTGGATTTCGCTTGACAATGCATTTAAGGGTGTCTCGGACATTCGTAAGTGTGCTGAAATGGAAGACCCAGCAGCTCCAACTGATCCTATTATGGCGAGATGGAGCATCGGTAAGGAAAAGATGGGTCCGATGATGCGGGAAGGGCATGTATTTTCGTCTCCACTCATGCTTGACGGTAAGAAAATTGGTTCAATTGTTGATGGTGGAAACGGTGGAACAATGTATGTTATTGCTCCGAATACTGAAAAAAACTTGTTTGAAAAGAATTGTGCGCAGTGGTCAGAAGTTAATGGTGCAGAAAAGTCTGACACCATTGCCAAGTTCCTTGGTTGGTGGCATGATGCGCGTCCGCTTGGTACTGATGCTAAAATGTACTTTGCCAGCGAAAAGAAGGAACTGGAAAAGTGGCTTGGTAAGGCGTAAGGCCCTTTGTTGAAGTAACAAGTAAAGAAACTCTCTAGGTCAACTAGGGAGTTTCTTATTTTGCTTATACATGTGTGATACAGTGCATAAGTGTTATTTCTGAAGTGACTATTTCTAGTCACCTGGCAAGTGTTATTTCTGAAGTGACTATTTCTAGTCACCTGGCAAGTTTTATTTCCGAGTGACTATTTCTAGTCACTCTTTTTCTTTAGTGAAGTCCCAGCTGCGTAGTTCACTATTCCAGTCCCATCTGACACCATTGAGGGTGAATGATAGGCTACCATCAATTTCACTACGAAACATTTTATTAATAAGTTCCTCATCATCTGACGTGAATACTCTTGATTCGTCCTTCATCCAACTATTATCCATTGCTTCACGTTCTTCGGAAGTAATCTCAATCTTCTTGACAGATGATTTCTTCTTGACTACTTTTTCTTTTTCACAGATCATTCGCATTTTCATTATTGCATGAAACTCTTTCTGTTTGATCAGTGCTTCTTTTTTCATTGTATCATTGAAGTTATCGTTGGTGAGAATATGAATGAGTGAATCACATACATTGCTGATAGTGTCATCATCCATATTATCACCGTTTAGGCTCATGATAGCATCAAGGAACAATTTTTCGCTCATATGTTATCTCCTTTGCATATTATAACCAACTATAATCAATGTCAACCATTACTTCAACAGCATCAAGTATTATTTCACTTGTTATTGTCTCATTAATCGGTAAGCTATTTTTATGTAACGTATTATAGTGGATATGACTATAAAGCATTGCCGAATTAATCCATCTATACAAAACTACTTTACGATGATCTTTTGTTTCACCAATAAAGCTACAACCTTTACTGTATGTGAGTTGCATGCTATTATTTAGCATGCATTTTATCACTTCATAGTAAACTCATAATCCTTGGCCCCAATTGATACAACAATACATACATTTGGAATAAGACAAATCTTATCGCTCCCGAGAATTAATATATTATCGATATCAGTGAATACACGAAGAGCCATACCTTCCTCACCATCATCCTCCCAGTTCATGTAGGTGACCACAGTACCATTTACAGAAACAGATTCGGCTCTTGTAAGAGCATTATGAAATTGCATCAGTTGCACATTAATTCCTTCTTTCATACATATTATATCAAATTATTGATATTGTTCAACTAATAAATGGCTTGATAAGTTCCTTAATAAAGTCACTTGTTGTGTGACACATAGTAGTTATGTGTGGATACATTTCTGGCTTATAGTATGCAACACATACACCCACCATCATCACAATTGCAACCATGAAAAGCATCTTAATCATTGCTTCGGCATAACTAGCAAGTAAAATAATAATCTTAATGAAGATTATCAGACAACCAAATAGAAGAGCAATTGCACCAAGTAACACCACAATAGTCATTGCAAACCTCTTTTATCTGTCAAGATAATTAATAGTGTCCATTAAGAATATCCAGGTGGCAAGATCAATAGCAACCTTTTTGTTTTTAGCAGTTTTGATGATCCGAATACGTGTTGATGTACGGTGTGACATTGACAATTCCTTATTCACCATACCAAGTTTCTTGCGCTTTCTTAGACATGTTTTTCCAAAACACGATGGCATCAGACAAAGACATGTTGTAGGTGTAACGAATACATCTAAGAGCATGAGTGAGTTGCTTGGGAGTGGGTTTCATGACTGTATCCTATCACGTAATAATGGATGTCAAACACCAATTGTAGGAGAAACTTGGAAGTTGCTTCATAGTAGTGTGTGACACAGTACATAAGAGGGCATTCGCTGCGGATCCCGCCATGCCCTCCGGGCCTTGCCCATGGTTATGCCCTGGCCAGGTGCGGGTGGGGCCAGGATAAGATCAGACCCCGCCACAGCGGACGCTTCCCTGCTCCTCACAATTTGAATCGGTCAGACTACGGAATGCCTCGTGGTTGATCTGGTGGCCGTCCTCGCGGGCTGCCTGAGCGTCTGCCTGAAGCTCTGCAAGGGAGTCTGCTATCAGGATGTGCTGGCCGTCGTTAGCAGATGCGAAGTAAGTATCTTCGTTGATCTGGTCGTTCTGGTAGATGGCATCGATAAGGG
>Ga0163148_10007097_pt1 | contig 10645 bp, 10 predicted proteins | sample OliLakLV19MP7P2_FD_148606 | JGI IMG/M metagenome (GOLD analysis project Ga0163148, IMG submission 148606) | Freshwater microbial mat bacterial communities from Lake Vanda, McMurdo Dry Valleys, Antarctica- Oligotrophic Lake LV.19.MP7.P2 | ecosystem: Environmental > Aquatic > Freshwater > Lake >... | reverse complement strand
TTGAAAGACCGAACCAATGGGCGGGTTCTGGCGATACGTCGAGTCGGTGTGCCAGACGGGTCGTCGTGTTTGAGGGTTGTACACCATGTCACGTTCGTTGACAAGCGGCGGCACCACTGTGAATTGCGCCATCGGCTGACCCGTGTCAGGGTCCTTGATGTTGCCAATGCGCAGAATGGGAAAGCCAGGGACCATTTTATCTTCTCGCGAGGCTGGAATCTCTTCTTCCACAGTGCCAAACACTTTGGACCAAGCCAGTAATTCTTTTGGAGTGACAACCTCCAAATCCTTACCACGCACAGCGAGCAATCCACCATGTTTCATCCAGAGTTGGTACGCTTGGGATTGAAAGTGAGGGTCGGCCAGATCCTTGCGGTTCACCTGATCCATCAAGATACCAAAATCTCCATTTAATGTAGAGGTCGAGTGATTCAGCATGGTCTAGCGTTTCACTGAAGGCAGACTGGTGTGTTGGTTTCGCATGGCAATTATTTTCTGCAGGCTGCTTATTATTGCTCGATTGATTCGGGCTTCGGGTTCGTTTTTGGCCTAAAGTCAGTCAATCTTTTCGAAATCACTTTTGCCACAAACAGAAGAGCGATCAAGGACAAAGCATGGATTAGTCTTTTGACAACAAAACCTTGGATACAAGCTGCAAGGGTGGAAATAGACCAGCTAGTAGACTACAGTAGCCTAAAGTGTTTCGCCCTCATCTTTCTTTTGTACCCACGGCCATTGGTCGACAAATTAATTCATTCATTAAAGTTACAGTTAGCCCCAACCTTTCCGTTACCGATACCATGAAAACTCCTGCCATGACACAGTCATGAATGAGGCGCTCAGCGCTTGTTGGAAGTCACTGACTGTTTCCCACAACCTTCTTCATCCTACTACCAGTAGTAGCTAGCTTCAGTGGGTGGCATTACTTGCCTTGTACTAGCTAGCGAGCTAATAGTAGCTTCTAAAGCCAAGTTTGCTTTAGTTGAAGAATCAAATTACAGTAAGCAAAGAACCGCACAAACAAACAAGCATGGGCCAAGCAGCCTCTCGACAAGCGGCCAAGCAAGTACAAAAAGCAGCAGGATCAAACGCTGCCAAATCGGCGACGGCGGCAGCTGCTCCTCGGCCACCACCCTTGGGACGTCCTTCGGCCGATGCACCGGATGTGATTGAAGACGCCGAAAAGGCACTTCAGTCGCGGCAAGAAAAGGAACTGGAGCATTTGTCCAGGCCCATGCCGCCATCGCAGTATCCTTCTTCTCCTTTGGCACCGCCACGAAATTATGCCCCGCCGGCTCCTCTACCACCACCCCAAGCCGACGCCGAAACGGGCTTCTTTCGTGGCCAATTGACGGATCCTCGGGATGTTTCGCAGGAAAAGTTTTTGAAACATCAGCAGGGAGGCAAACCCAATCCTCAAGAACTGGCTCCCGATTTGCTCAAATTTTTGACCGATGTGGGGCCCTTGCAGAAAAAAGTCAACAAGGTATGTATGTATGAAGTGCTGAATTGTTTTTATTTTTTGTTTGTGTGGTAGACTTCTTGGACTTTTTTCTGTGAGGTTGAAATAGGCCTTGGCATGATTGATTTATATATGTGGTCTCACAATGTTGACATACATCATTTTATTTTGTTTTATGAATTATAGAATCAGACTTCGCCCAGAATCGTAAAGGAAATGGAAACAGGGGAGGAAGGAGAGAAATCCGAAAAAATGCATCGCAGCATGGATGCAGCCCAACGAAGTCGGAACGACATGCGTTTGGTGGAAGGCATTGAAGGACACACCACGCCTCGTACCACCAACTTTTTCACGTCGACACTGGCTGCAGATGCGAAAGAAGAGCTGACGGACTTTGGGTTGTTGGATCTGGAGATTTATGATTTGCTCAAACGAAGTGCAGCAGCAGCACAAGAAAAGAAAGCTGCAGGAGGAGAATCTGTCAAGGATGATGTATGCGAATCCTTTTACAATGAAAAGGCAGGCAGCCGATTCGAGACCGCTGGGTGGACGGAGGAAGAGAAACAACAGCAACAAAAATTACTCAAGGACACTGTCAACTATTTGGAACTACCGGTAGTGATTAAAGACGAAGAGGCAAATTACATTGGTCTACCGCAAAGGGAACTGGATATTGAGTTTGCGCACCAGAAAGTTGACAAGGTGGACGAGTCCAGAGTGAAACTAGTACTGGCAGACCTTCATGATCTCGGAAAGAAGGAGATCAAGCGGATACGATAGCACAACTGAAATCATGCGCTTAATATTTACTGACATCATACGCTTAGCATTTTAAAGGCGTATAAGAGTATATTGAATTTGATTTCATTAGTTTATTATTTGTATGTCAGACAACGCACTTTTACAGAGCCCGACTTTTCTCCCCGAGGAATTTAAACAGAGGACACGCCAAGTCGGGCTGGGATCTATTTGTGATGTTATAGTAAAGAACCAGCATCCTAAACCACGACCTGTGTTCCCAACAAACTGAGGAGTAGACCAGGATATTCGTCAAGGAAGGGCCCGAAGCTGGATTTCGGGAATACAAGAACAACACAGCCATCTTTTCCGGCGGTCAAAGTTGAGCTGTGCATAATGTTGTGGTTGCCTTGTTCGTGAATAACCATCTCGGCAACGTTGAGTGATATCTCTTTCGTTTGTAAAGCCCCTCCTTCCATGCTCACCGCTTTCTGACATTTCTCCGAATCCATATGAGGGACTTGAGTCGTCGCCCAACTCGGAAGAACAATCATTTGATAACACACCGGCAACCATTTTTGAGACGTCTCCAAGGAAGTGACCTCGGCTAAAGATGAGTCCATGGGTGAACGCACGTCGGCTATACAATCTGCCCAAGACCTTGTTTGCGAAACGAGCCTTTGACGAACGTCGTCTTACGAGATGCGTCCGTTTGCCTTTGGGTTCCCCATCCTCGTTGTAGCCGTAATCTTCGTTTTCTACGCTGTCCCCCTCCATATGTTCTGAAGTATCCACAGACGAGCCTCCGATGGAATTGGCGGACCCTCCTCTAGCCATGTTTTCGGCCTGCCTTTGTAAGTCACGACTAAGCTTACCAAAGTCATCACCTCCGGCATGCGACGATACTGAGTCGGTACCGCTTGCTCGACTGAAGATGGAGTCGAACTGTAAAACGTGGTCATACTTCCGACTATCGACTGACGAGGTAGAAGATTCTTCGTCATGTCTTTCACTGGTATTGCTTCCCTGGGGATACAGAACGCAAGCCAACGTCAAATCGGTGAGCAAAAGGCGAAGATTAAAAAGCACGGGCGTGAACAAATACAAATTTCAAACACGTACCAACTCTTCAATAGCTTTCAACGCATCTTGTCGCATCTCTTCTCCGATACTACAGTTGATCTTGTTCTGCTCAGAGTGATGCCTGTGTGACGTGTTCGGGACATTAGCAGACCCAGCATTTCGCCGCCTAGGTACAAAAGACGCTGTTCCTGAAACGATGATGAACGCCTTGTCAACGGGCGCTCCTGATCTCCAGATTCTTTCTCCAGGGAGAAAACTAACTGGTCCTTCGGCCAGACTTTCAAGATGTCTCTTCTGAACGGCACTCAGTTTCCGAAGCGCGGAGTTGCAGTTGAGGAGTTCCAAAATGTTCAAGTTTCGCAAAGCCTCTCCAAGCAGCTGCTCGGTTGCACTCATCTGGTCTCCGTCTGCCATCTCGAGGCTTTGCGCTCGTTCTTGTTGAGCTCTTCGTTCAAGATATTTACGATAAAGGGACGACCCGCTTTTCAGAATGGGATGCAGGTGACTGATTTCAATAGTGATAACTTTCACCCCCTCATTAGAGATGGCGCAAACATCATGAGATTCCGACAGCTCGCTCTCGCCGCACAGTCGTCGTTCGGGTTGTAACGCAATTGGCCCTGTCCAATCTCCGGCATACCATACGGCGCCGACCAATCCGTCGTTCACATCAGCCTCTCCGATTACAGGGAGGACATTCGACCCTCTGGCCTGAGAACTGTGTTTGCTCTTCGGCCTTTCAGCACATGTACCCTCCCACACAACACAAAGGACCTGGGAACGACGCGAAGTCGGAACAACAACATCATTCACGCAGTAAGCGTCTACCCGACAAGTTTCTAGCACTTCCATCGTCGACGCATAAGAAAGACTGCAGCGACAGAAAATGTGAATCAGTTAGGAAAGTGTAGGCAAAGATGACCTAAAGGGAAAAAAAATCGCGCAATATGACAAACACACCTTGACAGGAAAGGGACAGCGCTCAGAAGATTCAAAATGAACCATGCATCAGTACTTGACGCCGGTCTCAGCGAGACAAGTGGTATGTGCGCCATAGTATCGCTGGAGAACATTGAATTTGCCCTTGACTTTTTGTTTCCCGAGTTTGTTGCCTGAATAGAGAGGTTTGCAAATGAGGTGGAGAAATCTTGATGAACCGCTGTTGCCGCAAGCGTCATGTTCTCTTCGATACTAGTAACGCTAGACGAATCGTATTCGCTATTTGCACCGTTCCACGCTGACGGCAGCTCCTGTTCTTCCTCTATTGGGGATTGTGTTATGGCATCTGAGGTGGGATTGGTGCCCCCCCAGTTCCTGTGGCTCATGCCTCGATCAGCAAGTCTGTTTCGGGATTTTTGTAACTGGTCAAGACGAATAGTACCTGCGGTGCCTGTTGGTGCCACTCGGAGCTCGCAGTCTTCGGGCAGTGCAGATGTGTGTACGACATACAGCCGTCTCTTGACCCGTGTCGGGAGCTTCATGAGCACCTCAAGCGGAGTGTGAATCGGAGGTGCACCGGCTTCATGCAACAACAGATCAGTTTCTTGAAGAGGAAGTTGCCGTAAATCTTCGGCACGAGCATGCGACAACACACCCTGTATGTGCATTACAACCAAGTAGAATTAGTAAACAAAGGAGAGTTAAACCAAACTGCAAAAGCCAACCAAACGTACCGTTTCTTCAAGTTTGTCAATTGCTGGTGGACTATTGAAGTGGTCACCTGTGAAAACCATTGACCTCCCTCTCCATTCGACACGGAAGCCGACGCAAGGAATTGTGTGCAACGTGTAGGTGAAGCGAAATGTGGCCCCTTGGAATCTGAGTGCCTGCCCAATAATCGCCGGCTTGTATCTGTGACTGTGCCGCAGAAGAGCCGGGCTCAGGGCAGAAAGCGCGGCGTATTTGCGGATAAAGCTCTTGTAGATAGTAGGGGTAGTAATGACAACAACTGGGGAGCCTGTCAGAACTTTTTGAAAAGCACCAGCGTCGTGATCAGCGTGGCAGTGAGTAATGATGATGCCAACGATCATGCGCGGCCGAATGCCTTCCCTTTCCAAGGTAGCAGAAGAGTACGGCGGCGGGTCAATCATGACGCCGCGCCCGTTAATCCATAAGACATAGCCTGACACAGACCCGCTCTTGTCAAATCCATGAGAATTTCCAAGCACTGTGACGCCAAAGGAAGGGGGGTGAAACGTCCGCGGAAGTTCTTGTTTCTTGACAGAAATGCCTTGGTCGAAGGAATCAACATCGTCGTCGTCGCCGCCATTTTCGTTTTCTGCTTCATCCACATCATCCAGGATAGAATGGCCACCAAAACCCTCTACGCTCATCTGTTCCGAAACTTTAACGTGACCAGATATACGAGCTTTGCCGACAATGAAGTTATGTTCATCGATGTCGTGAACAATGTACTCCGTTCCGCCGGGCATTTTGAAAATCTCCACTCGCGGAACGTTTCTCGCCGCAATCTGCTCCTCAGTCGCAGTGGGGGGCCACACCGTTGCAACGTCACCTAGAAATGAAAAGTTGACATAGTGTCAGATTTGAGCTACGCCGTTGGGCATACGTGACCCGAGCGCCAGAAAAGCAAAGCCAGCAAGCAAACTACACTTACCCATCCACCGCGCCTGATTGTAATTCCAAGGCGTCTTTTCGCGCCTTTCAACTTCGTTAGCATCTTTCGGTACCGCCTCCTTGGCCTCAGCATTTTCGTCGTCGCTATCGCTGTCCTCCTCTTCCTCTTCCTCGTCGTTATCAGAAGGACGGATGACTCCAAGGTTCTCATGGCCGACATTCTCAACGGGGGTTTGAAAGTGACGGAAGTTGAGAAGCGTTTCGAGGACAAGCTCGTTTCCATCGGGCATAATTCGAAAGTGCTTCAACTCTTTCTGAAAGTTTGGAATGGCCTCTTTGTCAAACTCTGGGGCAAAGTCCTCTGATTCATAACCAATGGGATTCTCCTCCCGCCGAAACTGCGCTGGTCCTAACAACGTCTCGCTGAAAACGCGGCGAATATTCTGCTCCGCATCCAATGAATCCACAACAAGTGTGCATCGCTTTTTGTATACGAAGAAATTGAAGTAGGCAGGGAATTCAAACTCAGCCAAGTTAACACCCAAGGCAGGGCCCATCTCTCTGCAGAATCGCTCCACGGGGACGATGTACACTTGTGGAACAGGAAGGCCTAAGCGCATGCTGTCTTTAATGGTCTCAGGAGGGATTCCGAACTGTGACGAACACGCAAGAAGATCAACGATAAGATGACGGAGAAAGGAATAGAACTACAAGAACACAACAACGACATGTAATACACAAAAGCTGCCGAACATCGCATCACCGAACTCTCGTGACAGTCAACAGACTCTCAAGATGGTCTTACCTGTACTCGACCAACCGCCTTTGTTTCTACACTAACACCTCCACGGGGAAGCTTTATTACGTCCAACATTGGAACATCGCCGTAGGTTTTGATTGCATCTGAAGGCCCCTCTCCGCGGCCGCCTTTCCTGGAGATGGAATCGCCGCTGCTCTTCTTCTTTAGCTCTTTGCGGTTATCTTCTTTATTGGATGACGACATCTTCTCTTCGCTCTTGGTATTATTCTTGGAGGGCGAATCGGGAGGTTTTGATTTGTTTACTTCTTGGCTAGCCGAAGGAGTTGATTTGGGTACTTCTTTGCTGGCGGCAGCAGTTGTATCCTCGCTGGTCTCTTCGACAATAGTGGGCTTTCGAGAAGCCGGGGGCGTTGATGCTGGCTTAGGAGAGCTATCTCTCTTTTGTATCCGCGATTCACTGTGTGTAGATGCAGAATCCTGGTTACTCGATTCGCTAAGACGCTCTTTTGCCTCTCGTCTCTTGTTTCCATCACCACTCAGTCGCTTCTTCATCTTTTTGAAGACTTTCTTCATGTTCCTTGGATCGCAACAACTATCCCCCTCACTTTCAATGTTGCTGTTCTTGAAAGTGCTGCTGGTCCCCCGCTTGTCTTCAGCGTCCTGGGCTTCAATTGTGTATCTTTTGGCTATACCGTAATGAAGTATTACGATATAATGTAGCTGGACCTTGATCTGAGTTCTGCAGCGATGAAAGAATGAATGAACGTCTACTTCAGGCTGAGTCCTGCTAGATATATAGACCAGTTAAAGCTATAACCAAACCACTCGAGGAGCTCCTGATAGGCAACAGTGCTTGTGGCCTTGCCAGAGGAACCTTGATAGGAGTTAGCTGGTCGCCTAGGAGCTTGGTCGATCAAGATAGCTAGTAGCTGTTGACGATGATCTGACTGACGATACCCAACTGAGTGAAGATATCAGCGGTCACAGTGAGCTACGTAGCTTGTGGTAGAAACTCTACGGCAAAAACCGACCGTCGGCCAGACACGCAGCTCGATGTGAGTTTCTCACCCGCTGTTTAATGACCCCTTGTTGTGCCTTGCGATAACAAGAGGATCTTTGTTTGCTTGCCTCGATCAATTTGAAACAAGCGAATGAATACAAGAGTTATTTTTGATTCCGAGGATCCCTCACTTCTATCTATCTCCTTTGGCACCTGCGTGAACTAGTAGAATCGCACCTCTTTTTCTCCTTTAGGTGGTCAACAAACAAACACGGTCGAGCGTCTTGGGTCCTTGTTGTCTGTCGGCATACACCGCCCGGTTGCTGATTGGCATGCACGGCTTTTTTTCAGAGACTGCTTGGAGTGAATCCACATGTCGCATCGAGAAGCAAAGCCTTCACAGAGGGCTACTTTTCTCACCACAGTCACAGCCAAGAAAGTCTACTTTACGGGAGACGCACAGATATTTGTACGTACTTCGCCTCTGTAGAAAACCTAGTGAAATCTCTAGCGAGGTAGAGCGCTGATCCATAATTATAGAACCATTACATAGTTTTCACATCCCGATAAAGATACAAACTGAGTCAAACATTCCTAGTGTTCATTGGAGCAAGTGTGGAACCGAGTTTTTTCAAGCAGTCACACAGCACAGTGTAAACCAACAGTGAGTCCACCTCTGACAGTAAAACCTAGTAGACTTGAAATATTGTTTGAGCACATTTGAGTGCTAACGAGAAGATGACAGAAAAGAGGTGCTTCTCTTGCTTGAATATTGGATATCTGCACATTTCCTCTTCCACCCTTGAATTATTTTGCGAAAGCTTCTTTGTTGACAAAATGTCCTCACGCGTTTTTTCGTGGACTTGGCAACACTTGCCTCTAACGATTGTTGTGACCTTAGAAATCCTGCATTGAATCATGTAAAGAAAGCCCATCAGAAGTCTCCTACCATAGATTTTTTCCCAACATTTGAAACAGCCCTCCCAAACGTGGGCTCATGCAGTTTTTGAACAAAAAAAGAAAGCTGAGCGATTCAAACATGGGTCAACCAACATGAACACAAAAAAGAAATAGATCACATCACTAAATTTTGCATTTCCCTTTGGAATAGGTTGTGTTGGCTAGTCTTAGTCTACTCTCTAGCTGCCACCTTCTCCTAGTAAACGGCAGTGGGAGAGTGATGGTAGCTCTGTAGCTTGCAACACTGTGTTCACACCCTTTGAATGACTGTGTTCCTTTTCACAAGTAGCACACCTGTCCCGTTGTTTTTCACCATCCATTTTTCGACCACAACTCAGAACAACACCGAGAGCACACAGCCAACTACATACTATACTATTAGTATAGTACTAGCTAGTACTACCAGTCTATCAGCGACAACCAAACGAAGTCCATCATAATTATAAAGTATACTACTATTAGTGCTTCATTCTGATTGTACTTGTAATGGTCGCTGCCGCTCAGTAAACCGCGAAATTGAGACCAATAGCAGCAGAAACCGCCGACCAATCATTGACACGTACATCATTTGATTGCGGCAAAAATCAAACCATAGCAGTGAGAGTAAAGCAAGATTCTTAACGATCTTTAAAGCGCGTAGCTAGACAATAATTATGCCCGATCCTGCAAAGAAAAAAAAGAGAAAAAGTGGTGGTGATCGAGAGAGCCTTGGTAGTCCTAAAAGCAAAAGCCCAAAGAAATCTGTTGCTGCAATTTCAGCGCACGCACATCACCATAAACGACGACAACAAGAAGAAGGGTACCAAACGGTCACCATTCAAGTGGAAACGCCCGACGCCACAGTGGATCCAATTGTCGTGTCGTTTCCTGGTGGAGTTCCCGAAGCCAGTTCCAATCCAGAATTCACGTGGCGTCAGTTGAACCCCCGATCCGTGGCTGGTCGTGTGGTCGAAGGACACGCTGTCTACGATGAAGAGGACAATATTGACAATGAAGACTTGGGTCGCATGATTTATAGGGCGAGCAGCCATGGCATTGGATACGACGATCGGCGAACCAAACTTTGTGTGGGCATTTATGATAAAGTGACGGGTACTCTGCGGTTGCATCAAGCTGCATCCAAGGGTACAGTCTATTCCTTGCAACAGCATTTGCCCGATTATGATGAAGATGTTGTGGAACATGCTTCCAACAACAAAGAGACACTCTCCCTCTTTAAAGATTTTGGCAGCGCCAAGAAACGTCGTACTTTGAAATCGCAACAAGACAACCGCGTTAATGTCGATGCTGTGATTGGAACTGGCAAAGCTGTTGTGGATTCACTGTACAACAACAAGAACAACAACAACAAGGATAGCAATATGACCAATAATCAGAATCAAATGAGTGAATCCAATCGGCAAGCGGTGGAACTAGCCAAACAGTTGCATGCTCAACAAAAAAGAGCTGGAGACAATGTCGCTGGCAACAATCTTGCTGCCATGCCATCAGCGTCCGAACTGGCAAGCAATGAATTGCGCCAGTCCATGCTGCCTCCCTTCAAAATGGACGCGGCCAATCCGTATGATGTATATGATTTTACCAAGATTATTGGCGAGAGCACGTGGGATAACATTTGCGCCAAAGTCGATAAGGCGATCCGTGAGAGTATGACTGGTAAGATTCCGATGGAGAGCGATGATGACGATGCTGAAATGACGGAAACGACGGAGAACTTTTGGGAGGCCCTGTCACGAGGAAAAGAAAACGAAGAGGGAGAAATCCCGACACCGGAAAAGCGAGGCTGGAATCCTTCTACTTTAGATGTATTGAAATATGTCACACGCAAGGGGATTCCAGAAAAGGCGGCCAAGGAAGACGCGGCTACTGCGTCGGAACACAATTCTGCCAATCATCAGTTGCGATGCATCTTACTGTATCATATCCTTGCGAAATTCTACAGCAAGTTCTGGAAGAACGCCAAGAGTCGTACTGGGCGTCTCATTGCCGGGCCAGAAGGAAGTGCCCCCAGGTGGTTTGGCATTCCAAAAACGGGCGCTCTTGTGCTCTTTGACAAGTTTACTTT
>Ga0163148_10007095_pt1 | contig 10646 bp, 5 predicted proteins | sample OliLakLV19MP7P2_FD_148606 | JGI IMG/M metagenome (GOLD analysis project Ga0163148, IMG submission 148606) | Freshwater microbial mat bacterial communities from Lake Vanda, McMurdo Dry Valleys, Antarctica- Oligotrophic Lake LV.19.MP7.P2 | ecosystem: Environmental > Aquatic > Freshwater > Lake >... | reverse complement strand
GCCGCAGCTCGTGAGCTGCGGATGCTGCCGCCTTCGGAAGCAGCTTTCGGGCCGAAGCTTGCGGCTTCGATCGCGAGCGTGCCGAGTATACAGGCTTCATCTCTCGGCTTCCGAGGGTCGGATCCCTGCGTGGGGGGCCCGCGATCGGGGCCCGAGCGTGCCCCGGCCCCCCCTTCAACACCGTCGTGCTCGCCCGGCAGATCATTCAGTTTTCAAAGAGCATGCTTGCCAGCCCAACCAAACCGGAGATGACCAGCCTCCGCACGGTCCCCTGTCCACACGTCTACTCAAATCCAGAGTACGCGCTGACCCTGCTTCGTGAAGCCACCATCACGTTCACCACGGCTCGATCTCACGGGATGTCGATCTGAGCAACCCGACCTGACCATCCGTTCATCAGCCACTCCCGGCGCCCTCTTCCCTGCTCGCGATCACTCACCGAAGTCGCCGAAACGGCCCTCCGATCACGACATGCCCAACACCTCCAAGTGATCCGACGTGGGCATCGTGCCGCCAGACGTGCGCAGTGACAGGGCACCCCTGATGGTCGAATCCGGTCTGCTTCATCTCATCCGCCAACTGCCGCAGTGCCTCACGCGAGTCGCTCGAGACTGACAGGATGCTGTCACTGCACCACGCTTCCAAGGATTGCGATGAGCATGCCCGGACGCTCCCGCGGTTAGACTGCCTGCATGCCCGGGTTCGGTTTTCTCCGACCCAGATTCCAAGGGCGAGAGGAGCTGGCCTTGGGTGATGCGAACGAGCAGTTCGAATCCTTCTTCAGCAAGGCCATGGGCCAGGCGAGGAAGCCCTTCCCCTTCCAGCGGACCTTTGCGTTGGCACCTGATATTCCTGCGTTTGTCGCCATTCCCACAGGACTGGGGAAGACGGCGATGGCCGTCATCGGGTGGCTATGGCGACGCCGATTGGCGGATGAATCCGTACGCCGGATCACACCGCGACGACTGGTGTACTGCCTGCCGATGCGAGTCTTGGTGGAGCAGACACGGAACAACGCGGTGAGCTGGCTGCACGGGCTGGGTGTTCTCGCCGGGAACGCCAAGTTCAACGATCACGACGGGACAAGAACGCTGATCTCGTATGCACCGGGCTACGACGATCCGGCAACGGTCGCGGTACATGTGCTCATGGGCGGCGAGGAGACCGACGACTGGGACATCCATCCCGAGCGCGACGCGATCATCATCGGAACTCAGGACATGCTTCTCTCGCGGGCGCTCAACCGCGGGTATGCCGCCACCCGGGCGCGTTGGCCGATGCACTTCGGGTTGCTGAACACCGACTGCCTGTGGGTATACGACGAAATTCAACTGATGGGCAGCGGCTTGGCAACCACCGCTCAGCTCGAGGCGTTTCGCCGATCCCTGGGCGGCAAGAACGGAAACGGCTGCGCGAGCGTGTGGATGTCTGCGACGATGCGACCGGAGTGGCTGAGCTCAGTCGACTTCAAGACCCAGATTGATGCTCTTCCGCGGCTGGCCCTGGATGGACACGATCACCGGAACAGCGGCGTCGGAACGCTGTGGCAGGCCCACAAGCCCTTGAGCCGTGCATCGGCGGCGATGGATGATCCGGCCGCGCTGGCCGAGGAGATTTGCGAGACCCACAAATCAGGCACCCGGACCATCGTGGTGGTGAACACGGTGAAGCGGGCGTGCGAGCTGTACGAGAGGATCGCGGCGCGTTTCTCCGGCGGCACGCGTCACCGCGCCAGAAAGTCCAAGGCGGACACAACAGGTGCGGTGGCACCGCACCTGGCTCCAACACCTGTGCCGGCGTCGCCTCGGCTTGTCCTTCTTCATTCACGATTTCGCCCCGGCGATCGGAAGCTCGCGGTAGACGCCGCCCTCGCCCCACCGACGGCAGAAGGGACGATCATCGTCAGCACGCAGGTGATCGAAGCGGGTGTCGATGTCAGCTCAACAACGCTGTTCACCGAACTCGCGCCGTGGCCGTCGCTCGTTCAACGCTTCGGACGCTGCAACCGCAAGGGTGAAGAGAACGCGAACTCCCAGGTGCGTTGGATCGATCTGCCCGGAGATGAGAACAGTGCAGAGAAAGCGGCCCCACCCTATGAACTCAGGGCGCTGCGGGACGCCGCCAGGGAGTTGAGTGCACTGGAAGACGTCGGCCTCGGATCGCTCGATGCCCTCAGGATCGAGCTCCCCTTCACGCACACGCACGTCATCCGCCGCAAAGACGTGATCGACCTCTTCGACACCACGCCCGACCTCGCCGGGAATGACATCGACATTGACCGGTATGTGCGCGAGATCCACGAGACGGACGTCCGCGTGTTCTGGCGGACGTGGGAGGGAAGCACGCCGCCGGATGGTGAGCCGCTTCCTCGGGGCGAGGAACTCTGTCCCGCGCCCGCATGGGGCGAATGGGGATTCAAAGAGTTCGCCACCAAGGGGCGAGGCAGGGGCAGGGTCTTCCGTCGAGACTTCCTGGAAGGAGCATGGATCGCCGCCGGCTCTGAACGAACCCCGATCACGCCCGGTCAGGTCTATCTGGTCCACGCCGATGCGGGTGCATATGCGCCTCTTCGCGGATGGGATCCGAAGCAGGACACACCTGTCGACCCTCTCCCTTCGAACACGAAGCAACCCGACCCCGACGATTACGACGACGACGGCCTTTCGCGTACAAGCCGCTGGCAGACGATCGCCGAACACACCGACGACGTGTGCAATGAGATGGAGCGCATCGTGTGCGGTGGTGGGCTGACCGGATCCGAGGCGACCTCATTGCGGATTGCGGCGCGGTGGCACGATTGGGGTAAGGCGCACGCAGTCTTCCAGGACGCAGTCAGGCCCGATGATCGCCCGGCGGGCGCGGCTGGCTCACGCTCGGTGGCGAAGGCGCCAGGCGCTCGGAAGAATGACAAGGGTGTCGTCGCCGAGGCCGGTGTCTGGACGAAATACGCGAGGAAGCACTTCCGCCACGAACTCGCGTCAGCGCTCGCGGTGCTGCAGACGACGGTGCCGCTCGCGGATGTCGACCGCGACCTTGTCGCGTACCTCATCGCAGCCCACCACGGCAAAGTGCGCCTGTCGATTCGGTCGTTTCCGAACGAGACCTGGCCACCTGCCACCGCGGAACGGTTCCAGCCGCGGAGGCGCTTCGCTCGCGGCGTATGGGACGGCGACGAGTTGCCCGCGACGGAGCTGGGCGGCGACATTTCGACCTCGAACGTCACGCTCTCTCTCGAGCCCATGGAACTGGGACAGTGCGCGCTGCCGCCGTTTGTGGGCCAACCGAGCTGGATTGAGCGCGTGCTCCGCCTGCGCGACGAGCTCGGCCCATTCCGCCTGGCGTATCTCGAAGCGGCTCTGCGGGCTGCCGACGAACGTGCGAGCAAAGCTGCGACGCAAGTGAAGAGAGACGACCATGCCTGACATCATCCTCAAAGGATGCACGCCCGAGCCGCTGATGAGCTATCTCAAGGCGCTGGGTGTGCTGCGTCTTGTTGCCGAGGATCGGGAGCACGGCGATCCCGACGCACGCGGGTTCTGGCGGAATGATCAGTTTGTGCTCAGGAGTCGATTCGATGCGCAGGGGATCGAGGACTTTTTCCTTGATCACTATTGCCCGACGCCGATTGTTGTCCCCTGGAGCGGGGGGGATTTCTTCGCGGTGAACTGGAGTCCTGGGGCAGTCAGACGCAAGAAGACCCCCACGGCGGCGGCCGTGATCGAGTCGTTTCTCACGACAGCATCGGCTCGACTGGAGGGGTATCGCACCGCACTGACGGCGTGCAAGATGGCCTTGGAGAGTTGCGGGATCGATACCGCCAGCACTGAAGACTCGGACGCGCTGAAGGGGCGACAGGCGGAGTTCAAGAAACGCAAGTGGCAGTTCATCGAGACGTTGCGTTCAACGTGCCCACATCTCCACACGCTCGAGTGGATCGACACCGCGGCAGTCACGGGCGCTGACGTGTTCGCGCCTCTGCTTGGAAGCGGAGGCGGGAGCGATGGCAACACTCACTTCTCCGACAATTTCATGCAGAATTTGTGGGACGCACTGCCGGCCTTTGATTCCCAGCGGCAGGGGGCCCCTGGGGCAGCACCTCAGAGTGATGACAGCCGTGCCGGCCTGCGCGAGTCGCTGTTTCGGGAAGCCGGTACGTACCGCGTCGTGAAACGGACCTCGTCGCTCTTTGACGCGGGCGCAGTTGGTGGCCCCAATGCCACACAGGGTATGGAGCGCGAATCACTCTCGAATCCTTGGGACGTGATCATCGGGCTCGAGGGAACCCTGTGCTTCGCCACTGCCGCGGTCAGAAGGCTCGGAAGCCAGTCCGGCATCGCGGCAGCATTTCCGTTCCAGTTCCAGGCATCTCCTGCAAGCCGCGACGGTCTCGCTGACAAGGAGAGCGCTGGGAAAGAGATCTGGCTGCCGCTCTGGCCTCGGCCATGCACGATCGGCGAGGTTCTGAGTCTGGTCAAGGAAGGTCGAGCCGAAGCTGGCTCCCGCCCGGTTCGCAGTGGCATCGATATGGCCCGAGCGATCGCAACGCTCGGGATCGATCGAGGGGTGAGCTCCTTCCACCGCTACGCGCTCGTCAAGGGTCGCGTCGGCGGTGAGAACTACAACACCGCGGCATCCTTGGGTCGCTTCACTGTGACCGAGCGACCACACGCCGAGCTTCTGCGCGAGATCGATCCTTGGCTTGATCGCTTTCGCCGCGCTTGCTCAGGCGATGCTGCGCCTGCCCGCTTCACATCAGCACTCCGGACCATCGACTCGGCCGTATTCGACTTCTGTCTGTACGGCGGCAGTGCCAACTTCCAGACCATCCTCATTGCGCTCGGCGCGGCCGAGCGACGGTTGGCGACGGGCGGACGATTCAGGGAGGAGAAGTATCTCCGACCGCTGTCGGGCCTGTCATCCGCCTGGGTCGACGCGGCCAAGGCGCCTGACAACGGGGAGTTCGACATTGCCCTCGCGTTGGCCAGCATCGACGACCCAACACAGACTATCGGCCCTCTCCGCTCAAACCTCGAGTCCGTCACAGTTTGGCGGAATGCCGATGAGAACCTTGACGCAAAGTGGGCCGAGAAGGAACGCGCGGTCGTATGGAACGCCGCCGACCTGGCTGCCAATCTTGCAGCCGTACTCGATCGCCGCGTGATGGACGGCAGCCGAAAGGGATGCGCCGACCTACCGCTCGCGTCCGCATTCACCGCGTCGCCGACTGGCATCGCAGCCTTCCTCCGTGGCGAACTTGATGACCGCAAGATCGAAGATCTTCTGTGGGGGCTGATGCTGCTCGATCTTGGCCCCGTGCGCAGCGCTGACAGTCAGAGTGGATTTGCCGCCGAGCGCCCTTCGACGGCTCTCCCATCCCTCTATTGCCTGCTAAAGCTTCTCTTCCTTCCGCGGCCCCTTGTCGCGTTTCGTGGCTCGAATGGAGTCACGCGCTGGCGGCTCGCCAAAGCTCGCGAAGACGGCATTCGTATCCGCCCCGAGCCTGCGATTCTCTGGCTCCTCCGTGCCGGGCGCGTGGGCGAAGCTGCGGCCATCGCCATGCGCCGCCTGCGCTCCTCCGGTCTGAACCCCCTCCCCCATCGCCGCTCCGGCGGACCGTCCCGAGACGGCGAATGGCGAGAGGTTCACTTCGCGGCGCGAGAAGGGCAACGCCTCGCCGCTTCCCTGCTGATCCCGATTCACCCAAGTGCCGCGAACTCCCTCGTTCAGCAGGCGACCCGCGCCAGCAAGATCGATGCCTCTCTCCCACCAACGACCTTCAGTGCCGCAGAGTAAGGAAACCAATCCATGCCCTCATCTTCCTCTCCCATCGACTACATCGCTCTTGCCAACGCTCCACGTCTGCTGATGGAGTGCGAACTGAAGCCGCTCCAAGGCGACCGCTTCCAGCCCACCGGATTCGCCGATCTTGGTCCGGCTCGGTACACACGCCCTGACGGGACCGAGATGCTGCTCGTCGAGTCGGCCCAGTCGGTGGCCAATCGGCTGGAGATGGCCATCTGGGACGACGCGACGGATGATCTCATTCCAGAGTTCAAGGGGCTCCCATACATCGTCGTCAAGGAGGGTGACAAGCCCCTCACAAACTCCATCCTCGAAGCCCATCGCATCAACTCGCCGTACATCCTGGAAGGTGATGACAAGAGTGTCTTCAACCAAATCAAGAAGGACGCAACGGGATTGGACAAGGGGCCTGTGCGGATACGCGATCTTGCCAAGATCGTGTTCAAGTACGATCCGAACGCCGTCCTGCATGGCGTCTTCCTGGCAAAGAGCGAACTCGCCGGCGGCCGCCTTCGCCTCTCGCGGCTCATCAGTGGATTCATCGAGGCTGAGGGCGCATCGCCCGCTGAGAGCGGTGGCGTAAAGAACGACCGGGTTGATCCTTCAGGCGACACCGCCAAGGGCTTTGGAAATGTCCCGTTTCACCGCACGGAGTTCGTGTCGGCTGCAACCAAGGCCTACTTCAACCTCGATCTTGCACTCCTTCGCGGCTACGGCCTGAGCGCGGAGGCGACCAACCTTCTTATTGCCCTGGCGCTCTTCAAGGTTCAACGCTTCATCAAGACGGGTCTTCGCCTCCGTACAGCCTGCGACCTTGAACCGAAGGGTGCAGGGCTGCGATCGACCCGCCCCGCCGACTTCATCATTCCAGATGATGAATCGCTGCTTGCCGAGTGCACGAGGCTCATCGCCAAGTGCGCACAGGCGAAGCTGTTTGCGGAGAGTCCGATCACCGAAGTGAAGTGGCAACCGCCCAAGAGCAAGCCCAAGGGCAAGAAGTCCGACGCAGATGTCGGGGATGGGACCGAGGAGTGATTGCCCTCGTCCTCAACTTCGCTGCCGGTCGGTACCACGCCACGCCCTGGGGTCGGCACGTGAACGAGGGTGCGGTCGAATGGCCACCTTCCCCGTGGCGCCTGCTCCGTTCGCTCGTGGCTGTTTGGAAGCGCACGCTCCCCGACGTACCGGAAGGGAACGTCGAGCCAATACTCCGTGCACTCGCCGCACCGCCCATGTTCGTCCTTCCGCCGGCCTCCTCGGGGCATACGCGGCACTACATGCCTTGGTTCAAGAAGGGGCCTGACGACCGCACGCTCGTCTTCGACGCCTTTGTCGTCCTCGCCCCGGAGTCGCCATGCGGCGTCATCTGGCCCGACGTCACACTGGAACCGTCGCAGAGAGATCTCCTCGCCCGGCTGCTTGCCAACCTCAACTTCCTCGGCCGCGCCGAATCGTGGTGCGAGGCACGCCTTCTCGATGATGCCGAGGCGACGGTCTTCTGCGACTCGGCGAACTGCGCGGCGTTGGCCGAATGCGCGACTCCGTCGCCCGCCGACGAGCTGGTCCGAACACTCTGTCCCGACCCGATCGCCGCCTTCACTTCCGAGCACGTCACTGACGAGCGTGAGGAGACTGTCGAGTCACTGGTCCAGGCTCGCAAGGGGACAAGGACAAGGAAGGAGACACGCAAGATCTCCGTCCCGGTCTACGACCCCAACTGGCACCTGTGCATGGAGACGCTCCGACTCCACGATCAGAAGTGGTCCGATCCGCCGGGGAGCACTTGGGTCGCGTACACCCGTCCACGTGACTGCTTCGAGATCAAGCCCGCCCCTCGCAGGACGCGCCTCGCAAGCGGTCCGCGCCCACAGATCGTCCGTTTCGCGCTCGACTCCGCCGTGCTCCCGCTCGTCACCGAAACGCTCCCCGTTGCCGAGGCCGCTCGCGCGGCTCTGATTCGAAGGCTCGTCGATGGTCGTGGTCGCGACAAGTACGGCGGAGCGTGGTCGCGTGAACGGCACAAGGCAGGCGAACAACCGGTCTCACTCGAGGGCGCCATCACCGGCAAGGACGCGGCAGGCAAGCCTCACACTGGCCACACTCACGCGTACCACCTCCCCACCGACGAGGACCGGGACGGCCGAGTCGACCACATCACCGTGTTCGCCCGCGATGGCTTCACGCCTGATGAGATGAAGGCTCTGGAGAGCCTTCGAGAAATCCGCCCGCACGGGCGTGACAGCGCTTCGCACCCGCTCCGCGTGCTCCTGCTGGGGTGTGGGCGACTCGAGGACTACCAACCACTGCCGATCAGGGCTTCCCGCGAGTGGATCTCCGCCACTCCCTACGTCGCCACCCGGCACGCGAAGACCCGGGGACGGAATCGGATTGAACTCGCCTCGCTCGAGGCCCGGGTCGAGTTCCTCGTGTCCGATCTGCGCGGTCAGTTGCGCGCCGTGCTTCCCGAATTTGCCGACCACGTCGTTGCCGCGGAGATCGAACCACTGCTTGATGATGGATCCTTCAAGATCCGTGACCGTTGGCGCCCCATTCAGTTCCGACGTTCTCGCTCCAAGATTGATGACGACGGTGATCGGCGACTCGCCGGCGCATTTCGGATCAAGTTTCCACTGGCGGTACCTGGTCCGATTGCCCTCGGACATGGCAGCCACTTCGGCTTGGGCCTGTTTGTACCGCACGGCACGGAGCAGCCGCGATGACCCTCGGAAGTCTTGACGCCACCCCCCTTCACACCACCACCATCCCCGTCTCCTGCTTCGGCAAGCTCGTTCCCAGCACCGTCGCCGACTGCCGTGCGGCGTCCTCGTTCGTGCCGAGGTCGATCAGCAGCACCTGATCCAGCTTGAGATTCAGGATCTCGCGCAACTCGTTCTCGAGGCGCACCCGGTCGATTGCCTTGAGGGTGCAATAGAACACCGAGTATTGCCACGGCTGGCCATATCCCTTCATCAGCTTGTGCACCAGGCGCAGGCGTTTGGCATCGCAGACGTCGTAGCAGACGAGGAAGCAGCGTCGCATGATTGGAGCCTGGGATCATCGAGTGGTCAGGAAGGCGAGAGTCGGCACTTCGTCCAGAAGCCATGCGGCGATCAAACGGGCGTGCAGCATCACCATGCGGCGATAGCTCAGTCGATACCCGAAGATCGGATGCGAGACCTCGGTGTCGAGGCGTCGGCCGTGAGCCGAGAAGAAGCCCTTTCGCCCCGCGTCGGTGAGGGCGCATCCCGATGCGGTACTGAGGAAGTGCCCCTCGGTCAGCTCGCCGCGGTTGAAGGCGCTGATTGCAACCGAGTCGGCAATCAGCGGACGAAATGGCTCCATCAGGTCGAGCGAGAGCGCCGGCCGCCCCGGTCGGGTGGCGTGGAGCGCCCCGAGTGTCGGCTCGAGACTCGCGAGCCGGCATGCCGTGGTGCACTCATGCGTCAGCATGGCGTACCCGAAGGAGAGCACGGCATTGATGGGGTCGGGTGGGGGCCTGCGCTGTCGCCCGTTGTTGTCGAACTTCATCGCCACGCCGTTCGCAGCGGGCTTGAACATGCCGGCGAAGTGGCGGAAGTAGATGGCGGCTGCATTGCCCTCGTGGCCGCGAAGGATGTCGATCGATATCGCCGCCTCAGCCGCGTGCAGACAGTCCAGCAGATCGCCGGCAACTCCCGAGGGCAGCGCCGAGTGATTCCGCATGAGCAGGGTGCGCTGGTTGGTGATCTTGGCGACCGTGAGCGCCCGAGCCAGCTCCAGGCTCTTCTCGGGTCGATCAAGCACACGAACCTGTGCCGCACGCACCGCGGCACTCGTGGGACCCAGCGGATCCATCATCGCAGTCAGGCGACCCGCCCCGGTTGCGAAGGCCACCGGGACGTCGTGGGACGCGCAGACCCCGAGTGCCTGGGATGAGATCTGCACTCCGCCGATCAGACATAGAGATTCGATTGTGGCCAGGGGAAAGTCTCGCACCGTCGCCCCGTCGGCATCGCTCAGTCGCAGGAACTCACCACGAACTCCAATCCGAACTCCCTCACGCTGGGTGACCACGTGGATGCCGTCGTCGCGAGCGGGCCACAGTTTTCGAGGACGGAGCTCAGCCTCGCTGCGGAGAGCCGAACCATCTGCCGATCTGCACGGCGAGAGTCGCTGGTGGTTGATCTCATCGGGAAGACAAATCGACTGGAGCGAACAGCGCGGGCAACGTGGGTCGTTGACCAGCGGCGCTGGCCGCGCCCCCGCGGCGGTCGCCTTGGCACGTTCGAGTTCCCGCAGTGCATCCTGTCGCAGCCCTTCGTCGACCGTCACACGAAGCCGCAGTCGCTCCGAGGCGTAGTAGAGGAATGCTTCCGCAACGGTGAATCCCGCTTCTTCGAGCAGCAGAACCTGAAGGCCGAGCTGCACGCGATCGGTGGGCCACGGCTCGGGCCCGGCCTCCGTGATCGGCTCCGCCAGCATCTCGTCGACGAGTTCGGTCGGCGCGGGCGATCGTCTCGGTCTTCCCTTGCGATACTCGACCGGGATTGCAGTCTGTCCGTCGATCTCGGCCAGGTCGAGAGTGCCCGTGATGCCGAGTCGTTCGCTGGTGAGGGCCAGACTGCGAATGATGCGAGGCCGCTCAGGATCGGGAGTGTTCGCCGCATCTTCGGGATCCCTCGTCAGAGGACCGCGGCTCTCGTTCACGGCGGCACTCGGAATGCCTGCGCTGGGAATACCCGCACTGGGACGATCCACCCGTCGATGCACTCCCGCGCCTTGTTCGGTGTCGGCGCTCGGCGCAAAGACCCCCTCAACGCTCATGTAATAGAAGAGACGCGGGCAGTACGCGTGTTCGGCAACTC
>Ga0163148_10007093_pt1:7500-10647 | contig 10647 bp, 5 predicted proteins | sample OliLakLV19MP7P2_FD_148606 | JGI IMG/M metagenome (GOLD analysis project Ga0163148, IMG submission 148606) | Freshwater microbial mat bacterial communities from Lake Vanda, McMurdo Dry Valleys, Antarctica- Oligotrophic Lake LV.19.MP7.P2 | ecosystem: Environmental > Aquatic > Freshwater... | reverse complement strand
GAATGACGGGCTTCTGCCCCTTCATCGACGCGCGCGCTTCCTTGTCGACGTCGAGCGCCTGCAGATGAACGTTGGTCGCCCGGCGCAAACCGAAGTCGATCATGCCTGCGCCGACCGTGCCGTTCGTCAGCCGGTCGACAACGATGAACCCGCCCGTCTCGCGGCTGTCGGCATAAGCGTCGAACGCAATCGGCGCGGTTGTCGAGAAATTGCAGAACCCGACTTCGTTGAGCTGCAACGTCTTCGCCGCAAAATGATCGAGGCTGTTAACGTCGATCTTGTGCTTCAGCTCAGTCACCGAAGCCGGCACCGTCTTCGCGCCGATCTTGATGAGATACTGCCGCCCCGGCAGCAACTCGTCCTCGGCCATCCAAAGCAGATGCGCCGCGAACTGATCCGCCACCTCCGGCCGCGCCGCCGGCGACGCCAAAACATCGCCGCGCGAAATGTCGATCTCATCTTTGAGCGTCAGCGTCACCGCAGCACCCGCCGAAGCATCCGCCAGGTCACCGTCCATGGTGACAATCCGCGCCACCGTCGACGTCCGCCCCGAGGCCGCCACGACAATCGGATCGCCGACGCGCACATGCCCCGTTGCGATCGTTCCGGCAAAGCCACGGAAATCGAGATTCGGCCGATTGACCCACTGCACCGGCATCCGCAGAGGCCGCTGCGTTCGATCGGAATCGACGTCGACCGTCTCAAGATGCGCGAGCAACGTCGGTCCCGTATACCAACCAAGTCGCCCGCCAGGCTCGATCACATTGTCGCCGAACCGCGCCGAGATCGGGATCGACACGAGCGAGGCGAACCCAAGCTTGTCGGCGAAATCGCGAAACTCGCCGTCGATCGCATCGAAGATGTCTTCCGAATAATCCACGAGATCGATCTTGTTGATCGCCAGCACGACATGCCGGATGCGCAACAGTGAACAGATGTAGGCATGCCGCCGCGTCTGGGTCAGAACTCCCTTGCGCGCGTCCACGAGAATAACGGCAAGATCAGAGTTCGATGCCCCGGTCGCCATGTTGCGCGTGTACTGCTCATGCCCCGGCGTGTCGGCGACGATGAACTTGCGCTTCTCCGTCGTGAAGAAACGATACGCGACGTCGATCGTAATCCCCTGCTGCCGCTCTGCCTCAAGCCCGTCGAGTAGCAACGCAAAATCGATGTCCTCGCCGGTCGTGCCGTGCTTGCGCGAGTCTTTCTCCAACGTCTTCAGCTGATCCTCAAAAATCAGCTTCGTGTCGTAAAGCAACCGCCCGATCAACGTCGACTTGCCGTCGTCAACCGACCCGCAAGTCAGAAACCGCAGGAAGGATTTGCCTTCCTGCTTGGCCAGAAACGCGCGCAGTTCGTCGGGGCTCATCAGAAATAGCCCTCGCGCTTCTTCTTCTCCATCGAAGCGGACTCGTCGCTATCGATGAGACGCCCTTGCCGCTCGGACGTCCGCGCCGTCAGCATCTCGGCGACGATCTCTTCAAGCGTCACGGCCGGCGACTCGATCGCGCCGGTCAGCGGATAACACCCAAGCGTCCGGAACCGGACCAACCGATCCTGCACGACCTCGCCGGGCTTCAATTTCATCCGCTCGTCGTCGCGCATGATCAGCGTACCGTCGCGCTCGACGACCGGCCGCTTCGCCGCAAAGTACAGCGGCACGATCGGAATCTGCTCGGCCAAAATGTATTGCCATATGTCGAGCTCGGTCCAGTTCGACAACGGAAACACGCGGATGGACTCGCCCTTGCGAACCCGCGCGTTGAATAAATTCCAAAGCTCCGGCCGCTGGTTCTTGGGATCCCAGCCGTGCTGCGCGTTGCGGAACGAAAAGATGCGCTCCTTCGCCCGGCTCTTCTCCTCGTCACGCCGCGCCCCACCGAACGCCGCGTCAAAGCCGTACTGGTCGAGCGCCTGCTTCAACCCTTCCGTCTTCATCACCTGCGTGTGCACGGCCGACCCGGAGTCGAACGGATTGATCCCCCGCTCGACGCCGTCCTGATTGATGTGCACAAGCAGCTTCAGGCCCAGGCGCTTCACCGTCTCGTCGCGGAACGCAATCATGTCCCGGAATTTCCACGTCGTATCGACATGCAGCAGCGGGAATGGGGGTTTTGCCGGATAGAACGCCTTCATCGCCAGGTGAAGCATCACCGACGAATCCTTGCCGATCGAATACATCATCACCGGGTTCGCGAACTCGGCCGCGACCTCCCGCATGATGTAGATGCTTTCCGCTTCAAGCCGCGCGAGATGCGGCGAGCGTTTCGGGGGCGTCGCCAAGGCAAGCATTCCTAAAGACGAGACGGGTTTGGGAGCATCCCGTATTTACCCAGCCAACCGGTGTCAATCGAAGATACCACGCAGTCTGCCGTGAAACCTACGGCGCCACCAAACCAAGCTCGATTTCCAGCGCGGCGCAGAGCATTTGCCCCAGCGTAATGTGCAACTCCTGAATCCGAGCTGTCACATCTGACGGGACCAACAACACGTGGTCGGCCACCCGCCCCGTATCCCCACCCGTCCCACCGGTTAGCGCAACCGTCACAAGCCCCATCTCGCGCGCCACCTCCAGCGCGCGGATGACATTCGGACTGCGCCCGGACGTCGTAATCCCGACCGCAACGTCCCCGCGCCGCCCGAGAGCCTCAACCTGCCGCAAAAAAATCTGCTCGAATCCCAGATCGTTTCCAATCGCCGTCAGCGCCGAACTGTCGGTCGTCAACGCGATCGCCGCCAACGCACGACGATCCTGCCGGTAACGCACCGTCAACTCCGTCGCCAAATGCTGAGCGTCCGCCGCACTACCACCATTGCCGAACAGCAGAATCTTGCCGTCCGCCTTCAGTGCCCGCGCGCAAGCGCCAACCACCCGCTCGAACGGTGCGCGCAGCTGCGCCTTGGTCGCCAGTGCGACGGCGACATGCTGATCCAATTCCGCATCAAACAAAGAACTCATGCCGCCAGACTAGACGCAGGCGACGCCGTCGGCCACCCCCGTCACCCCCCTGCGCAGGGGATAGCTGCGCGATCCTTCCGCGGACCATGACGGAGCAGCCAGGGCGCACAGGGCGTGAGCCGCAAACACACATCGTTATCTTGATACTCGCTTGCGCTTGGGCCGCCTCCGGCCCCGCGCAAGCCGGC
>Ga0163148_10007093_pt1:0-2500 | contig 10647 bp, 5 predicted proteins | sample OliLakLV19MP7P2_FD_148606 | JGI IMG/M metagenome (GOLD analysis project Ga0163148, IMG submission 148606) | Freshwater microbial mat bacterial communities from Lake Vanda, McMurdo Dry Valleys, Antarctica- Oligotrophic Lake LV.19.MP7.P2 | ecosystem: Environmental > Aquatic > Freshwater >... | reverse complement strand
TCCTGAACCCAATAGTCGGATCCAGGATCTCGCACGCGTGTGGCCTCTCATGCCCACGCAAATCCATCTTTCACAATGTCAATGTTTGCTCTGTCCGAAGACAGAAGGCGAAGAACCTATCGTTCTTCGGCTTCTAGCTTCGTGATGTTTGGTGCAGCACCGCCCTGCTTCGCCAAGAGGCTTCGCAGGGCAATTCGCTTGCGGAGCAAGCGAATTGGTGGAGCTGAACGGGATCGAACCGATGACCTCAAGCTTGCAAAGCTCGCGCTCTCCCAACTGAGCTACAGCCCCCTGATTTCAGAGTTAGCTGGCCGCGCCAGGCGTAGCTTGCGGCCGGTGCGTCCGGCTTCGCCAAGTGGCTACGCCGGACAGTCTTCGCTCTGCTTCGCAAGCGAAGACTGGTGGGCCCGGGTGGAGTTGAACCACCGACCTCACGCTTATCAGGCGTGCGCTCTAACCACCTGAGCTACGAGCCCTAAAGAGAGTCAGCGCGCACACGCCCAAAGCTCAAACGACAAAACGCAAAACCCCGAACGGCGTTGACCCCGCGCGAGGTTCTTGTCTCATCGTCGATATGTTGATCCGGGAAAGGCGATGTGGACGGCGCAGAAGCAAAATGCACGCCTTGACTGGCATGCTCTGTGTCCAAGTGAGCGATCAAGGCATCGTCCATCAGATTGCTCCGATGAAGTCCGACCTATGATTGCTATCCTTAGAAAGGAGGTGATCCAGCCGCAGGTTCCCCTACGGCTACCTTGTTACGACTTCACCCCAGTCGCTGACCTTACCGTGGCCGGCTGCCTCCTTGCGGTTAGCGCACCGTCTTCAGGTAAAACCAACTCCCATGGTGTGACGGGCGGTGTGTACAAGGCCCGGGAACGTATTCACCGCAGCCTGCTGTTCTGCGATTACTAGCGATTCCACCTTCATGCGCCCGAGTTGCAGAGCGCAATCTGAACTGAGATGGCTTTTGAGGATTTGCTAAAGCTTGCGCTATCGCGTGCGCCCTCTGTCGCCACCATTGTAGCACGTGTGTAGCCCAGCCCGTAAGGGCCATGAGGACTTGACGTCATCCCCACCTTCCTCCGGCTTACCGCCGGCAGTCCCTCTAGAGTGCCCAACTAAATGATGGCAACTAAAGGCAAGGGTTGCGCTCGTTGCGGGACTTAACCCAACATCTCACGACACGAGCTGACGACAGCCATGCAGCACCTGTGTCCGCGTCCATTGCTGGAACCACGCATCTCTGCGTGTAGCACGGCATGTCAAGGGCTGGTAAGGTTCTGCGCGTTGCGTCGAATTAAACCACATGCTCCACCGCTTGTGCGGGCCCCCGTCAATTCCTTTGAGTTTTAATCTTGCGACCGTACTCCCCAGGCGGAGTGCTTCACGCGTTAGCTGCGGCACCGACACGCAAGCGTGCCGACGCCTAGCACTCATCGTTTACAGCGTGGACTACCAGGGTATCTAATCCTGTTTGATCCCCACGCTTTCGCGCTGCAGCGTCAGAAACTGGCCAGTGAGCCGCCTTCGCCACTGGTGTTCTTCCCAATATCTACGAATTTCACCTCTACACTGGGAATTCCACTCACCTCTCCAGTCCTCAAAGCCTCGCAGTCCCAAAGGCAATTCCTAAGTTGAGCTCAGGCATTTCACCTCTGGCTTGCAAAACCGCCTACGCGCGCTTTACGCCCAGTAATTCCGAACAACGCTAGCCCCCTTCGTATTACCGCGGCTGCTGGCACGAAGTTAGCCGGGGCTTCTTCTCTCGTTACCGTCATCATCGTCACGAGCGAAAGAACTTTACAATCCTAAGACCTTCATCATTCACGCGGCATGGCTGCGTCAGGCTTTCGCCCATTGCGCAAGATTCCCCACTGCTGCCTCCCGTAGGAGTCTGGGCCGTGTCTCAGTCCCAGTGTGGCTGATCGTCCTCTCAGACCAGCTACAGATCGCAGGCTTGGTAGGCCGTTACCCCACCAACTACCTAATCTGACGCGGGCTTATCCCAAGGCGATAAATCTTTGGTCGCTAGACATCATACGGTATTAGCCCAAGTTTCCCTGAGTTGTTCCGTACCTTGAGGAAAATTCCCACGCGTTACTCACCCGTCCGCCGCTCCCTCTTGCGAGGGCGCTCGACTTGCATGTGTTAGGCCTGCCGCCAGCGTTCGTTCTGAGCCAGGATCAAACTCTCAAGTTCAGCAAATAGCTGAGAAGCCATTCAACCAACCTCGATATCGTTCGAACCTTCTCTACTCAATTGTTCGCAAGCAAACTTTCCGATCAAACAAGCCAAATCGCCGCGAAGGCCAAAACCCTCACGTCAACAAGACCCATCCAACCGAACAGGTTCCTTATTCCACGGAGATCAGCCTAGGCAGCCAACCCCCGCGCACAATTAAGAAAGAGAACGTCAAACAACGTCTAAGCGGTCAATATGACCAGCCCCTACGCCGCCCACATCCCCCTTCCCGGTTCATAAATTGTCAAGTCGCAGC
>Ga0163148_10007087_pt1 | contig 10653 bp, 8 predicted proteins | sample OliLakLV19MP7P2_FD_148606 | JGI IMG/M metagenome (GOLD analysis project Ga0163148, IMG submission 148606) | Freshwater microbial mat bacterial communities from Lake Vanda, McMurdo Dry Valleys, Antarctica- Oligotrophic Lake LV.19.MP7.P2 | ecosystem: Environmental > Aquatic > Freshwater > Lake >... | reverse complement strand
CTGACCAAGCCACTGCGCCCAGAAGAAATTCTGCCCAAGGTGCTGACGCTAACCACCCAGTCCAGCGCGTGAATTAGTGTGAGCATCTTGCTCGCACTACCCCTCAATTTTTTCTCGACAGACTACGCAGTAGTCTGAGGCATAAATCTTCCTACCGTTCGTAGTGCAGGCTTCCAGCCTGCCCGGGCAAGATGCCCGCCTACCGTTCGTAGTGCAGGCTTCCAGCCTGCGCGGGCAAGATGCCCGCCTACCGTTCGTAGTGCAGGCTTCCAGCCTGCGCGGGCAAGATGCCCGCCCTACGGTAGCTAAACTTGCGCCGTCTTCACCTAGGTTCGGCATCGCAACTCCCAGTTGGGAACACTAGGGCATCCTTTCGATTGGAAGTGCGGTGCCTGTAATGCTTTTAGTGACTGGTGTGCTGGTGGGGTTGGTCGTTTTGTTGTCGGTGCCGGTGGCTGTTTTGGTGGCGGAATGTATGGCGGCGTGTCTGTCTCAGCCGCCCCATCGTCTTCAGTCCCACGCGTTAAGCGATGAGGTGCCTCTGCCACGGGTGGCGGTGCTGATGCCCGCCCATAATGAAGCCAGCGGCATTGAGGCAGCGCTATCCACGATCTGGCCGCAGTTGGGCGATCGCGATCGCCTCCTAGTCGTTGCCGATAACTGTGATGACAATACCGCCGCGATCGCCCGCCATGCCGGAGCCACGGTGATTGAGCGGCAAGATACCCGCCATCGCGGTAAGGGCTATGCCCTAGATTTTGGCCGACACTGGCTGGCTGCCAACCCACCCGATGTAGTGGTAATAGCCGACGCCGACTGCCAGTTTGCGGCGGGGGCGATCGCCCAAATTGCCCAGCAGGCCGCTAGCCAACAGCGCCCGGTGCAGGCCATCTACCTAATGGCACCACCCGCCAACCCCAGCCCCGGCAGCATGATTTCTGCCTTTGCCTTTTTGCTCAAAAATCAGGTGCGTCCCAGCGGTCTAGCGCGGCTGGGGCTACCCTGTTTACTCACCGGCACAGGGATGGCCTTCCCCTGGCAGCTCTTGCGCCATGTCCCTCTGGCCAGCGGCAATATTGTCGAAGACATGCAGCTCGGACTAGATTTGGCGATCGCCGGCTGTGCCCCCCGGCTGTGCCCCACGGCTCACGTCACAGGCATTCTGCCACCCAACACCCACGCCGCTGCCACTCAGCGCACCCGCTGGGAGCACGGGCACCTGCACACCCTGCTGACCCAAGTACCTCGCCTATTCAACGCCTCTCTCCGGCAAGGTCGAATCGATTTGCTGGCGATCGCCCTTGACCTCTGCGTTCCGCCTCTGTCGCTGCTGGTAATGCTCTGGGCAGGGCTACTGGCGATCGCCCTCTACGCTGGCCTGCTAGGAGCCGCCTGGACTCCGGCCCTCCTGCTCGGGTGGCAGGGTGGCTTGATGGCGATCGCCCTCCTCCTCACCTGGGCAAAATTTGGCCGGACTACGATTGGGGTACGATCGTTACTTGGCATCCCACTCTATGTGCTTGGCAAACTCCCTCGCTACCTGCGGTTTGTCACCCACCGTCAAACGGAATGGATTCGCACAGCAAGGATGAAGAATGAGGGATAAAAAATTCCGTATCGCGTCTCTACTTGTTGGTTAATCAGACGCGATGAATCGCGTCTCTACTTGTATTCAATGACTGGGCTGCGTTGGCCTAAGCGGGTATTGAGGTGGAACTTGAGCTGGCCTAAGACGTTGGGAAATTTACCGATCGCGCAGGAGAGGGCATAGAGGATAGCGTCCTTAGAAGCATGCCCTTGGGCGTGCAGGTAGCGATAGGTACGGTAGATGAGTAGGGGATAGCCGAGCAGCAGCAGCAGGCTGAGACCGTGGGTGAGGGGGATCAGTCCTAGGGCGATCGCCGGAATTGCCAAGCCCCACAGCCAGATGCTGTTTGTTTCCTTGACCCAGTGCCGTTCGGGCGATTGGCCATGTAGCCATGCCCCTTCCGCGTAGGCGTGCCCTGCCCGTCGCGATCGCTGCCACCACTGGCTAAAGCGGGTCATCTGCGCGTCGTGCAGCGTCATTTCGGCATCGAGCCGCAAAATTTGCCAACCCGTTTGCCGCAGCCGGACGCAGAGTTCGGGTTCTTCTCCAGCAATCAAAGTAGGGTTGAAGCCGCCGATCGGCTGGATGGCAGCAATCCGCATCATGGCATCACCGCCGCAGGCTTTGACATTGCCGATGGGGGTATTCCATTCCAGGTCACAGAGGCGGTTGTAGAGACTGCGATTGGGAAACCGCTCGCGCCGCCGCCCGCAAACTACAGCAGCCTGGGGCTGGGACTGGAGGGTTTGCCATGCCTGAAGCAGCCAGCCAGCCACAAGTTCACAGTCACCATCGACAAACTGAACAAATTTGAGCTGTGGATGCAGGGCTAGCAGGCGATCGCATCCAGCATTACGGGCACGGGCGGCGGTAAAGGGAAGCGACAGATCTAGCGCTACTACCTCCACCCCCAAAGATTTTGCTAACTCAACGCTGCCATCGGTAGAGCCAGAATCGACATAGACAATCCCAGCCACGATGCCAAGCGCAGCAGTCAAACACTGCCGCAGGCGATCGGCCTCATTGCGGCCAATGGCCACCAGTCCAACGTTTTCCAAAATAACCCTCCAGGGATTTTTCGGCCACGCACGGTTCTGCTGGGGCATGGCACTGCCAAGCCCGTACCCAACCATCATTCCCAACCCCTTGCCCTAACGCACATCACTGGTGCGCCAGCTGAGTTTGAGGTTGACCCAGAAGTTCCAGACGGTGACGATGGCGATCGCCAGCACGTTGGCCACGTAGGGATTGATCTGGAGTACGTTGAATAAGAAGTTGAGCAACAGCACCTTCAAGATTAGCCCCATCAAGCAAATGACGTTGAACTTGAGGAACCGTTTAAGCATCTTGCCCCGCTGCCGCTGCGACTGGGCCATGTCGCCAAACGTCCAGCGATCGTTCCACAGAAAGTTGTTGACGATGGCAATTTCGGCAGCGGCGATCGCACTGCGGGTTAGCCCCAAGCCCCACAAGCCGTGCAGTAAATAGAGCATCGCGGTATCGATCACCAGACCGCTTAGCCCGACTAGCCCAAATCGCAGAAATCGCCCAATCGGAAAATCGAGCCGCCGCGTCAGTTGGCCAATCCGCCCCCCTTCCACCCGCAACCGCACCAAATGATGCAAATAGTCGCGGTATTGCCGCCAGGTAACTTTACTGGCACCCTCCTGCCGCTCCTGAAACACATAGCCGACTTCGGCAATCTGCTGAATATCGCCCCGCCCGATGACTTCAATCAAAATTTTGTAGCCCAATGGGTTGAGCAGACAGGCGGCGATCGCCTCTCGCCGCACCAGAAAATAGCCACTCATCGGGTCACTCACCCGACTGATTACCCCCGGCAGCAGCACCAGTCCTAGCAGCTGCGCCCCCCGCGACAAAAACCGCCGCAGCGCACTCCAGGTACTCACCCCACCCCCATCTACATGGCGACTGGCCACCGCCAAATCGGCACCATTTTGCACGGCCTCCAGTAGTCCTAACAACGTCTCTGGCGGATGTTGCAAATCGCCATCAATCACCCCCAAAAACCTGCCCCGCGCCACCTGCCAGCCGCGAATTACTGCGGTAGACAGTCCCCGTTCGCCTTGCCGCCGCATCACACGCAGATGCGGATAGTCGGCCACCATGGCCTGTGCCACGGCCCAGGTGTGATCAGGGCTGTCGTCGTCTACCACAATTAGCTCAAAGCGATCGCCCAACACTCGCGCCAACGTGTCGCTCAAAATCTGCACCAGCCGCTGGATATTTTTGCTTTCGTTGTAGGTGGGGATGATTAACGAAAATTCAACCCTTGAACCGATTGGGTCGTTTGTGTCGCCTCTAATCGCACGCTGCATCTCCAGCGATTGTGGCTCAATTAAAAAGTCCCCGGTAGGAGCGGATAAAAGCGTTTGAAAATTGGTAGTTGGCACCATGGTTATCTCCACAGGCGATCGCAAGTCATCTATTGCAAGTCATCTATTGTAGGCGATGACTCCAATTCTGTGACCTTTCTTTCCAGGGGCGGTGGCTAATCCCATGCCGTATAGAACAACGGTTGTTGACCTACAGCCGACAAGTTGTCGCGCGCGCCCAGAGACTCCTGCCTCCCCTTGCCCTAATTGAATTGAGGGTTTTTCCCTCTACAGATCCCCTCGGAAACTCGCCTGGAACCGAGTGTTGGAGGTCATAGGAGAGTTTGCTGTATTTTACGCCATAGCTGTGCTTTCAAATAGGTTTCTAGCTGCCGATACTTGGAGTCTTGAGCGAGGGCATTTAGGGTATGAAACAGCGCCACCATGTCAGGGCCCAGCTTTTCAAAGTGAGGATATTCCTTCAGGTAAACCACTGCCAGTGCAGCGGCTTCGCTACCCAATTCGCAGGCTTGACGAATCACCTGATCTAGTAATCTAGTATTGAGCTGTGCGGTGTAGAGTAGCACTGTTTGTCGCCACACGGCACCAGTCTAGTTTTGTACCAGCAATTCTCATTATGGAGATTTAGCTGGTATTCAGTGGGAAATCAATCTCTAGCCCTTGGAGCATGAAGGTGAGCAGATGGTTCCAACTCTCGAAATACATATAGCAAGTTAATGCCCGCAAATCATCAAAAAAGGTCTTGCGCGTAGGAGTATAGCCGTCGTCACAAACGTTAGGACGCAGGTTAGCACGTCAGCCAACAAGGGGCTTAAGCCCCTTGTCCTAAGATGACTGGCGGAAGCTATAAGTGCGCTCGCAGCAACTTGTATTTCTGGTCGAGCAACTCTAGCAAGGTATGAAACAGCAGCGACAGGATATTGAGGGTGGCAAGAGACGAGGAGAGATGCTGTTTGCCATGACCGAAATTGTGTCCCAGACTGTAGCCCTTGGTCTTGAGGGTGTTGTTACAGCAATTCCAAATTCGGAACGGGTTTACGTCATTCCAGCCGATCAGTACCCCTCTATGAAGCTTGAACAGAACGGGAAATCAAGGGTTTCAGCCTCTGAGATTTTTGAATTTGGAATTGCTGATTTGAATGCTTCTAGAAAGTCGGAATTAGTACAAAAGCACCAAAATGAGAATTGCTGTCCTATAAGACTTTTTGTAGAATCTGCCTATCCGATATGCTAATGTAGGTAATCGTGGAACAGATGGGTCGATGCCCGAGTGGTTAATGGGGGCGGACTGTAAATCCGCTGGCTACGCCTACGCTGGTTCAAATCCAGCTCGGCCCATCCATGACAGAGTGAGGGATGAAAAATCGAGGAAGATTTGCTTTCCCCGGATTGTTCATCCCTCGTTCCTGTGAATTTGCCCGTGTAGCTCAGTGGTAGAGCACACCCTTGGTAAGGGTGAGGTCAAGAGTTCAATCCTCTTCACGGGCTTTGTTTGTTTGCAGTTTACAACTGTGGCGGCCACCGGGTTTGGCTGTAGTTTTTGATTTCGCTAGGCTGGCTGAGCTTGTTGGTCGAGTTTAGCAGGGTGCCACCGTCGGAGTTGAGGAAGGCGGCGACGGTTTTGAGGATGCCGTTCTCCATCACAGGGCTACCGTGTACACACAAGTCGCCCTCATCCCCCAACCCCTTCTCCCAAAGGGGGAGAAGGGGAGTTAGAGCCAGCCGATGACTGGATTCGGTTCCCCATCTCCTGCGGGAGAGGGGGCTAGGGGGTGAGGGTTAAGGCTGTCTCGCAGATTTTAGGACTTGTGTATACACGGTAGATCACGGGTGGGTGAATTCGGCTTCGGTGAGTCCATAGAGGTGGGCGATCGCGCTATCCAGCCGCCAATCAGACATACTCAAAAAACGGGCGGTTGAGTCCAAGGCTCTCGGCTCCGACCACAACAGCCAGCAGCTCGTCAGGTTTATTCCCTGGCTTGTTAAGAAAGATGCCCAAATCTTTAGCCCGAAATCCCCGAATTGGAACTGGCTTAATCAGGTATTTGTCCGCACTGCCTTTGAGTTGAATGATGTCAAATCGACGCGTAAAGTCGGTGATTAGAGCATAGTCCCTTAGCCCTTCTCCAGCGCGACCATCATCATAGAAAATCGTGTCGGCATTGCCCACAATAAAGCGATCGCGGCCATTGCCACTCGTGATCTGGTCAATTTCTCTGAGGCCCGGTCGCGAGGCGTTATCATCAACGCCCACCAAAATGTCGTCATCATCTTGCCCAAGCAGCGTATCGTTGCCCGTGCCGCCGATCAAAAAATCCTTGCCGCGTCCTCCCTCTAGAGTGTCATTCCCAATGCCACCCACGAGCAGGTCTTGCCCATCATCGCCTTTGAGCCAATCGTTGCCACTGTCGCCAAACAGATCATCGTCGCCATCTCCCCCATTGAGGCGATCGCCTTCATTTCCGCCGTAGAGGCGATCGCGACCGTCATCGCCAAACATTAAATCTTGCCCATTACCGCCCCTGAGCAGATCATTATCGCCGCCGCCGTAGAGGTCATCATCGCCATCTTCCCCGTAGATGCCGTCTTGACCATCTTCCCCATAGAGCGCGTCATCATCGTCGCCGCCATAGAGGTCATCATCGCCCGACCCACCGATCACTAAATCATCATCATCGCCACCGTCTAGTTCATCGTCGCCAACCGACCCAGATAGCCTGTCCTCGCCATCGCTGCCAAATAGGCGATCGTCGCCGCCATACCCATAGATATCGTCATCGCCGCCATTGCCATCAATCAAGTCGTCGTTAAAGGTGCCGTCAATTCGCTCACTGCGACCCGTCCCGTTGATAATTGCCATGCTGATGCTGCTCCTTAAGAAGATAACGGCCTCAAACAAATCCTTAAACCTGTATTGGAAGCTGGAACTGTGGACTAGACAACCTCGTCATTACAGATCAGCAGCAGATCATTGGCAGGTCAATCGATATTCTAAAGTTAGTCCTAAACTAAAGTCATGGATCAAACCGTTGAACGATCTACAAGTTGTTCCACTTTTTTAAGCCAGTTCAACCGAGGCTGGAAGCGCTGTCATGGGGCTGCGATCGCCCGCACCATGGGGACTGGATGTCTTATGGCATTGTTGAGCCTAACTCCAGCACGGGCACAGGAGGCCAGCGTTAACTCAGTTACCTTAGCGCCTGGTTTTGCTCCGGCGCAGGGGCTACTGCGCGGACGCACAGGCGGGCAAAGTTCACTGCCCGCTATTGTGGCAAATCGCGATCGCGCTGGCAATTTGTGCTTGGGCTATGCGGCGGCCACGCCCGATTATGTGCTAACTCTACAAGGCGCTTTTGCTCGGCTCAACCTTCAGGTCGATAGCAGCGGTAACGATACCACCCTGGTCATTCAAGGTCCCAATAACGTTGTGCGCTGCGGTAACGACACCGGACGCAACCGAGATGCCAGCATTCAAGATACCGACTGGGCGGCGGGTACCTATCGCGTTTGGGTAGGGTCTGCCATGTCGGGGGGGCGGTTTAATTACACATTGACGGTACGCGAATAAACCGGGAAGGTGAAGGAAGTGTCAATCGTTTACCTTTTGCTGGTTCACCTATGCTTGCTCCTTGGCGATCGCCTCTAGCCCATGCGCTGCACCGTAACCGTTCGTTAGCCTATGCTCGTTTCCTGCAACTGGCTACCGTGCGACCCGATGGGCGACCAGCCAACCGCACCGTTGTTTTTCGCGGATTTTTAGATGATACCAATCAGCTCAAACTGATTACCGATATCCGTAGTGAAAAAGCAGTTCAAATTCCTCAATCTCCCTGGGGCGAGATCTGTTGGTACTTTCCCAAAACGCGAGAGCAACTACGCCTGCTAGGTCAACTCATTTTGGTCGATGCCCACCATGCTGATCCGGCTCTGCTGAAGGCACGCCAAATGCAGTGGCACGACCTGTCTGATGCCGCCCGCCTGCAATTTGGCTGGGCAAATCCTGGCCAACCTCGTGATCCGGCAGATCCATTTTTGCCGCCGCCGCCAGACCCGCACGAGCCGCTGCCCAACTTTTGTCTGCTGTTGCTAGACCCGGTTCAGGTCGATCATTTAGAACTACGGGGTGATCCGCAGAATCGCTTTCGGTACAGCATGGATGAAGGTGACACTTGGCAGGTGGAGCCAGTTAATCCTTAGTAGGGACAAAGCATTGGGTTGAGCAATATGCCTCGTGGTTAGGCTCTGCCTAACCATGGTCACTAAGAGGCTCTGCCTCTAAAGAATTGGCACTGGAGGCAGAGTCTCTAGCGCAGCATTTCCAGCGAGACTCTGGAACCGAGTTAAAAAAGCTGCCATAGGGGAATGTCTTTTAAGAAATGCACACAAGACTAAGATGTAGATAGACTTTTGAGTTAGAAAAGAGAGATTTCCTTACTAAGCACTGAGCAAGCACCCATGCCAGAAGACCCGCTTGCCCACTCGTCCACAACGATCGAGAAGGTTTTTGAGTTACTCGACACCAAACTGGTCACATTTGGTATCCCAGGGGCGTTGATCGCTGTTGGCGTTACTAAGGCTCATGAGAATCACTGGACAGAAGCAGCCTGGTGTTTTGCGGGGGCAGCCGGAGCTTGGATTGTTATCAAGGTCGGTAAGAAGCTGGCACCAAAGTTAGATCAGGTGCTGGATTGGGCGATCGCCAACACTGAACAATCGCTATTAGAGGGTATATCAACCCTATGTTCAGATTTTGAAGGGCAATACCTCAAGCAGCAGGCAAGATTATGCGCAGAGTTTACCGCAGAGGGTTTTAACCCTGACCGTACAGCAATTCCCTTATTGGAAGAAGTATTTGTGCCGCTAGATTTGACGGGAGCCTTGAGCGGAAATGTTTTAAGCAGCGCAAACACACCGCGTCAGCTTGCCCGTCTACAGCGTGACCCAGCACTGGCTTCAGAGAACTTAAGCATTTGGAGTTTATTGGCACGCTCACGCCGCGATCGCCAATTTCGCCAGATGAGCATTCAGGCCAAAGGGGGCATGGGTAAAACGACCTTGCTGCGCCATATTGCCCTAATTTATGGACAGCACAAACAGCGTCGCTATCGAGCACCCAAACTGGTTCCGGTGCTGCTGCGGTTGCGTGATTACATCGAACCGTTAACGCGAGCAAAGCCCCCCAGCTTACCCAAGCTCATCACTGAGTTCTATGTCCCTAGCTTGTCAAAAAACCAGCCTCTAACCCCACCGCCTCAATGGTCAGAAAAGTTGCTGTCGAGTGGTGCAGCACTGATCATGTTTGATGGATTTGATGAATTGCCAGAAGGCAATCGACAGAATGTGAGCCACTGGATTAGCGCCCAGATGCGAGAATACCCCGAATCGGTTTTTATCGTCACCTTGCGACCTGCGGCCTATAAAGACTATGTGGCGCAGCGTCCAGCCGTGCCGATTTTTGTCAACAAGTTTAATTCCACCCAACAGCAAAACTTTATCCGCCGTTGGTATCTTTGTCAGGAGCGGTGCTGCCGCATTGAAAAGCAAATTCGCTATGCCAAACAAGTCGCAGAGGAACGGGCAGACCAACTAATAGACCAGTTGCAGCAACGCCGAGACGAAATGGGCTACATGGCTGAAAATCCGCTGCTGTTGAATATGTTGGTCACTTTCCATCGGGTTGACCCCTCAAGGGAACTTCCCAGTCAACGCATTGACCTCTATCGCGGTATCTGCAAACTTCAGCTTGACGATCGCCCCAGAGCACGGCTGATTCGGATGGAGCTATCGTTTGAGCAAAGCCTGAGGATTTTACAAACCCTGGCATTAGAGATGGTAAAAGCAAACCGAATTAAGGTGCCACACCAGGGATTGCTCAAATTTCTGGAGCAGTATCCTGTGTTTCGGCAAGAGGAAGTTGCCCCTACAACCTGGCTCAAGCAAATCGCAGAGGTCAGTGAATTACTGGTCGAACGAGAACCATGCGAGTATGAATTTCCCCATCTCAGTTTTCAAGGCTTCTTTGCCGCAACCCGACTGGCTCAGCCAGAAGATACAGCCAGCATTGAGGCCAATGCTAGACTTGTTTTACAAAACTGGAATGGGGCAGTGTGGCGCGAAGTTGTATTACTTTACACAGCACAACTCAATCCGCAGTTGTTAAGCCAAGTGATTCGTAAAGCTTGTGAATTGGGTAGCGAAGCAGCAGAACTGGCAAGCGTCTGTTTGCAGGAATATCCTCGTCCCGAAAAAGTTCGTCCTATGCTGACGCCACTGCTACAAGATCTCAAGGCGATTACTCAAGATTTAACCTATCAGACACTAGAAGACCTCCTGAAAACTCAGAAGTGGAAAGAGGCTGACCGAGAAACCTATCGGCTGATGATTACCGCCGTGGGCAGAGAAGATGGCCAGTGGTTCGATCACGTCGATCTGGAAAATTTCCCGTGCGAAGATCTACGAACGCTCGATCAACTGTGGGTGAAGTACAGCAACGGCAAATGGGGCTTTAGCGTACAAAAGCGGATCTGGCAGGAATGCGGAAGCCCGAAGGATTACAATGCAGGTTGGGAAAAGTTTGGCGATCGCGTCGGTTGGCGCAAGAACAACACCTGGTTGAGCGACGACGACCTCGACCTCACCTCTGACCTCCAGCAATCTCAATCGGGAGAATTTCCAAGGTTGGACTTGGGGGGAGAACAGGGGGGAAGG
>Ga0163148_10007080_pt1 | contig 10660 bp, 13 predicted proteins | sample OliLakLV19MP7P2_FD_148606 | JGI IMG/M metagenome (GOLD analysis project Ga0163148, IMG submission 148606) | Freshwater microbial mat bacterial communities from Lake Vanda, McMurdo Dry Valleys, Antarctica- Oligotrophic Lake LV.19.MP7.P2 | ecosystem: Environmental > Aquatic > Freshwater > Lake >... | reverse complement strand
TTATTAGAAATTGTGTCAGTGTTGCTACTGCTACTTGTTGCAGTGGATCTTGAAGTGGGAACTTCAAAGATGCCATTGTTGCAGATGCACACATCTTCCAACACATGGAGCTTGGCAACTTGTCAATTAAGAGCCAATTGGGGTCAACCAACAGCAAGGGTTTGCCTGTGCTGTTCCAAGGGTCCCACCAGGGTTTTCTCCTGAATGATCATTGTCTGCCACTGATGTCAGGCGTCCTGGTGCAGGTTGTCGTGTGTGTGAAAGGAAGCCTTCTCCCCATCTCCTCCTCTGCCCCCAGCTGCCCCAGCATCGGCATCCTCCTCAAGCATCCGCCCATGGCAAAATGTCGACGACCAACAGCCAACCATCCACACCATCCTCCTCCAACAGTCAACAAGACAGAGCACAGATGAGCCACGACCACCACACCAACCTTCAATCACCAACGATCCGAGGGCCTAGTCCACAGAGGAGGTCCCACCGTGGGCCCCTGCCCACGCTGCATCCACCTTGCTCCCACAAGCAAATCAAGGCCGAGCTTGAACATCCGGGGACACCGCTCCCCTGTCAAACAGCCTACCCAAAGCCAAACCAATCACTCCAGACTGTCAGCGCTAACAGCCTGCACACAACACAAGGTCATGTGAGGGCATCGAGAGGCCCAGAGGCTCTCCAGAGGCCCATGCGACATGACATGGGAGGCACAATGGGTGGCGAATCGAGGGAAGAGGGCATCAAACGGATGGGTGGACAGACTCGCGCAGTGGGAAACCCACACAGCAGGAGCGAAATGCGAAGAGTCTCGCCAACAGCAACACAACAACCACACCGGCTAGCTAGCAGAGCTAGCTAGCCGCGGACACCTCCAACGCCTGCAACACCATTGTGGAGTTGATCCAATCACCTATCGACAAGAGCAGCAGCTGCAGGGCTCATCCTCCTGCTTCGTTAGCCAGACAAAGGGGAGCATCGACGATGGTTTGCTGCTCTTCTGAGCGAGCTTCTTCACCACTTGTGAAGGACAGGGCCAGTGGCTCTGCTAGTCCCATGCAATGAGAAGTGTGTCTTCCGCGAATGAATCTCGGATGAATGAGTCCCATGTGAGGACACTCTGTGCATAGCCATGTTGCAGGCAAATTAGGGCATTGCATTCTCCCCCATGACAACGGTCAGCAGGTGAGTTGAGAAGTGCGCAGAAGGCTTGGAACTTAACACTTGTAGCCGCTCTGGAGCTTTTGAATCTAGCAGTCGCAGTCTTGCCACACTGCGAGATGGTGACACATGGGTGATCAGGCCATGCGCGGTTCAATGTTCCGGATGTTCCAGGTCTGAGAGACCACTCCGTCATTGTCATTGGCGACCTTGACGAGCTTGACAGTGCCGTTGTCATGTGCTTGTGTGATCCTCGTGGGATCCAAGCATGGATTTGAGCCATGCTTGCGTCCTTTGCCAGCTTTGACTGCTGCCACATTGCCCACGTTGCACGTGTGTGGCTTGCGTTTAGCGTTTTCACGCTTGTTGTTTTGAATGATAAGTTTTGTTCTTTAATGAATTGCCAATCTGCTTGGAATGTGGCATTCAACATTGCATCACGGCCAAACACTAACTGTGCAGGCGTTGCGCGTGAAGCAGTGTGCACTGTGGAATTCACAGCTTTCCGACATGCTACCAGAACGCCTTTGAAACCAAGAAGAGAATCTAGGTCTGGTTTGTCCCTGATTTGTGCACTGCGAATCATGTTGTGAAGTGTCTTGTGACATCTTTCAATCATGGAGTTGATTGCGGATTACGACTGGTAACAATCTTCCGTTTGATGCCACATTCGTTTTCAAGAGTCTCGCTGACCTCTCTAGCGAATTCTCTTCCCTTGTCCACAGTCATTTCTGTAGGCCATGGACATCGATCGGGTAATCCAATGGATTTTCAACCAGTTGGCTGCAACATTGGCGGTCTTCTGGCCGATCTCAACCATTTCGAAGAATCCTGTTGCAGGATCCACCATTGTCATGCAATGAAGTTCAATGTGTGTTTCGGGTTTCTTTTCGTCTCCGAATTTGCATGGACCCACTAGGTCGACACATGGTGTGTGCCAGGGAATGATTTCCGGAGTGGGCTTAGGTGGAAGCAGACCTGTCTTTTGGTCACGCTCTTTGCTTGCTGCGCAGTTCTCGCAGTTCTTGCAGACACGCACGCGTGTGGGTTTGAGTCCAATCCACATGTGGTGTTGCGCTGTGGTGAGTTCAAGTCTTTGTTCACCAGGATGCATTGACGTTAAGTGACACCATTTGGCACACTTGTTTTGCAACGACTTAGGAACGTAAATCTTGTCGTTCTTAGCAATGAGCTCGCACGTGCCATCTGAGAAAGCGTGCGGCTTCTTAATGTGCAGTTCGGGTTGCGTCCTGAACTTGTTTTGTGGCGCTCTGTCTTTCTTCTGACGGAAGGCTGTCTCTTCATAGGAAAGAGGACATCCCATTGGGAAATCTTCTTCCTCATTTGCTAGTTCATTTGCAAATGCTTCGGCAGAGAGTTCTTCTTCTGCTTTTTCGAGTTTGCTGAGGGCATCAGCGACAATGTCATTCGCGCCCTTGACACACATCAGCTTAGGACCAAATTCTTCTAGGAGGAGTCGCTAACGCACAACTTGCTCCGTGTTGAAATGTTTGTGCACTAGATTTTTGTGATCAGTGAACACCTCAATTTGTTGTCCAAAGAGCATGTTCCGATGTTCCTTGAGAGTCTCCACTGCACTTGGTAGTTCTCACTCCGTAGTCGTGTGCCGCGTTTGCGCTGGGTTCAACTTGCAGCCATAGAAAGCTATTCGCTTTCCTTCTTTTGACACCACAGCCCCTAACTGACAGTGACGGGCATCAGTGTGGATTTGAAAGGGCTTGTTGAAATTAGGATAGGCTAATGGCGTCTCCTTTGCTGTGACTCTTTTAGCCATCGCGAATGCCTTCTGGTGTTGTGGTTCCCATTTCCACTTGGTTGTTTTGGACGTCAGTGCAGCCAAAGGTGCTAGTGCATGGGACCGTCTGACCCACATGTCTCTGCAGCAATTTACCACACCAATAAAAGATCGAAGTTCTTTTCGAGTCTTAGGTTCAGCAATCTTTTAGACCACTTTCACCTTGTCACATGCAGGCTTAATTCCCGTGCGGGCAATCCAGTGCCCTAGGTGTTCCAATTGAGAACGTGCAAAGAATGATTTCGTAACGTTGACCTTAAGTCCTGCTTTCTGCAGTCTCTGTAGAACAAGTTCTACTTTTTCGAGATGATCACTGAATGCACCTTTTGTCAGACACAGAAAGTCATCAATGTGTGTTTGGACAAATGCTAGTCCGTCCATTAGCTCACTCATCTTCTCTTGGAAAATGTCAGGGCTGTCGCACAATCCCATCGGGATTGTCTGGTGCTCACACTTGCCGAAAGGCAGCACAACAGCACACAGCTGCTTGGAAACTGGATCCAATCTGATGTGGTAACATCCCACATTCAAATCTAGGCCAGTTGCCCATTTAAACCCTTCTAGGTTCAACAGCATGTCCTGAACATTCGGAATAGGACAGGGTTTCCTCAATGTCCTTTTGTTCAGTTCTCGAAAGTCTGAGATGAATCTTGCTGATCCATCTTTCTTAGGAATGACAAAGGTAGGTGCAGCCCATTCTGAGCGGTTCACCTTCTTCAGAACACCGATTTTGACGAGTCGCTCTGCATTGGCCTTCAATGTGTGCATGTGGCATCGTGGTGCATCATAGGCACAAGCATGGTAAGGCTTTGCTCCTTCTTGAAGTTCAAGTTTGACTTCTTGACCATGCCAGCGTCCTGCTAGTAACTGTCCATCGAACAGCGCTTCGCACTTGCAAAGCAACACTGCTAGTTGTTCACGCTGTTGCTTGTTTAGCTCAGCTTGTTCTTCACAGATTTTTTCAACATCTGCTTTGTCACATTTAGCATCAAGAATGCACTTGACTCCATGTGCAGCATCTTCTACCGGATTGCTGTCTGCTACGTGGTGCGCTTCTTTCACAGAGGCGTCTCCGTCTTCAAAGGGCATTTCTGCGCCGTCCCATTCGATGATTTCATCTGAGAATCTGAAATTGATTTTTAGGAATTTTAGAATGTCTCTGCCGATGATCATGTCATAAGGTCCTAAGGACTCAGTGACATGCATGTTCCACTCTGTCAAGCGGTCATTGTGCAGCTCTGGCACAGTGAACTGAGCCTTAACCTTCTGGCTAGTTTTCATATCTCCTGCAGGTGCAGTCCACACCGTGCTGGAACCTTGAGTGTCCTTCACTCGCAGTTTCTTAGTGAATGTTTCGTTCACTGTTGTGTCAGAAGCGCCGCTATCTAGCAGCGCCTTGATGGTCACTGGCTTTGCTTTGCCCAGTGATGTGTCGAATCAAACAAACACTGTTGGGCGTAAGTCCTCTGTCTTCTGTCGTTTGGGTTGACGGCCTCGGATAAGATTAGCAACAGAGAAGGTTTCGGTTTTACATGACTGATCGATGCAATCATCTAGGTCACCAAAATCCTGATTAGAAGAGATCGACATGCTGTCATCATCTTCTTGAGTGTGGAAAGCGAAAAGTTCTTGCATTTTGTCATTGCTAATAGGTGCAAGAAAACATGGTGGTGATAAATTTAAATCTAATTTATCTTTCTTTTCTGTAGGAGCTTTCAAGCTTCCTTTCTTATCCTGACCTGCCATTCAGACAGTGACTTCATCGGAAATTTCATCCGACATGGAGACATTCAATTCTCCATCTTCCTTTTCCTCGTCGGCTTCTCCATTGAGATCCATTTTGTCGAGGTCTTCGTAGTTGAAATCTTTCAACTCGGCATCGAGAGCACAGAGCTCTTCTTCTTCGCTAGGCCACTTGACCTTGCGCTTCTTCATGGGCTCAATGGCATTGAGCTTGCCCTTCTTGATCAAAGCGGCCAACTCTTTCTTCGAGTCGTTGGTTTTGTCCTTTGCTTTGTTCTTCCAGGACTTGTTGCCGCCTTTGCCTTTCTGGTTGGTGCTGTTGTTGCCTTTCAACTTCTTAGCTTGCACCATGAGTGTCTTGCACTCCAAAGCATCGTGGGTGTTGTTGTTGCCATGCAACATGCAACATTTGGTGCCATCGGCACCCAAATTTCCCTTGTTATTGGATTTGGTTTTGTTGTTGCCTTTCTTCGTTACGGCAGCAACTTTCCTGTCGCCATCGAAGTCCTCAGACATTTTGATGTGCTCCATGAGCTCCACTGCTTCCGCAACGGTTTTGGCCAGAGGGTCAAATCCTTCACGATCCATTTCGCGTTGCCAACTCTTGGGTGCACCAAAGAGAAGGATGTGGATGATCTCATCGGGGGTCAAACACTGAGCATGGTCAAATGCTGGTGGACATCGAGCAATTTCTTTGGTGTTGATGCGATAGATGTGCATGATGCATTGCTTTGCACCCATGTCAATCGGCTTTCTTGCTTCACGTCTCAAGTGTTGCTTGACACGCTGGAGTCTTTTTTTGGGTAGGAGATTCTTGACGACTTTGTTCAAGGAATCTTTGACTGCATCCGGACCATAGGCTTCAGTCAAATGGTCCAATGCATCGCGTGCATTAGCAGTGACTACTGCTGCTCGCAAAGCATCAAAATCTGCTATGACATGACCGACATCAGTTGCCGGGGGACAATCATCCCTAGCTAGTTCAGCTGTCACAATGGCCTCGGCTTTCTTGTCTGCAAGACTTTGGCCAGCCTTGGCGATGAAGCTGCTCAATGCGGATCCTTGCATGAACTGCTTGCACACATCATAGGCTGCTAAGCCAGCCGCATTGAGATCCAGTCCTGTCAAGGCTCGTTCCACATTGCAACACCACTCAAGAATCTCGCGAGGCATTTCATGATCTCCATCCAATCATTTTAAGGAGAATTTGACTTGCGTCGAAGCTTGATTACCCGGATCACTGCAGAGGTTGACAGCAGTGAGATCTTCTTTCTTAATGCTCTCAATTGGTTCTGGGACCAATGGGAGAACAGGTTTCTTATTGGAGTTACCAAAGTCTTTGGGAACAGAAAATTTCATGGTTGAATAAATTCAAAGATAAAAAATTGTTTTGCAATGTAACGATTTGTGGTTTGATATCAAAATGCACTACGCTAAAAGCTACAGGCCTTTTGAGTTATTTGTAAATGAAAATTTTAAGCTTTAGAATGAAGCTAAAATGAATGTAATGTTTGAGAGAGGTTTGGCTCAAGATCTCTCGGATTGATCCTCTCTCTGCTGAGTTGAACGATGCTTCTACGTGAAGAATCGGCGTGCCAGTCACAGACTTCACTATGACTTTGATAACAACAATAGCTCGTGTTAAAGCCAATCGCGTGTTCTGATTGTAACGGTCTAAAAGACACAGCCGTTACGCTATTTAGCCATCGTCTGTCGACAATGGTTCGCTGCTCTTCTGAGCGAGCTTCTTCACTGCTTGTGAAGGATAGGGCTAGTAGCTCCACTAGTCCCACACGCTGAGAAGCGCATCTTCCGCGAATGAATCCCGGATGAATGAGTCCCATATGAGGATGCTCTGTGCATAGCCACATCATAGGCAAATTAGGGTGTTGCATTTTCATTCCTTCTCTTGAAGCGCACAACCTTCAAGCACCAGAATCATCTTCTGTCATCACCGGTTCTGAGATGCCACAAATGCAAGCAACAGAAGCACTTGTGCCATCAGTGTTGTTGTTGGTGGTGGTGGCAACAGAAGCCACAGCAGTGCCTCCAACTCATTGTCTTCGGTTGCGCAAATGTTTGATGAAGAGACATGGTGACAATCATGGTGTGGTTCACAGAAGTGAACAAAACACAGCTCTTTCAAATTGCCACTCACTCAGGGACTTCAGCTCGCAGTGAAGAGATGCTTTCAAAAGATTTCTAAGGACAGGACAATTTGGGAAGGGATTCAACAAGCTCTTCCTGATGGTTGCGGCCTGTGTTGGTTCCTCTGAGTGTGCTTTGAATGGCAACCTAAAAAAACCTTCCCTTGTCTCAAACACTCATTTCATGTCATGGTCAACCCCACGACATCAAAAGTTGAGACACTCGTTGAGAAAAGGCTGGCCTCATTCGCAGATTTTGAGTGCAAAGAAGTGTGCAATTGCTCTAGGATGATTGTTGTTTGCATGATGAAAATTCGGTCCTTGGATGGGTTTGCAGCAGAAACATCAGTTGGGAGAACAAGAAAAACAGAAAGAAACTTGGTCATGAGACATTCTGGAATGTGAAGAGAAGAGTCAACAGTGTGTCAGCAGCAGAATGTCCCACGGAGAACAGAGCCATCCGAGTGTTGGCAAAACAAAAAAGGGGGCATGTTGATTGTCTCCCTAGAGTTGAAGCAACAAATGAATCACCAAGAGAACAGCCAAGAGAGCAGCCAAGTGAGTGGAAGAGCAAATGACAACAAGTAATTGAAAGAGAAGGAGAGAAACATGTTGGAAAAAAGGAAGTCTGTTGAGTTTGGTCTAGGTTAAAGAGCGACATTTGTTTGAAGGGGCAGAGCTGACACAGCCATGCAAACAGTGGAGCAGTGAGGCTACCATTGTGGCACCAATGTGATTCTAACGTGCAGTGCCCACTGTGTGATCCTTGTTTCAAAAAGAGCACTTTGGAATCATGAGCAGTGCTCCACATGTAGCTACAAAAAACGTGAATTGACTGGGGGTTACATGTGCAACTTCAGCAGCAGTGACAGTTTCATTTGGTGTGACAACACATTTGCTTTTGACAACACATTTGTTGATGGATTGTTAAATGCTGGACTTGAATTTACGTTCTGTGACAAGAAAAAGGCGACAAGGCAACTGGATCTGCAACTTAAAAGTGTGCATGCAATTGCAAGCATCTTTTGCCAAGTTGAGTGGGTGGGTCAGTCTCAGTCACTAGGATTTCAGTCTTATGAAACTAACTCTCGCAATTTGGCTAAAATCCCCAACTTTGGCTCATCCTCCACACTGCTTTGGTCTGCATTGACACATTTCTCTGGACCATCAAGCAGCATTGGTCGTTCCAAAGATGGTGATCTCTGTGATTTGAGACCCTGTGTCTTGTTAGCAATGTTGTCACATCTGGAAGAATGGATGAGGCAATGTCACAGATGGCTCGAGAAAGATCCACAACAACAAATGTTAGCAGCAGCAGCAGTGCAGCAGTGCTTGTGATTTCCATTTTGTCGCCACCATCCAAGGGATCTCTCCAACAGCAATGACAACGTCTGATTTGATGCTTCTTCCCTGGAAGACGCTGGAAAATTCTTCCTCTGCCCCAGTTGCCCCAATGCCTTGTTTGGAAGTAGCTGAGGAGGCACATGACCAAAGCAATGCCCTTCAGCAGTAGTTGTCACTGCTGTCAGATGACGTGCAGAACCCATCATGTCACAATGCAGAGGTTTGCCACCAAACAACCTCAGGACCATCAACTGGCCAATCATGCAAAAGAGCAAGTGATGGTACATTCTGAGACATGCTTTCAAAATCTCTTGAATGAATCAATGACCACAATGAATTCCTCTCAGTTACCGACAATGGTGACTAGGGGAGCAACTGTTAGGGTAGATACATTCTTGTTCCATCTGCTGCCGGAATAGCAACCATTAAGTCACCTGACAAGTGAAAAAAACTACTAGTATGACTGCTGCAACAGCAACAGCAAAGCACTGGGGATTCCATAGCCGGCAGCGCTCCTAGCAGTTTGGATACAGACGTTGGTTTTGGGGAAGACGACGAGGCGACTTGGGAGATTGCAATTTTATGGGGAATGAATGTATATCTCTTCCGTCACATGTCATGCAAAATAAAGTATGTTTAAAATCATATCTATCATTGCTGTAGTTACATTTATGGATTCTATTATTCTCCACATGTTGTTGCTCTATGAATATTCTATACATACAGCGGCATCCTGATTGATCGATACCATCATCTATACAATTTTCATGGTAATGGCCGTCATGTCGTCACGATACCATTGTTGTTTGGCAGGGGATGCTCTTTGAATGATTTGTTGCATTTTGATCAAGGGATGACTCCATCTTGCATCGGAAGTGGGCAAGAAACTTTCGGCAAATTGTTTTTGAATCCACCTTGCCAGACGCAAATCCCATATTCCGTCACTTGCCGCAATCACAAACAATATCATGTCTTCCGAAGGATGATTGTTGTTGTTGTTGTTATTGGAGATCATTTTACTCATATTGTGTCGCAATTCTCGTACGTCAACGACGTCGACAATGGGATCCGGAATGACGCCCTTCAACGTCCATTCATAATCTCCCAAGCTCCGACTCATGGCCAATCCAATCGTATCATTGAATTCTCTACTATACACAACGACACGAGAGCCCATGGGTTGATTGGGTGGAATGTGGATTTTACCACCGGCCGCTTCGATGCGTGCTTTTTCGTCTGGCAAATGGGGTTTGTCTTGTCGTGTCATGTAGACTTGATACACCCCCGGAGCGGGTCCTTGTGCGATGACCTTGAACTCTATGGGATTCAGAGCGACCAAACAAGTCCGACTATCTCCCGTATTGGCAAAATACAGTGTGTCCCCAATGCGAAGCGTGACGGATGCCGTACATCCTCCCCGGAATTTAATGTCTCTGGGGGCTTCCTCGTCCGCTTCGATAAAGCTGTCCTTGATTTGTTGAATGATCCATTCTTGAGTTCTTTGTGTGGAAGCCGCAGTATTGAATTTTTGGGCCAATCGTTGGGGGACATCACGGACAAAATATTGTGCCGTCACATGTCCATCGGTACCGTGCCCATCAAAAATGCCCAAGAAAAAATCGGTTGACCTCCAAGTGATGTTGGTAGAAAAGGGATGAATGGCAACGGCGGCATCTTGATTAAAGGGAGGATCTTTGCGATTGCTGGTGCGTGTCAATAATGTCGGTACAGCATTCTCATGTGAAGGAGCAGGTTGTTGTTGTTGTTGTTCAAGGATCCGAGTAATACTGGCATTGACCATGGCACTTTTGTATTCCCTTGGAAACACCAAACAGCCATAGGATGGACAGACAGCATCATCCTTGTGTGGTTTTTCTTGTTGTCCATTCCTAGGCCGCAATAAGCGTGACAAGGAACTCCAAGCAGGATTGCCGTCACTGTCACTATTTTCATTATAGGACAAGGCAAAATGCAAGAAGACATTCATACCCCAAAACAAGGCCATGCCACTTGCCACCACTACCAATCCCCATTTTGGCAGGATCCCCAAAATATTGGCAAAGGACTTTTTGTTTTTCTCTTTCCTCTTCTCTTTTCGTTTCGTCTTCTTTTTCTTTTCGTTTTCACTATACTCCTCATCCGTCGTATCCTTATTGCTTTTACTATTATTGTAGTTCATGATACAGTAATAGCCAGGGATGCCGTGGAAAGGAGCAAGTGGATACCAGTCGAGGTCGCGGAAAGAAAGAAACCAGGAAAAGTGGTAGTTTCGGTCGGATGAAAGTAGAGAGTTGTTGTGGTCGACTTCGGAGACATCCTTTTGTACATGGCTGGGAAAACCCATTTGGTGTTCTGTGGATGAAAGAAAGAGCCTTTTGAGCAAGGATGGGCGCTGGCCTCACCAAGAGAGGGGAAGACGCTCTGCCTCTGCCCCTCACTTCCTCGCAGCCTGCCTGTC
>Ga0163148_10007075_pt1 | contig 10666 bp, 10 predicted proteins | sample OliLakLV19MP7P2_FD_148606 | JGI IMG/M metagenome (GOLD analysis project Ga0163148, IMG submission 148606) | Freshwater microbial mat bacterial communities from Lake Vanda, McMurdo Dry Valleys, Antarctica- Oligotrophic Lake LV.19.MP7.P2 | ecosystem: Environmental > Aquatic > Freshwater > Lake >... | reverse complement strand
ACACAATGACCTTTTGGCAGGTGTAATTACGGGACGTAAAGACCGCATCAAGGCTTTGCGCGATGCCAGAGGGGTGCTTGGTGGGGTGGTAGACCCACAAAATGCCTTCTTGTTGGATAGAGGCATCAAGACGCTTGGTGTGCGTGTGCGCCAACAAAATGCCAATGCGATGGCTGTGGCACGCTTTTTGGAAGCCCATCCCAAAATTCAACGGGTATGGTATCCGGGTTTAGAATCGCACCCAGACCATGCGATTGCCATTGCACAGATGGAAGGATTTGGTGGGGTGGTTAGTTTTGAGGTAGATGGTGATTTACGACGCACAGGTGATTTTATAGATGCTATGCAAATTCCCTATATTGCCGCCAGTTTGGGTGGGGTGGAGAGCCTCATCGAACAACCTGCGTTGATGAGCTATTACGAAAAAACCAGCGAAGAACGCCTTGCATTGGGTATTAAAGATAATCTGGTGCGCTTTGCACTTGGTATCGAAGAAACTGATGATTTGTTAGCCGATTTAGAACAAGCATTGGCAGTTATCTGAAAAAATCAACAGAGAGGCTATCGTTTAGCCTCTCTGTTACCACCCAATCCCTATTTTTTCTCAATATCACGGTCAAAGCGATTGTCTGTGTGCGATTCAAAATAGTATTTGTAAAATTCTGTGCGTGTCATGCCAGAACGGTCACGGAGAGCATAGAGTTCTTTTCGGGAATCCGTTTTTTCGGTGGGGATGAATGTACTACGACCTGCTGTACCCTCAATGCCACTCATTGCATCTTCAATTTGGGGGATATGCCACCAAAAAATAGGGCTTGGGAGTTCACCCAACGCAAAAAAGCCGATGTCTATGACTTCTTCGGCTTGGGGTTTCATCTCCCCGTTGATGATTTCCCCCATAAATAATGCCCCATGAATATCATTTCCAGCGCTCAAACGGGAATATACCCCTACAAGGCGCATGATGGTGACTTCATAGCCGGTTTCTTCTCTTGCCTCACGGATGGCGGTTTGTGCCAATGATTCTCCGGGTTCTGAATGTCCACCCGGTAAGCACCACACCTCAAAATCCTCGCGTTTGGTGAGTAGAATTTTGTTGTTTTGGATGATGGCGATATTTGCCCCTGTGAGAATCATACCGCTAAGACCTCTTGTGCCTCACGATTGAGGATAGCGGCAATTTCATCACTATTGGCATTTGCCTGATGAATTTGATTAGGATACTTAGCGCGAATATCTGCCAATTGGTCACGATGATAATTGATGGTCGCATCGGGGTCTTTGAGGACATGCCCCGTTAATACACCGACAACGGTCTCATGTGGTTGGATAATCCCCATATCCACAAGTTTTTTCGCACCTGCGAGTGAACAAGCAGAGGCGGGTTCACAACCGATACCTGCGCGGTCAATGAGAGCTTTGGCATCCATAATTTCTTGGTCTGTGACCATTTCCACCACGCCATTCGTCCATTTGAGTGAGCGCACCGCTTTAGGATAATTCACAGGATTGCCGATTTTGATGGCGCTGGCGATGGTATTGGCTTTTATTGGTATGAGTGCATCAAATCCGCGTTGATAACTGGCATATAACGGATTTGCGCCACTGGCTTGGATGACGGCGATACGGGGCATTTTGGTGATGAGTCCTAATTGGTGCATTTCGTATAATGCCTTGCCAAAAGCGGACGTATTGCCCAAATTGCCGCCCGGAACGACTATCCAATCTGGGGTTTGCCAATTGAGTTGATGGATAATTTCGATGATGATGCTTTTTTGCCCCTCTAAACGGAAGGGGTTAATCGAATTGAGGGCATAAATCCCCAAACGGATAGAGACTTCGCGCACGAGTTCTAAATTTTTGTCGAAATCGGCATCTACTTGAATACAAGTTGCGCCATAGGCAACGGCTTGGGATAATTTGCCGATGGCAATATTTTTATTCTCAAAAAAGACCACACCTTCCATATCGGCAGAGGCGGCATAAGACGCGAGGGCGGCGGATGTATTGCCTGTGCTGGCGCATGATACGCGCTTCATCCCTAATACACGCGCATGAGTGACCCCGCCTGTCATGCCTCTATCCTTAAATGATCCTGTGGGATTTTCGCCCTCATGTTTGAGATAAAGTGTGTCTAATCCCGCCCATGAAGCCAATTTTGGCACATGATAGAGGTTGGTGTTGCCCTCTGGCTTGCTGACGATATTTGCATTATCCACATCGGGATAAATGAGTTCTTTATAACGCCATACACCGCTATTATAAGGGGCTTGGAATGTGCCAATGCGCGAATCGAATAACTCACGGGAGACGATTCCGCGCAAATATGTTATATCATGTTAGACATCCAACAAGCCACCACAGGCGGGGCAGGCATAAATAACCGAATTGAGGGGGTATTCTTTCTGGCAATCCATACATTGCAGTTTGCTAGACATTGGTGTAACCTCTTGGTTGTTTTATTAGAATGTGATTAAGGATAACAGTTTTGGCGATAAATTCTAGCGCAAACACCTATCAAAAAGTACAAGCCTTTGCCCCTGCAACAATGGCAAATATGGGCATTGGGTTTGATATTTTGGGATTAGCCTTTCAATCGTTGGGGGATGTTGTTGAAGCTACCCATTATGATAAGCCAGAAGTGGTTATTGTGGATATAGAAGGGGATAACGGTTTATTGCCCCGCGATGCCCATAAAAACACCGCATCAGTCGCAATTATGGCATATCTCAAACAACTCAATCGGACCGATGGCATTGCGATTACCATCAAAAAAGGATTGCCACTTGCTAGTGGATTGGGTAGTAGCGCCTCTAGTGCGGTGGCGGGTGTAGTAGCGGTCAACGCTTTGCTAGGCTACCCCATGGCCAAAGCGGAATTGCTCCCCGCTTGCATGGAAGGGGAGGCGTTGGTGAGTGGGTATCATGCCGATAATATTGCGCCATGCTTGTTGGGAGGGATGTTATTGGTGGACGGATTAACCGCCGATAGTGTGGTGCAATTGCCGATTATAGCCAATATGCACTTTGCCTTGGTTACACCGAATGTCGCTGTATTAACATCAGAAGCGCGGGCGGTGTTGCCTCAAATGATTCCACTCAAGACGATGATTCGGCAAACGGCGGGGATAGCTCGCTTTTTTGAGGCGCTGAATCGCGGTGATTTGGTGGCGCTCGCCAAAGCGATGGAACTCGATGAAGTGGTAGAACCTGCCCGCGCTCATTTAATGCCTTATATGTATGAATTGCGTGAGTGTGCCAAAGCCAATGGTGCATTGGGCTTGGTGATTAGTGGGGCAGGTCCGACATTGTGTGCGTTGTGCGATTCTGCCGATATTGCCCAACGGGTATCCGTTGCCATGCGACAATTTTATGAGGCGCATGGGTTGGGTTGTGTTGCCTATGCCACACAGATAGACCCAGAGGGTGCGCGGGTAATTTTGGTGGAATAAGCAAGTAGCGTTCTGAATCCCTTTGCGTTACAATAGAGCCACTTTTGTCGCATAAAAATATGCGCTATGTTTGATTGTTTGTGAAATATTTGACAATCTCACTTAAAATTTTTTATACTGATATTGCTAATGACCGTCATGAATAGCCATTGGCATACGAAAAAAGGGATTTATTGATTATGGCGCTACAAATTCGTCATTTTATTGGTGGAGAATGGGTCAATTCTCTCTCTGGAGAGACCTTTGAGAGCATTAATCCCGCCACAGAAGAAGTGATTGCTATTGCCCAAAAGGGCAACGCCGCCGATGTGGATGCGGCGGTGATATTTGCCAAAAAAGCGTATCCAGATTGGCGTTTGATGCCTGCCCCGCGTCGTGGTGAAATTTTGTATGCGGTGGCACAAATTTTGCTAGAGCGCAAAGAAGAAATTGCCCGTTTAATGACCCAAGAGATGGGTAAGATTTTGGCAGAAGCGCGTGGCGATGTGCAAGAAGCCGTTGATATGGCTTATTATATGGGTGGGGAAGGGCGACGTTTGCAGGGGTATACTGCGCCTGTGGAAATGCCGAATAAATTTGGTATGGCAATTCGGGATTCTGTGGGTGTGGTTGGTTTGGTGACTCCCTGGAATTTTCCTGTGGCTGTACCAAGCTGGAAGATGCTTCCTGCGTTGGTGGCTGGTAATTGTGTCGTCTGGAAACCGAGTGAAGACACGCCTGCGGTGTCTGCGGCATTTGTGCAGGCATTTGTTGATGCTGGATTGCCACCCGGTGTACTAAATCTGGTCACTGGGGCAGGGGAAGCGGGTTCTGCGTTAGTATCGCACCCCAATGTGCGTGTGATTTCGTTTACAGGGTCTACTACAACGGGTTTGGGTGTATATGCCAAAGCCGCTACATTTGGCAAAAAGGTCACACTCGAAATGGGCGGTAAAAACGCCATTTTGGTGATGGATGATGCCAATTTAGGCTTGGCAGTAGATGCCATCAATTGGAGCGCATTTGGCACGACAGGGCAACGATGCACCGCTACCAGCCGCCTAATCGTCCAAAAAGGCATTAAATCTAAATTGATGGAAGCATTGATCGAAAAAGCCAAGACTATCAAAGTGGGTTATGGCATTGAGCCAGATGTGCAGATGGGTCCGCTTGTCAACCAAAAGGCACTCACCAAAGTTGAGAGTTACATGGATGTTGCGCGGTCAGATGGTGCAAAAATCCTTATTGGTGGCAAACGTGCCGATATAGACAAAGGCTTTTTCTTTATGCCCACCATTTTTGATGGTGTCAATGCGGGGATGCGCGTGGAACAAGAAGAAATTTTTGGACCCGTGTTATCGGTCATTGAAGTGGCTTCTTTGGATGAAGCGATTCATGTCAATAATAACACCCCATTTGGCTTGTCTAGCAGTTTATTCACGGAAAATGTCAATGCGGCATTCCGCGCCATCCGCGATTTGACGACAGGCATTGTCTATATCAATCATGGCACAACAGGCGCAGAGATTCAGTTCCCATTTGGCGGTACTCGTGGCACTGGCAATGGGATGCGTGAAGCAGGTTCATCGGCATTGGACAGCTTTACCGAGTGGAAATCTATTTATGTCGATTTTAGTGGGCAATTACAACGCGCCCAAATTGATAACCGCGAATAATTGGATAGGTGGCATATCGCACTCCCGTCCAAAATAGGGTAAGCTAGAGGAATATGGCACTTTATTGGGATAATTCTTACGAGATTGTGTTGGTATTGATGGAAAAATACCCTGATGTGGATGTGGAGGGTGTGGGAATCGAGCAGTTATTTCAGTGGATTATCGCCTTGCCAGACTTTGCAGACGACCCGCATTTGGCAAACGACAAACTTTTGAACGATATTTTACGCGAATGGTATGAGGAGCATGATAGTTCATGGCTGAGTTGAATTTGAATGATTTACATGATACCGAATTTCCGTTGCCAGATGGTCTGGAAGGAAATTTTGCGATAACAAGTCTGAGCAAGATTTATAACTGGAGTCGGCGTAATTCGATGTGGCCCATGCTATTTGGGTTAGCTTGTTGCGCTATTGAAATGATTGGTACAGCTTCATCGCGGTTCGATTTTTCGCGGTTTGGTATGGAAGTCATGCGTGCCAGCCCACGTCAATCGGATTTGATGATTGTCTCTGGAACGGTCACCAAAAAGATGATTGTCCCTATTGTGCGCCTGTATAACCAAATGCCAGAGCCAAAATATGTGATGGCGATGGGCGCATGTGCCAGTGGAGGTGGTCCATTCAAAGAGGGCTATAATGTCGTCTCTGGGATAGATAAATATTTGCCTGTGGATGTCTATATTCCAGGTTGCCCACCAACACCCCAAGCCCTGCTTCATGGCTTAATTACCTTGCAACATAAAATTGATGGTCAATCGTTGGCAAATAAAGACGATGTGCCTTGGTATGGTGTTGGACCCGCAGAAGCCACCCCAATCCCCATTTTGGGTCCTGATATTATTGACCCACGCCAAATGGATTTAATCCGCCGTCAGGCAGAACTGATAGCAAAGGGATTGCCTTATGGTGTGCGTGAATTGCCACCATTCCAACTGAAAAAATCTGCACCAAAAAAGGTTTTGGCTACGGTTACCGCTACGGATAGTGGTGGGGATGGCATTGAACGTGATGCCGCCGCCTTAGAGATTATTAAGCGTAAACGTTTGGAAGCTGTCGCCCGCAAACAAGCCCGTGAAGCAGTGATGGCATAAGGGAAATCATAATGACGAATGAAGTTTCGATAGAACAACAAACTCAACACGATATTCAAAAACTTGATGGGGTAGTGGATTATCTCATCGAGAAATACCCCAATATCGTCACCAAAGACACCCGTGAAGGGTATAGTGGGGTGATGATTGACCGTAATCACTTGGTAGATGTGGCAACCACCATGCGCGATGAGCTGGGCTATAACTACCTATCTAGCGCCACTGCTGTGGATTATGTTGGTGTTTCTGAGCCAGATAGCGATATGGAGATGGTTTATCATGCCTATCGTATCTCTGGTGGAGGTGCATTGGTCTTTAAGACACAAGCCCCGCGTGATAACCCTGTTATTCCCTCGTTGGTAGATGTATATCCTGCCAGCGATTTTCAAGAACGTGAAGCATACGACCTCTATGGCATCCAATTTGCAGGGCATCCTAACCTCAAGCGTATTTTGCTGTGGGAAGGCTTTCATGGTCATCCGATGCGGAAAGACTGGAAAGAAGCCTATTATGAAGAGGAAACAAAGCCATTTGGTAGCCGTTGGCCTGGTGGTCAGGTGCACCGTTCCGAAGAAATGAACCCATACGGGAAAAATGTCAAATACCCCGATGATTTTGACCTGAGCCGACTGAGAGATATTTCTGAAGAATCTATCTATTCTGGTTTAGGGTTGGGTGTTGATGTTCAGTCGCTCGGTGGCGATGGCATGAAAACAGACCGCCTAATCGTGAATATGGGACCACATCACCCAAGCACACATGGGGTGTTCCGCATGGTTATCACCCTCAATGGTGAAACGATTGAGACCCTAGAGCCTGTTATGGGCTATTTGCATCGTAATCACGAAAAAATTGGGGAACGGAATACCTATCTCCATAATATGCCATTCACCGACCGCCTCGATTATCTGTCTAGCATGGGCAATAACGTTGGATATGCGTTGGCAATTGAGCAATTGATGGCAAAAGGGTCACGTTATACCCCTGTGCCATATCGTGCAGAAGTGATTCGCGTTTTGATGATGGAATTAACCCGTATCGTCAATCATTTGTGGTCAATCGGCTTTTTGCTCAACGATTTGGGCGCGTTTTTTACGCCGATGTTGTATGCCAACAATGAGCGTGAAAAAATACTCGACTTTTTTGAAGCGGTGGCTGGCTCGCGGTTGATGTGCAATTACATGCGCTTTGGTGGTATCTTTAAAGACTTACCAGACCGTATTAAGAGTGTGATGAATATGGTCAACGACCGCATCCGCGATTTTGATACGATGGAATATTTGACCGATATTATCACAGAACGCCTTCCACGCTTTTTGGATGAATATGAGTATTATCTCAATCAGAACGAAATCATCCGCGCCCGTTGTATTGGCGTAGGGGTGTTGCCTCCCGATATGGCGGTGGCGTATGGGGCAGTTGGTCCGTTATTGCGCGGTAGTGGCATTGGTTATGATGTGCGCCGTGCAGAACCGTATAGCATCTATCCAGAATTGGATTTTGACATTCCTGTTGGCGTGCAAGGCGATATTTATGATCGCTATACGGTACGTATGCGCGAAATGCGTGAAAGCCTGCGGATTTTACGCCAAATTTTGCCGCGCCTAGAAGCAACCAAAGGTCAAGAAGTATGGGCTGGTGGCAAGCAAGGTGCATATTCGCCCCGTATTCCAATTGGTGAATCTTATGGACGTGTGGAAAATCCAAAAGGTGAATTGGGTTATTATGTGGTGTCTGCTGGCGACCCCAAAGGCACACAAAATCCATGGCGGTATCATGTCCGCGCCCCAAGTTTTACCAACTTGACTGCGCTAGGTGCAATGTCTAAGGGGCATAAAGTGGCGGATGTGGTGACAATTTTGGGTAGTATTGATATTGTGTTGGGCGAGACAGACCGTTAAGAGGGATTTTCTATGTACGGACAAGGTATTTTTAAGGGATTAGTCGTCACGTTTAAGCATCTCATCAACACCTATGTAGATGATTTGCGCTATGGGTGGCGTAAATATAGCAAAGACACAGATAATTTTGAGACCCGCCAAGGTCCCAAATCACGCGGGTCGTTTACGGTGCAATATCCAGACGAAAAAATAGCCGTGCCAGAACGTTTTCGGTTTGTGCCATTTTTGGTCGTGGAAGATGACGATCACCCAGACCGTCCGGGTCATGATTGGTGTACGAGTTGTGGCATTTGCGCGAAGGTGTGTCCGCCACAATGTATCTGGATTATCCGTAGCGAAGACCCCGTGACCAAGCGCCCGGTGCCAGAGCCAGAAGCCTTTTTCATTGATATCGATATTTGCATGAATTGTGGCTATTGCGCGGAATTTTGCCCATTTGATGCTATCAAGATGGATCATGATTATGAAATGGCAAGTTATGACCGCACTACGACGCATATTCATGACAAAGAAAAATTGTCTAAGCCATTTAGCTATTGGAAGCGTATCGCGCCGACTACCGCCTATGAAGAAATGGAAGCACGCGGTGGCTGGGAACATATTGATGTGATTAAAGCTAAGAAGAAATTGGCTAATGCAGAAGCCAAAAAAGCCGCTACACCGATACCTGTCGCAGAAGCGGTTGCGACCGATGCACCACCTGTAGAGGTCAAAGAGGAATTGAGTGCCGATGAGCGTAAAGCCAAGCGTGAAGCGGCACTGGCACGTAAACGTACTAAAGAACAAGGCGAAGGCGGCGAGTAAGCCTTTATAAACCCGAATAAGAGTTAAAAAGCAGATGCCAATGTGCATTTGCTTTTTATTTTGACAGTATATCTTCATATAGTCATTAGAAGATATACAAAATACACAAAAATAACAAAAAGGAAACCTATCTTGTGCAATCCCCCATAAAGACACACATACCAAAAGAGGGGAGTAAGACACAACCTATATGAGATTAAAAAACAACAATACACCATGAATATCCTTCTATATAAGGCACAAATAGAGTATGATAAAGGTCTGAATAAATTTGTGTAAGGAGATTTTTATGACGATTCAAGACCAAGTTATGCAAGCCCTAGCTACCGTCATTGAACCAGAACTCCACCGCGATATTGTATCGCTCAATATGGTGCGCGATTTGAGCATCATGGGCGATGTGGCAAAATTTACGATTGTCCTCACAACCCCTGCCTGCCCACTCAAAAATGTGTTTGTTGAGCGATGCAATGAGGCAGTGATAGGCAAGGTGAATAGTATTCAACGACTCGATATTCAATGGGATGCCCAAGTCCCCACCGATAAACGGATTCATGGGTTACTCCAAACCTCGATGAGAAGCATTATTGCTGTAAGCAGTGGTAAGGGTGGGGTAGGGAAAAGCACCGTTGCCATGAATTTGGCAGTGGGATTAGCAGCAGCAGGCGCACGGGTTGGGTTAATTGATGCCGACATTCTGAACCCCAATATTCCTCAAATGGCGGGGCTAGGTGCGGGTAGACCTAAAGTATTGAATAATAAAATGATTCCCATCGAAGCCTATGGGGTCAAAATCATGAGTACTGGTTTCTTGATTGAAGCCGATAAACCCATGATTATGCGCGGACCCATGCTACACAGCGCAATTCGTCAATTTTTTACCGATGTAGATTGGGGTGAAGTGGATTATACCATCGTGGATTTGCCTCCCGGTACAGGCGATGCTCCGCTCTCATTGGCGCAATCGTTCCCATTGGCAGGGGCAATTATTGTTACACAACCCCAAGAAGTCGCGGTTGCCGATGCGCTACGTGGTGCGGCAATGTTTGAACAGCTCAATGTGCCTATTTTGGGTGTGATTGAAAATATGTCTGGGGAATTTTTTGGCAGTGGTGGTGGCGAAAAATTAGCACAACAACGCAATATCCCATTTTTGGGACGTGTGCCATTGCAAGCTAGTGTGCGTGAAGGTGGCGATTATGGCAGACCTGTGCTGGCTTATGCACCAGATAGCCCTGCAGGACTCGCTTTTTATGACATTGTACAAGCGGTTGCGGCACGTATCAGTGTGGTGATGTTGCAAAGCCCCAATATTATCCCGATTAACATCATCGGATAGGGTAGATTAGGGACATGAGATGTTCACGTCCCTAATCATCTAATCCAAATACACGCACTTCTTTGCTGGCAACCGGATTATAGCGCCCAATTAATGCCCAAAATAAAAAATTGAGCAAGATGGCAATCAATAAAGCTATCCATGCTTCTGTTTCTACACCTCTACTCATTGCGTAGTGGCGCAAGAGCAAAGTTGGTGCTATCATTAAAAATAACATCAATCGTCTTGCAGACCGTTTAGAACGTTGCAAAATGAATATCATTATGGAAAAGAATACTATCAGTAGGGTAAGCGTCTCTAAGTTCATAGCCTTTTTCGATTATAATGATACAGGATAGTGATTGAGACTATTATATCGCATGACACTTGATAAAATAGCCTTTTTTGCGATAATTTTCATAAAAATCTCAGCTAAACCGATAC
>Ga0163148_10007073_pt1 | contig 10667 bp, 14 predicted proteins | sample OliLakLV19MP7P2_FD_148606 | JGI IMG/M metagenome (GOLD analysis project Ga0163148, IMG submission 148606) | Freshwater microbial mat bacterial communities from Lake Vanda, McMurdo Dry Valleys, Antarctica- Oligotrophic Lake LV.19.MP7.P2 | ecosystem: Environmental > Aquatic > Freshwater > Lake >... | reverse complement strand
CTTCATCCCTCCATGTTTCGACAACGAATAAAGTGCCTTATGTCAGCATGAGCGGTGTTTGGTCACGGCCATGTGAACCACGCAGTTCCTTTCGCTTCCTAACAAAGCGCCTTTATTTCTAACTTTGCCAATTTACTTAACGACTTCTCCTGTGTTCATGCGAATTCCTGCCACTGACTAAACCAACGTGGGAAGTACTTTAAGGATCCATGACAACGACTTGGTAAAGAATTAAGGGGTTTCTTCTGGGAGCTGCGGGAAAAGAAGTTTTCGAAGTCAGAAAGTCTTAATTACCAAATTTGTACAGTAATCTCCGCAGTGTCAGTGCTCAACAGTACTTTGTATAGTAGTACCGTAGTACCGGTACCGTTCTGGTGGAGCAACAATAATGCATGCAAAACGAATCATTACTCAACAGTCGGACAGAGAGAGAAACCAGTGTAATAACATTGCACTTGGAGTAGTACTTGTAGTACCGCCACTGTTTTTCCAATAAGTACGTAGACGAGACATTTGAATTAGCACATGTAGCACAACAAACATGGGTCGCCAAAAAATTAATGAAACCAGACAACAACAACATATTTTTTAGCTGAATCATAGATAGAGGTACACATACCAACAACCATCACCATGGTGGATATAACACGCCTCTGTTTAAACAGCCGCTACAAGCTTCGAACACAGCTATTCTTGTCGTTTGGAACCACCTCTATAATAGCGCTGTGCTGCTTCATGGCTATTGGTTTTTACACGGCTAGCAATTCAGGTGTTTCCGTAAGCAACCAAGCACGAGATGTCGTAGAACAATTGGTAAAACGATCACTGGGTAGTACAGCACAATATGTAGCTGAGACCATGACGAAAAAGGTAGGTGCTTTCATAGTATTGCTCCTATTGATAGCTAGTAGCTACGTGACACTCCTCCGGAGCAGTAGAAGAAAAAACAGGAATGCCCAAAATTTCTCGGGATTGAATCTGACTTCTTCCTTTAAATCTGGTCTGCCATGCGTTCGTGTGCTACCTCTATAGTTTAGTAATATTGGTGGGGCAGGGAGTCTCATATCTGAGGTTACACGTGATAGATTTGGTAAGTTTATTAGCTGGCCAAGCTTCTGTATGAATGGATGACCTTGGTGGATGGATGCAGTGCTATCTAGCTAGCTACCTAGTACTTAGGTAGCTAGGTAGCTAGTTGGTAGCTACTAAAGCTATGTGGTACTTGCTCACCGAGAATTTTTCAATACTCTTCTGTTCAAAAGTGGGGTATCCAAGTGTTGTCGGGTGGGAAGATGATGGTACGTTTCCTGCCACTGCATGGGGTGCGACATAAATTACCATGTGGTACACAACGAGTGACTGAACATGCTGTCTTTTTTCTCGGTTCCGCTCTGTAGAGTTTATACCCTTTTATGATGAGGAGTCTGGCAGGAACGTCTATCCTCTGGATGCAGGGCCTCTACCTTTGGATTGGAATATTACAGGAAATGTAAATGATGCCAACGCCGATGAGCATATTCCAGCAAGGCCGCTGGGGTGGTACACACCCAACAGAACCAAAGTGGATACCAGCAACGCTGGCTTTTTCATGCAAGGCGTTTGTGACCCCAACGAGAAAAATCTTAATGCTACTACCTTTTATCCTAGCTGCACGGCAGAAAACAACAATGTAAGGACAGGAGGCGTTGTGGCACCCACTCAAAATGCTTTCTTCATTTATGACAAAGCCAAGGATTTGTCGTGGCTCGTTCTCAATCTGTTAGAACAAGAGTACTGCCACCCCAAGGGGGAAATGGTTCCTCTCCGAGAGTATAATCCCTTGGAAAGAGCTTGGTGTCGAGATCAAGTCGAACGGGACATGATCCTAGCGAGTGGCAAATCATCTCTTGCAGCGCATAACATCAAGTCCACGGGACCGTACATCGATACTTCCAGCGCAAAAGAAAGTAGACTGTGGGTACTCACGTTTGGCCAGGTAAGCATGTTGATCGAAAGAGTACTAATCTTATTCCGTAGGGGTACGTATGAGTCAGAACTAACGCAAATTTGAACCGTCTGCACATGGCTCTCGCATAAGGCGGTATTCGACAGGATGAGTTCGGAATTCATCGGTTGCACCCTTGTGGACGTATCAGTATATCAGCTCTACGAAATTCTCGTTGGTAGTTCGGATGTCGGAGAGACCGATGCTTCAGCGCTGGTTCGATGGGATGATCTAGGGACCGTCGTTGTGGCAACTAAGTGGGATCCTGCGGTTGCAACCATGAGTGCTTACGTCACAGACAGAAATTTGGATCTTGGCGTGACATCGGATATCTATAAACAAATGCGTTCTCTTGTGGACTATTCAAAACCATGGGACCAAGCAGAAGTAAAGGCTTTGTATCGCCAGACCACCTTTTACCAAAACGACAAGCTTATCATGATGCACCCTGTTCCGGATATTCCGAAGGAGTATGACCCACTTTACTTGCCTGGTAAGTGAACGCGAATAGACTTCTTGGTGTCTATTGTTGGACTGCCGTGAAATGACCTTTGTACTCATTCGCGCGCTACCTGTTTATCGTTTTTTATCCCTGTCTAGAATACCTTGTGATCATCTCGATCGACGAAGAAGAAGCATATCGGCTAGTGGAACAGATGGGTGATTTGATTGATGCAGATGTCGCCGAGACCTGGAAAAACATCGGGATAGTTGGATCGGTAGGGTTTATTGCAGTCTTAATGAGTATTATGTATATTGCGCACAGCATTACAAAGCCTCTTGCTTGGATGCGCAAGGTCGCCGGAATGGTGATTGACAACGCCGGAGGTGAGCTGCGGTTTTCTTATTACTATTTTGCTAGCCACGAGGTTCTCTCACACTTGAACCGGTTTTTATCACAGGCAATGATTTGTTTAAGGGCCTGTCGGAGGAGTTGAATAGTAAAGATGCCAAGCCAAGATGCGCCCCACGGTACGTCTGCTGAAGGGATTCTTAGTTGACTGGAATGGTGATGCTGCCGCTAAATCGTTGCATATGGATAAACTTTGTTATATCCTGTGAAGTGCTTCTTTGATAATTCCTAATAAGCCTGGCTCAATTTTCCCTTCTGCTATCTTAATCTAGGACCGAGGTAACTAAGTTACTTTTCGAATTCGAGTACATGATCAATGAATTCTCTGGAGACGGTGCCGCGGAAGTTGCTGGCTTCGCGCTCAATGAAGTGAAGAACAAATTTGAATGGCGTCGAATGTACGAAGAGATCTATCAATTTGATACAAAAGAAGAAGAAGAAGATTTGGGATTTCTTCCTGACACCACGATCCCCAGGCAGCTATCAATTGCAAAGATAAAGGAGGACTTTGATGATGAACTAACGACGGATTCTACCCAGCGAACCAACGGAACGCTGTTTTCTCTGCTGCAAAATCATGTACAAGCCTCGTTTGCCAATTCAAAGTACTCGCCCACTGTCGAGACTGCTCTCTTGAAGGCATCCTCCGCACTAGAATCTGCGAAAGAGGTTGCTATTTCTGTAGGCGTTAAATACGGGGTCATGAAAGCAAAGGAGGAAAAAATCGATGGACCGCCATTTGCAAACAGGGGGCAAAATGTTATTCATCCTCCAGATCCGATGGAAGATTTTTTCGATGGGATACAGGCTGAGCACCGATCTTTTTTGTTTTGGTGGACAACACTCTTAGTGGGGACTCCTCTGGTGGTTACTGCTGTGTTTATCTCTGTGACGGTCGCTACCGATACATCCCAGTTGATCCCTGTATGGCTTCAGGAAGTGAAAACCGGAAGCTACCTTGTCGAAAGCGACGCCATTGTAACTACGGCTTTTGCCAGGGCCTATTTTGGCACAGCTGTCATGACCAGATTCATCCGGTACGTAGTCGATTGAGTGAAGCCGTGATGAATGCATCTTTCTACAGTCATGTAGCTTATCTTCGTACCGCCTTTTGTCTCCACACAGTGATTTGCATATTTTTTCACGCATGGCAGGTTGGCTATTATTTGGTGCGATCAATCGTTCGAACTCATTCACCAAGATGTATAATGAGGCAGACTTGTGCAAAGACTACGAAAAGGGCAATCCGAACGATACGTGCCCATTTTTCCTTCCGCCGATGCTTAAAGCTTGCGACTGCGAATGGATGGATTTGGCAGGTGAAGTGTGCACCAACTACAATGGGTCGGATACGCGCCACCTGCAATTTCGCTTCTTCGAGGGGCAAAGCGACGACACAGATGCCGATGGGACCCGTTTTACCTCGTCATTTCCAGACGTAGGACTCTACCCTAACGCGACGAACTGGTGGAATGGTACGATGGAACTGCCTGGCTCCTATAAAGGAGTAGATGCTGCTGGTCACGCAACAACCTATGATCGTGTCCGCGTGACATCAGCTTTGGCGGCCGTTGAGTTTCCACTTTACAACTACAATCCAGGAATTGGAGAGGAGAAAAATCTAGGAAGTAAGTAGCAGATGTTGACTCGCTCTTACAGTTCGATATTTATGCGCACCTACGCTGACTGGGTCTTGTGCCTTACTGTCCTTTTGATAGCCTTCATAGGTTTTGAAAAAGATGGCATGATGACTGGATACACAGGTTGCAGTAGTTCTCACGCGAATTGGCCACATTGGCAGGCAAGTCTTTCGAATGGAGCTACTGAGCTTCGCCCCGACCTGTGCCAGGACGGGAAATATGGGTACGATGCCAGATGCAGAGGATGGTATGGTGGAGGTATGGAGCGAGGTGGTGTTTACATTACTCCTCCGTATCAATTTGCATCTTCCGACACATGTAAGTTATTTGCTGGAGAGCGTTTTGGTGCTTTTTTTTTTTCCTTCGGTGGCTCATTTTTCTTTAAAATTTTTGCTACTTCAGTCGCTGCAAGTGGAACTTATTCGTTGATTGACCCGATGTCAAAGGAACATGTAGGACAAGTTTTATTGGATTTTCTGCCTGACGCCTTTATGAAAGCTGTCAATGCGAATAACACTCCCATTGGCACTGGCATAACTGGCTTCCCTATTGTGATCACTCCCCAGCCTGACGTAAGCCTTTGTTTTTCTCAGGAGGTTTCGCGTTTTCTGCGCTAGACATATTTCCTCACTTATCCTTTTCCCTATATTTAGGTGCTCGGACATGATACCCTAGTTGGGCCGAATTATACGCTTGGCGATTCAGCCTCAATAATCGATCTTGTTCTACCCCATGACGAAGAGGGTTCCATAAATCGTGATGTTTTTAAAATTGACTTTGTCGCGAAAATGAGAGCAGGGGAGAGCGGGAGTGGTGTCTTTATGCGAACCCGGGAAGACGGGAAGGAAGAGGAGGTTTTTTTGGCGTACGGACCGCTTCGTACCTGGACAGTAGACCCTGTGAATGCATCGGATTTCAGTGCGGGTGTAGTTGCAAACGACACGCATGTGTACTCCATTGGATTTGGCATTACGGTTGAGGATTTGATCCTGCCATTCACGCAAGTAGAATCTCAGGTCGTACGAGATCTTGACAAAGTCAAGTGGGTCTCCCTTGCCTTGATTCTGGTGTCAGTGTGTTGTGTCTTGTACATGACCTACAAAATGTGTTTTTACATCAGTCAGCCAGTCCTAGTTTTGATTTCAATTGTGAAAAGCATTGAAAGGAAGCAGTTACCAGACGAATTGCCCAAGCTACCAGGAGGATCTGTTGAGATCTATGACGTGTATGATTCCCTGGAAAAGTTATGCAAAATCGTCCGTTTTACCGACGCTGTAAGTAATTGCTGTCGACTGGTCAGCTTCCTCCTTGCAGCTTTATCCTGCTAATTTCCCCCTGTCATTTGTTTCTGCGAATCCAGGCTTTCTTCAAAACCGATCGTACCAAGTCATTCAAAGTAATGGAAGAAGCTCTAGAATTGTTTGTTAAGTAAGTGGAGCAACAGGAACTGTGTTGATTTGTCTGTACTGAATTGTGAACAGCGTTTCTTCGCTCATTATATTTTTCCTTTTCGTTTGCCCGCCCGTGTAGAATGGGAAACCAGAAAGGTACGAGCTAATAATGATATACGAAGTATGTATCTGTTTAATATGGAAAGCCACAACTTATTTGTCTTCGATTCATGACGTTCTTAGCCCTTGGCGTGGCCAACAACAACCTTGGTACAATGGTACTTCAGGAGCAGATGGAGCGATCCTCATCCACGGCCCAAAGTGAAGAGTGGTATGTTGCAGGAAATAAATACTTCGATGAAGCGATTCGAATCGGCACATTCGAGTACCAAAATGCCGCTTTTGATGATTTCAGAGGGGATTATGTCAAGCAACTTGCCAATCGGTATTTCAATCGGGGGATGTTCAACATTGTCAACAGGACTCATCCAAAGGCTTCGCCATACATAGAGGAGGATGGAATCCGAGACTTGAATAGGGCCAAATCGTTAGATTCGGAAGCTTTTATGTACTGGAGAGAACGCGGCCAATTGGACAGACAAGCGCGGACTCGATACGGATGCCTCCTCCGTCGTGCCAGAGGAATGCTTACTCTTGTCCAAGATACAGGATTCGAAGATATTTGGGGCATTGACACAATCATTGAAGATGCTGATGAGATGCTCCACAATCCATTCTATGCTGAGACAAATCTATTTGATGACGTCAATATGGTGGCAAGAAAACAACAAGTCAACGACTTGCGCATGCAATCCGCCTTGGTCAAAAATGACACCTTGACGGCTGCTAAAATTGCAATTAAGATACTGGTGGAGGACGAGTACATTGTATGTTGTGTTGATGTGGTTTGCTTTGATCCGAACGAGTCGTCAGTCACCCTAACTCTGCTTTGTTTTGCATGCATAGATCGATACGGTCATTATGAACTGTGTTACAGCGGTGAACAAGCACTTCGACTTGCATGGAGATCCCATGGCGGTCCCGAATCTTGCGCAGGGCGTTAAGAGAGAAACTCGCCGAACAGCTGTCGATTCCATGAGGAAAGCGAAGAATGTGATATTTTGCTTGGACTATAGTGGTTCCATGAACGGGGAACGAATGGCCAGGTACGTCGCCGGAAGGTTCTGTTTCGTTGCTGTTGGTATTATTTGAATACTTCTGGTCACAACGTCCTTCGGCAGACTCACCCTGACCGTCTTCGATACTTACTTTTACAAAACAGAGCCAACAAAAACTTACTTTGGTTGTACGATGAGCACTGTTTGGACAAAGATCATGTCGGATTTGTCCGTTTTAACCACGCCGTTGATGATAAACTGTACTTTGATTTGTCTCGCAAGGCGAACAACCAAGATCACCATCTAAGCATTCTTTCTCAGGCGACCGATGCGGAAGGCGGGACTCGTTTGTATGCCGCCCTAAACAAATGCGTGACCATGGCCATTGAGAGTGGGAATGAATTCGATTCTTGGGTTATCGCATTGACCGACGGAGAGTCCGCCTGGGACTTTCCTGCCAAGCAAGTGATCAGCCGCATTGCCAAATTCAACAAGTCAGGTGGCCCAAACATCCATGTTGTGATTATTGGTTTTGAAGTGCCATCTGAAGTCGGAGAAAGTGTCGCCGCGATTACTTCTATCACTGACAAGTCTTTGTACATTGACGCACGAGGTGGTCTGGATGAAATGGACAATGCGTTTGAACAGGTTGCAGCAGTTATCACAGGAACAGCTGTAACAATGGAGACGTTTTAACCAGCGAATGGCATGCTGAGCATGTAGTTTGTTTTATACTTTTGTATTTAATATTATGTATTTAATTATTATGGAACATTACAACATGTAAACCTTCTCGTTTTTCTTAAATACTACCATGGCTCATCCAATCTGCAGGGGGTCATGTTGGCCAGCAGATTTCAACCACATCTTTCCATCTGTTTGATTCCACCCTATCAATGAAGACACTTTTGCATGAGCAGCAATTGCCCCAAAATTTGGTACCTTCCTCTTCTTTCAAATCTAACATCTATGCTGTTGCTTTTGCATCTGGATCTCTCAAACTCATGCCCCAGGCACAAGTTGTTGTTGTTTGTGAATTGTTGTGCAGTCATTTTGTGTTCTGACTGCATTGCTGTCGGTGCCCAAGCCCAATGTGACATTGGTCCACAAAAATCTGTCACATGTCTGGCATCAGCAATGGGCACAGACTGCCCTGTGACATCAAATGAAACCCAATGATTTGCTTCATGAATGTGCCTTGTGAGTGGGGTTGCCAATTTTGTTGCAGGTGAATCCTCCCAAACGCAGAGACCTCTCATGGCACTGCTTGCATGGCCGGGGCACGAATCTTTGATCCGTCATGACTTTCTGTGTCAAAAATTCTTTGTCAATGCCAACATGGAGCCACACAGTGCATCTGACCCCCCACAAAGTGATTTTCTCGACAAGAGACACAAGCACCGGCACAGGTGAACAATGGATTCTGATTGACTCAAAGAAACGCGCCAAATGCATTGTTGCGTCATTCTTTGACAAATGTTGACCCCTTGCTCAATTGTGAACCTGTTGATGAAAAATTGACATCTGGCATGTCTGTCATGCAATTTCTTCACACCTCTCCACAAGCTTTCTCCAACAAAACATCATGGTTGATCCATCAAATTGACACAACGGCAAAACTGAGTTGCGCAAGAACAAAGACTGGACACACTTGATCCTCACCACTGATGAACTGCCACAAATGACATGATCATTTGCTTTGCATCCAATAAATTCATGAAATTTGCCATGCCTGCAGGCACTCCCATGGGGGGAAATGTCCACAGCAAAGAGCAATCATGCAAGAATTGTCTGTCACGTCCCTTTGGAACCAACATGTTTTTCGCCCAACAATCTCAAGGGCTCAGTCTGTGCATGATTGTGAAACTTTGCTGCTAGTGCTGTTCTGTGCTGCCCTACATGTGTGGATCCAGGCAATGGGGGCTATGACAGTGTCATGTGTTCACAAGTTTTTGTTCATTGAGAATGCAGGGTTGGGGCAGCAATTTGGGCTGTTGTCATCATGCCAATGCCAGGTGGTTTTGATTTAGGGTTAGTTCGACATGGATCGATTTCAACGCGTAAGACGTATCAGGTTATCAGTCAACACGTCATCACGTTTGCTACGTTTCTGATGTCGGGGCATCATCATCGGCATCAAGCCTGTCTAACAATCATGATACAGTTGAGTTCCATGTATGTGGCCGACACAAACACAACGACAACTACTGAACTTCAAAGCAAGAAAGCAACAAGAGGTTTTGTTGGCAGTTCATGGTACTCTTGCCCTGATTTAGCTAGTTAGTAGACGCGACCTTGAAGTCGAAAAGCAAAGCACCTACATTATTGCAATCGCAAAAGTTATAGTTGATCCTGATTCTCTTCTACATACAGTACAGTACGACAACCTTTCGCCTTCAGCAGACTCTCGCTCCGCTATTTTCTCAATATTCCTGCTACTTTTTAACCTACTACAGTACTGACCTCATATATACAGTTTTGGGCGAAGGATCGTAATACAGAAATGAAAATGAGATTGATATCCAAAGCAATATTTTTGGTTGTGGCAGCAGCAGTCTGCACCAGCACCACGGCAGCAACAACAACAACATTTACATCAACTTCCACTCCCTGCACCTTTGTTCCCCGAGGTGGAGCCACAAAGCCGGCGGCAAGGACAGGCGACAAGAATGTTCCTCCTCCTAGAGGGCTCACACGGCAAAATGCACGTCGCAATGTTTTGAATCCAAAGGACGAGAGTATTGGCAAAAACAACAATGCACCGATAACGGCAATCCTTCCCAAACATCTCAAGTGGGAAGCTATTTGGGCAGCAGAACCGTTTCGATACTTTATCAGCGGCAATCTGGGCAATGTGTGCTTTTTTACCATTGAAAAGTGTGTCCATAATTGTCTGTCGGCGATTGAAACGCCATCCCAATTCGTCGAGGATCATAAGGACTCGATTTCGTTCTTTTTGGGATATATTTTGCAGATTGTCACCCAACATTTTTTGCATGCTTGGATTGTTTACGGGCTCGATACTATCAATACGCGACAAAAGTATATGGCCACGTTATTGGGACAAACCGGTGCCTACTTGATTGCCATGATTGGTTCGACGTTGCTCAATACCTGGTTACGACGCAATGGTGTCGGGAAGGATATGGCCTTTTTTACTACCCTCTACTTTTTTGCCTTTATCAATTATTTTGTCATTGGATGGGTGGTACGAACCGCGACGACGACTCCCGATGCTAGTGGAGACTCTACGGAGAGTGGTAAACAAGACAAGAAAAAGAAATAGTGCCTTTACAGCAAAAGGCAATATCGCCTATAACACATGTCAGAAAGTGGACTCCCAGCAGAGACAAACCCGACCCGGTTGTTTTCTTTGATAGCGACACATCACCCTGAATGCGTGAACGATATCAAGAAACCAGTGTGAGACTTTATTGGATCCACGGCTCCAACTACTGTACAGCAACAATAATCTCTGGCACTTCCACAAGGACCGAACACAGCGACCGAGGGCTGGTCCCAAGCCATGGAAATGGAAAGTAGTCGCCCCCCTGTATATTTCTTTCGGTATTTTACAAGGAAGAAGAGGCACAAAGAACCTATTTCTATGTTTTTATGATGTTTACCTTTTGGCCCGAGTACTGTATGCCACGAGAAAAGGAATGACTAGTTGTATTATAA
>Ga0163148_10007069_pt1 | contig 10672 bp, 7 predicted proteins | sample OliLakLV19MP7P2_FD_148606 | JGI IMG/M metagenome (GOLD analysis project Ga0163148, IMG submission 148606) | Freshwater microbial mat bacterial communities from Lake Vanda, McMurdo Dry Valleys, Antarctica- Oligotrophic Lake LV.19.MP7.P2 | ecosystem: Environmental > Aquatic > Freshwater > Lake >... | reverse complement strand
GAACAACGCCCCGGCCTCGCCACGATTGTCATGCCCCTTGCCGCCAGTCTAACGGCTCACGCCGAAATCCGCGCAAACTCGCAGAACGTAGTGCGGCCCGTGGCCGCAAGCCTGACGCAGCGCTGCTTCTCTTCCATGAAGATTACCTGGTTCCGGGCAACAGTCTGACGTGTAACCCATGGCCCGGTTGCTTTGCGCTACCTACGTCCCCGGATCAAACCCCGTAAAAGGGAGACGAGATCCATTGCCCGGCCAACTGCTTCAAAACGCCGCCGGCAAAACCTTCAGACCGTCGGTCGTCATCAGCATGGCGGGCAAAAACAGCGCAAGCCCGCCCGCCGTATTCAGGAAAAGCTGCAGCGTCATGGATGCATCCTTGAGGAAGCGGGCCGAGGAAACGAATTCCCCGCAACCGGGTGACTCAGGCAGCCTGCGGTTTGCTCCGCCACGAGCACGGACTCGTCCACGGCGACGACCCAAGCGTGAAGACGCGAGGTATCGTTCGTGATGCGGGCTTCCGTGCCGGCTGCGGCGAGGTTTTTGGCCGCATCCACGTGTAGGCCGAACCACTCCAGACGCTCGCAAATGCGCGCGCGGATTTGGGGACTGTTCTCGCCGATGCCGCCGCCGAAGACGACGGCTTGCGCACCGCCCAGCACGGCGAGATATGCGCCGATGTATTTGCCCACGCGGTGGCAAAACATCTCCACGGCCAGCGCCGCGCGGGGATCGTGCGGCGCGACGGCGAGCAACTCGCGCATATCGGCGGAACGGCCCGATACGCCGAGCAGCCCGCATTGGCGATTCAGCAAATCGTCCAGCGCCGACGGCGAAAGATTTTCCCGGCGTGAGAGCGTCAGCAGCACGCCGGGATCAAGGTCTCCGGCGCGGGTGGCCATCATCAATCCTTCGAGCGGAGTGAAGCCCATCGAGGTGTCCACCGAGCGGCCTTCGCGGATGGCCGTGACCGAACAGCCGCTGCCCAGCTGCACGGTGATGACATTGGCTTGGGCGATCGGCACGCCGGCCAACTCCGAGTAGCGACGCAGCATGGATTCGTGCGCGAGGCCGTGGAATCCATAGCGGCGGAGGCCGAGACGGCGCACGAGTTCGTGCGGCAACGCGTAAGTGGCGGCGTGTGCGGGCAACGTGCGGTGAAACGTGGTGTCGAACACGGCCACCATCGGCACGTCCGGGCCGAGGACGGCGCGGGCCGCGCGGATGCCGGCCAGCGCCGGCGGATTGTGCAACGGGGCGAGGGCGTTCAGCGACTCCAACTCGGTCAACGCTTCCGGCGTGAGCCGCGTGGGCGCGCCGAACTTCGCGCCGCCATGGACCACGCGATGGCCCACGGCGGCGATGTCCGGCGCCGCGTCGTTCTCGCCGCGGAGCCAATCGAGGAACAAGTGAAGCGCGGCGGTGTGATCGGGGACGGCTCTCGTCTCCTTCAGCGCCCGCCCGCTGGCCGCGGAGAAGCCGAGGCTCGCGGCCGAGCCGAATTGCTCCACGCGCGCTTGGGCCAGGCGCTGCGGCCGACCGCAGGACGGCGAGATTTCCAGCACATCCAATTTGAGCGTCGCACTGCCGCTGTTGATGACGAGAACGTTCATGCGCTCGGCTCAGCGCGCCCGCCAGCGCCAGTTGAGGATTTCCGGCGGGTCGATGCTCGTCGCGCGGACGTAACCGTGATGCCCGATCAGCTTGCCTTCGTATTTGCGGATCAATTCCTCGGCGAGCGCGGCCATGCCCGGGTTGCGGGCGGCAAGCTTCTGCGCCGTTTGAATGACCAGATGCCAACGACTGGTTTTGTTGCGCACCTGCATGTCGAAGGGCGTGGTCGTCGTGCCTTCCTCGCGATAGCCGTTCACGTCGAAGCGCTCGTTCTGCGGGCGTTCCCAAAGCAATTGTTTGATCGCCGCGGTGTAGCCGTGGAAGTTGAAAACCACCGGACAGCTCAACGGGAACAAGCGTTGGAAGCGGTCTTCGTCGAGGCCGTGCGGATACTTCTGCGGAATCCCGATCACCTGGAGGTCGGTCACGTTGACGACGCGCACGCGCCAAGCCGGCGCTTCTTCGCCGAGGATTTGCGCCGCCGCCATCACTTCCACGGTGAGATTGTCGCCGCAACCGGCGAGCACGATTTCCGGCTCTTCGTCGCCATGCGTGCTGGCCCAGCGCCAGACCGACGCGCCGACGCGACAATGCTCGTCCGCCTCGGCGGGACTCAGCCATTGGGGCAACGGATGCTTGGCGGCGATGATGAGATTGATGTAGCCCGTCGAGCGCAGGCAGTGGCGGACGGTGCTGAGGAGCGTGTTCGCATCGGGCGGCAAGTAGATGCGGTAGGTGTGGCCTTTCTTGGTGAGCAGATTGTTGATGAAGCCCGGCCCTTGATGGGAGTAACCGTTGTGCTCCTGCCGCCACGTCTCGGAGGTGAGGAGGTAATTCAACGAGGAAACCGGCGTGCGCCACGGCACTTCGCCCGCGGCTTTGAGGAACTTCGCATACTGGTTCATCATTCCGTCCACGATGGAAATGAACGCCTCGTAGCAGGGGAACAACCCGTGCCGGCCCGTGAGGAGGTAGCCTTGCAGCCAGCCCTGGCAGTTGTGTTCGCTCAACACTTCGAGCACCGCGCCGGAACGGGCGATGTTTTCGGAGTGGCGCGGCACGGGCCAGGCGAACTGGCGCTGTGTCGTCCGAAACACCGCGCCGAGCTTGTTCGACTCCAGTTCGTCGGGGCAAACGATGCGGAAGTGGCGGCGCGGCTCGCTGCGGCGGATGACTTCGGCGAGGTATTTGCCCAGCGTCTCCATACCGCTCACGCGCACCTCGCCGCGACCACGCGCGTCCACGGAAAAATCCTTCAATGGCGGGAGGTCGAGCGGCCGGCGCAGTTTGCCGCCGTTGGTGTGCGGATTCATGGCCATGCGCCGCTCACCCTTCGGACAGAGCGCGACGATGTCGGCGTGCGGCCGGCCGAGTTCATCCCACAGTTCTTCGGGACGATACGAGCGCAGCCAGCGTTCGATCACTTTCAGATGGCCGGGGTTGGTTTTGCACTCCTTGGCGGGCACTTGATGCGCCCGGTAGGAGCCTTCCACCGCCTTGCCGTCCACGGCGACCGGGCCGGTCCAGCCCTTGGGCGTGCGCAAAACAATCATGGGCCAATGCGGCCGCTCTGCGGCGCGATCTTCGCGTGCCGCTTGCTGAACGGAACGAATCTCGCCGTAAGCCCAAGCGAGCGCCGCCGTCATGTCGCGATGAGCGTGGGCATCCGTCGAGACGATGCGGGGCTGCCAGCCGTTGCCGGTGAACAGCGCGAGCAACTCGTCATCGGTCATCGAGGCGAAAATCGTGGGGTTGGCGATTTTGAATCCGTTCAGCAGGAGAACCGGCAGCACCGCGCCGTCCGTGGCCGGGTTCAGAAATTTTCCGCTGTGCCACGCCCCGGCGGTCGGGCCGGTCTCGGCTTCGCCGTCGCCGACGATGCAAGCGGCGATGAGGTCGGGGTTGTCGAACACCGCGCCGAACGCCGTCGCCAGCGCGTAACCCAACTCGCCGCCCTCGTGGATGACGCCGGGCAGTTCGGGATTGAGATGACTCGCGAAACCGCCCGGCCACGAGAACCGCTTGACGAAGCGTTCCAGCCCGGCGCGGTCGGGCGTGAGGTCGGGATACACTTCCGCGAGCGAACCTTCGAGATACGCGTTGGCGAGATTTGCGGCGGCGCCGTGGCCCGGGCCGGTGAGCAGCAACACGCTCGCGTCGGTTTTGCGGACGAGCTGGTTGAGATGGGTGTAGATAAAGTTGATGCCCGGACAAGTGCCCCAATGTCCCAGCAAGCGTTCGCGGATGTGTGCGGGCCGGAGCGGTTTCTCCAAGAGCGGATTCGCCTGCAAATAAACCTGCGCGGCGGCGAGGTAGTTGACCGCACGCAGGTAGCGGTCGAGGCCGTCGTAGGCGCCCGGCGTTGCGGGTGCCGGGCCTGTTCTTCTCGAAACGCCGGCTCGTTTTGCGGATTTTTTTCGATCGGCCGGGATGGTCGGAGTTTTCATAAAAACGGTTTTAAGGGGTTGCATTCACTCGGGGAGCGCGTGGTCGCCGCGACCGCGGCCGTAACGCAGCCATTTCTCGATTTCCACGACGACGAAGGCCACGGCGGCGACGGCGACGATGCGGAGCCACGATTCGGCACCGATGGGCGCGGTGTGGAAAAGCCCGTTCATCACCGGCGTGTAAGTCAGGAGCAGTTGCGCCGCCAGCATCGCCAGCGAGCCGGCGATGGCCCAGCGGTTGGAAAAGAAACCGGTGGAGAAGAAAGAGTGGTTCAGCGAGCGGCAGTTGAAGAGATAGGCGATTTCGACGACCACGATGACGTTGATGACGGCGGTGCGCGCGGCGGCGGTCGTTTCCCCCGCCATGTTCATCTCATAGAAAAATAGCCAGAACGCGCCGGCCAGCATGACGAGCGAGACCAGGCCGATGCGCATCGCGAGCGCGAAGGTGAGGAGCGGCTTGCGCGGATCGCGCGGCGGGCGCTGCATAAGCCCCTGTTCCTTCGGTTCAAAAACGAGCATGAGGCCGAGCAGGATCGAGGTCATCATGTTCACCCAGAGGAGTTGCACGGGCAGCACGGGAAGCGTGGTGCCGAACAGAATCGCCGTGAGCAGGATCATCGCCTCGCCGGTGTTGGTGGGGAGCGTCCAGACGATGAACTTGGTGAGGTTGTCGAACACGCCGCGGCCTTCCTCGACCGCAGCCTCGATGGAGGCGAAGTTATCGTCGGCCAGAATCATGTTTGCCGCGCCCTTTGCCACGTCCGTGCCGCTGATGCCCATGGCCACGCCGATATCGGCCTGCTTGAGCGCGGGTGCGTCGTTCACGCCGTCGCCGGTCATGGCGACCACATGCCCGCGCGACTGCAGCGCGCGGACGAGCCGCAGTTTCTGTTCCGGCGCGACGCGGGCGAAGACGGCGGTGCGCTCGGCGACCTCGGGAAGCTCCGCGTCGGAAACTTTTTCCAGCTCCCGACCGGAGAGCGCGACGAGTTTGCCCTCCTCCTCGCGCCCTTTCAGTCCGATTTGCCCGGCAATGGCGCGGGCGGTGATGAGATGGTCGCCGGTGATCATCTTCACCGCGATACCGGCTTCCTGACATTTGCGGACCGACGCGACGGCTTCGGGACGCGGCGGGTCAATCATCCCCTGCAAGCCAAGGAACGTCAGCCCTTCGGCGACGTGGCTGTGTTCGAGATTCGCGTGGTCGGTGTTCACTTGGCGTCGGACAAAAGCGAGCACTCGCAGCCCGCGCTCCGCCATCTGATCCACGGCGCGATGGACGGCTTCCTTGTCGAGCGGGACGATCTTGCCGTGATCATCGACCGCGTCGGCGCAACGGTCGATCAGACGCTCCACCGCGCCGACTTTGTAAATGACCCGGCCCGCCGGCGCGTCGTGGAGCGTGGCGCGGAACATGTGCTCGGACTCGAAGGGAATCACGTCCACGCGCGGTGAGTCACGGTGCGTGTCGGCGTGGAGCAGACCGCCCTTCTCGCCGACGACGAGCAACGCGGCCTCGGTCGGGTCGCCCTGGACCTTGAGGCGGCCGCTTTCGTCGCGCGCGAGTTGCGAATCGTTGCAGAGCACGCCGGCGCGCAGGCACTCGGCGAGCGCGGGATGCTCCGGCATGTTCACTGGCGCACCGTCAACTTGGATCTCGCCCTGCGCCTCATAGCCCGCGCCGGTGACGGCAAAAAGTTTTCCACCGGTGAAAATCTCGCGGACCGTCATCTGGTTTTCCGTGAGCGTCCCGGTCTTATCCGAGCAGATCACCGTCGTGCTGCCGAGCGTTTCGACGGCGGGCAGTTTGCGGATGATGGCGCGGCGCTTGGCCATGCGCGACACGCCGATGGCGAGCACGATGGTAACGGCGGCAGGCAAACCTTCGGGAATCGCGCCCACGGCAAGGGCTACCGCGGCCATGAACATCTCGGCGGCCTTCTCGCCGCGCGCCACGCCGATGGCGAACGTCGCCGCCGCCAGCGCCAGAATCACCCACAGCAGCAATTTGCTGAGGTGCGCGATTTTCTTGGTCAGGGGGGTCGAAATATCCACCGCCTCCGAGATGAGTGTCGCGATGTGGCCGGTCTCGGTCTTGTCGCCCGTGGCCCAGACCACGCCTTCGGCCTGACCCGCGGTGACCAGTGTGCCGGTGAAGGCGAGGTTCTTCCGGTCGGCGAGCACCGCGTCGAGCGCGAGAGGGTCGGGGTGTTTTTGGGCGGGGACGGATTCGCCCGTAAGGGCGGATTCGTCGACCTGCAGGTTCTTGACGTGGAACAGCCGCAGGTCGGCAGGCACCCGGTCGCCGGACTGGAGCAGCACGACATCACCCGGCACGAGTTGCTCGGAGTGAAGGCGCTGCTGTCGCCCGTCGCGGCGCACGGTGGTCTCGGTCGCGACCATACTCGCGAGCGAAGAAATGGCTTTCTCCGCTTTGGCCTCCTGGAGGAAGCCCACGATGGCGTTAATGAACACGACGCCGAAGATGACCGACGAATCCACCCATTCGCCGAGAAACGCCGTCACGCCGACCGCCGCGAGCAGGATGTAAACGAGCGGCTGATTGAACTGCTGGAGAAATTTCACCCACGCCGGAGTGCCGGGCCGGGACGTGATGCGGTTCAGGCCGAACTTCACCTGGCGGCGTTCGACCTCTTCGCCGGCCAAGCCGGTTTTCAAATCCACGTCGAGCAGACGGGCGGCTTCGGTCGCCGGTAATTGATGCCAGTTCGCCGTTGTTGCCGGTTTAGTCATGGTCGCGTCTTACCGGAGCTAAGCCTTCTACACGTATTGCAGGGCCACGCGCCGGGTGTTGAAGAAGGAGCCGTTGAGCGCGATGGCGTGGCGCATCATGCCACCCGGAGCCGGCGACAGGCGCAGAGTGCCGACGAGAGAAGCAAAGCGGCAACGACTGCAGGATGGCATGATTTTATGGTGCGGATTTGTTGCGACCGTCATTGCGAAGGCGGCCAGACCACGAGCACGGGCCGACGGCTGCGTTGCAGCACACCGAGCGACACGGAGCCGAGCACCTTGGCGCCAAAGCCGGGACGCGTATGACTGCCGATGCAGATGACATCCGCGTTGAAACGCTCCGCTTCCGCGCAGATGCCGTGGGCGGTCTCGGCATCGTCGATGACTTCGATTTCTGTCTTAACGCCGTTTGCCACCGCTTCAGCCGGCACGAGCGCGCGCAGCCCCGACTCGGATTGCGTGCGATCATCGCGGCGCTCCGCGTTGCCGGGAAAACCCTGATCAGGACCCCCGATCGTAGGGTCGGGCAGGCGGGAGGGAGCGACGACATGCACGAGCCGCACGGTTCCGCCCGGGCTGCAGATACCGTATCCGTAGGGTGCGGCGAAGCCGTGGGGCTCATTCAGATCGACCGCCACGAGCACGCGCGCGCACGCGCGAATGGCCGGGACCTCCATCCGCTTCCCCACCGGTGTGGGCACGCAGGCCACACTCATCGGCGCGTAGCGCAAGATGCCGCGCGACACCGAGCTTGCTCCCAACAGGCTGAACCCATGCCGCTGGTGCGTGCCGACCACAATCAGATCGGCCTTTTCTTCCGCTGCCATCCCGGCGAGTTGCGCGTCGGGACGTCCCCAACCGCCCTGCACGAGAATCCTTACATTTTTCTGGCCCAGCAGCGCGGCTACTTTGGTCCGAAGGTCCCGCTCCAGCACATTTTGCACCGTGGGGGAAGTTCCCACCAAGCTCAGTTCGCCGAGCGCGCCGAGCCGCGAAGCCTCCTCCGGCGTCCATGCCGCATAGGCGGCGATCACCTCGCACGGGCCAAACTTCCGCAGCTCCGCGACCCAGCGCAGCGCCGCATCGGAGTTGGCGGAAAAATCCGTGCCCACAAGTATCTTCAGCGCCCGCTCCCCGCGCGCCCACGCCTGAAACGGGGCGGCGTCGCGCACGACCAGCGTGGGCACCGTGGCGGACTCGGCGATGCGCTCGGCCACGCTGCCGAGCAGCCAGCGCGCGGGGGCCCGACGACCGAGCGACGAAACGACGATAAGCCGCGCCTCGCGTTCCTGCGCGAGCCGCACGAGCGCCTCGTCCGCGACGCCATTCACAACTTCCGCGACGAGCTCGGCACCGGCGTTGCGGAGACGATTCGCCTCGGTGAGCAAATGCTCCTCCGCGAGCGGTGAGCCGGCGATTTCGGAGGCGTGGACCAGCCGCAAAGACGCGCCCAGCTTCGTGGCGAGGGCAGCGGCGGCGTCTGCGGCCGCTCTTGCAGGGGCGGAAAAATCGGTGCCGCAGAGGATAGATAGGGGATGTGGATGGTTCATGTTAATTTTTCTGTTGGCGAAAATGGCGGAGTATTCCGCTGGCGGGCGCACCGCAGGCATCGTTCGGAAAATGTGTTTGATCGCCGCGTGGGCGACCGATCCCGAGGGCGCCGCCGAAAGCCCGGAGCGACCCTGCGAGCAGAGGCAGATCGCATCCGCGCCGAAAAAAGCTCTGCAGCCTCGCAGATCTTGACCGCCGGATCGGAGGGCTCGACCGCGTCCCACGGAAGCATCACCGGGAGAAACCGCCGCACTCCGCGGTGGTTGAATTCGAGAGCAGTCCTCTCGCCCGAAAGCGCAGGGAACGACGAGGTGCTCATGAGGTCCCGCGCCTTTCTTTTTTATCAGCCGGCGCGGTGGCCACCCGAGGCCGTTCTGCGTCGGGATGGCCGGTTTTTGAATCACGGCCGGGCCGGAGGCGGAGCATCTCCTTGGCCATGAGCCAGTGCTCGAGATCGCGTCCGTCGGGGCGGCCGTTTTCGACCCAGAGCAGGTAGGCGGCGTGCTGGATCTCCATTTCGGTCGGTTCTCGGACGGCGGAGGATTTGTGGGTTCGACGGGTAATCATGGTCGCGGGTTGTCTCGGGTCACCCTACCGGGGGCGGGTTTTCCCTGCTCCGCGCAGGTTGGCGGACGTTCCGCATTTTTTGCGTCAGGGTAGAGCGATTCTCCATGAGGACCTCGGGGCGGAAGCTTGGATGCCTATCCTGCGCGAATGCCTGCGGCCGGTAATGGGCTGGAGCTTCGTGCCGAGATCTAGGAAGCGGCCGACGTCGCGATGTATGCGTGTCGTGAGAAGATGGATTCATTGGAGGCGATGAGATTCCCGGGGCAGCATCGCAGCTCCTGCTGTCACCCGACATGGGCTGTAAACCTACCGGCGCAGTTCGCCAGACGACGCATCGCACCTCCCATTCGAACCACGACGCACGCCGCGCCACCGAACCGATATTTGACCTCTCTGACCTTGATTTGGAGAGATTCGCACAGAGGCTGGGCAACGAATCGCCCGGCGGTCGCGTTCACAATCCGATCAATAGGATGGGCCGGGGGCGGATATGATCCGGGAATTGAAATGACGCCTATGCCGGGGACATCGATTACACTTCAGGCTCCTCGATCCGCATAACCCACATGGAAGAGATGCATCGATTCGTCAGTCTTTCGGCCACGGGCCGGTTCAAATTTAGCGAATTCGCGCGGCCTTTCACTTACGCCGAAAATCTGCGGCAGACGGCACGAAAATTTTGGCGGAGGAACGGGAAGGCTGGTGATGCGGGCTTCCAGACTGACGACGAGGGAAACGCCATCTGCGCGGCAAAGAAACGGTGACGCGAAGGGACCCAGAAAAGGGGACCAGAAAAAGGGTGCAACTGGAAGTGAAGTCAGGACTCGGGGGTAGAACTGAAGGCCGGAAGCAAACGGATGATTTTCCGTTGAGAAGGTAAGTCATAGGGAAAGAACACCCTGGTGGGACCAGGAAAGTGACATGGGTTGACTCTTGACAGAATGGTCGCCCGGCCGGGTGAGGAACGTTGTCGATGATCGGTCGCTCGCGGCCGAAGGCGGCATGTCCGTCGAGGAATCCCGCCGCAATCTGCGCCGCCAGACTGCCGGATAATCATCTCGGACCCGTCGCTATGCGACTTCGGCAGGATCGCGCGCTCCGTCTCGCCGGACAAGCCGCCCGCCGCCGAGCGCGTCGGCCTCGATCTGTTGAGCTTGACGGAATCACTGCACGGGCTGCGCCGGTGCGATGCGCTGTTGCGGTCGCGCCCCGGCCTGCGGCGCCTGATGAGCGATCCCTATCTTGTGTTGCATCGCTTCGTTGAGGCGCAGCGCGTCGTCCGCGTTCTGCGCTGCTGGCACGCAAAGCAAAAAACACGCGGCTCTGCGCCTCACCGGAAAGCAAATCGTGCTTTCGTTCCGGAGACCAATCCCGCCGCGTGACTGCACACCCGCCCTTTCTCCCCGTCAGGAGTTTGACACTTAGCTCTGGCCGAGGCGAAGGCGGGGTGACTGACTTTTGCCCTCATCCTCTTCCCTTAAAAAATGAATCCCCCACCCTCTCCGGTCTCCCGTCGTGATTTTGTCTCCATGCTGGCGCTCGCCGGTGCCGCCGCACCGCTTATGAGCGCCACCACCCGGGCCGAGGCGGCTCCGGCCGCCAAACCCGCCGCCGCACCCGCACCCGCCGGACCGACGGTCATCCATGTGTTTTCAAAGCCGATGCACCAGCTGTCCTATGTCGAGACGGCAAAGCTCGCCGCCGACAGCGGCTACGGCGGCATCGACTACACCGTGCGC
>Ga0163148_10007068_pt1 | contig 10672 bp, 4 predicted proteins | sample OliLakLV19MP7P2_FD_148606 | JGI IMG/M metagenome (GOLD analysis project Ga0163148, IMG submission 148606) | Freshwater microbial mat bacterial communities from Lake Vanda, McMurdo Dry Valleys, Antarctica- Oligotrophic Lake LV.19.MP7.P2 | ecosystem: Environmental > Aquatic > Freshwater > Lake >... | reverse complement strand
TCTCTTCATTGAAAGAAACAAAACCAGGTACAGTAGGCAATACCCCACCAATAGATACATTTACAACATCACTAAAATTGGTAAAGCCTTTGCTGTTTTTAGCTGAAACAGAAATTTTATAACTGCATGGAAGTACACTTCTATCTATTAAAATTGATCCATCAATATTATTCATACCTATAGACGGCATTTGTGGTTGCGAAGAAAGAAAGAATGTGGCTGGTTTGGTACCGAAATAAATTGGCTTTGGGGAGGTATAATTTTTTCGTTCATCCAGTATTATTATATTGCTTTCATATTTTAAATGTTTGATAAAATCTGGGTTTACAGTCAAATTAAAGACATTCTTAAAAAGCGTGTCTTTTGTGCCTATTGAAACTACTGCATCGTAGCTATATACTCCATTGGCTAGCGTATTTCTAAAATTTATACGTTTGAAATCGTCAGTAGAAAAATGAGTATTTGCTGAAGAGTCAGACGGTACAAACCTAATGCCAGTAACAGTACGGGATATGTCAGGAACTATTGTAGTAAAGCTATCGCCCTCTGCAACCTGAGCAGTATCGATAGCAAAGCGGAAGGTAAAGTTCTTAAACACAGAAATAGAATCTTTTGGGGTAATACCAGGGAGTGTAAGTACAGGGGCAATTACTGTGGGTACTATCTTTGCATCGTGGCAAGAGGAAAAAATGAAAAATAGAAGTATATAATATTGTCGCATTTTTTAATTGTTAAATAAAAAACTTTCCGGAAAGAAATCCGGAAAGTTTGCTTCGAAACCCCATCTGCTACTCTTCCACAAAAGGGACAGGAGAGAAGAAGGTTAGAAATATTTCACTATATAAAATGATTACCAAATTAAAAGCTCAAAAAAAGCCCCCTTCGAGGGTTGGGGGCTTTTGTATTACTCAACTACAACTGTTTTGCTGGCCGATTTGCTGCCTGCAGTCAATTTGGCTACAAAAGTGCCCTTTGCACCTATAGAAATTGATTTGCTGTAAAGACCTACAGTAGATACATTATCTAGATAAACCAATTTACCGCTAATGTCATATATTTCAACTTTGATTACAGTTGCAGATTTGGCATTGAAGGCCAAAGTAAATGTGCCATCGTTGGGGTTAGGATATATGCTGAAAGCAGAAACTTCTTCAATATCTACTCCAGTAGTTCCTTCTTCTCTTGCTGAAATCATTACTGATTCTCTTACCGGGCTTTTTGCATGTGAAGTACCGTAAGCTACATAATAAGTCATATCAGAAGTAACCGAAGTAACAAAGTCTTTTCCTGTAAATAATGGTGTACCACCTACAGAAGTATTGTACCAGTACCAAGTTGGAGTTTCTGCAGCAATAGCGAAACCAGTTCCGCCAATTTTTTCAGGAACACCTGTAAACATAACCAAGTTAGAGGCTTCCAATCTGTAACCTTGGGGAGTTGGACGAGAGCCTCCGTCTGGACGGGCATAATTTAATGATTGCCACGAGTGTGGTTGACCACTTAAAACATAAGTGCCTGGTACACCCGTTTCTTTTGACACATCTATAAAATCGCCATACTCCCAATCACCTGGTCTACTCGTTTGAAAAATCGTTCCTGTTGGATTTGGATTAGCGAATGATCCGCCACCTTGGGCTGCCTGATTGTAATACACATTGTCAGCCGCTAACCTTCTATGATCTTGCTCAATCAATATTTTAATTTCACCATTGGTCATATTATATTGATAAATGCGAGAATCGTGGTTTTCAAAATTGAATAAAAAACGATTTGTCAAATTTGAATTTGTACCACCCGAAGAATATCTGTTTGGATCTTCCTGCACATAAAGAAAATCTTCGGTAGCGGTGATGTTATCACAGTTCATCAAATAGTTTTTGATGTCCGATTGATCTGCATTTCTTGAATCTGCATCCCAAATAACAGATAATTTTCCTTTTGTGTAGTCTGTGGCATTCAAAGCCAATTTGTACACACGGCCATGTTGTGTTTTTAAACCAGTAGACGTGTACACTTGCATTGATGGCAAAGCGTTCGTAGTGCTAAAAGCTGTATAGCCATTGTTTCCGTAACCTGTGCTTGTTCCGTTCCACCATCCTGTAAAAGTAGTACCAGCCATGGCAGGATCATTTGGATTTTGAGCACTTCCCCACAATTGACCTGTTACCGCGAAATAAATCTCCTTAGAAGCAGTGCCAGGGTTTGTAATAGATTTTCTGTAGTCCAAATCTTCTACACGACCAAAACGTATGGCATTTGCTGCATCACAAGCCGCATTGACTTGAGCACCTGTTTTGCCAGTAATTGATGTGATTTCTACAAATTCAACATCATACTCAGTAGCTCCCATCATTCCTCTTTCAAAACTAGCTCTTTTCAAATCATCGCCTGTTAAAGTACTGAAATCAAAACCTGCTCTTTTTAAAGCATAAACTTTTACTTTATTATAAATTTTGGCTTTAAAATCTACTAAGTCGCCTACTATTAATACCACTTGACCTTGTGCTTCAAAATCATCATCACCTAATATGATTACTACTTTACCTGGATAGGCATCTTTATGTAATGGCACTGCATTTTCAGTCGACCATCTGCCCCAAGCACTCATATAGTTTCCTTTAGCATCCCAATACAATGAATCGGCAGGGCTCAAATTTGTAAAAGCAGGTGTTTCCATAGGGTCAACAGCCAATACCAAAGACTCAGCACCAGACTCACCACCGCTAAAGAATACAGGGCCAAAGCCATGTTCTTCTTCAGTAGCCATAGTAGCAGAGCACAATCTCCAATATCCGGCATTTGAGTTTACGACCCAATCACCTTTTACAGCTTTGAAAGTTTGATCGTAATATACACGAGAAATACCCAAGTTATCTTCATGGTTTGTCAAGAAAATGTACGTTCCTTCCGGATTGTGCATTCCAGAAACGGTAGCCATTGTACCTTTTGTTGCAGTTACATTTTTAGAAACTACAGCCGCTCTGTTTATTACAATACCCGAACCATCGGCCATACCACCAAATTTGAAATTAGGAGATTTGGCCAATTGATCGTCAGAAGAGATTAAGCCAAAAGCACTTACGCCAGACATAGACACAGTAACCAATGAAGGGGTTACAGAAAATTGCTTAGGCACCACAGGATTTTGTGCCACAGCCACACCAAAGCCCAGCATAGCAAGCCCTAATGTTTTGTACATTTTTTTCATAAAGTTTGATATAAGATTAATTAAAATAAATTTGGATAAATTCAACTACCAAAGGTAGCAAACCTATGTTACCACATTATTAATCGTGTATTAAGCCTCTATTATTAATATGTTAATTTGCCGTTAAGGCTTAGAATGGGTATAAATAATTTGGCATCAAAAAACCAACGTGCATAACTCATATTAATCTGTAATTCGATATTGCAAATGTCGAATTACCTGTTTGTGATGGAAATTTTTTATAAACATCTGACCAATGACTTACGCTGATAAAAACCAAATTTTCTTGACGCTTTTTCATCCCAATCCTATAAGAATACCAATATTAATTGCGTAAACAACTTTCTGCCTCTATGCCTTACACTGAAAAATATCATTTATGGTCACTGCTTGTTTGGCATCATCAATGGAATTTAGAACTAATTGCCGTACTTCAATAGGCAGCTTCTTGTATTCTTTCTTATATCTCTTCCCAAAGACAACTTTCATTTCGAGTTCTCCATTTCTTTTCAGTATAAAATCTATCGCTTTCAGCTTCTAACATAGTCCCTTCCTTCTCAGCCTCTACCGTCATCACGTAAAAAAGTATTACCTTCTACTTCGTCAATATCTACCACTTTCATTTTCAGAGCAAATCTAAATGCAAGCAAGGCATTATGTTGTTCTTTAGTTTTATATTCAATCATTGCTTTCATAGTAGTCTTTTTTATAAATTTATTATTGCTCAGATACAATTTAGATAATCATTGTAAGCCAGTAGATTTTTTAAAGTAGCGTTGCCAAGGGTGCAAACTTTGGCATGCCACCCTCGGCCAGTACTTGGTATACCTTCCTTTAGGGAAAATATATTTTATAAATACATGGTCGTTATTTTTACTCTTACATACTAAAGATAAAAACATCAACGTTTAATGTAGCTTATTTTATTCACATTAAACCCTCTATAGTTATGCTTAAGTATGCCCTTTACAAAAGTAACCTTCCAGTAGGAAGCACTAAATTTTACCGCCATTACCCAAGTAGAAGTAACCGCCACGCTAGACGACCTAATCAGCGACATGACTAGCCGCGGCTCTACACTCACACGAGCTGAAGCACTTTCCAATTGGGAAGAATTGACTTTGGCAATAAGCAACAGGCTTGCCAGAGGCGAAAACATAAGTATCCCTCTATTTTACATAGGGCAAGATATTCAAGGGGAATACGACAGTGCCGATGATAATTTTAAATCGGGCCGCAACCAAGTAATATTCAATATATCTGCTACTGATGCCTTAAAAAGTATAGCCAGTAAAATAACTGTGCAAAAAGTAGAGGCTATCAAAGTAGTACCTGTAATAAAAAGTGTGCTTGACTTTGCTACCAATACAAACAACCAAATAACGGTAGGGAATACAGTCCGCTTATTAGGCTCTTCGCTCAAAATCGATACTGCCGATGTGGAACAAGGCGTATTTCTAATTCCCGTATTAGGGGGTGCTGAGGTAAAACTAAATACTTTCATCGACAACCAACCTTCTACACTTACTTTCATGATTCCTTCCACCTTGCCTAAAGCTGCCTACAGGATTGAAGTAAGGGCAAAAATAAACAAGACTAAGGAATTGCGTATTTCCTCTTTTGCTGAGGTAGTCACCGCAATTTAAACCATTGTGCCGTTTGTAGTAGCTAGTATAGGTAGCCTTTACTAGCTAGTATAGCCTATGATCGCTAAGTAGTATATACGATATATAGTACTTAGTATGGATGGTCATTACTAAGTAGCATCTACTGCATAATGTAGTTGCTATATACTCCGGTTGCTCTGGTAATGCTACATTGCAAATTTGAATAGCGGGGCAGTCTGTGAGTTTTTCATTTCCCAAGTTTAAGACTTTGGAAATGATAGTGTGATAACATAATTTTTGCTTTTCGCAATTTTTGCTTTCAAATAGTAGGTATTCTATAGTGCTTTGAGTGCCACAAAGCTGTGAATAAGTTACAAAAAAAGGGATTCCGAAACCCGGAATCCCTTTTCAATTGAATGGAGGGTTAGTGAAGCCACTAACCATAGCATAAAACTTAGAAACTACAATTAGTTCACTACCAATTTCAATGTTTTCACACTAGAAGTTGTAGCTACTTTAATTACATATACACCTTTGCTTAAGCCTGCAATAGGGTATGTAGCCACACCTGATACGGTAGCGAAGAACGAACTAACTTCAGTGCCAGCCATATCATATACATTAACTGTGATAGTTTCAGTACCTGCAAATTCTACAGCCAAAGTAGCAGCACCTTCTGTGGGGTTAGGATATACTACTACTTTAGAAATAGCAAGTGCGTCAGTAACAGCATCTGTACCAGAAGCGTAAACCAAGTTAATTACAGAACTTGTAGCACCGCTAGCAGCAGTAATTGTACCTGCAAAACCTCGTGCAGTACCTTTGTATTTTGCAAAAATAGCTTTAGGAGCTACATCACCAAAATCAGAAGGATCTGGAGAGAAAGAAAGGCTTGAAGTGTAAGTGCCATCTATAGTTTCAGAAACTTCGAAATCAGTAGAAGCTGTTACAGTCAATGCAGCAGTTAAATAGCTACCGCTTACAGTAGCCATAGTAATACCGGTAAAAGAAACTGTGCTTGCACCACTAGCCGACACAAAATCTACCAAAGTTGCAAAACCGATAGATTCGCCACTTACGCCTACTGACAAAGCAGCTATACCTTCTGTAACAATGCTAATGCTACCATTGTCGCTTCCTACATCTGCACGCATATATTTTACATTAATGTCTAAACTTGGAGTCAAACCAGCAACAGTGGCTGGAATTGTCAACGTATTGCTAGCACCCGTAAAATCAGCACTCGTAGATAATAAGAAATTAGCAGGAGCAGAAAGCATTATATCTTTTAAAATTCTGCTACCAGAAAGATTAAATTTCTGTATACCCGAACTTAAGCCTCTGTAAGTTACAAACTTAGCTAAGGTAGTCTTGATGACAGTCAAAGATGATTGTGAATTACCTCTTAAGTTTATAGCGATAGTAGCTCTTGGATCAGATGAAGATCTACCAGAAGCTAAAGCTCTGTTGTTACCTAACACCAACAACTCCGTTGAATGTGCCGCATTGATATTCAAACCAGGAAGGCCAAGAGAAGTAATGTTACTTGGTACATATCTGATAGTTACCACTTGGTTCAATTGACCATTTGCATTTACAGGAGCTACAACAGAGAAAGAATTACCTGAGAAAGTAGTTGGAGCACCTAAATACACCTCAAACATATAGCCAGAAGCAGAAAGAATAGGGTTGATACCTACATTCACTGGGAAATCGTGGTTATCGCCTGTAAGGGTGGTAACAATAGTAACAGGAGTTGGAACACCAGCAGTAAAGCTAGAAGGGGTGAATGCAATTGGCGAACCAGCTGAGTTAGAGACAGTAGCCTGTGAACGTTTGTAGAAAATAGCAGATGTACCAAATGAAGAACCAGTCATAGATGTTACCAGAGCATTGGCTTGCAACGTTAATTTATCTACAGCAGTTACTGTTGATACATATCCTATTAAGCTACCATCACTGTAATGCAAAGGCAAGCCAGCTGGCAGTTTCATATCATCAAAGGCTGTTCCAGTTCCTGTAATCTCTACAGAAGCGGCATCGGACATAATGGTACCCGCAAAAGTAATGGCAGTGTTAAATGTGTTGGTAGCAACTAAAGCATTAGCTCTTAACGTAGCCACATTTGAACCCAATACGGATACTTGACCAATCAGTGCATTTCCGTTTGCTTTATATAGGAATGGAGTACTTCTCAATTTAGAGGTGAAAGTAAACCCTACAGCTGTGATTTCTCTTGAAGCTGCATCTGTTAATATATAGTTGCTTTGAATTACCGCACTAGGAGCATTCAAGCGAATAGATACTGGAATTACTTGGCCTACACCAGTTACGGAAACAGTACCAATTTGAACACCGTTTGTAGTCGGAGCTATTGCACCTAAATACCTTGCCCAAATATTAGCGGAAGTTGAAGTGATTCTTCCTGTGGTAGTTAGCGTTACTGTAGATGCCCATGGACCGTTTGCACCTACTAAAGACAATTCCACATCAGCAGTATTAGGTGTAAGTAGTATGCTTGCAGGCAACCTGTCGCCTCTTACGTTTACTACACCAGTTCCTACAGTTGAAACCACTTGATTTGTAAATACATCAAGCGTGATAGAAGTACCTGTAACAAATACAGCAGCAGTATTGGCACTCAAAGCAACAGCAGTAGAAGCACTACCACTTGCAAAAGTAAGTGAACCTGCATTAGAGCTGCTTTGTGTTGTTGATTTCAACTGTACGTATATGTTAGTTGCAATCGATTTATTTGCTGCAATTGGCAATACTAAAGGCGTAGTAACATAACCAGAAGCAGGAGTTAAAGAAATTTCATAGCCTGCTGGTGGCGTAACTGTTACATCTGTAGCAAGGTTTCTGCCAGAAATAGCTATGATTTGGTTATTGGAAGTGTAGGTAGCACTTGTAGTCAATTCACTGGCCACAAAGCTCAAACTAGCTGCATCTGTTACCAATATTGGAGCAGCAGGATTTACTAAGCTAGCCGTAACTGGTACAACTACATTTGAAATACGGCTATCACCAAAGTTTACAGTGATAGAACTAGATTCTGCACCTGCAGTAGTTTTAGTATAAGCCACAGTAGCAGTACCACCAATAGAAGTAACATTAGAAAGTGTAGCTGTAAAATTGCTATTGCTAGGAGTTAAAGTAACACCAGCACCTGTTAGATTAGCGAAAGTTAAGCCAAATGTCAAAGTTGTAAATGTTTCACCTACTTGTTTTGTACCAAACGCCAAAGAAGATTTGCTTACAGATGCCGATGGCAAAGAAATAAACACTTCCGGAGCGGCAGTTTTTGAAGCAATTAGGCCAGGGAAAGTAGCAACTACACCAGCAAGGAATGAACTAGTTTTTGGAGCATAAGAAATTCCAGTAACAGAAGTATTGAAATCCGAAACCGTATTTTCAAATATGTCAGAAGTAGGTGTACCTGATTTAAAAGAATTCAAATTTGAAGTCATATAGGTAGCAAAATTAAAAACAGGAGATGCTGGCTGATTGGAAGCGCTAGTGAAAGCAAAACCAGAAGCAGTATTAACAGCTATCAAATGTGTATTCACATATTCAGCAGGTGTAATGCCAGCTTCTTTCAATAATCTCATCCCTACAGAAGGGACAATAGAAGGAGTGGCATGCACCAATTGAGCTAAGCTATTGTAGCCAATTACCACAGAATTGTAAACCGAAGTAGCAACTGCAGAACGCATTTCCATACCTCTACCAAATTTGTTTCCAGTTATTACTGCTCTATTAGCCCAAGGCCCAATTAAAGTAGCATTAGAAATAAAAGGAGTAGTGTTAGGCGATGGGTCGTTGTTGCCTGGTACCACAGCACCAGCAGTACCTACACCTGTGTTGTTGTCATGCTCAAAACCATTTGAAGTACCGCCAGCAGCAGTTTCATATACAAATGGGTTTCTAACACCTAGTATAAACTGTGTATTACCAGCATAGCCTTCATCCATATCAAAATCATCATCTACACCAGCGTAAGCTACTAAATACTTATGCGAAGAAGTACCACCAAACCATTCAAAACTGTCATCTCTTGCATAAGAAACTTGAATAAAGTTAACTTTCGTACCACTTCCGACAGCACCTAATGTTAAACCATTCAATTCTTGATCTGGCAAATAATTGTATCCAGCAAATTCAATACGTACAAACCGCATTTCACCAGAGTTATCAGCAGTGTTTAAGCTACCGCCTCTGCCACCGCCATACAGTGCCAAAGGATCTGAAGGCAATGCTTCGTATTGTCTTGTACCGTTGGCTGTATTTACTTGAGAATTTCCGATCAATAAAATACCAGCCCAGTCGCCAGGTTGTCTTTGTCCTACTGGTTTTTCAGACGTAAATACAATCGGATTAGAACTTGTACCTACGGCACTTATTTTTGAACCCTTAGCGATAATAAGAGTAGCACCTAAGCCAGCTCTAATAACGGTACCAGCAGCAATAGTTAAAGTAGCACCGTTTGTAACATGAACAGTACCTTGCAATTTTACATTGCCACTAATTGATCTATCGCTAATAATATCGCCAGAAACGATATTGTTGGCATCGGGCGCTGCATAAGCGACAAAGTTAGGAAACCAGTTTGCCCAACCAGTAGTCCAGTCGCCAGTAGAGAAAGTTTCAGAAAAACCACCTTCTATTTTGGCAGTATAAGAAGTTCCAGTGGGTGCAAATGCCCCAGTGAAAGTAACGGCTTCAAAAAAAGCCTGCGCGCTAGCACCTAGAGTTAACCCTAGTGCCACAGATACAGATAATAACGTTTTTTTCATTTTTAGATATAGTTTGGTTAAACAAACAATTGGGCAAAACTACATTCAAAAAAAATGGGGAAGGTTAAGGCAGTTTTAAGTTTGTGTTAAGAGAATGTTAATAAGGGCACATTAATTCAATACATTATCCTACACTACTATGGTAAGCTATTGAAGCTAAACCCTACACGCCAACAAAGCAATTGTGAAACACAACACCTATTTGACCAGAAAAATAGACCATACCAATCTAATAAGTAGTGCGAATGGGAATGTATAAAACCCCTTCCCGATCGCTGCGGTGAAATGGTGAGAAAAGGTCGCTTCTTGCTGCCTTGAGCACTGCAACCCGCGGCTATAAGCTTGCCTGCTAAGACGAGAGAAAGCCCTTAAAAATTATAACCCGCTGTAATTGCTACGTTGTAACCCCTTCTGTATTTTTCAAAAGTTTCGTCTCTATTCTTATCAAATGCTCCATTTCTATCCAAGTCGTAATAAAAGATCAAATCCTCCGCAATTAGGTCACCTATTGTTCCTTTGAGATTAAACTTTTTATTGAATGTTTTAGAAATTGAAAAATCCATTACTAAGCGGGGTGCTTCCCATACTTGAAATTTATTTTCCTGACCTACAAAGGCAATGCGCCTTCCATATTGATTGGCGGTTAGTGTTATGTTGAAGTCTTTGAGGGTATTGTATTGCACACCTAAGTTGAACACATACGGTGATTGACCCTGCAACGGCCTAGATTTTACATCATCTGCAATGCTTTCGATATTTGATTGATCGACTAAAGAAGTGATAAGGGTATAATTACCAAAGAATGTGATATTTTCCAATACACTACTTCCCTTTTTCAAAAATGCCAAATTGGTTCTGGCTTCAAATTCCACGCCCCCTACATAAGCTCCTTTGGCGTTTTGAAAACTAATTTGTGCTAGTCCACCTTGGCTTGGTTGAATAACGGTTTCTACTGGGTTGCTGAATATTTTGTAAAAAGGATTTATGGAGAATGTTTGCCCGCTTGATGGAAACCATTCCAATTTGAAGTCGAAATTATCGATTCTGGCTCTAGTCAAATT
>Ga0163148_10007064_pt1 | contig 10678 bp, 10 predicted proteins | sample OliLakLV19MP7P2_FD_148606 | JGI IMG/M metagenome (GOLD analysis project Ga0163148, IMG submission 148606) | Freshwater microbial mat bacterial communities from Lake Vanda, McMurdo Dry Valleys, Antarctica- Oligotrophic Lake LV.19.MP7.P2 | ecosystem: Environmental > Aquatic > Freshwater > Lake >... | reverse complement strand
AGCAGGACTGTGAGCTATTCTTGCACTGGTTTACCAAAGTTTTAAGCCGACAAGGCCTTCACTCCCACTTCCAATTGGCATGACTAAGGTACCCGACCACAAGCTGCCGAAAGCTCGGGCCGGGGGAAGTCCAATGCTTCAGACTCAGCTCCTTCAAAAGAAAAAAATGATGTGGCCGACGTTGGCATGGCAGACCAGAGTACACATGCAACATTTGAATTAGTTATTATGTAGGTAGATTGATTGATTGGCAGCTTGCTACTAGCTAGCTAGCTAGACAACTGTTAGACTCCCACAAATGCAGCACAAATCAAGTTCTTGGCAAGGATGGGCATTTTAGGGTTTATGGTTAGGGTTACGCCAACAGATCATACCCAAAATGCAGATGAGGTATTCTCATTCGTTTCAAATAGCTAGCAAGTAGCTAGCTAGCTAGGGATGGGTCGATACGAAAGGCCAGAGTGGGATCCATGCCGCTCCAATGCACAAGTTAGTAAAAAACATCTCGATGCGTCTTCTCCGCTACACTTGTTCCTCATCCAATGTCCTGTCTTGAGCCAGGAACTCTTTCACCGACCCGCTGGACATTGAATGGCTTGGGAAGAAACCCAACAGCGCCAGCCTGCATGCACTCGGTTTCATAGTTTGCTTGAACATGGGCAGTCACAAAAACTATTTTCGTCTTTGGGTGACCAGCACCGTCATCACGTGAGCTAATGATCCGGCAAGCTTCCACCCCATCCATGACTGGGATTTGCATATCCTGGAATTCAAAAGATCGAAAATGTACACCTGTTAGGAATACAAACTGTAGACGGATCGAAACACACAAACCGACGAGAGGAATTGAACGCACCATTCAAATAATGTCGTACAATTTCCGCGTTCAGTTGCCGCCACAACGGCCTGTTGTCCGTCCCCGACAATATCAATGTTGCTGAATCCAAGACGCACAAGTATTCGCTTCAGCACCTGCTGGTTGACTAGATTGTCTTCTGCAATCAAAAACTGCATATCCTTATCTCCCCCGCCGATTGTTGGGCTTGGTTCTGCACCTGAGGTTCAACAGGCTGGATCTTTCCTGCGGGATCTGCCGACACTTCCGTTTTCAGACATTCAGCAAGTCGGGTAAAAAATACTGACTAAAAGATGTTCGTCAATGATGGAAAATGAGCTCGGCATTCCTTGACCGAATGTTTTTTTCCACTGGTGACTGGTGCGGATGCCCCGATGCATAGCTTTTCAAACTCGTCCTTGTAATAAATGTCCTCGTGTATCAAGCAAAGACCTACTTTTTCCTTGCCAGTAGTCGGCGGAGCGCCGCGAATATCCTTCAGATCGTGAACATGTTGCACTTTGATTTGAAAACGGTCAAGGAGCTCGACTGTTCTGATACATTCATCGTTGCTACTAGAAGTAGGACGACCAACGAGTACGATTCTGGCTTGTCGCAGCAGCGCCGTCGCTTTGTCAGTATCTGACAATACTGGCCAAAGCTTCCTGGAGATTGCTGTCACTTAGTTCGATATCGAAAAATCCACTTTCTAGCTTGGAATAGTCCAAGACATGAATAGTCCCCCTACAAGCGTGAGGTGTTAGAGTCCACGTGAGAAAGCGGCGTCCTGCATGCATGAAAGAGAATCGAAACCAAAGAGAATGCGACACTTACCACTCGACTTGATCTTCTTCATCGTCTCGGATTGCACGGGAGTCATGTCTGTCTCTGCGAGCAATCTACTCAAGCCAATGATACCATTCATTGGCGTTCGTATCAATTCGTACAATGCATGAAGATGGCGTACGTGTGAGACCCCTGTCATACTGTGATGCGTCTGGCACCACTAACGGTGCCAGTGGCATCGAATTGTTGTCCACGATCCATTCAGTAAGTTGCTCTCCGGATGGCACCGCCTCAGCTCAGTCAAATCATCTAACAGCAACTAGCTGCTAGCTGCTAGTTAAAACAGCACCGGCTGCAATGTTCGATGGCATGACAGCCATCTGCTGGTTGACAAGACACGATGCTAGCCAGCAGCAGCCAGTCACATCCATCCACCATCAGTTCAATTGCAGAGTTGAGGCACAAATGCCGTAAGTCTCACACTCACCAGGCAAGATGATACCTATTCAGGCAGAGCACGGGCCCACTCTGGTCAAGACGCCAATGTGACATCTTCCGTCGTGCCGCATAGTTGGCAGACGCCTCTCCACAACTAGCCCAGTAGCGGCGGATACACCTGTGTTCCCTACTCGCACTTTAAGTTTTGACCATCGAATAGTGCAATGAATGATAGGTGCCGTTCAGTCGGTGCTACTTAAAGTAGGGTGCGGGTTAGGGGCATTTATTAGATATCATCGTATCGCACTTTCGAAGGAGTGAAGATTCAGTTTTCCGATTTGACGTAAGACTTCGCTGGGAATTTGATTGCCAGTTCACAGCTTCCGTTTTTTAAATACTACTTGAACTCTTGAAGTAGTTTTTTAAATAATACTTGAAGTTGTTACCTCACCAGGGGCATCTATTAGGCATAATCGAGTCGCATTTTCGAACGAGGGGAGATTCAGTTTCTGATTGACGTAAAACTTCGCTGGGAATTTGGTTGCCAGTTCACAGCAGCTTCCGTTTGTTAAATAATACTTGAAGTAGTAACCCCGCCTCTTCCTTGATATCCATATGCGGTTAGGAATCTTTCCTTCGTCTTTTAAATCTAGGTTGCTTCGTTTTTATTCCCAATTCTTCCATTTCTATCATCAGTCATCTTCAAGTTCAAACCATGCTTCCCCCTTCTGTTTTTAGTGTTCCAAAAGCAGCAGTTCACACTTGTTATTACCACATAGTTCGGACCACATCACGGTATCTTCCAACTCTGACTACCGGTACTGTAATTCAGTGCTACTAGCAAGTTAGAGCTAGTACAGTAGCTACTGTGGCTACTAAGTAGTCATTACTGGATCAGTTGCTGGAACAATGAGCTGGTACAATTGTACCAGAACCGTTTAACAACGCTAAGTATAACCACTAGCTAGACTACTGTACTTACGACTGCAAATAGCGGCATTGGAAATCCGCGCTTTTCTTCGGGGATCTTCCGAACTCGTAGCATTGTGAACAGCTACTGAAGTAGCTACATCGTAGTACTACTGTACATCACTGATAGTATGCCATTAATGTCCCGTTCCTGTGTTTCTTCCGGCATCTATGCTGTGTTTAGTCGTTGGCTGGCTAGCTACTAGCTAGTAGGGGTGCTCAAAACAATGTGAACCTTGAGGAGTAGTCACTGGCTAATAGGGGTGTTCGTTTTTAAGTGGAGAGGCAGGGTTAATAACGACCGAACTACTAGCAATTTGCTCACAATATTTGACAGCCTACAAAAAATCTCCTCTGCTTTCTATCAACCAATTGCAACTGCTAGCAACCATGAGTGTCATTTCCGACGTTACCACTGAACCTGTACCTGCACTAGCATCCAATAACCAAGATGGCGATGAAGACGATGACGCTAGCTTGAACCTTTGTGTAGGAGAGAAGCTAGTCTTTGCTAGCAGTGGCGATACACGCAGAAACAACGGCGCTATTCCCACCACCATTGTGACCAAACACAAGCACATTAGGCAGGACTCCACGGCAACACTGTACCCCGCTGCCAATGAGATCGAAATGGAAATGGCATACCGAGAACATGTAAAGCAATCAGGACCTCCTGCACTGCCTAGTAGAAAAGCCTCATTGACACATGTTGCTGATGCTTGTTCTACTAGCACCTCTTCAGGTGCAGGAGCTCCCATTCGACCAAGTCGCAAAGTCTCAATGGAAGATCTTGGTAACAACTTTCACAACCTGAAACGCAACAGTACTTCCACCGCCACGACAGCTTCAACTTCCACGACCACTGGTGCTAGTGCAGCAGCTGCTACTAACATTCCAAGTAGTAGTGCTCGGCAGTTCTTCCAGACCATGAAAAGTTCACCACGTGCTCAGGGGCAGGGCTCTCCTAGTACTAGTACTGGTCGCACTGCCAGGCCTACTAATCATCGAAAGTGTGCCTCGTCGGCGGGCAGGTTATCCAATGCCACTCTCTCGGCCTTGAATTTTGAACTCGCAACACCGACCTATGCCGAGGCACCGCCCATGCTTCCCTCGAGAAAGGAATCCATGGAACACATTACCTCCTTCCTTTCCAAGCACCAAAGACCACATATTCAAATGAAGAATCATGGTAATTTTTCGTTCATGGCATCGTCAAACAAAACGAAACGTCATTCAGTAGAATTGCCTTTGGCCCTCGAGAATCCAGGAACCGTGACCGGCAATGGCTATGACCACGACTCTAGCATGCCCCCCATGCGTCCGACGCGCAAAGCATCTATGGAACACATGCATAGTCAACATACGGCCACCACGGCAGAAAATAGTACATCTACCATGGGGAGCTCCTCTTATGATTTCCATAGCAATAATCGAGTTCGAATGCAACATCAGCACAGTACAGCACAATACTCATAAATCATAATTATTATAATCACAATCAGAACTATTCACAGCTACAAAGTTACATGTTCACGCAGGAGTTACCGTTACAGTACATGTCGTAGTAGGAATGTGATGTAAACAGCCATAATGGGTATCCGTACACCACTCACTGCCAGTGACGAGGACAAAAGGTGGAAGGAGCGTTGTTTGCTGTTGCTCGATCATCGGTGCCAACCAGTGGTGGCACCACGCTCCAGCTCAAGGAGTATTAGAGAGGGTCAACATATGGCGCGTCATGCCGCACTAGGTGCTAGCACATGTCATTTGGCTTTGCATTTGGAGCTACAACACTACTTCACAGGAGAGGAAGTAAATGTAGTTTCTGCGCTTGAATCCCTAGCTAGCTAGTGGTTGAATCCCACAGGATAGTGACTGAATGGCGTCGGCCATCTACTAGAAAAATATCCAGGTTCAGACCCACACTGGATCCAAAAAGATTTGAATACCACATGCAAACTTGCGAGTTCGTTACTGCACGGATGCATGCAACATGTTCTTGTAACAATCCACGAACGGGACTGACAAAAAATCCATCTTTCTCCTCATTATTCTCGTATGACAATCCAGTCAGCTAGATGCACTTTTACTCTCATTACATCCATTACCGGCTGGCTACTCGCACAGCAATGGTCGACTCCAACGATGCCAATAATGGCTCTAATAATAATACATTTAGTTGTAATGCAGCAGCAACGAATATGAACATGACGATGAGAAAGCAGCGGCGCCCTAGACGCCAACTCCACACTGAGAGAAGTGTGGCCCTGGTTTTGCTCGTCTTGTTTTCGGCCACGTGCACATTGTGGACTGACCAAAAGAGGTTTCCATGGCCAAGGATCGCCATGGTGCAGCAGCCACAACAAGCTCAAGAAGATCGCGAAGACGGTGTGTTTACGGCTACGGTGACGGTGTGGAACCATGACACTGTGAGTGCGCTGCAGCAGCATCTGGCAACTGCCTCTGCTACTAGTCGACATCAAGAAGTAGTACCGATCCGACTGATGGGTGCTGCCAAGACCAACGCATCACTTCACTTGAACACGGGAAGGCTGGTGGTAAATGTGGCCGACGGAATCTTGATGCCTGCTTTGTATGGAGAAGGGCAAGGTCATCTGGTGGATTTGCTTGCTAGCATGACGCTCAAAACCAATTTGGATCATTGGTACTTTCCTGCAGATGGAAGCAACAGTGCTAGTAGTACTACCGGTAGTACTGCTGGTAGCAATATCACCAAGATCCAGAATGGCACAAGTCGATTCTTTCTTGAGCATCCTCCTCTTTTGAATCTCACTATGGATTGTGATTGGCAAAATGAAAAGACAGGGGCTGGACAAGGCAATTGGATCATGTCTATGTATTTGGCACGCATGGCAGCAGCCTTGGCTCAAGTCGATTTCAAACTCCAATGTATTCCGACTAATGCCACTGCTGGCAAAACACCCCTTCCAATTCACAGGCGATTGCTCACACCGTGGATTACAGGATATCAACCAGCACTACCACCGCAGCTTTTGGAACAATGGCCCTTTGATCATTCGGGGCGACCACCATCGCATCACCAAGTCGTCATTCCCAATGGATCCTATCAAAACATGCCGGTTCATAAAATGGCAAATGCCATTATTACCGATATGCGACGAATGGCAATGACCGTGGCCGATTCCATCGATTCAGACCACTATCATGATGATTCCATCCGCTCGGTCGACTTGATCATGGCCCTATTTCAGCAGCAAAAACTCCACAATCAACATCACTCGAGACTATATGACGATGTGGCCATTCATTTGCGATGTGGTGATATCATGGGCAAAGTCAGTAGAACCGACTACGGATTCATCAAATTTAGCGAATACGCCAAATGGATTCGCAACGACACCACAACTAAAAGCATTGGCATCATTACGCAACCGTTTCACAAAAACTTGTTACGACAACTCGATCAAGATCATGTGGATCAATGTCGAAATGTCACCTACACTTTGGTCAAATACTTGCAAACTGCATATCCCCAGGCCCGTGTTTCCATTCACAATGGCCCCAATGAAACCATGCCGCATGCCTTTGCCCGTCTGACACTGGCCAAAAAAAGTTTTGTTTCCTACAGTACCTTTGGGATCTTCCCCGTCCTGGCCAGTTTTGGAGACGGGTATTTTCAAAAAGGGCATCCCAATGTCAACTACTGGGCCAATCATTTGGTATCATCGCCACAACAGCGGGAATACTATCCACATTTGCACATGGTGGAATCGCCCAAATTGACTCCAGCCGACATTATGGCCATGAATTTTACGAATGTCTTGGAATGGTTTGTGATCGACTAGCTACAACCAGCAAGTAGTATTAGGAGGGGTAGTAGTAAAATATATTTAAAACGGCTATTAGAACTCCGCAAAAGAAAGGATGGCTCCGCCTTGACGGGAACCTGGACCAGACTGGACATTATCTACCACGACTCTCCCTTTTCGATTGTATTGTGTGACTCACTGCGGCCGTCGATGGGTACCATGCGGCTGTTATCTCGGGCCGTGCATGCACTCGTTCCATGATTCTATACCTTGCAGTACGTAGCAGTAGTACATCCAACCCGTTTTCGAATGGTTGTATTACCGTAACTTAGTACCGTTCCAATATGCTTGCTTCCATCTCTGCTGTCAGTGCAGTTTCTGGATCTGGATCTTCAATGAGGGCGATTGACCTTCTCTTTCCCGCTGGTGCACTCAAACGGGTTGTAGAGTCACCGGTACTAGTAGGAGGTGAAGAGATCATGCCGGGATTTTCTGCATCTTCCTTTGTGCAAGCCACTTTCTTTCTGGCTCCAGTCATCAAAGGTGTCGTAGCTTCATCGTTAGGGGAAGAACCAAAGAATGGTAATTCCAAATGGGTATGCTTTTGAATATTCCACAGCATGTAGAAATGTAATCCCACCAGAGTGGCATTGACCAAAAAGCCAAACCATTGGATATAAGAATACGTCAATAATTCCAACAGAGCCACAGCAGCCAAGATTCCAACATATAGCAATTCATACAGGCAATTCGTAAATAAAGTTTCGACGTCATTGGTTCGCACAATCACAATGGCAATGCGAATGGCCAAGAAACGTCCTGCCGCTTCGCCTCGGGCAGCGTCCACAAAGGCAAAGGTCTGAAAGGTGGTCATATTCGAATTGTCTCCCTCTAGTAGAAGCGTCAATCTGGGCGCTAAAAGAATCGAAAGATTGACCAAGGTAGGAACTAGGATATTGATGATCGTCACAGCCAACACCCACCAACGAGGACGAACTTCCTCAATCAAAATCATTGGCTTCATTTGTTGGTTTCTACTACAAATCTAAAATCAAGCTGAGAGCTGCAGCGATTGGCCAATTGCTACTAATGAGATGAGAAGAGGAGGGGGGAGAAGTAGAAGCCTCTTTTCTTTTCCCTCCGCCACCTGCAAACGGCAAGAGAAAATCGACTGTCCGGAAAAGTCCTAGACACAGTAGCTACCTACTAGCTAGCTAGCTACTAGTTTCTGTAGCCAGCTGTTTCTGTAGCCAGCTGCCTCCTTCCTTGAAGTAACGGAAGCCGCTATCCACAAGATATCGTTTTAGTCACGCTCGATCTTTATTGGTTTTCCCAGTGGGGGCCTCACTCTCCACCCGGGCGATTAATGTATGGGACAAAGCCCAGCAGCTTCGCGACTGTTGAGGGCGAAGCTAAGTAGCTTTCAGCACCAAAGCTACGTGGGAGCCCATTCAGAACGCTGATTGATGGGGCAAAGCCAATGACAAGAAGGATAAAATGCGCGAAAATCCGAAATTCTACAGGCAGTCTGTGTGGATCAACACACCGGCAACAAAATCAAGATTTTGTTCACCACAAAAGCACGTTCAAGCCAGGGGAGCTTGCATCAGAAACATTTTGTTGTCTGCGAAACGTGTTTGTTAAACACCTCATGATCAATGTGTTAAGCACCAAACCGTCACTGTTGCACTTTTTGTGCTGAAAGTCACATGGTCTGCGCGCAGGGTTTGTCAAACATGTTCCTCCCTCAAACTCCACATGTCTCAACGGTCCACTGTGAGACCGAATTCATTCGCAAATTAAGAAATAAAATTAGCTTGACTCAGCAGTCACGAATTCTGGAATCGCTCGCTTGTTTTGTAGCACGAGTCTGGCTAGTGCAAATGACACGCACAGTTGCACGTGTGGCAAAACAGGCTCCAGCACAGCGCCATCAGGACACACATCCTGAGTCTTTCGTGATTCAATGAATTCACAAAACCTCATGGTGACCACACTGGCTTTTATGCCAGCGGTGGTTGCACACAATCAGGGTGAGTGGTTCGCAAAAGAGGAACTGAAGGCTAAAGAAATGCAGCCAAGAGAATGCATTTTTGTGACATGCTTCCAATTTCTTCAGGTTGTGGTTTGATTGTGCTTGTCATTTTGAAAAATGTGCATTCAACCTTACCAAAGCTGGTGATCTTTCCAAGTCATCACCTGCTGTGGTGTGACATGCCTTCAACAAGGTCACTGAGGTTATCCAAAACAAGGTCACTGAGGTTGTCCAAACACAACATTTGGTTCAACAACCACATGAGATTTCATTTTCAAAATTGGCAGACTCTGCTAAATCAGAATCCCCAACATGCAAGAACATTTGGCGAATGCAACTGACACAAAATAATGAGTTAAGGACAGGCTGGAAGCAAACTGACAGCCACATTGAAAATGGACAGCACTCAGTCAAACAACATGCCGATGCTCTGAGATGGGATGATGCAATCAGCAGAGAAACATTGTCTGTGATTGAAGAACAGCCCCTTTTCTTTTGAGTTTTTCATTCTTTCAAATCTTGCTCAAAATTGACAATGATCATTGAAGCAATTCTTTTCAACGTTGATGTTGATGTTGAAAACAAAGTTGTTTGATCAGCACCAAAGATCAAATTGAACTCTGATCTTGAAAGCAAAGTCATTTGAGAAACAGCAAAGGTCAACCAAGGCAAATGCAAATGAAAACAATCCAGACTCTGCTTGAGACTTTCTGACAACAATCACAACTGAAGCAAAAGACAATCTGTCGCCAGACATGTCCCCAACACTGATGCAAATCACACAAATGAACAAAAAGGACAGCAACACCTGAATGATCAGTGTGTCAAATAGCCAACACACCTGGAAAGGACAAGAACAGCTGCAACAGAAGAAAACAAAGAACAATGATGCTTTGTGTCTGATGCTTCACTTGGCAGTGCAACAAGGGCAAACTCAAGTTCAGACCAAAACAGTTTAAGATCTCAAAGTCATGTCCTAGTTTCTCAACCCAAAATGATCTTCAATCAAGCAGACAAACAACATTGACTCTAAAGACTTTGAACCTTCTTCATTGAGCTAAAGAATGAGAAGGTCAGTTGGACAACGAGAACAATTTCAGGAACTGACTTGCAGCAACACACACAACAACAAATGCAAAAACAAGCATCCAATGTTCTTAGCCAAACATCAAAACAGAATGTGACAAAACTTGTTTTTGATTCATGTGAGAACATGGCTTGGACGAGAGCCTCCTTTTCACCATGTCAATCAAACCAATGTGAACGCAGCATTTGTGGCATTGTCTGACAAAACAACAATGCACATTGTTGATCATTGTGACTTTTGAACGCTTTGATTGCATCTGGTGGTTTTCATGAACATTGCTTGTGATGTTGGCATTGCCATTTTTGCGTTTGAGTGTTCCATCAAAGAGACGTGAAGATTTTTAAAACAATTGTTCGTTTTGAAGTCATCCTGACCAGGAAAGGTTCTCATCTGTCAACACTTGCAGAATTTTTTTTCTAATTGATTGATGCTGTTGTCGGCAGTTTTGAAGTGCTCTGCTATTCACATGAATGAAAATTTGTCATTGAATCTGGAGATGTCATGAACTTCTTGGTTGTCTTCAAAAGAGTTCAAGGCTTCAATTCCTCTTTTTACAAATTGTGTTTGTCACATCTTCCATGCTCATTGTGAAACCTAGATCCACTTTGTTGAGTCAACACACCTTGGAACATCTGACCAAAAATCTGGCATGATGTTGCCAAACGATGAAATGACATGAAAAGGGTTGACACTGAGCTTTTGCCCATCTTTTTTCCAGCAGTTTCTCAAACACATCT
>Ga0163148_10007061_pt1 | contig 10679 bp, 10 predicted proteins | sample OliLakLV19MP7P2_FD_148606 | JGI IMG/M metagenome (GOLD analysis project Ga0163148, IMG submission 148606) | Freshwater microbial mat bacterial communities from Lake Vanda, McMurdo Dry Valleys, Antarctica- Oligotrophic Lake LV.19.MP7.P2 | ecosystem: Environmental > Aquatic > Freshwater > Lake >... | reverse complement strand
TCGCCTAATGAAGTGCCTGGAAGGTTGGGAGCCATTGGAGGCGGCGATCGAATCGCAGCGCGGGACACGACAATTGCAGTTGATTAGCCACACTGCCCACGCTGCGTCATGAGTCGGTGGGAACGATCGCGCTGAACTAATGCAGACGCTTCATGTCCACCGGTAAATCAACCTTTCACTGCGATCGTGGTGCCATACTCCTCCCTCCCAAGCCAGAGCTAACCGGGGAAGGCTATCTCAGATGTTTTTTGAGAATCGGCAAAACGGGCGAACTCGCTTATCGTCATGCGGACGGTACCGAGCAGATTGAGGTCGTCAGCCCCGAAGTCTTGTTTGCCAAAGATTCGATCGACTCTTTCAAAATGAAACCCATCACCTATCCCCATCCACCCGTGAAGGTGCGATCGGATAACGCGATGCAGTATCAGCGGGGTCTACTCGGTCACTACGCCGTCATTGATGGCGATTTTTTGGGCTTTGTGGGCAGTGTCACCGATAAGCAAGCCGTAGAAGCGTTGCTCTCTGGGACAGCCACCGAAGCCAGTTGCGGCTACGACACGGTGACAAAGTTGCGTGGCGACGGCAAGCTGGATCAGCTCCGACGCGATGGCAACCATGTGGCGATCGTCCCTCGTGGCAGAGCCGGTGCTGATGTCCGCTTCCACGTTGATAGTGAGAGCGAACCGTCCTGGTATCAGGTAGAGGCACCCACCGACCTCTACAACGCTGACAGCGACACCGTGCGGGAAGTCTTTAAAGATATACAGACCAGGCAGATCTGGGATTTAGGCGGCAAGCGGGCAGATGCAGAGGCACCGCAGGAACAATCAACCAAGCTCAAGACGAAGGATCGATCAATGATGATTTCATTTCCCAGTGGGCGCGTTTTCAATGTCGATGACGAAGATCTAGCGGCGGAAATTTTGGCGTTGCTGGGAGACGATGACGATCTGCTGCGCGTTAAGGGCATGGGCTATAGCAGCTACATGGACGCTGTAGACAAGCTGAAAGCCAAAGCCGATGCCGCTGAAGGTACAGCAACCGGGCTACAGTCGCAAATCACAGAATTTAAAACCAAGCTGGATGCCGTTGAAGGTAGCCGCATGGATGCCGACACGATCGCCACTGAGGTTTCCGCCCGTGCCGATGCCTGGAGCGCGGTCTTGCCGTTGCTGCGCCTGGATACGCCCGACTTTCAGCCCGATTACAAGCTGGATGTGGCGGCAGTGCGGAAACTGGCGATCGCCAAGAAAGTGTCTCATCTCAACCTGGACGGCAAGTCAGCCGAATTCGTCAACGCTGTGTGGGACACGATCGCGCCTGCTTTAAAAGACGTGGAGCGCAAGGACAGCACGGATGATCTGCTGGCAGCGCTGAACGCAAGCCAGCGATCGGACGGGCTGGATGCGGCTGACCCGGCTGATGCCAAAGAGTCTGCCCGCGCCAAATACACTCAAAAAATCGAAAAGGGAGGTCGGGAGTAATGCCCCAAACATCAATTAGCTATTCGCCCCCCAAGGGCTACGAGGGAATGTGTGCAAGCCATTCGCTCCAAGAGATTCGGAGCGCTCTGCAAGAACTAACTGTAGCGGGCACGGCGATCATTTATCCCGGTCGTGCCTGCGTTATGGGTGCCAACCCCGGTCAAATTAGCCTGCCTAGTGCAACGGGCGGCGTGTTTATGGGCCTTGCCGTACTCAACGATCAGTGGGGACAGTCTGAGGCTGACTTGCAGGCAGGGTTAGCCCCTGGCTACAAACCGGGCCAACCGATCGGGCTGGCGACCTTTGGCGATTGGTTTGTTTACGCCGAAGTGGCAGTGAACGTGAACGATCCGGTCTATTTCCGTCACACCGCCGCTGCTGCACCCAATGATGCCATCGGGCGCTATCGCAATGCCGCCACTACAGGCTTTGACCAGGTGCCGAAAGCGCGGTTTCTCGACAAGTCAACGGGCGCAGGGTTGGTGCGGATCAACTTGGGCGGCTTGACTCTGGGCTTCTAGCTGCTAACAGCTAACAGCTAACAACTAACAACTAATCACTAGCCGCGATCGCGGAGGCACAGGAGACAGCAATGGCAGATGTAGTCGGTGCGGGGAAATTTTTAACCCAGGAACTGAATCAATACGATACGACTTTTTACTCGACGGTCTACCCCGAATATTGGGGCGCTGAGGGCAAATACCATCCCACGCAAGGCAATCTGGAGCTGGGCACCAAGAATATTGTCTCTGGGCGCATTGACTATGTGGGCGAAGCTGCCATTTATGATGGCAAGAGCACCGATATCCCACTCTCCGACTTCGGCATCACGGAAGACGAGTATAAAGCTCGCATCGTCATTGCTGGCGCACAGTGGAACATCTTTGACCTAGCAGCCGCACAGAAGGCGAATCGCCAGGCGCTCTTGCCCAACCGCGATTACCTGTCGCTGAAAATGGAAGCGATGAAGCGATCGATGGATCGCCGGATTCATCGCCTAGTCTGGGCAGGTGAGGCGAACAACGACATGGAAGGGTTGTTCAGTGGCTCTCAGGTGGCGCTGAAGAACATCACCACCGATCTTTACGCCCTCACCAGCGATCAACTGTACGACTTCTTTTTAGACGAGTTGAGCGATTTTCAGGAAGACTCGCTACTCACCGCAGAAGCGACCTGGATGTATGTACCGAAGCGGCTGAAGACCAGACTCACCAAGCGCTTCCCCAACAACATGGACGGCACACCTTACCTGCTGCTGACCGACCCCAAGCGCGGCATCATGGTCAAAGGGATCCAGGAAGTCAACGAGCTGAAATCCAGCTTTTTGGAACAGTTTGGAGTGCATGCGGTTGGCACCAACAAAGATCGGCTTATGTTTGGTCAGTTGGATGATCTTTCGGTGCTGAAGCGTCAGTTTTACCCAATGGATCGATCGATTCCACAGCTTGCTGATGATGGCGTAACCTATCGCATCACCGCCTGGTGTGCGACGACTGAAATGCAGTTCCGTGAGCCGTTCCGAGTGCGGTATCTCGATATTCCACGCGCGACTTAAGCAGCGCGTCAGTTTTTCCAAGTCGGCACTCACCAAAATAAAGGAGATCGCTGTGCAGCAGATCGAATATTTCCCTGAGCGGGAAAAACCACGCGCCCGTAAAGGGGCGAGAAGCTTTGAGGGTTTTAGTTTGGAGCGCGGTTTCAACCAGGTGCCCGATGCTATCTGGGAAGCCGTTAAGGACGATCCAGTGATTGGGTTGCTGACGCAATGGGATGCCATCAAGGTGCGTCCGGTATCGACGGTTACACCCGCTCCAGCCACTGCCAAAACCGCTAGGAAGCCTGACACGACAACCGCTAGCTAATGGGCAGTCCGTTTCCGGCGAATGCCGCGCTCACATTCTCAGCCGCGATCGGACCACTCACGACCGAGCCGCGCACTGGAGCAAGAGTGCCAGGAGCGCTGACGATCGAGGTGAAGGCGTATCTCAAGCCCGATAACCGACCACGCGGCTTGTTTTACCCTGGCATCGACGAAGCAGAGGAAGCGCTCACAGGTCGTTTTGTCAATCCTTCGACGGTGCCGACTGGTGTGGGGCATCTCAGCAAAGCGTGGGCGGTCATCACCGACCCCGTGACCAAACAAACGCAAGCGGGCTGGTTTACGCTCTATAGAGGTACTGCCGGCCCGTTTCGTGTGGAAGCCTCGCTAGGCGCAAAGGTGACGGGTGTGTTTCGGGCGCAGGCGATCGCGGGTGGCACCAATGCACCGATACCGCAGCCGACACCGGGGCAGTATCCAACCGCGATCGCGCTAGCTGTGCACAAACTAGTAGCACTGGTGAATGGGCAATTGGTTCTTGCCGCTGCGAGTGATGTGACGCAGCCGGATGGCGCGATCGGACTCACGCTGAATGCCGTAGCAGCAGGCGGGAAACCGCAATTAGCAACCAGCGGCACGGTGCAGGATGCAAACTGGAACTGGACAGCGAATCAGGCTGTGTTTGTGGGAGCTAATGGAGCGATGACTCAGACTCCACTCACGATCGCGCCTGGTTACTATCAGCAGGTGGGGTTAGCGGTGAGCGCTAAACAGGTGGTATTGAATCTGGAAGAGGCGTATTTGCTCTAGGAGGCTGGATGCCTAAAGTCACGATCGACACCGCAAAACTCACCAAAGCCGCTCAGTCAGCGTTTAAAGAGACGGTGTTGCTGATGGGCACCAAGTTCACGGAAGTGATCAGCGAACCGGGCGCGTTCGACGGCTTTCCGGGCGACATTGTGGATACCGGGCGGTTGAGGGCGAGTCAGCAAACTGATTTCATCAGCCCCAACGAAGCGCAGATCAGCTTCAATGTCGAATACGCAATTTTTGTGCATGAAGGCTATACGCTCCGCAATGGCGGCAGTCAGCCCGGTAGACCCTGGACAAGTGAAGGACTGAAGCGGTTTGATGCTCAGAAAGCCTTTGGCCTCTTACTGGCAGCGAAACTAAAATGAGCGCCACCTACCTCGATCGCGCTCAGGCACTGCGACAACGCCTCATTGAAGCGCTGGGCGCTTTGCTGGGCACGTACACCACGCTCATGGGCGAAACTACGCCTGCCATTACCATTGACGACATTGGCAACACGCCGCAGGGTATGGGTGTGACGGGGTTAGAGGTGGTCATTGAGCCGGAAACTAACACGCCTGTCACTGCCCTGCTGGGTAGTAATCAGCTTGCCGCAGAAACAACCATCACGCTGAAGCAGTGGGATCTCAACGCTAATACAATCGCGGCGACGGAGGCACTCATCCTGGCGATCGACGAGATTACCGAGGTGGGACCAAGAGTGACGCGATCGACCGTGTTGGACAACATCGAATCCAGACGCATCACGCTCACTCTGCATCGGACACAGCGAGTTTTGAGAGTCCGGTGCTAGTGGGAACGATCGCGGCAACGCTTTCGAGACCCCACTATGCCGCTAACCCGCAATCTGGTTCAGATTAACCACGTCCCCACGCTGGGCAAAAACGTTCAGGTGTTTGTTGCTCGGTTGGGCAAGGGCGTACCCCTGAGCGCGATCGTGGATCAAACTCTCCGCCTTAACGGCGGCTATCAGGGCACCGTGACGATCGCGACCGCAGCAGCAGGCGTTTACAGCGTCAGCGTTAGTGGGTTGGTGATTGGCTCCTATACAGCCATTGTTTCAGACACACTCACCACCATTCGGGATGGGCTGCGAGCGAGCCTCAACAAAAACACGCTGGGTTCTGGCATCTATGCTGGGGCTGTAGGCGCTGGCACCTTCAAGCTGTTGGGCGGCACGATCTATACAGCCACCGTGGGCGGACCCGCCGCAGGCAACATCACCGTTGGCACGATCGCGCTGGTGACGGGCGGCGCTGCCAAGGGCAGTGAAGCGGTTGACCTGTTTGAGCCGCTAATCGGCAAGATTTTTAAGGGGCAGTACCTCTGCTTCGCTGACCAGGACGACCTGGAGAAGCTGGCGCTGGTGACCGTCGATGCTGTGGTTGGTGCGACGAGCCTTGTGACCAAAAAGCTAGACGAAGCCATTGCAGCCACATCCCTGGCTGAATTTCCTACCTATCTGTGGGATCGGACGGATGCTTCGCTGGATGAGACTTACGCCAATAACAAGACTGTGACGTTCAACACGGGCGGCGCTCAGAATGCCGTGCCCACAACCATCGATCGCAAAATCACGCTACCCGGTGAGTTTTGGCATTACAACGCGGCGTTTCGGACGGCTGTGGCTGTGGCAGACGCTCAAGAATATGTGTATGTGAAACGGGTCGAACCTGCACCCAACGATAATTTTGTCTCTGGCGACGCGATCGAGGGTCGGGCGCTGATTGCCTCGGTTAAGCGCGCAGGGCAGGCGAATAGCCCCATTACTGGCGACTTAGAAGTAGAGTTTAGCGGTCCCACGAAGAAGTCCGATCCTGTACCCGTCTCCTCCTAATGCTGATTAGCGCTCTTCAGACTAAAGGGATCTTCTGTAGCCATTGCCGGATCGCGAACAAAACCATCGCGGCTGGCGTTGTGACGCTGCGCGATTACGGGCTGATGGGGCAAGAGGTGGAGCTGGTGCAGACCGAAAACCGCGACGGGGAAACTTATCGAGTCAGAGTGCCAATGATCAAGTTCAACCCTGAATACAACGTTGTTTTGGAGCGTTTATGAGCCAAGCTGAAGCCGTGAAAAAGCCCTTAACCGCGCTGGATGAGATGCGCTTGTTGGGCAAGTTTTTTGAAGACCTGAAAGCGATCGACGCTGAATTACCCTTCGACCTTCTACCCTCTGAGCCGATCGCCAGCAAAGAATCCGTCACGGTGACGCTTTTTGAGTTGCCTAAGTTGAGCCAACTGGTGCAGGGGGAGGAGTTCATCTGGTCTGTCTTCCTCGACTCCGTTGACTTTGACAATCTCACCACCGACACAATCTACCGGATGCGCTGTGTCGCCGCAACACTGCTGCTGCTGTTCCGCCATGATCACACTTGGAACGTGAGCAAAACGCTCAAGTTGGGGGCAGTGCAACTGGCAGAGCTGTATCAGTTCTTTTTGGGTGAGCGTACCGGCTGGGCTATTACTGCCGTGCCTGATGCTGAACCAGAAGCGGGGAAGGAGTCTGTGCCCGAAAAAAAGACCCGATCGAGTTCTGGACGCAAACCTTCTGGCGACTCTGCCACGAGTTCCCCCACAACGGACGTTTCAGTGACGGAGCCTTTAGCCGTTGCGGGCTAAACGTGCTTACCGGGGCGATTCACTATCTGAACGAGCGTGAGCTGAACCATGCGAACAGTATCGCAGTGAGTTTGCACGGGATAGCAACGACGATCGCGGCTTGCAATGGCGTGAAGAACGCTGGACAGGCGACGGCGTTTGTAAATCCCTTCGCTCAAGCCATCTTTCAGCGTGAGGCTAAAGCGCTCATGTCTAAAGCTGCTGCACAGACGACGTTGCGGCTCTGGAACGAAGGCAAATTGCCGGGTTGGGTAGTGGAATGGCTCGATCGGCGTTTGCTAGAGGCAGCGGCGGTCGAGTAGGAATGTTCAGGCTGAAGCATAGGGCGATCGCGTGACCCAGGTTGGATCGATCGAATTTAAGGCAACGTTAGATCTCAAGAGCCTTCAGCAACAGGCTGAGCAGGCGAAAAAGCGGCTTGCCGATATCAAAGATCCGCAGATCAAGGTTGGGGCGGATGCCAGCAAAGCCAGAGACGAGATCGGCAAGCTGAGCAAAGGTGCAGCCGTCAAGGTGCCACTTGATGTTGCGACCGACCTTGCCAAGCAGAAATTAGGCGACCTTGCCAACTTTGCCAAAAAGACGCTCGGTGACGTTGCTACGGGCTTTGGACAAGGCTTAGGCATCAGTCTTGCCAATGGGCTGCAAGGTGCTGTCGCCGGCGCAGTTGGTGGCGTTGTGGGCACGGTCAAGGGTGGACTGGATGTTTTTATCCAGTTTCAGGACAAGCTGACCACCTTTGGCGCGGTTGCCAATGCCACAAAAGAAGAAACCAAAGCCCTGGCGGATGAAGCCAAGCGGCTAGGGATCGAAACCTCTAAATCACCCGTGCAGGTGGGTGAGGCGGCGGTACAGCTTGCCAAGCTGGGCTTTAGCGCTAAGGAGACGAAAGAGCAGGTTGAGGGCGTTGTGCGCCTCTCAGAAGCGTCGGGGCTGACAGACTTGGGCAAAGCAGCAGAGGTGGCGGGTGCGGCCTTTAATGTGTTTGGCTCCAACACCAAAAAGACGGCGGATATCGTCGCGGCGGCTTCCAATGCCACCGCAGCGGACGCTCAAGATCTGCTGCAAGCCATTGCGTCAGCCGGTGGTGTGGCTAAAGCCAACAACCAGAGCTTTGAAACCCTGGCGGCGACGTTTGGCTTGCTGCGATCGGCGGGTTTTCAAGCAGAGGCAGCAGGAGCGGGCGTTAAAACGTTGATCAGCAGCCTCTCTGCACCAACCAGTGTGGATGCGAAGAACGCGATCGACCAGCTTGGTGTCACGATCTTCGATGCCAGCGGCAAAATGCGGAGTCTGCAAGCGCTGATTCCAGAGTTTCGCCAGTCGCTCAGTGGACTGACACAACAGAAGCAGGCAGAGCTATCGAAAGCCATCTTTGGGGATGGCGGTGCGCCTGCCTTCCTGGGACTGATGGCTACGGCTCAGGCGAAAGTTGACGAGACGTTTAAGACGATCAATACCGCTGAAAGCAGTAATGCAGCGGGTGAAGCGGCAAAGAAGCTGCTCACAGGTTTACCAGGGCAGTTAAAGCTGCTGGAGGGGTCGGTCGCGACGCTCAAGCTCAATCTGGGCGAAGCGATCGCGCCTGCCTTTGAAGGGCTGGCAAAACTGGGCACAGAGACTGCCAATGAATTACTTCAAAGCACTGGTATTCTAGACGGGCTGAAAGGTAGCGCTGAAGGCTTTAAGACTGCGTTAGAGCAGAACCCTGCACTGGCAAAAGAGCTAGCAGCGGCATTGGGTGACGCTGGCAAAGTGTTGGCTGACGAAGTGGCAACCGGTGCAAAAGCGCTGACCGAAGCACTCAAAGAAAACCCGAAAGCCATCAGTGAGCTGGTTTCTGGCACGGTTGAATTTGTCAAACTGCTCAGTGAAGCGGTCGGTATTGCTGGCAAAGTAGTTGACAAGCTGGGTGAAGGTGCTCAACGACTGAAGGGGCTGCTGAACCCTGATGCTGGCGATCAGGAAGGCACAGCCAACGCTGTGAAGGGGTCGGGTGGCACAAAGGCAGATGCCGACGCGGTTGAAAACCGCACGCAGGCGCGAGTCCGGCGTGAGAGTTTAACCACCAATATTGGTGGTGTTGATGTGCAATTCGGCGCGATTCGACAGGATCGCATTGAAGCGATTCGGGCTGAAGAAGCGCAGAAACAGCTTGACGACATTCGCGTTCGCAAACCTCAACAGGAAGCATTTCAGACAGAAGCGGCTAGTAAAGCGGCAGAGGCAAAGCTTGACGCTGGAGCGCCCGAAGGTGAGACATTCCAACAGAAAGCAGCAAGAAAAGTAGCGTCAGCTTTCAAAGAGGCTGGCAAAGCTGAAGAGGCTGAGGGCGTAGAGGCTGGTAAAGCTGGCAAAGCACCCACCGCGTCAAGCGATACAAACAAAGCAGGCTTTGCGAAAGGGATTCAGGACTTCGATCGCGAACTCACCATCCGTCAAAGCAAACTCTCCGTTGCCACTGACAAAGAGATTGGTGAAGCCAAGCGCCTTCAGTTAAATCGCACCAAAACGGCACAAGAAACCGAAGCGGCGATCGCGCAGATTCAGGCACGCGAGAGTCAAAGCAAGGTTGCCGCCATTCAAGACACGATCGCCCGCATTGATGCGGCTGAAGCCAATGGCTCAGTCGGCAAGAAAGAGGCAGACACTAAGCGGGCAGAGCTAGAGAAAAAACTGGATGCGGCGCAGAAGGCTGGCATTGAGGCAGAGATCAAAGCCCGTGATGCCGCCAATCGGGTCATCCTGGAGCAGGAAGAGCGGCGAGTTAAGGCTCAACAGGCGCTGATCGGTCGTACTGAGTTCAACCAAACTCAAAAAATCAAAACGGCTGACCTCGGTGGGCGTGAAGCGCAATTAGCAGGTGCTGGACCTGCCAAAGCAGTCGGACAGGAAGAGCAGATCCAACTGCAAACCCTTGCCGTCCAAAAGAGCGCCTCGGCTCAAAAAACGGCGTTGTTGCAGAGTGAGCTACAGCAGAATCAGGAGTTTCGCCAGCAAGGGGTACGTAGCGCCAAGGAAGCCACTGAAAAGGAACTGGCACTGCAAGAACAACTGCGATCGGAGCAGGGTAGGCTTACCGAAAACCGCGCACAGGTGCTAGAAGCTCAGTCGAAGCGGGAGTTGGCGCTGATTCAGGCGAAGGTGGACGCAGAGAAACGCGCCTCTCAAGCCATCATTGCTGAGTTCGATCGCCAGAAGCAGGCACAAGAAACCGTCTCGCAAGCGGTCGATCGCGCTAAGCAATTGCTGGAGTCGCAGAGCAATCTGGGCAAGGCAGTCATTGGCGCTCGTGAGTCGGCATTGAATCAGCAGGTCAGCATTGCTAATGAAGCGATCGAGTCTGCTAAGCAGTTGCAATCAGGCGAGACGGGTCCCGCCCTGAAGCAAGTGTTGCGGCAACAGTTAGGCGGTACGGCTGGCGAGGGTGGTGGGCAGCAGCAAAGCATCGCGCTGTTGAAAAATCGACAGGCATTGGAAGCGGAAGCCGATCGTGAGAAGGTTGCCGCCCTTCAGCAGCAAGAAAAGCTCGATCGTGTGGGGTTGCAGCTTGACCTAGCGCGCCAACAGATCACCGCCCAAACCGCGCTACTGGAAGCAAAACGAGCGGAACAGCTAGCGAAGCAGAACACGCTGGAAGCACAGGGCAATCTGCAAAAGGCGCTCAAAACGGGTGACCAGAACGAGATTGATAACGCGCGATCGGGTGCAGACTTGGCACGGCAGGGCGAAGATTTAGCACGGCAGGGCATTGATAACGCTCGGCAGAATCTGGGCATTCAGGAGTCGTTGCGCGAGAACGCTGAGAAGACGCTGGATCTGAAGCAGCAGACGGCTGAGCAGGAGTTAAATCAAACCAATGCGGCGAAGGCAAGGGGACGCGATCGAGAGCTAGCAACGGCGTTCGATGCTGGGGCTAAAAATCCGGGGGCTGCTGGTAGT
>Ga0163148_10007058_pt1 | contig 10682 bp, 7 predicted proteins | sample OliLakLV19MP7P2_FD_148606 | JGI IMG/M metagenome (GOLD analysis project Ga0163148, IMG submission 148606) | Freshwater microbial mat bacterial communities from Lake Vanda, McMurdo Dry Valleys, Antarctica- Oligotrophic Lake LV.19.MP7.P2 | ecosystem: Environmental > Aquatic > Freshwater > Lake >... | reverse complement strand
ACTACAGGTCAGGTCAGAGCCGATGACGATTACAAGTTTCCCAAATGGCCTAGGCGGAGTCCTGGGCACGTCCTTGGCTATCGGAGGCCCGATCTACACCACGGGTACCTTTACCTACGTGGACTTCGTCAATGGACTTAACGCAAACACAGGGACGAACCGCGAGCAACCGAAGAAGACACTGGGGAACGCTGTCGCGTCCCTTAGCGGTCTGGACAATGTAATCGTCCTAATCAACAACCACGCCGAGACACTGACGGCGGACGTCAACATCTCAAGCGTGATGGTGGTGGGCGAGGGGTCGGCAAGCGGAATTCCAACGGCAACCATCACACTGGGGTCCTATAGGCTGATTAGTGATAGCGGCTCCGGATCGCAACTTCGGGGCATTAAGTTTGTCCATGCGCCGGGCGTCCTTCAGGCCGGCATAGACGTCAACGCTTCCGGATTTCATATGGAAGATTGCTATGTGGTGGGCTCGGGGCTTGGTCGAGCGCTGGAGATGTTCGGTCAGGCCTCGTCGGCCAAGATCATCAACTCAACCTTTATTGCCGCCACGACAGGCGGAGTTCCGGCCTCGCTGATGCGCTCCGCCGCAGCTATCACAGACCTCTACATGAAGGGTGTGACGTTTAGCAATGGGGGTACATACTGCTCCAGCGGGTTCTCTTTGGACTTCTCGTCGGGAGCGCACGTGCGGCTTCGGATTGAGGAACTCAACCTGCTCCTGGGAGCAGACGCCAAGTTCAATCTGTCGGCCGGCGGATACGCAAAGCTTGGGTCTATGAGCAACTCGGCACGGGTGGACTGGTAATGCATCTCTTAGCGGCACTTGCTGGCGGCCTTAGCTCAGCGGCATCGGGAACAGCTCGAATCTATCAGCGCGGAACCTCGACCCGCGCTACCTACTACACGGACTTCGAGGGCTACAGCGTAGTCTCAAGCGGTCCGGACGTGGTTCTTGACGCCAATGGGGCGGCGGTCATCTACGTGAATCAGCTGGTGGACGTGTCCGTCTACACGGCGGCCGGCGTACTGGTGGAGACGTTCAACGCGGGGGCGGCGGCGTCCTCCATCGAGGTCAGAAGCGCGTCCTTCAGCGGGACAGACTATCGGACTGGAGGGGTGGCTGCTGGAAACCCGCAGGGGCTAGACACTGTCCTGGATCTTTGGAAGACGTCAGCTAACAACACAGACTTCAACGTCGACTTCCAAGGCTCAACCCTCAGTCTACGCGCCGCGTTCTGGCGCGGTAGAGCCGTCATCAACGTCAAGAACCCGATCTATGGAGCCGTAGGTGACGGGGTTACGGACGACTACGCGGCGATCTTGACAGCGGTTACCGCCGCTGGGAACACGGGTGTCGTTTTCTTTCCGGTCGGGTCGTACCTGATCAACACCACGCTCAACATAAATAAGCCGATAACTCTCTTGGGCATCAGCATTGGCGTTGAGGAAGGAACCGCATCGGGCGAACAGTCGTCAATACTTGGAAAGATAACAAACACAGGAATTGGCGTCGGCGGAGTCACCCTTTCCGCTGTCGGCATGGTATTCGAGAACAGGTCAGGCGTTACAGAGACCCCTATTACCTTGACCGGTACAGGCGGGACTTTCTTTGAGAACTGTAAGTTTATCCTCAGCTTCACGTCCGGAGTTGGGTACGCAGTAAGCGTCGGCTCGGTCGCCGGCAAGGTAAATTTCAGAAACTGCTACTTCAGCATCGGCCCGACCGGGCAAGGGATCAGGACCACCACTGGAGCGACGCGGATTCGAGTCAGAGTCCAAGCGTGTCGATTCACCCTGGACGGGGATTTGCACATCGGAACCGCCATCTCTGGAGCTGGGATAGCGGTAGACGGTTGCTTCTTCGACTTTGGACTGTCGTGTAGTGGCGCCGTTTACATCAACCCGGGCTCCAATGCTCTCGACGGCGCGTGGTTCGGCAGCGCCACCAACAACATCTTCACGGGCAGCTCCAGCCTTCTCACCCCCATCGGGAACAGCCTGGACGCTCCCGGCGCAGCGGCCGTCTACCTGGAGTCGGGAAATCTCTTCCTGAACAACGGGGGGCTGTTCAGTTCTGGCATCAATGAGCCCATCCAGCTTTTCGCGCCCGGGGCGGCGACTCCTGGGCTTCAGTTTCGTTCTCGGAACACGATGCAGAAGCAGGACAGCTTTGTCGCCAACACGTACGAAATCAACACCTACTCATTCGGCTCGGCTTACCTACGCAAGACCGGGGGCGCCGCAACACTTACGGTGAGCGCGGCCGTTGGTCTCTTCATGGTCGGATGGTCTCTCGATGTAATCGTGGACAACGCGACCGGTGCGAGCTTAACGGTTACCTTCAACGCCGCTCAGTTCATCGGGGCGTTTACCGCAGTTATAGCGAACACCAGCCGACGAACACTTCGCTTCGTTGCCACCAACCTCAACGGCACCTACCGCTGGATTCAGGTCGGGGCCGACGCTGGAAACCTCTGATGGGGACTCAAAACGTCATATTCGGTGGCGGTCAGGCCTCGGGTCTGGACGAGCTGTCGGGTGCTTCTCCGGTCTCGAGGAACGTCATCCTGGACCAAGCGGGAGCCATTCGGCGCCGTCCAGGCATCTCCGCCTTTAGTAACCTGTACACAGGAGTCATTGACCCGCTCGGCCTCGTGGGACTTTATTCAACATACGGAGGGGCGCTGTATGCCGTAGCCAACGGTCTAGCGTACCGACCGGTGTACAAGGTGAACCTGGCAAACGCCTCGCGCCTTAGCTCAACAGTGGCCACGGGTCTCCCGGGCTCCGGTCGACCTGTCTTCGCTGAGACCCAGGCCATCCTCGCCATCGCGGGTGGAGACGCTATCCAGAAGGTACTGCTGGCTTCCCCCGGAGTTAATTGCAGTCGACTCGGAGGCGGGCCGCCAATGGCTTCACACGTCATCTCAAACTCTCAGCGCCTGCTGAGCAACGACAGCCTAGACCTGTCGCGAATAAAGTTCAGCGAGACCTCGAGCGGGTCCGCTTACTCCGGTCACGAGAGTTGGACGACTGGCGACTCAGGCTACTTCAACGCCGAGGCACGAGCTGACAACGTTGTCGCTGTGCACGAGCTAGCGGGCGAGGTCTATCTGTTTGGCTCCAGCACCATTCAGGTCTGGGGCACGAACCCAAGTTCGGCCTACGCCCCAACCATTACGAATGAGCAGGGACTCTCGGCGGCCTACGGAGTGGTCCGTACCGACAACTCCTTTGCCTACCCAGACGACCGCCGGCGGTTTGTTATGACCAATGGCCGAAGCCAAGAGAACATCGGCAAGGCCATACAGTCGACCCTGGATGGAGTCTCCAACTGGGCAAACATGTTCGGCTACAGGGTCTTCGCTGGACAGACCGACTGCCTGGTCTGGACTGTCCCTGGAGACAGAACGTTCGTTCACCAGATAGGCGGCGGCTGGAGCGAGTGGTCCGGCTGGGACGGTCAGAACTGGACTCCGTTCACGGTCAACTGTCACGCCTACATGCCGCTGACCCAGACGAACGCTGTTGGCACCCTGGACGGCAAGGTCGGGTACCTCGACCCCTTGGCCCAGACTGACCTCGGAACGCCCATCCACGCCTACGCCGAGACCGGCTTTATAAGCGGCGGAACCCTGAAGCGAAAGCGGAACAAGAGCGTCACCCTGATGTTCCGGTGGACGACAGGTTTCACCACCGACCAGGCGCTAGGGCTCCTGAGCTGGCGGGACAATCTGGGGGAGTGGAATCCACCAATCCAGATAGACTTGAGTCTGTCCCAGGAGCCGAACCCTGTGATAGTGTTGCGCTCACTAGGCGTCTACAGAACCCGACAGTGGAGGTTCTCCTTCGCCGGGGCAGCGCCCTACCTTTTGGCCAAAGCAATCGAAGAAGTAGACGTACTGGAGAACTGAACAATGGGCATCTTTGATCAAGGAGCGAACTACCTAAGCGAAGGCCGGTACGAAGAGACCGGACTCGGCTCGACCCTTCGCGGCGACGACAAGAAGCGCAAACGCGCCGAGAAGCGCCAACGGGACGAGCTGGCCCAGGCTGCGGCCGAAATGAAGGCTCGTCAGCCCCTTGACTATGCGGCTCGAATTGACGCGCTGAACCAAGCCGCGGCCATGTTTGAGCCGGCGAACGAACAGCTCGGCAGGATGTACGGTCAGGGAGCGAAGGCGGACCTTCGCTTCGAGGGCGACCCCACCAAAATGCCGGACTATGGTGCGCTTACTCACGCCGGGCCCTACGCCGGGAGCCCAGTCCCGCCAAAGAGGCGCTAATGGCGCAACAACGGACGGGCTTGGGCAATTCCTATATTGCTAAAGCCGGCGGGGCCGAATACGGCAGCGGCAACTACGCTGCGGAGCAGGCCGATTGGAACAAGTTAACGCCGGAACAGAAGAGCGAATACAACAGGAACTTCTACCACAAGGCCGACCCAAGCAACCCTGATTTCGCCCCACCGACACCTCCCGCTCCCGGAAAGGCTGGCGGAACGGGCATTGATCTCAGCATGGGCATTGGTGCCCCGGTACTAACGCCCGAGCAAGAGGCGGACAAGGCTGTTCGAGACGGAAAGGTCTCAGCAACCTCCAAGGTAACAGGCGTCGTCAATCCGGCCGACCCGCAAGACGTCAGCGGTTTAGGGACCCTTGAGCAGTGGGGAGAAATCCACGGAGGAGACCTCTCGAAGGCCACCAACACTCAGGACGGTCTCGCCGGGACAAAGGCGGCTCTTGGCGCTGGTACGGCGTCCGAGGCCTACAACAAGTCAGCTCAGCCGACGCTAGCCAAGAACGGCAGCGCTCAGGACGCCTTCGACCTGATGATGGCCTCCTACAAGGGCGGCGGCTCCAAGGTCTCGAACAACGCCCAGAGCGGGTTCGATAGCTTCGACATGGAGACCCCTGACCTGTCGGTGTACTACGACCGTCAGAGAGACAAGGCCCGACAGGCTCTCGACCGCTCTTTTGCCTCTCGCGGCATGTACGGCTCAAGTGAGGCTACAGGTCAGATTGGGAACACCATGGCTGACCTTGGCGCCCAGCAGGCCAAGGAGGAGTCTGACTTCAACCTGCGTCGCCTAGCCGAGAAGCGCGCATGGGGCGAGTCCGCTGACAAGCAGTCGCTCGGTGGAGCGGGCCTGGAGAAGGACTTCCTCGCCGGGCTGTCTAGCGCCGGCGGAACAGTGGACAGGTTCACCATCGACAAGCTTCTGGCCGGTGGCACTCTGGCTGAGAACGCTGACGACGGCCGGTTCAAGCGCATCACGGCCAGCTCTGATGCCGACGCAGCTGCTGACGAGAGCATCCGCAAGAACTTCGTGACGGAAGCCGGAGTCATGGGCGAGCTTCAGGGCGCCAGAGAAGGCAGAGCCCAACAGGCCTTCATAAACGGATTGGCGATCCCGAAGGAGTTGGCAGGCAATGTTCTGGACTCTCTCAACAACGCGACGACGGCCGACTATGAAGCGGCAATTAACTACTCCGAGGCCAGGCTCGGCATCTCTGCCATGGAGCTACAGGCTCTCGCCACTCAGGCGAACCTGACCAAGGAAGAGACCGCGATGATTATCCAACGCTCCAACAAGACCAAGGACCAAATAATCTCCCTGTTCGGCATCTTAGGAAAGAAGGGCGGCTGATGGCTCTCCGCGGACTCAACCTCGACAACATCATGCGTCCGGCACAGGAGGGCGACGGCGCGAAGATGATGTTTGAGGCTCTCAGCAACATGCAGAACCCCTTCGCCTCCATGGAGAAAGAGACCTACCGGAGGCGAGCCCAAGAGGCTGACATAGCCCAACAGGAAAAGGAGAACCTTCGACTCGATGGCGCTCGTACAGCTGAGCGAGACCAGGCAGCGTCCCTCGCCGCCTCCAAGGCTGACGTCGACAAGAAAGGCCGCATCAGCAAGCTCATCGCCGGATACGAAGCCGCTCCGGACGAGGTGGGGCGCAAACAGATGGCTACCCTGCTTGCGCTCGAAGGCGTGACCCTGAGCGGAGGCAAAAGCCCAGCTCCCATCCCCGGTCCGTCTGCTCTCGGAGGAGGCCCTACCGGAGCCGCTCCCATCCCCGGTCCCGGCATTACGTCGTCTCCCGCCATGGCTGCTCTCGGAGGAGGCCCTACCTCTGGTCCCGGCATTACGTCGTCTCCCGCCATGGCTGCTGTTGCTGCTGAGGACGCGCTCCTGGGTAAGGATGAAGCTGAGGCGGTCGCATTTGAGGCGGCCACTATGCCTGCGGCGCCGACAGGTGGCGTCAGTGACGCTGGTCCCAGCGACAGCGACATCGTAGGCCTCTTCTCGAAGGACAAATGGGCAGGGCTCGACTGGGCTCAGGCCCAGGATGACGCAGTCGAGAAAGCCGGGAAAGACGCCCAAAACTTCGTAAAGAGCGAAGCCCCGGTAGACATCTCATCCATCTCCACCTCAGCTCCAGCGGCACCGGTTGCCCCTACAACTCCCGGCATTCCGGGTCCGTCCGCGATGGGCGCTCCCCCTCCACCTCCGGAGCCAGCTCCCCAAGAGGAGCTTCCGATGGTCTACATGCTGGACGGAAAGCCCATAGCCACAGTCGGCGCAAGCCTGAAGGACGTCCAGTCCACCAGGGCGGCACAGGCCAGAGCTCCCTACGGAGCGGCCGCAGAGAGCGGGACCGACTTCGAGAAGGAGATATTCAGGAGTGGAGCCGAGACCGCTGGCCGAGCAGCCGGGACCGGTCTAGACGTCAAAGACTCCCAGGTTGAGACCGATAAGATCCTCGCCATCAGGGCTGAGATGGAGCGCGCACGCATCGCCCAGGAGGGGAGAGTCCGCAAGGGCAGAGGCGGAGGCGGAGGCGGAGGCGGAGGCCCGGCTACGAACTACAGAGAGAGGGCTGCGGACAGTCGCGACATTGCAATCAGCTCCGAGAACTACTTCAAAACCTATGACCGCATGGACGCAAAAACGCAAAGGCTAGTCTATGATGATCTGAACGGCATGGTGAACACTCTTCAGAATTCGAAGGGGTTCACCGACAACGCTACGAAGCAGAAAATAGTTAAGGCACTGGTTAGCGGCGTCGCCACCAACAAGGACTATGCGCAAACGGTCGAGGGCGGTACCTTCATCGCAAAGATACAGAGCCTCTTCGAGACGTATACCTCAGGCTCAATGGGCGATCTCGAACGCGAGCGCCTCGTTGAGGGTGTCCGCGCAATGCAAGCAGACGCGCAGAAGCGTCTCTCGCAAACGGAAGACGACCTGTACCGAATGGTGGACGGCAATGAAGAATTAGAGTCGATTCACGACGCCCAGTTCGGCCGGTTCAGGCCTCGCGACAACGCGAACTCCAGGAGAAGGAACCCCTCACCAAAGATTTCCGAAGCCGAGGCGCTCAAGGCAGCGGGTGTGGAGTAATGGAAGCCACCGAGGACAGGGCGGCCGTCGAAGCCGCCATCGCGAAACTGGACCAGGGCATAGCCAACCTGTCGTCCAATCCAGACGCCGACCCAGCCGTGCTTGAGAGCCTCAAGCTTCATCGGTCCAAAAGGACGACTCAACTCAGCGCCTTTGCCAGCCCTTCGGCTGCTCCTACAGATGCAAAAGCCGGGCCAGGGCGCATCCAGGTTCTGGACAAGCTGGGTGGGAAGCCGACTGGCGTGACCTTAGACCCTGGTTCGGCGGACAGTGTACTCAAACCAGAGATGGCCACGGGCTACACGCCGGTCGACCCGAAGACTGGGGAGCCACAAGGGCCCGGACCTCTTCGAGAGGCGCTGACCTCAATGATATTTCCAGGGCTCTACCAAGCCCTGGGGCCCAAGGCCGAGGACCGACTCACCGGCAAGAGGCACTACACCGACCCTGTGAAACGGACCACGGAGTCTCCATCCGACTTCGATGTCCGCAAGGACAAGGAGTGGAAGGAAGCTCTCGCCAAGGCCAAGAAGGACGGGACGCCCATCGTTCGCGCCGACGCCGTCACGCCTGGCTCTTGGTATGATTCCCTAAAGACACAGGCCCGTCATGCGGCCATTGCCGGGCCGGCTGGCTTTGCGATGGGAACGCCCTTCGGTCCGAAGATTGCCCAAGCGCTCGACTCGGCGCAGGGGTTCCAGCCAGGGACCACTCAGCAGGGTCTCGAAGACAAGGCCGCCATCAGTCCCATGGCTGCTGCTGCTGGCGGACTGGTGCCCGAAGCTCTTCTGGCAATCGGGACCGAGGGTCTTGGGGCGTTAGCCGGAAGGGGACTCGGACTCGGCGCCGCAGCCGGCAAAGTGCTACCGACCGGGACTGCCGAGGCGCTTGGCTTCCTTGGGACCAAGGCTGGTCTACCGGCTCTCGGGGGAGCCGCCGTCGGGCTCAATCAAAGCAACAACCAGCAGCTTGCGGCCGACATCAGAGAGCCCGGCGTCGAGCATCCGTTCAATCTGGAGAACGTTGGGAACAATCTCGCCATCTCTGGAGCGTTTGGGCTTGGGGCTGGGCTGATAGGCAAGTTCGGTAATCATCGAGCAGCGAGTCTTCGTGACCCGGAGAAACACCCCGGGATGGCTCAAGACATTAAGGAGCTGGAGGCGTATGCCGGTAAGCCGGTGACGAACATGCTGGGCGGCATCAAGGCCCCACCCGTCGTCAAGGAGCAGTACGCCGAGGCAGCAGCGGAGATGGCGGCAAATCCTGGAAGCAACGTTGTTGCTGGAAGCAGGAAGGCCCAAGAGGCCGGTGGTCTGGTGGCCGATGAGCTGAAGAGCAAACTTGAGAGCCGGAAGCTGCTCATTGATGGGGAGCAAAAGGCCCTCTACTCCAAGTATAAGAACAAGAAGAAGTATCTTCCTGTGGCCATTCCAATAAGGGAGCTGTCGGAACGACTCAAGCTCGCTGGGGAAAAGCTGGGCGACCGTCTTGAGGACATTCTAAAGGCTCACGACGGAGGGGCGGACGATGCGGGAAAGATGGTCTACACCCCTCAGCGTCTAGATGACACGATTGACATGCTGGGGAGCCGCGAGACCGGTGGCCTTTCTGCCGATCCGTTTCAAGGCAAGATCCAACAGCTGACCCACCAGCTCCGCGAGTACCGGAAAGAGTGGCCTGGCTTTGCCGAGATGAGCAAGAAGCATGAACAGATCATGGAGCGCTCCAAGGCGGAGAACATCCGCCTGGGGCTCAACCCGAAACTAACCGACCAAGGCGTTGACCAGGGAACTAGACAGGCTCTTGAATCAAAGGTTCTCGGCGCCGTAAGCGGAGCCGACCGGAACGCAGCCGACGCCATGCACAAGCCGTTTGGCCCGGAGTACACAGACTACAAGCAGGGCTACAGCGACAAAGCCCTACAGGCAGCCCGAGACTCTGAGACTGTGCGGGCCTACGAGCGCCTGATGGGCAAGGTTGACCTTGACGTCGGCACCACATCCGGATTGCCTCCGGGCGTCCGCCTCGGGTACAGCACCCTTTCTCGCCTTCTACCAAGAGCAGACCCGGCCTTCAGAGCCATGGGGCGTCTTGATAAGCTGCCCACCGGAGCCGCAGCCATAGCGGGAGCTGCTTCGCTCAACCCGGAGCTGACCAGTTCGGCGAGAAACACGGCTGCTCTGATGCCTTGGGTCGCCAAACTCCTTGAGATGGGCGGCGTCCCCGTCGCCAAGACCAATGACAAACCCGCTAAATCCAAGTAAGGAATAGAGTTATGGACGACCCCGATCTGATGCTGAAGGCCCTACTCATCAGGGCTCCCAACGACATTGGCAACGCCATCAATGAGAACAACTGCCCGCACTTCACCGTGCCCGCAACCTCCGTTGTCGGCAACGCCCTCCCGGCGTCGTTCCGCCTGAAGCGCTACGTCATCATCCACAGCACGACCGGAGGCGACTTCATGTTCGCTTTCTCGAAGGACCCGTTGGCTGTCGTCGACGCAGCTGTCGTCGGAACCGCTGGCGGAGTGACCGCTAAGATTGGAGGCATCTGCCGAGGCCTCGGTGACCGTCACGTGATGCTGCCAGAGTGGGGCGTCGGCGAGGCCATGTACTTCTGTCGGATGGTGATGGGCGGGGCCGCTGCTGGCTCCTGCATCATAGCCCTAGGGGACTTCGATCCCCGCAACACCGAGAAGCCCATGCAATGATTGGACGACGCACAGAGTTTGCGCGAGGGCGAGCTGGCAGGGGGAACATGTACCTGCCGTTCAACTCCATTCCAGGCTGCGTGGCGTTCTGGGATGCGACTCGTGGCTTGGTTCTCTCGGGCTCCAACGTCGTCACGGTAGCGGACCAGGCGCCTCTGGGGATCGCTGATACCCTCACCGGGCAAGCTGGATTGGAGCCCCAATTCGTGGCGAGCGACGGCGGTTACCCGTGCTTCGATTTCCAAAACACACGCGTGTTCACCTGCCCGGACTCAACGGACCTAAGCGCAACAGCGGGTTTCACGGTCGCGGCCTGGGTTAAGCGCAATTCAACGACGTCGGACGATGCCATTTGGACTCAATACGATATTACAAAACAGCGCATTCTCTGGCGAATCGATGCCACGACGAACAATTTCTACATTGAGATCAACAATATTGGCACAGCGACCGGGGCATACGGAGCCTCGCTCGGGTGGAATCATCTTGCGTGCGTCTTTGACGGATCGTTGGCGGCAGCGAGCAGGGTCCAGTTATACGTTAACGGTGT
>Ga0163148_10007052_pt1 | contig 10692 bp, 11 predicted proteins | sample OliLakLV19MP7P2_FD_148606 | JGI IMG/M metagenome (GOLD analysis project Ga0163148, IMG submission 148606) | Freshwater microbial mat bacterial communities from Lake Vanda, McMurdo Dry Valleys, Antarctica- Oligotrophic Lake LV.19.MP7.P2 | ecosystem: Environmental > Aquatic > Freshwater > Lake >... | reverse complement strand
AATTGACAGTTCAAGTCATTTAATTATTTATATTTAAAAAATAAATTTTTTATTTATGTCAAATATGTTCAAAAAAGCTTTAGGCATTTTCCTCGAATTTGAGCCTGAGCAAGTAAAACAATCTGCCCAATCGACAGAAGATGGTTTACCAATGCAGGTAAATCCCGGAAATAAATCCTATACCGCCATTCACACCGGATCAGCAGGAATAATTACCGAAGGTGATATAAATAAATTTGAAAAGCATTTTGAAGAGATGTTTGATAAAGCAAACCTGCCAGGGCCAGACTACTATGAGTTTTGGAAAATGATGGAAACACTTGAAACCGCTGTTCCTGATGAAAAAATAAGGATGACTGCTGTATTTGCAACTTTAAATGTGCAAGGCTTAAGCAAAGATGCACTTGTTAACAGTGCTGTAAAATATTATCAATTGTTAGAAAAAGATAAATTGGAATTTCAAAATGCTGTTAATACAAAAGTGCTGGCAGAGATTGAAGGTCGTAAAACAACAATAGATGATTTAGAAAAAAAGAATGCGTCCAATGCCGAAATTATTAAAAATTGTACAAAGGAAATAAGTGAAAATCTTCAAAAAATTACTGCGATAAAAAAGGAAGTAATAGATGAGGAGGCAAAGAATAACAACAATAAAAACGGCTACAATATTGCCTGCGATGCAATGCTGGCCAAACTAAACAGTGATATTAATAAAATAAAAAACACACTTTAATAAAATATAAATGGAAACAAACGTATTTCCTGCAACACAGCAGGATAAATTAAAATCTTATTGGAACAGACCCGGTGGTATATTTGGCATCGTTGCCGCACTGGGCATACTTACGATGATAGGTTATTATGTAATTCCAATACTAGCCACAGTAGTATGGAATACCCTTAATTTCAGTATTGGCCTGGTATGTTTAGGCATTTTTTTATATTGTATCACCCATCGCAAATTGCGAATGAGTTTGTTTTATCTATACGAGATAATCATGAAAAAACTGGTAGGCCTGGTAATTGAATTAGATCCCTTTATCATAGCCGAAGACTATATTTCTGATATGCAGGAGCAACGGGAAAAACTTTACAATCAAAGTGTAGAGGTAGATGGGCAAAAAGAAAAAATTGACTTAAAACTTAAGGAAAAAGCAAATGAAATGAACCAAATGCTTGCCCGTGCCAAGGCTGCCAAAGACAATAATATGATGCCTGAATTAGGCAATGCTACCAGGCAGGTGGCACGGATTAATGAATATATAAAACAACTGGCCCCCATAAGAGATAGCCTTGCAAAAATTGGTGATTATCTTACTAAAGTTCACAAGAACAGCAGCTATTTAATTGAAGATGCAAAAAACGAACTGGATCTTAAAAAAGACTTGTATAAATCTGTAACGAGTGGCAACAGAGCCCTTACATCTGCATTAAAAATTTTTAAGGGCGACCCTGAAAAAAAACTAATGGTTGAGCAAAGCATGGAGTATCTTAAAGATGACATTGCTAATAAATTAGCCAGCATGAAAAAGGCAATCAGTTACTCATCCGATTTTATGCGAAGCATAGATTTAGATAATGCAACTTTTGAAGTAGAAGGGTTAAAAATGCTGGAAACTTATGACTCAGATACAGAGCTAAAATTAAGTGTACAACAATGGCAACCCAGTAATGCTCCAATAATACCAGGAAAAGTAAATAATGATGATTACAACGATCTTTTAAAATAATTTAAAAAAATAAAATTCAACATACAATGGCCATAAAAGTTAAAACATCAGGAAAAGTAGTTGGGATAGCGCTCATATTAGGTGGTTTGTTTGCCGCTAAAACAATGTGGTGGGATAAACGCCCCAAGGAAGCAAAGATATCTACAGAAATAGGAAAAGTGGTGTTGCCAGATGTGCCCGAAGCTTCTTTGCAAGGCACAACTGCAAATAAAATTGCACTTCCTTCAGAAACACCCAGCGTAAATGGAGGCACTAAAATAAAGTGGGAAGTAATGGCCTGGAATGCTCAGTTTCCATTAATGTTTGCAAATGGAGGTGCTTCTACAACCAAAGGCTCCTTGTTTGATAATGCAAAACTTCAGGTAAATATTATTCGTCAGGATGATTGCAATAAATCAATCGCTGATATCGTAAAATTTGCATCAGATTATAAAAATAACCCCAACACAGAAGGCGTATTTGCATCGTACATGGGAGATGGTATGCCTGCATTTTTCAGTGGATTGAGTAAAGAGTTGGAACCATTAGGTCCGGAATATCAACCGGTAGCATTTTATGCCATGGGTAAAAGTTATGGAGAAGATAAATTAATGGGGCCTGCCAGTTGGAAGGCAGACCCCAAAAATGCATTGGGCAAAACGGTTAGTTGCTTTTTACGGGATGGAGATATGAATATATTGTTGAAATGGGCTGGTGATAATGGATTAAAAGTAAACCCCGATGAAACGACACTGGACAGAAATGCTGTTAACTTAATTTCTGCCGGGGATTTCTTAGATGCTGCCAACAAATACATTACCGGTTACAAGGAAAAACGATTCTTTGTAGAAAACGGCAAAAAACTTAGCAGAGATACAACTGTTGGAGTTGATGGTGTAGCAACCTGGACTCCAGGAGATGTAAATATTGCGAGAAAAAAAGGCGGCCTTGTTAATATTGCCTCTACCAAACAGTATGCTACACAAATGCCAAATATCACTATTACAATTCGCAAATTTGCCAATGACCACCGCACAGATATTGAGAATTTAATTATGGCTTTATCTCAGGCCGGTGACCAGGTTCGAAGCTATAGCGATGCAAAAGAATTTGCAGGTAAAGTAAGTGCCAAAGTTTACAACGAAGAAGATGGTGCTTATTGGTTAAAGTATTATAATGGTGTTACTGAAAAAGATATTCAGGGTAATGATGTAGAATTGGGCGGTTCAATGGCATTCAATTTACCAGATGCAGCAATCATGTTTGGACTGGGGAAAGATGGCCTTGACCGTTACAAAATAGTGTACAATACATTTGGTGATATACTTTCAAAAATGTACCCGGAGTATATGGCTACTTATCCGGAATATGCTAAAATGATTGATAAGTCTTACATGCAATCGGTTATTGTTAATCATCCCGAACTAATGGAAGGCAAAACAATTGCTATCAACTACGCACCTACCATTACCAATAAAGTTTCATCTAAATCATTTCAAATTCAATTTGAAACCGGTAGCGCTATTATCAAACCACAATCATACGCTGTATTAGATGAAATACTAAAAAGCTCGGTTGTAGCTGAGGGACTTAAAGTGGGGGTTTATGGCCATACTGACAATGTAGGTAATGATGTTTCAAACCAAAATTTAAGCCAGCAAAGAGCCGAAAGTGTAAAAGCTTATCTGCTTAGCAAAGGAATTGCAGCAGCAAGAATTGAGAGTAAAGGGTTGGGTAGCAGCCAGCCTGTAGCAGACAATACTACATCAGATGGCAAAGCTCAAAACAGGCGGGTTCAAATTGTTTTAGGCCAATAGTTGAATTCACTTTTTAAAGAATAATTTATCGCATATGCTTTAATTAAATCATGTTTAATGAAAAAATTAAAAAATCTTTTTCAACCATTTGCCAATATCGGTAATTCAAGTATGCTGTTATTGATATTTATTCAGATTGTTTTAGCATTGGGTATTTGGCAGTTAAATGGTGGTGGGTTAATTCCATCCCCGGGCAAAATTGGCCGAAGGGTTTTTGAGATTATTCAAAGTGGAAATTTCTGGGATAATTTTATGATGAGTCTTTCGCTCACTATAAAAGGGATGTTTATTGCCTTGCTGATTGCCTTATCCATTAGCTACCTTTCACTGATACCATTTTTTCAACCATTGGCAAAATTTGTTATCAAATGCAGGTATCTCACTTTAACCGGTTTGATATTTTTATTTACCCTTATTACCAGTGATGGCAGCCAGTTAAAACTAAGTCTTTTGTTATTTGGTATTGTCCCATTCTTTGTAACCTCATTTTTATCTGTAATTGATAATATTGATAAGCAGGAATTTGAATTGTGTTCTACTTTAGGAATGAACAAATGGCGTACACTTTGGGAAGTGGTAATTGTAGGAAGGCTGGACCAGGTATTGGAAGTAATGCGGCAAAATTTTGCAATTGCATGGATGATGATAACAATGGTAGAAGGGTTAAGTATGAGCGAAGGTGGGCTTGGCACTTTGCTAATTAAGTCCAATAAGTATATAGACCTCTCTACTGTATTTGCAATTTTGCTCATCATTTTTTTAATAGGCGTTTTTTTCGATTACATTTTAGGTGCATTGCGTTTCTGGCTATTTCCCTACACTAAAATTCAACTAAGAAGCAAATGACGTACGATAAACATGAGGTTATTTTAGAGGCTAAAAATGTTGGTCTTGCATATGATAGTAAAACGATACTGAGAGATATCAACTTATCAATTCACAATGTTGTAAGACCCGATGTAATGCAAGGTCAGGTAGTTTCTTTAATTGGCCGGAGCGGCATTGGTAAAACCCAATTATTTAAAATATTGGCTGGTATGAAAAAGCCAACCACCGGCACTGTTATTATTGGTGAAGATCACCATGAGGTAAGAGAAGGTGAGGTAGGTGTAGTATCACAAAACTATATTTTATTTAACCACCGTTCTATCAGGCGAAATTTAGAAATTGCTTTAGAACACAATGAGAATAATTACACAACTACCGATAAAGCAAACATCATAAAAGATTATGGTGATAAATTTAATCTAACCGAACATTTAGATAAGTACCCTCAGCAATTATCAGGTGGGCAACGCCAGCGGGTTAGTATTTTACAACAAGCCGTTACAAGCAATAAGTTTATTTTACTCGATGAGCCTTTCTCTGGTTTAGATGTTTTGGTGATTGATAAAGTGGTTGATTTATTATTAAAAATTTCAACCCTTCACGAACTCAATACCTTGATTATTGTAAGTCATGATATTGAAAATTCCCTGGCAATCTCTGATACAGTATTTATAATGGCTAACCAGCCAGGTAAAGAAGGTGCAACCATAACCGAAAAACTGGATCTTATGGATATGGGCTTTGCCTGGAATCCAGCGATAAGAAATGACCATCGTTTTCAGGACTTAGTAAGTCAAATGAAATACAAAATATAAAATGGATTCTTACACAAAAAATATTGAAATCCGATGGAGTGACCTTGACCCTAACTTTCATCTCCGCCATTCTGTTTATTATGATTTTGGTGCTTATTGCAGAATCTGCTTTTTATCCGATGCCGGCGCAACACCTGCGGTAATGATGCAGCAACAAATTGGGCCCGTCATTTTCCGGGAGGAGGCCGTTTTTAGAAAAGAGATTCATTTTGGTGATACGGTACATGTGAACATACTGCTGGATAAATGCAATGCTGACTATTCCCGCTGGACGATGAAACATGAAATTTACAAGAACAACGATGTACTATCCGCCATCATTACCATTGATGGCGCATGGATTAATACCAACCTGCGTAAATTGGCACAGCCCGGAGAACTCTGTGTGGCAGCCCTGGAATTGATTCCCAAAACGAGCAGTTTTTTAATTACTTGAAATCCATAACCGAATAAAAAAGACGACGAAAATGAGTGCTGCTAAATCATCACCCCTTTAAAGTAATATCTTTTCCCGGCATATGCTATCCACTGTATCAGCAGCTTGTGCTCTACTAAGTTTCTTCTACCTGCTGCTTTTAAGTCTACCAAAAAAAGCAAAAAAAAACGCTACCCACAGTGAGTAGCGTTCGAAAAAGTATCAACTAATTTTTTAAAGATTCTTCACTATAGTATTACTGGTTATTTTGGTAGTAATAGGAATTGCCTGCCCCATTGCATCTGCATTTCCTGCACCATCCATAACCAATGATTTTTGCTTTACGATACCTGTAGTTAAATCTACGGTAGATTCACCGGATAATTTAGACTCCATCGTTACGTTAACTTCCATCCCCTGCTGTTCAATTTTTTTGTTGGTAGATTGAGTACCGGATAAAGTCAATATCGCATCATTGCCCTTAATTTCTTTTAACGTATAAGTTTTGTAAGTTTTAGATCCTTCTGCAATGGTAGAATCTGTCCAGCTATCTCCCGGCTTTTTTCCCTTTGGCAAAACCTGGAATATTTCTGCTGCGCCGCCCCCATCATCACTGCCGCCGCCAGTCAGGTTTTTCATCATATCCATCATCGGATTGCCATTTTGTGCTTCGGCTGCTGCTGCCGCTTTTTCACTAATCACATTGCCTGAAGTATTAAAATCTGCTTCATGGGTTACATTTAATTGTCCTTTCATCGCCTTACCAATTTCAGATTCAAGGTCTTCCTTTTTATCAGAATCAAAAGTATAAGCTTGCCCCATGGCATTACCACTACTGGTTATTTTGGTGATGGTAGAAGCCACTGTATAGTTGGTTTCTTTTGTATCTTTTACTTCCACCTGGTGAGTCATGCTGGCATCGGAAGTCATTTCCATTGACTGTCCCATCATGTCCATATTGGTTAATGATTTAACAACGTTATCAATCTGTAGCTTTTGGCCCTTTACTAAAATAAGTTTTGTGCCATTATTTTGTGCCTTGCTGATAACGGTTGTAAACAGGGTTACAGCTAAAAAAAAGATGAAGTAATTCTTTTGTGTCATAGTTTAATAATTTGGTTGCAAATGTAATGGGAAAACAAGTTGTCTTACTTAATGTTTAGAATTTTTAACCTTTAGTAAAAAAAAGTGCGATTCAACAAGTAGGTTTTTTATTTTGAAAGTAATAAATTGCCGTAAAGGCGTTAAGACGTGGAGTTATAAAAGAAATAAAACGTCTAAACGCCTTAACGGCAAACCTAAGCAACTGCTTGATGCTGCGATATGTTGAAATACACCCAATAAAAAAGCCATCAAAAAATTTTGACGGCTTTATACCTTTATTAAAAAAATCGTATTAGACTAATTTAACGTTAACGGCATTCATACCTTTCTTACCTTCTTGCAGGTCGAATTCTACTTTGTCACCTTCTTTGATGTCATTTACTAATCCGCTAACATGTACAAAAGTTTCTTTGTTAGAATCGTCGTGCTTGATAAAACCGAATCCTTTTTCAGAATTGAAAAACTTTACGGTGCCTTGTGTTTTGTTCATTTTAAATTGTATTGTAATTAATTATTAAGGCGCAAACTTACATCAATATTATTAAATGACAGATAAAATGTTTTTAACCCTATAAAAAGCATTTTTGGAACAATCACTTTATAGCATTAGGTACTTTGTTCGCAAATGAAGGCTGGTTATGGCCTTGAATAAAAAGTGCTAGAAAATTTCCACATCAGCCGTTAAAAAATAAAGACTGTTTGAGCCGGGACAAACCCTAAATTATTGAACTCTTCCGGCGAGTTCCTTGATTTTAGGCTGATGTGGAAGTTTTCAGCCTTTTTATTCGAAGCCTTGATTTTTTTTGCTACTTTTTTTTATCAAGAAAAAAAAGTAAACATAAGCTAGCTCAATAGGAAAAAGGCTTTGCGAATAAAATGCCTACTCTTGTCACTTTATAATTACTGTTGTAATATTAAAGCCCCATTTGTAACCGGTTGTAAATGCAACAAAAGTACAGCCACAAAAAACCCGGCAAAATGCCGGGCTATAAAATTTAAGAAAAATAATTATTTGCTCATTACGGCAGCCATTGTTTTTCCAATATCTGCAGGACTCGCCACTACATGAATACCACATTCCGCCATGATCTTCATTTTTGCAGCGGCTGTATCATCAGCCCCGCCAACAATAGCACCTGCGTGCCCCATACGACGTCCCGGAGGTGCCGTCTGACCTGCGATAAAACCAACCACAGGTTTTTTGTTTCCAGTTGATTTAATATATTCTGCGGCTTCAGCTTCCATTCCACCACCAATTTCGCCAATCATTACAATGGCATCTGTTTCATCATCATTCATAAATAATTCAACCGCCTGCTTAGTGGTTGTTCCAATAATTGGATCTCCGCCAATACCAATAGCCGTTGATATACCAAGACCTGCTTTTGCAACCTGGTCAGCAGCTTCGTAGGTAAGGGTGCCGCTTTTTGAAACGATTCCAATCCTGCCTTTTACAAAAATAAACCCCGGCATGATGCCTACTTTACATTCATCCGCTGTAATTACGCCCGGGCAATTAGGCCCGATCAACCTTGCGGATGTAGTTAATAAATAATGTTTCACTTTCACCATATCCTGCACGGGAATACCTTCTGTAATACACACCACCAGTGCTATTCCGGCATCGGCCGCTTCCATAATAGCATCTGCTGCAAAAGCAGGCGGCACAAAAATGATACTTACATCCGCACCAGTTGCACTTACAGCATCGGCAACGGTGTTGAATACAGGCCTGTCCAGGTGTGTGCTGCCACCTTTGCCCGGTGTAACACCACCAACTACGTTGGAGCCATATTCTAACATTTGTGTTGCATGGAAAGTACCTTCAGTACCAGTGAATCCCTGTACTATAATTTTGGAGTTTTTATTAACTAAAACTGACATATATTTTTATTGAGTGGTTGCAAAAATAGGTGGAAAAATTTGAGTAACCCGATTTTTAAAAATGAAAAATTTTCAGGCGATTCGAAACATATCTTTTACAAAAAACAGGGCTTTTTCGGGCATAAAGTTGAAGCAGATTAAGGAGACTTTACAGGCATTTTTATAATAAGCTCAACAACAAATACCAATTACCCGTCAATCAATTCTGCAAGGGTTTTCTTTTCAAGTATTTTAAGGGTGGCATCTCTTGTTAATGCCATTGCTTTGTTTAATCCACAGGTTACTTCATCGCAGTCTAAACACTTTTCATAAAAATTAAGACTCACACAAGGCAGCAATGCAATTGGCCCGCCTACAACCCGGATAGCCCTGGCAAGGCTTATTTTTTTAGGATTTTCTACAATGTAATACCCGCCGCCTTTTCCTTTTTTACTTTCCAAAATTTTTGCCAGCTTTAATTCCAGCAGTATGGTTTCAAGAAACTTGATGGGAATTTTTTTTTCTGCAGATATTTCTGAAATAAGTACCGGCCCCTGTCCGTATTTTCCCGCCAGGTAACCTAAAGCCTTTAACGCATACTGAGTTTTTTTAGATAACATATCGTCAAGATAAGGATTAAATAAAAAATAAAAAAAATAAAACAGCAGTCTACCTGTATAATAGACTGAAAGCATATATTTGTCTTCTAAAACCTTCATAATATGAGTTTACATTTAGGGGATATTGCTCCCAATTTTAAAGCAACCACATCAATAGGAGAAATTGATTTCTATGAATACCTGGGTGATTCATGGGGCGTATTATTTTCTCATCCTGCCGATTTTACGCCGGTATGCACCACCGAACTGGGCAGAACAGCAGCCCTAAAAGATGAATTTGCAATGCGGAATGTAAAAGTGCTGGCATTGAGTGTAGACCCGGTTGACAAACATATCAGCTGGATAAACGATATCAATGAAACACAAAATTGTACAGTAGATTTTCCGATCATTGCAGATGATGATAAAAAAGTCTCCAACTTATTTGATTTCCTTCACCCCAATGCTTCCGCTACAGCAACAGTTCGTTCATTGGTAATCATTGGGCCGGATAAAGCAGTAAAATTGATCATCACTTATCCTGCAAGTACCGGAAGAAATTTTGTAGAAGTTTTGCGTGTAATTGATTCGCTGCAGTTAACTGCCAAATACAGTGTAGCTACACCAGTTAACTGGAAAGAAGGTGAAAAAGTAATTGTTGTTCCTTCAATCAGTACAGAAGATGCCATCAAGAAATTCCCTAAAGGTGTAGAGGTAATTAAGCCTTATTTGCGTTATACGCCGCAGCCGGATATTGATTAAATTATTTGGACTAAAAACCATGGTTCCGGGTTGTAAATCAACCTGAACCATGGTTTTTGTTTTAACTATGCTTCCTCAACTGCTGAAGCAGTGCCCTCATATCTTTTGGCGGTTCAGCAACAAGGTCATAATCTTTACCCGCCGCATCTGTAAACTTTAATTGATAACTGTGCAAAGCCACCCGGTTTAATATGGGTCGCTCCTCTTCTTCCTGCTTACTAAGTTTGTATTTCTTTTTGATGGTGGAAAGCAATATCGGCAGTCCATCGCCGTACAAAGGATCGCAGGCAACCGGGTGACCAATGTTTTTGGCATGAACCCTAATCTGATGTGTGCGCCCGGTGTGAATTCTGAATTTTACCAAAGAATATTTTCCCAATGCTTCTACTACTTCATAATCTGTGAGAGAGGGCTTGCCATTTTTATTTACAATCATCAACCCCTTTTGTACCAGGTGCTCCATAATAGGCCCATCAATACTTCCGGATTGGTTGGGTAAAACGCCATGCACCAATCCCAGGTAATATTTCTCAACGCTGCGTTCTTCAAAGGCTTTGGAAAAATATTTGTGGGTGGCCTCATCTTTGGCAAAAAGTATAATGCCACTGGTATCTTTATCTAAACGATGTACCGTAAAAATATGGCCATATTTTGCAATCAACCCATCTTTTAAAGAAGGCTCAGACTGTGTTCTGTCTGGAATTGACAACACACCCGGCGCTTTATTAAGCACAACAAACTCATCCGTCTCTAATATTATTTCAGCTAATCCTTTCAAAC
>Ga0163148_10007040_pt1 | contig 10707 bp, 9 predicted proteins | sample OliLakLV19MP7P2_FD_148606 | JGI IMG/M metagenome (GOLD analysis project Ga0163148, IMG submission 148606) | Freshwater microbial mat bacterial communities from Lake Vanda, McMurdo Dry Valleys, Antarctica- Oligotrophic Lake LV.19.MP7.P2 | ecosystem: Environmental > Aquatic > Freshwater > Lake >... | reverse complement strand
ATGTAGGAATACCAGGGACTCAAGTTTGCAGAATTTACTTAAGGATCGTATCTTGTCTACGGACCCAACATCCAGGTTACAATTTTCGCCAAAACTTGAAGAAGGTGAGACGTACGATATCCCTCGTAGAATTTGGTAGGATTTGGCTCGTTTAACATTACGGAGTACCAGTGAGACTCTTCGTCCAGACAAATGCCATTTCACTGGCAACTTTACTGTACGTTTCAAACGGCCGGCACTCCGCGTTCCGCTGGGATGCCAGAAGTTGGGTCTCACTGTGTAAAGCTCCTGAGTAAGTTGATGACGAACGGTGAGGAAAGCTACGATTTTTTTTTGGTGCGCTATTTTTATCTACACGAGTACCACTTGTCCTCCCATCAATACTACGGTCGTTCGTACTACTATCACGAGGCCTACTATCACGAGCCATCACGTACTCTCCCAAATTGATAATCACATCCATCATCATCATTTCCTTTGCATAATATTATCAACATAATATGAGCACCATGCCTCCTCTTAGTGAAGACCGAACTACCAACAATGGCCGCGACTATTATGCCGCTGGTTCCTCTGAAATAGCAGAAGAAACCAAGTTGACCTTGACACGGTTGGAGCCGGTAAGTTTTCGCAGGCTGATGCCGATGAAATTCTGTGTTTGATCGGGGTTTTCTGTGTAGGAAAATGTACCAGTTTTACGTAGGGGAAATTCGCGGTTTTGAACTTTCATTTTCACTTCCTTGTATTACACCACTGTACTACAGTAGATTGCATTTCCTCATGGCAATCATCTAACTTGGTTTGTATCTTTTGCTTTTGATCCTTTCTACACAGAGACGAAAACTAACTCAGGATTCCACACTGCTAGTCATTGTTCTGGTTGGACTACCTGCTCGTGGAAAGTCGTTTGTTTCGAGGAAATTGCAACATTTCCTGCGATGGAGTGGTAGCCAGACCAAAATCTTCAACGTTGGCAAGTACCGTCGACAAGCCTATTCGGCGGTCGCCAAGGCCAACAAGCAATCAGAAGAAGCAAACAATTGCACTGCCGACTTCTTTGACAATAACAACACGGAAGCAGCAGCCCTACGAGAAAGGGTGGCCAAGATTGCTCTCGATGACATGCTGAGATGGTTGGACTCTGACACAGAATCAGACGACAGCGACGACCAGCAGCCTCATCAGCTCCGCAAGAACCGAAGGTCAAGTGATGCGTCGATGGATCTGTATCATGATTCTCGATCCAAGGATTGGGCCAAGGACAAGGTTGCCATTTTTGATGCCACCAATTCCACGGCCAAGAGGCGCAAGTGGATTTTGGAAGAATGCACATCCAACCGACAAGGAAAGCTCCCCCTTGGAGTTATCTTTGTTGAGTCTATTTGCGATGATGTGGAGCTTCTAGAAGAAAATTATCGCTTCAAGATCAAGAACAGTCCCGACTATGAGGGTATGCCAGAAGAGCAAGCTCTGGCCGATATTCGTAGCCGAGTGCAAAAGTACGAAGACTCGTACGAGACCATCACGGATGATTCCCAGAGCTACATCAAGATCTTCAACCTCTCGACGAAGCTCATGGTGAATCACATCTACGGTCGAATGTCCAAGTTAATGGTGCCCGCCTTGATGGCGTGGCATATTGGAACACGCCCGGTATATCTTTGTCGTCCAGGTCAGACGCCAAGTGGAGTGACACTGGATAGCGATGATTATGTCACCTATGTGGACAAGGCAAATGGATCTTTCTTGGACATGTCGACTCATTCTCAAAAGAGGCTGTCGCGTGGAGATAAGCTTGGACCTGCGGGTCTCAAGTTCCGAGAACATCTCTACACGTTTCTGGAAAAAGGTAAGCTATGGTTATGACTTGTATGCTTTTGCCTCAAACTCAATCTGTGGCTATCACTCACGCCTCTATTTTCTGTCTTTTTGAAACATAAAGAGTGTACAGAGTTCGTGGAAAAGCGTGAGAGTACCATGAACGTTACGAACACTGGTACATCCATGTCCGGGTTGGCTCCGCTTTTTGTGGAGCATGACGAGGAGCATGATGCGGATTTTCCACTTCGTGTTCTAGCCAGCACTATGCGAAGGAGCACGGAAACCGCAAAGTTCGATACGTTTGTGACCCGAGTGGAACAACTGTCAGCACTAAATCCTCTGGACAAAGGTGATTTTGTGGGTATGGAGCTTGAAGAGCTGCAGCATGCTATGCCAAACTGGTACGATATGCTCGAACAGGACCCCTTTCACACACGCTTTCCAGGTGGCGAATGCTACCGTGATTTGATTGAGCGTTTGGGTCCAGTCATCATCGATATCGAACAGCAGGTCATTCCGACGCTTGTCGTCAGTCATGTCAGTACCTTGCAAACATTGATCGCTTATTTTAGGGGCACACCTGTGGAAAATTGCATGTCGATTGAAGTGCCCCTGCACACTGTCATTAAATTTTCCCCTGTCGGAGGTGGTGGCTGGAGCGAGAGCCAGCATCCGTTGCTAGCAGATCCGCAAAAGATATTGCCGTATGTCGCATCCGAATCTGAAATGAGTCAATTGACGATGAATACGTCACATTCTTCCTTGCAGCCTATTTGGGGCGATCACATGAAGTTCAGGATGGTGCCTGTCTCATCAGAACCAGGGGACGTCTAGTTGGACGAGCTGGTTTTTATACCGTTTCTTCTTGCACACATTTTCATCAGAGTTTTACATAATTTACATAGTAATAGAATTTGCATTTACGTATCTAATAGTCATGAATGTTGCCTGCTTCAGCTTCATTGCCCTAATAGAGCACACCTTTCTCAGCCGAGTACCTCGGACAGATGTTTCTCTACCTAGTCAGGTAGCAACCGGGGCTCCGGTATCTGGTAGCTATCAGGCTCTGCGAGTTGCCAAGAAATCTTATAAACCAAAACCTAAGATCCTTGTTGTGACTTGAATTTGCATCTAGAATCTTCATGCCGCTGAGTGCAGATACAGTAGTTCAGTCGGCAACTGCTCTTCCAACCGATAGTAGTTTAGCTATTGGTACCGTAGCTACTACTAGCAAGTACCGGTAGCTACTACAAGTACTAGCTAGTAGCTTGTAGCCACAAAATCGCGATTCGAGGGGTCGTGCGTTTTTCAAATCTTTGTGTTTTTTTCGGTGTACACTACTACTCTACTACTGTATTTACTGCTACGTACTCGACGCTACGTCATCCTACCAGTGAGCTCGTAGCCGCTCCCGTAGCTACTCCGACGGTGGCTGACAAAATGCCGGGATTACAGGCACAATTCTGACTCCATCCTTCTTTTCTACTAGCTAGCTAGTAGCTAGTAGTAGTGAGATTCAATCGATTCAAGAGCTCGATCAAGAGATTCGTTGACTCATTCGATTCATTTATTTCATTCACGGACTCGTTCGGTTGTGACTCATCCGACGCATTGGGAAGCAAGCACGAATCAACGAAAAGCCGTTTATTATCTCTATTTTTAAATTTGTTTGAATTTCTGTTTCTGTTCTACTAGTATCGTACCTGCTACTTCAACTCACTCTCAACTGTACCAGTATCAACTCGAGCATTTTTTATGTTGCCAAAGCAAAGACAAGAAATGGCGAAGTCTCCTCTACAACAGGGCATCGATCCCAACATAGATAACACCAAGTCAGGGAAAGATACCACGTTGTCCATGGGCAGCTCATGCAAAAAGCGGAAGGTAGAACACGTCCTGTCCACCAAGAAAAAGGACTACGACCGAGATGTAGCGAAAAATAACAACACAGAAACAGGCGAGCAAGATGAGAACACTTGCAACAAAAATCAAACCCAAAAAAATTGGGAACAACTCTTCAACGAACTGCAGGCTGAGCGAGTCACCAAGGCAGAAGCACTTCTTTATGCATACACACGTGAAAGCGAAGAAAGAGAACGTCTCATGAGATCCTACAATCAAGAACTCGAACACGAAAACCAAAAGCTCAAGTCTCAAGCATCGGAAGATGGACAACAAAAGCAAGCAATTCAAGATTTACAGAGCCGAGTCGAGGAATTTGAGAAAACGGTTTCCAACCAGACTGCGACGATTCGAGCCTACCAACAACTCACTGGGACTACTCTCTCCAATGTTGAAGGAATCCAGAATGAGCTGCACTGCGATTGCACAGTCGCAAACCCAGAAACAAAGACTAGCACCAAGTTTCGCATTTCTACTGTCTCAAGTTCGAATACAGACGAAACTTCCGAAGACGCCGCACCAAGTTCCCTTTTACGATATCAACCATTGGAGAATCCAGACCCTCTCCCAGAGTTCTTGCACGAAGAAATCGAATTTGAAAGTTCGCAGCTCCCCCCTTTGTTGCAGAATTTACTAAGTGGAATTTTTCCGGATGAATAAATAAGAAGAGGCAGGTATTTGTGGCCAACACCCAAACAATCATCATCTCACCTCGAATTAAAAGAGGTTATTTATTTTTATGATGAGCTTCGCTACAACAAAGTTATCCAGTCGAATTTATACATCACTACATTAATCACGATGGCAGCAAAATAATAGGATAAGTCCAATTTAAGGTAACATCCAATTTATTTTTAAAGCAACTATAAGGCATCAACAGTACTTGCATAGCAGGCACAATGAGTTTCGTTGCTGTCTGGGAGAGCTCACTATAGAGTGAAACGTACTGTATGACAGGGTACAAAGAATGTCTTGGAGCACCGCACGCAAAGGTTAGAATGAAAAGCACCCAGCCCCATGGCCTTACTTGAGAGCTTACTACAACAGCAACGGCAAGAGGTAAAATGTTGGGCACTTGCAAAAAGATGTTATAAAATGTAACAAAAGAATCAGAGGCAAGTTGAACAAAATGCACGAGAAACACACTGCCAAAAGAGAAATAAATGAGGTAAATTTTGGGCATCTGCAAAGAAACAATTCAAAAAACCAGCAAAGCCAGTTATGAACAAGATACAAGAGAAACAGAATAGCAAAAGTTTAATGCCATACAATGTCGAGTCTTTATAAGACTCAACCCTGGTGGCAACTGACAAGGGTTACCGGTAAACCCTTGTCGATATGCAAGGGTTGAGCTTATCTCATGCAAATAAAATGTCGGTTAACACGGTAACCTTTTCTGTTGTTGCCATGTCTATCTTCCTGTTACAGCCAAAGCGCATCTTATCTATCATTGGAATCGATCCAATGCTATTGTTTCAATTAGAATGGATCCAATGCTGTTGTTCCAATGTCTTTGGTTGGCGCCATCTATCTTAGTGTGACAATGACAACATTGTCACGGTCAGCTCACAGTGTGCACTTCTGGATTTGCTGAAGCATCGTCGAAGAATTGAACCTACCATGGCGCCCGTGCAATCGAAGCCCATAAAGAATGGATCCAAGAAGCGTCTTGGGGATGTCTTGGAACCGTCCATGAGCAAGATTTCAAAAGGGACGGCTGTGTTCGCGGACAACTTTGTGGATGCTATGGCTGATGGCAAAGCTGTTCCTTTGCCCAAAAATCTTGATGATGTCATTGTGGACGTTGACAGTGAAGAAGAGGATGACAATAACAATGAGAAAGAGAACAACTCTCGCCGATGTACCAAGAAAGTCCAGTCATACAAGTCATCATTTGATTTCGAGGACATTGAGCCCTGCCCAAAATATGCTAAGAGAGGTCCATTTGCAGTTTGGGAGGATGCGAGTTGTTACTCTGATGGAGAGGTCAAACTTTTTAACATAAAGTGCCAGGAGACTGACTCAAGCCCATGTTTATTCTGCACAGGAGACTCCGGTGATGACAATTATGTCAAAACACCCAGTCCCAAAGGAAAGGGATCAGAGTTTGCTCAAGCTAAAGGATTCGACATCAATGATTATGAAGGTGAAGAGGAGACTCCAAAGAAAATGGCTGCCGGCAAGGGACAGTTGTGCAAGTGGTGTAAGCGGGATCCCTGCATTCTTGAGGATGATGAGGTCAATGAAGAGGCCAGGGTTGTTGTTGACAACTTGACATCACAGGCGGCTCAGGGTGTTGAATTGACATTTCGAAACTACCGACACGCCTTGTGTAGGTTCTGCGCTCGTGTCCTTGGATGCAAAGACAGACAGTTGCTTCCAGTCTGTGTTCAAGCTTTCATTGACAAGAATTTCTCTGAAGAAGGAGAAGAACACACTGGCTTCATTCCTAGTGAGAAAGCGTACAAGTCTGAAAAGTAATTTCTAAGTAGCATTGTTGTTGTTGTTGCTGACAATGGTGCCATCTGTAGGACGTCGTGTTTTCTTTGGTCGCAAACCACAGTGTGCTCGCACTGCCTGCACCATAGGGTGTGATGTTTTGACTTTGTGTGGCACTGTAGCAAGGCCTCTCGCATCCGGCTCCCAGATCATGCGTCCTTTGGCACTGTGAGCCAAGTCAAAGCATGTTTGTCCAGGACCGAGTAGTTCGTGGATTTTAAAGGAAGAGCCAGCCGGAACATGGTTATGAGCAACAATTCTGCAAGCAGGATCCAAGCAGGCCACGCAGTTCCGACTTGCAAGTGCTTTGGCTTCTTTTGTGTTTGAAACATTGGCTTCCAACCGACATACTTGACATGTCAACCGTTTTTTCGCGGGTCCTGGTAAATGCTTTTGGCTGTTCCTTGAAGCCGAATCTCTGATGACATTCGGCGAGAGTGGTTCTCGTTGATGTCGTCTTGCTGGATCTTCACATTGAAGCAAGGCTTCGGAGATCCAAGTGTAGAAATCATGCCGTGAGAACTTTGCTCTGTGGAGATCCGTCGCTTCTTCGACCGACATGTTCCATGCGATGAGGCTATTCAGAAGCATAAAATCCAATGTGGCCATGAAAGAACGCTTGTACCATGTCTGGAAATGGGCCTTTCTGGCAAATCCACCACCGTGAAGGCGCATTTGACCCCCTTTGTCAACCCCGAACATGGTTTGTTGACACTTGACAAGCACATGTGGGCATTCAACAAATGTAGCGACAGGTCCTCTAGTTCGTGTTACCTGCTCCACAGTTGTATCCATCAATGTAGAGACACAGTTTACCACTTTCGAATCGCGCCACTGACATAGAACGACATTGTTTATGCGGTCACAGGCAAGCTTATGCTGACCACGCTCACCGCCTATCATTCCTTTATTCAGCTCTGCTTTTGTAGGGTTCTCTTCTTTGCTCAAATTCATAAGTGACTTGTTCCATCCCTTTCTTTTTTTCCGACACGTTCCTGTTGAGTGCAATCGACAGCGTTCCCTTAGAAGGAATGCTAGCTCCGGGCATTGATATCGATTGTCAAGAGATAAGTGACGGAACCCCGCCCTTGTTTCTGTATGGAGTCTTGTCTGCAACACAGCATTAACAACAGCCTTTTGAGTTGTAGGTGACCCTTTCGCTTCTGGGTGTACATTTATGTCTCGTGGATTCTTCCCCTGGTACACATCAACGTGCAGCACGGAGTGCTTCTTTGAATCAGCAAGAATGAAGAAGTCAACTCTGCACTTATCTGGCTTGTCTTTGTTGTGCTGTCGAACAGGACATAAGCGCGATCGACATGCCACTCCTCCTTCATCAAAGGTAAGGTCTTTCCCTGGGTCAAATGTAGCCAGTGACGAAGAGTTCAACTGATTGAGGGCTGCACGGAGCTGGTAGCATTTGTCACCAGAGTTAGCGGCAGCTACATGTTCTGGATGGAATGCCGAACGCATTTGCTTGAACCTTCGTAACGTCATGATCTTGCTTGCGAACCCTGTTGTGTTATCAATCACAAGCTTCTTTGCCCTTGATCCATAACCGGTGCATAGTTCCTTATTCGTTGTTCGGAAATAGGCCGGATAACCACCACCATCAATGGGCTGAAGCGACATCTTCAACAGAACACCAAAGAACCTGTACATCTCTTCTGTGGTTATGTCGGTCCACACACACTGATGAAACTTATTCTGTCCGAGCTCTGGCTTGATGTGTTGGTAGCAATAGTCATTTGAATTGGCCGCTATTCTAGCAACGAACTCATAGCTCAGTCCGCTTACCATCATTGCTTCAAAGGGATCGGAAAATGTCACTGCAACGCCAGGCTTCAAGCAGGAATCACCCTGACATTCATAGCACTCTTGGTCTACGACAGTTGGGTCACAGGCCTGAACGTCGCTGAATTCCCATTTGAGCTCTTCCAACAATTGAAGTAGGGGAACCCTTTGACTCACTCTTGGCTCATAATCATCGTCACTGCTACTGGATTCGTTATCCGGTCCCCATGACAGACTATTTGGCTGATCCTCGCACCTGTGCGCATTATCCTCTTCGTCGAAATCGGAACCTTCGTCGGTGTCTGATTCCACAGCAACTGTAGGATGAGTCATTGTCGTTTGCCGTGTCCTTCTGGGTGGAGGGGGCGGCATTTGATTATCATCAGGTGTCTCCCTTCTTGCATTTGGAGCATGACGCCGGTCACAAGACCCTTCATTTCCACTGGAAGAGGCTCCGTTCTGTTGGCTGTTATGACTGTGACTGAGCGAGCTAATGGTAGAACCTCCTTCGAGAGACGAGCCACCCACTGATTGGACAGAAACTGATGCCGATGCCACAGTGCGCATGCCTATGCGGCTACGCCATCTCACTTGATCGGGTGGTGTTCCTGGGTGCACTTGGGTGCCAGGCGTTCGCTTGCGCTTCTGTTTATTGGGTTGTCCACCATCAGCTTTGTCATGTGCCTGAATTGCCTCCCGCAGTGCCTTCGTGTACGTCTCTTTATGGTACCAGGTCTTGAGGCAGCCAGGATCAACTGTCCCTGGCAAATTCATCAACCAATCCACCTTGAAGCATGACCCATTCGTCTTTTCATTTGGGCATTTGACAATTTTGCCTACCACTGAAAGATCCTCAGGACCCTCGCACCTAGAAGCATAGCGGCTATCCACAAACAGATCTTTACCACCAAGAAGATGCTTGTTGGCCATTGACACTTTAGCACGAGACTTCTTTCTAATGCTAGGCTCAACCCTTGCTGTTGTTGTCTGTGTTGGTGCAGTGGATTCATTCGTGCTTCCATTCACATTTTCAAGACCTTGTGTTGGCGCAGTTGCTGCTATGCTAATTGGGTTTATTCCTGTTTGCGAGCAGTCAATCATCTCCCTTACAGGTTCAGGAAAGGGAATGTCACCATGGTTATAGCTAGGTTGGCTTTGGGAAACCGCGGCAGCCTCCTCCATTGCTGTTGTGGATGGGGTTATGAGAATCTTCGAAAAACCACACAACATGTGAGGATATCCGTCGTCATGCCATTCCACCAATTAGCATTCAGCTACTACCACCAGCAGCTTCCTTCTCCTACTGCTAATGAAGAAGCATGTCATGGCCATAGAAGAAAGCTAAAGCTAGCTAGCTAGCTTGTTAAAAGACTTCGAAATAAAGCAGCGTCAACCCTTGCTTTATTTTACAAGGGTTCCTTAACCCTAGTGACATACGACAAGGGTTACCGTTTGGTGTTAATCTACTACTAGCTAGTAAGAGAGGAACAAATTAATGACAAAGGCACTGTAGTCAACAACCTTTCAGAGAAAGAAACACGAAATTCAACGAAAAAATTGAGACGCGCACTGTCTCGCAAGTCGAGCGACAGATGTCACAGTGAACAACGACGATAACAGTATCATTCATTGATTCTCGTCTTGTCAACGACATGCAAAGTTAAGGAGTGTATCTTCTGGTCTATCTAACTGTATCCCGAAAGACAACCAGAATGCACTTACAGCTCTTCATTTAGTTGAAGAAGGAGAACAGATTTTAGTCAGCGTAGCCTGTAGGATGATATTACAGAGATGCCTAACAGGTTATCGGTCTTTCAGTGCTACCGCTTGTAGATGGGCTCAATGGCATCATCATGGTCGGGCGTTCTCATCGACGGCGCGTAAGTGCATTGCTGGACAACACTTAAGAATCGATGCTGCCGTGGAGCAAGCCATCAAGAATGGGGACCCTGTCGTAGCATTGGAATCCACAATAGTTGCTCACGGGATGCCGTATCCACAGAATTTAGAAACCGCCCAAAGCGTTGAAGATATTGTTCGATCCAAAGTGAGTTCTATGCATCCCAAACCCTCTCGTTATTTTGTATAATGTTCTAATCTTAAAACTTCTTTCAATCATGCACAACCACACACCACAAATACCGTAGGGTGCAACACCCGCCACAATTGCCGTGATGGATGGAAGATGCCGCATAGGCCTTACTTCCGATGAGCTTCAAGATTTGGCCAAAGCTGGGGAAGAAATGAGGGCCCTAAAGTGTTCGACTAGAGAGCTGCCATTAATTATCGCAAAACACAACAAAAGTCTGCCAGAGAAAGGAACGCCACATCAGTGGGGAGGTATGTAATTAATATCGCACCAATCCACTTTTCTGTAGGAACCGCGATTGGTGCTTTGTGCTTTCCAGCGCCGACCTCAATACCATCTTTTGCTGCTTACCTTGTCCATCTACGCAGCCACCACGGTGGCCTCCACTATGGCTTTGGCTCATGCTGCTGGCATCTATAGCTTTGTCACAGGCGGAATTGGTGGCGTTCATAGAGATGGTGAAGTGAGCATGGATGTTTCTGCCGATCTAACCGAGTTGTCAAGGACTCCAGTTTTGGTTGTCAGCGCGGGCATTAAATCTATTTTGGATATTCCAAGGACTTTGGAAGTACTCGAAACAAATTCTGTTCCAACAGTTGCCT
>Ga0163148_10007037_pt1 | contig 10710 bp, 6 predicted proteins | sample OliLakLV19MP7P2_FD_148606 | JGI IMG/M metagenome (GOLD analysis project Ga0163148, IMG submission 148606) | Freshwater microbial mat bacterial communities from Lake Vanda, McMurdo Dry Valleys, Antarctica- Oligotrophic Lake LV.19.MP7.P2 | ecosystem: Environmental > Aquatic > Freshwater > Lake >... | reverse complement strand
GACAGTAGCCAGCCCCAGAACAGCAAGTATGCGACAGTAATGGGAATGGCCACCAACTATGATTTGGCAGTATTCAAGCGGTTTGTGGGGTCCTTGAGAAGGAGTGGCTTTGAGGGCAATATTATTCTAGCTGTCTCCCCTGTTCCCCAACCTGGGGTAGAAGACTATTTGAATAGTCAAGATGTGACCATGAAACGGTTGAAACTGGTAAACTGCACATCCGACTTGGTAAAGATGGCGCTAAAAGACAAAAAAGATGGAAAATCTCCCAATGCCCATCAAGTGGAAGTCATGACTTGTGCTCACCCCTATCCGGACTTAAAAGTAAGATGGGGGAGATTTGCACTCCTGAGGGATTACCTGAAAGAATGCCATGATTGCACTGGCCCTGTCTTGGTTTGTGATGTAAGGGACACCTTTTTCCAACGAGATCCTTTTGGACCAGATGCCCCACCCGTTGATGGATTACAGGTCTTCCAAGAGCACCGTGTAATGCGGACAACCCACTGGCTAGTGAAAGCGCCTGTAGAAAAGTGTAAGAAGATGAAAATCTTTGATAAACCAATGTTATGTTCCGGAACAACCATTGGGACTCGGTCAGCCATGTTACAATACCTGGAAGCCATGGTGAAGGAAATGAGAGATTGGATGAAGAAAGATGATTGCTGTTGCAACAAAATGAATGGCGATGATCAATCAATTCACAACTATTTGTTCTACAGTGGCAAGCTTCCCTTTGCAACGCCACAACTCAATAGGGTTGGACTTGTCAACACAGTTGGCGCCCAGGGGACTTTGATCCATGACTCAAAAAGAAATCTTGTCGAAGAGACCTGTAAAATAGAACGAGGAAAGGCAGCCAACATGCCATTTACAACTCAAGAAGAGGAAAAGAAAGGGAACTGGCTTGGCCCACAATATGATTTGACAGACTCCGAAGGATACTTGATTGACTTTAATGGTGAAAGATCTTTTATTGTCCACCAGTTTGACCGTCTGGGGCGGCCCATGACTAGATGGTTGGAATCAAGCAGTAATTTGATAGATCCATAGGTGTCTTTCCTCCATAATACTTCACGCTACACACGTTCTTACTTTCTAGAGTAGTAGTGCCCTGCCTGCATTCTTTTACTTTGGCGTCCTCTGATTCGTAGCTAGAGCGACGATCGAAAATTCGTTTTTGCTTCATGAGCTTCCGGGGGACGAATAGATAGTTCGCCGGAAATTGTTCGTCGCATGCTACAAGAAAAGATGATGATTGTCACTTCCTTTGATGCTGATTGTGCTGGGATAGGGCTATTGTACCAACCCAAAATGATGAATATGGAACTAGCTAGTGTAGCGATAGTTAATGTGTGCGACTATTCCACTCTACTAGCTAGAGCTCACACTGGTAGCTACACTAGTAGCTAGCTACTCACTGGGTATTTTTCCGATCCCGCGGGAGCCCATCACCGAGCAAAACTGAAGATACTCACATTTTTGCCATCAAAAAGCGAAGCTACTACATAGATAGCTACCAGGTACTAGCTAGCTAGCTAACTAGATTGATTAATAGCGTGCGCCATCCCGTCGGCACGAAAAATGCTCACGGCGTCCATCCACCACTCTGCTCTCTTCGTGGAGATAACATCCTTTCCCTTCTTCTCAACAAAAAGACGAACATAATCAATCTAAGAGAGCTAGTTCTGAAACTCCCTCGTATTGAGCAACAACAAGAATCATGTTCGCAAGGCAAAGATGGAGTGGTTTTACCTTGGCCGTCTCACTATTTCTGATTTTGAGCCTTGTTCGGGAGAACCTAAAGCTCTCCATTTCCCATGATTTGATGACTTCTCCTCTAAAGGCTCGCCATTTGAAAATGCATCTCGATTCACCAGCTGCCCTCGACAATGGAATCGATAGCAGCAATAACGAGTCCCTCGATGCTGCAGCATTGCAAGTACCGAAATACGCACACGTTGTACAAAATAGTAGGCGCGCAACAGTCATGGGCATGGCAACAAATTATGGAGTCAGAGCCTACAAATCTTTTGTTGGCTCTTTGAGACGAAGTGGTTTCCAGGGTAACATCATCCTTGCAATTTCTCCAGACCCAAAGCCTGGTGTTGTAGAGTACTTGTCCAGCCAGAATGTGACCATGAAAAGGTTGACAATAGTCAATTGTTCGACGGATATCATGAAACTGCGAACAGGGGAAGGTCCAAAGAAAATTGGCCCTCATGAACGTGAAGCCATGACTTGTGCTGATCCATACCCAGATTTGAAAGTCCGGTGGGGTAGATTTGCCTTGCTGCATGACTACCTAGAGCAGTGCCAAGAGTGCACTGGACCAGTGCTGATATCAGATGTCAGGGACACATTTTTTCAAAGGGATCCTTTCGGCCCTGAAGCTCCCCCAGTTACTGGGCTACAAGTTTTCCAAGAACACCGCACAATGCGCACAACCCACTGGCTGGTAAAGTTTCCTGTAGAGAAATGTAAGAGAATTCCAATCTTTGATGAGCCAATGCTTTGCTCTGGAACAACTATTGGCACCAGAGTGGCCATGCTAAAGTATCTTCAGGACATGGTAACAGAAATGAGAGAGTGGATGAAAGATGAAAATTGTTGCTGCAACAAAATGCCTGGAGATGATCAATCAATTCACAACTATCTATACTACAGTGGCAAACTGCCCTATGCTGTGTCACAGCTCAATAGAGTGGGGCTGGTCCATACTGTTGGTTCTCAAGCAGCTATGATTTTCAATGACAAGAGGAACAAATATGTGAAAAAATGCAATATGCTTCAGCGGCGGGCATCTATTGAACCCTACTCCAGTGAGGAGGAGGAAGAGAAAGGTAACTGGCTTGGTCTTCAATATGACTTGACTGATCCACAAGGATTCTTCATAGACTTTAATGGAGAAAGATCCTTTGTAGTTCACCAGTATGATAGATTTGGAGACCCCTTGGACAGGTGGCTTGAAGAAAAAAGTGGCCTGATAGATCCATAAAATGAAGTTAGCCGGGTAGCTTCCATATTGCATGACGCCATATTTTGTACCAGAACTTTTAAGTTTCGTACAACTGTTTGGTGCAGATTTTGTCATACAGAGAACCGAAACAGAAACAATTGATGATTTCGCATTATAAACTATTTTTCTAATTTGCTTAACATGTATTAAATCTTTCAACCAGTTCAAATACTTTATTTTCTGTTCGTAACGATCCGTCGACGTATTCCACCCTTCCATAATCCCAACAATCCTATCCTGAAAGAAATAGCTGCGCTAACCCAAAAACCAGTCGAGGGTGCGACTATATCGAATTCCGCTGGAATCCAGTCAATTGGTGGCACAACTTACAAATGCTATTATACAACATGGATTCGATGACATGCAGGAAATCATCCTCGCAACCTTGTTGCGTTCGGAGTGGGAAACGCGGCGACTGGCTGAACGGTGGCGGCAGGCTGAACCGTAGCGACTGGCTGAACAGGCGCCACTTGGGTGACATTGCCTGCGCCCGGTAGGACTGGGGCTTGCGTCGCTACTGGTTGAAGTTGCGCCTCCATAGTGTTATTGCCCATCGCCGGTTGCACTGGTTGAAGTGGAGCCTGAACAGTGGAATTGCCGGCTCCTGGTTGAAGTGGAGCCTGAACAGTGGAGTTACCCACTCCTTGAACGGTATCCGGTGCGAAAACTGGAGCGGCGGTTTCTAAAACAACAGGAGCAACATAGCAATCGCAGCTGCAGGCGCATTCTACTTCCTCACAATCAATCCAAATTGACTGGACTTTGCCAATTCGCTTGAAGTAACATAGACCAACTGGGACATTGCCCGTCAAAGAGTTGTCTCCCAACCACACAGCTTCGACATTGGTCAGACGACTCATACTATTGGGAATGGCTCCGGTGAATGAGTTGCTCTCCAATTGCAAAATTTGGAGAGTCACGTTCAGCAAACTTATGTCGTCGGGAATGTTGCCATTCAGTGCGTTTCCTGCCAGATCCAACCGAGCCAAGGATGGTAGGAGAAACATCTCAGTTGGAATCTGGCCTGACAGCGCATTGCCACGAAGAGAAATCCAATCAAGTCGAGACAAGCCAGCCAGCTCCGTCGGAATTCTTCCATAGAGCTTGTTTTCCGCCATGTGCAATTCTTGCAGATCAGTCAGCAAAGCCAATTCGGTGGGGATGGTCACCGATAAGGGGGCGTCACTTGCACGAGTCCCGTTCAACCACAAAAAGTCCATCATGGTCATCAATCCCAGCTCTGACGGGAAAGTTCCTGTCATTTCGTTATCTTGCAGATCCAACCATGTCATGTTTGTAAAGCTCGTCAAAGCGGGCACAGGTATTTCACCCTGTATTGAGTTACCTCGCAGGTGCAACTCATTCAAAGTCGTTAGCATGGACAATTCTGGAGGGATCACTCCAACCAGGTTGTTCTCGTTCAACTCCAAAATGGTATACTGTTGTTGGTTATTACAGACAGGGACTTGAGCGTACCAGAAACATTCGTGAATATCACTGTTAAGGTCCAACCAGTTGCTGCTATCAGTCCAATTGGCCCCGCCAGTGGCAAAATAGAATGCCGCCAGGGCGTAGCGCTGCATTTGGCGTTCGGGCGTGTATGTCAAAAGCTGAGGATCGGAATACATCCAATCCAGAACTAAGCTTTGAGGCGACGATGGGTCTGCCAACGCCTGCTGTGTATACGCTGGCAAGTCAAACAACAAGGTCGGTGTTCCTGTTGGTGACACTGGAGTTGATCCATTGACCCCTGGGGCCACTGTGACGCCAACGCCAACGCCACCGACAGCTGTTGGGGGAACCGTGACAGGATAGACCGGCGCCACTGGTTCTTCTATTTCCACAGGCATAATGTTATCCTGCTTCGTGACCACTGCAACGGGAACCACAATTATCCAGCAAATAACGAATAGAATACACAAGACTAATCCGGCCTTTGCACCAGCAGGGCACACCTCCTCCTCGATTTCCAGAAAATTCATGCCGTCCTCGGCTGCATTGGGGTCTTCTCCACCTGACTTGAACTCCGCTAAATTCCCACGCTTGGGGGTCGTATTCTTCTTCTCTTCGCTCTCACTGCTATCTTCTTCTTCCGGTTTTTTGGCTTCTTCTTTCTTTGAGGCTGCTTCTTTAAACCGGACCGACGGGGTTGATTTCCTGGATTCGTCTGTTTCAATCAAAGAACTCTCACTCTCCTCGGCCGGAGTGGGAATCTCTTGTGACTGTTGCCCCGTTTTTTGCAAGTTGGGATTTTGAGCGGATTCGTCATCCTTTGAAATTTGATCCATATTGGAAGTGTCGATATCCATGCTTTTGAGTGGAGGAGGGCCATCTACACTCCCAGCAGCACCACCCGAAGCAGTACTACTAGTAGCACTCTTTCTTAGCGACGACTTGTTGGCAGGAGGGTCTTCCGTTTTTGGAGTTGACATTTTGATGGAAGCGGGGGGTCTTGCAGCCTTGGGAGCTACTTTGGAATTCAAGAGAGATCCCGCTTGTGCTCGAATCTTGGCACGAAGACGCGCCTTGGCAGCCTCTGGGTCATCGTCGTCTTGCTGCGCTTCTGACTCTTCACTGCTTTCGCTGCTGTCGTCGCTGATATTGCTGCTGTCTTCGTCCTTTGGATAGGGCACCATATTGTTACTGTTACTTTTTTTAATGACTGTTTCGGAGGGTGTCCACTGACTGTACTGCCCTGATATATAATAGTATATGCTACAACCGAACGGGCTGTCGAGCACTTTTTTTCTTTGCTCAAAGAAGCGTCAAATTTCTTTCTACGCTTCCGTAAGACCGGGGAAGTCACTTGAATGCCAAGCTAAAAGATGCAACGGAGGAAGACTTTTGTGGTATCGAATACCCTGTGAGATATATCGAATGTATAGAAGTATATTACTAGTATCACTTCTAACAATCTGGTAGACTAACTCGAGGTGTGTGCTACTAGCAGAGTGCTGTTTAAAAGCTTTGTGTTTATTTGTTGTTTCTCGTTGTTACCTCTGTTGATGATAGCTGGTTGTAGATCTCTCGCATGAAAGACTCACACTGACTGGCACCAGTCTTTTACACAGTACTACCTAGTACCTACAGTAGTAGCTAGTACGTCTGACGATCTGGAGTGATGAATCAATGGCATGCAAGCATTTGAGGCGGAAGGCTTCGGTCATGCTGCCAAAAGCGTCATGGACATAATGAAGTGCTCACATTTTTCTATTTAAAAAAGTTTTTGGCTAAGTAACCCGCCATATTTTGCGGGATTTTTGTGGCATCTAATTACGAAACACCTTCGACGCAGAGATTTTGTCCGACTCAGCTCCTCGATTTTGTCAACCTCCGGATCCCAGTACTAATAGCTAGCTAGCTAGTAGCTAGCTAGTAGCTAGCTAGTAGAGTAATCTACACCGTAGTTAGCCCAATGGAGGAGTTATCTACGCAGCAAGGGCTCTTCTATGTGACGACATGTTAGTCCATGGAATTTGTAAATCTTTTGGTGATGTTTTTGGTGAGACAATTGATCTATCTGCTCTGTAAGCAGTAGCAAGAATGGATCGTTCCTTTAGCTAGGCATCCAGCGCCCGCCAATTTGTAACAGCTAGACTCTAGTGTACTAGCCAGCAAACTGAATAGCAGAGCCAGGCAGAAAACGGGAAAATCTACTAGCTAGCTAGGAAGGCGAATCTAGGAGAACCAAGAAACATCGCTTCCACCAGAGCCGACCCTTGCCAGCCAGGTGTTGGCGCCCTATGCCGGCCAGGCAGCTCCGTCGGACGACATTAGTTGGATTTCGCCTGCTAGGTTCAGTTGGCCGTGACCTTGACCCACCTCAGTCGCAACGAAGACATCAGTTGGATGATTTGGCATTCGTTCCACTCAGGTAGCACTTTGTACCTCCTAAACACACTAACTCTATTTTACCTGTGCCTGCTACAGGTAGCAGAACTTGGATTGGAGTAGCTATTAGCTTCACTATTAGTTACCTCCTGTAGCTAGACCTAGACCTACTAGCTAGCTAGTAGTGTAGCATAAACCGATGCCAGTAAAGCACAGCAAGTACAGTACAGTACAAAGTACTGTAGCCGGCCCGCTTCGGAATTGTTAAATCCATCACTGAGACTTTTTCTGTATAAAGTTATAGTAAAACATTAAAACTATGTTTTGCAAAAATTGAGATTCAAAAAGTGTGCACCCGCACAATTCACTTTTTAAACATACAGTACGACGTACCCTAACCAGTAACCATGCCCTTCCGTACCGTAATCATGGTAACAACACTGTAACAACGGTACTGTACTGTAACTCTGTAAGACCCGTAACACACACACATTCATTCATCTTCATGCATGACATCAGCATCACAACCCGCACATGCAACAGGCACAGCCACGAACGGGGAAGAGGCTGCGCAATCATAGAAAGCTACTAGCTCAGAAGCAGGTCCATAGCCGTCGACCGTGTGGATGCTTCAACAGCAAATCCAATCATCCTTGCCAGACTATAGTAGTAGATTGTTTTCAATACGAGGCAGGACACGACTGACACTCACTTGACTGCAAAGACTAAAGGAGTAGAAAAAGACCAAGCCGAACGGGCAGTCATCATCCTAGAAAATGGGATTTCTCGATAGTAGCTCGGATGAAGATAGCAGCAGCGGTTTTGTGAAGAAAAAAGCACCACCTCCTGCCGCTGCTCCAGCACCTGCCCCCAAGCCAAAAAGCAGTTTTCTAGACAGCGATTCAGATGATGATGATAGCAGCAGTGGCTTGGTAAAGAAAAAGGCCCCGGCTCCTGCCGCCCCAGCTCCTGCTACACCAACACCAGCTGCAAAACCCAAAAGTAGTTTTCTAGACAGCGATTCTGATGAGGATAGCAGCAGTGCTTTAGTGAAGAAGCCACCGGCTGCAGCTCCAGCACCGCCTCCAGCTCCTGCCCCAGCACCGCCTCCACCGAAGAAAAGTGTTCTTGATAGCAGTGATAGCGACAGTTCCGATGAAAGCAGTTCTGCCAAAAAGGCCGCACCACCGCCGGCAGCTGCCCCAGCACCGCCACCGGTTGAAGAACCAAAGAAAAGTGCCCTGGATAGCAGTGATAGCGACAGTTCCGATGCGAGCAGTTCTGCCAAAAAGACCGCGCCGACACCGGCAGCTGCAGATCCTACACCTCCTCCTGCTGAAGCAACAACCACAGAAGAAGAACCAAAAAAGAAAGGATTATTGGATAGCAGTGATAGTGACAGCGGCAGTTCGTCTGGAAGCAGTAAAAAGAAGGCCGCCGAAGCAGCAGCAGAACCCGCTCCAGCCCCACCGGCGGCGACAGAAGCCACAACCGCAGAAAACAAACCGAGCAGTGCCAACTCTTCTGCAGCTGGTAGTGGAAGTGTTGCTTCCGGCAGCAAAAAGAGTAAGAGTTCACGAAGCTCTAGCAAGAAGAGCAAGAAAAGTGTACAATCTCAACAGCAACAAGATCCAACTCCGGCTGTAGATGCGTCGGCAGCAGATCAAGAGGACCAAACAGCGACAGGCAGCGCCAAGGAAAGTGTTGGAAAATCTTCTAGTAGAGGAAGTATTAGTAGTAGAGCGAGCAAGAAGAGCACGGCGTCACGGTCAGCTGCCCCTTCTCTGCCGCCGGGTGAGGGGAGTGCCAAGGCAAGCAGTGATATGTCATCTGGTGGGGTGAGTAGCAAGAGCCAGGCGCCAGCAGGAGCGCCGTCATCCGTTGCGAGTGCCAAAGGACAAAGCGTGAACTCTGCAGGGGGGAGCAGTAGGGCGAGTAGCAAGAAGGAAGTGCCAGCTGTCCCTCCCGAAACGGACAGTGTCAAGGGAAACAGTGTTAAGTCTGCCGGGGGGAGTCGAAGGTCCAGTATAAAGTCTGCTGCTAGTAGTAAGAAATCTGCAGGTGTTCCATCCGCAGCGGAAAGTGCCAAGGGAAGCATGGTATCTGCTGGGAGCAGGAGGTCTAGCAAGAAGTCAGAAGGGGCCCCTTCAGTGGCTGAAAGTGCAAAGGGAAGCATCCACTCCGCTGGGGCTAGCACAAACAATGTACAGGCTGGTCCTTCAGCAGTTGCGATGTCAGCAGCCAACTCAACCTCAGGCTCGAAAAGTGGCAGCAGTAAACGCAGTGCGCAAGCATCTAAACAAGATGTTTCGTCATCTGTCCCAGTTGCCGTGAACCCCGCTCCTGCGTTCCCAGCACAAGTTGAGGAGGCAAAGGAAGAAATCATTTCGCCAGAAGAGGAACAGGCGAAAGCGAAAGACGCCACAATGATGTACGTATCATCCGACGACGACGATACCAGCGACGCTGTAGGTGGATACAACGTAGGGGCAATGGCCAATAGAATTGAACAAAAAATGCATCAACAGCCTGTAGTACAAAACGGTGTCGAAGCGCAACCATATATTCCTGCGGCAAAACCGGGCGGACTCGAGAGCAGGGCAATCTCCGAAAGAAATATGAAAAATGTGACTACCAGCATCGAAGAAGATCCGCTGACGGGGGTACAATACATCATCGAGGAGGAAATTTTAGAAGATAGCTATGTGGAAAACGGCGGCCAACCGGAAAGAGATACCGGTACCTATGGTGCTTCGCCAGGAGCAAGTGCACCTCCCATACCCACACCCTCGACATTACGCGCGGTACAGTCTACCGGTGCATCCTCGTTGATTAATGGTCCCGAGTCCGTGGTCAGCAGCAGTACTAGTTTTAGCAGCAGCGGCAGTCGAAGGGCGAAACAGAGAGCCTTTTTGGCTCAGAGCGACAGCCCCAACATGCAGAATATTCCATCACAGGATATGGCAACACTTCAGTCTATGAGAATTAACCTTCAGGAAGAACAGCCCTTGCAGCCAATTAAAGCTCCCAAACAAAGGCATTCCATTGCCGCAATTCCCGAAGGTCAGCAAGGAGGAAGGGCTGGTGCAGAGAGGCAAGTTCAACCTCAGCCGCAGTTAAAACAACAACAACAACACCGAAAAAAGCGTGGCCAGCAGCGGCATTCCGTCGCTGTGGTTCCCTCACCTGAGCAGCGACTCCATGATCGAAACGTTCCACAGCAGCAGTGGGTTACTCCTCAAGAGCGACAACAACAGCACCCGCCTTTAGATGTTGTCTTTACGAGCCAAGACGTGTTTAGGTCACCAGTTATGAGCACCATACCAGCATCACCTATCAGCCTCAATAGTTCCAGTTCATCTTTTTACGAGTATTCAGTCGATCTCAACGACAAGCACGGCCTTCCTCCTGCCGATAGTGTACCTTTTGACGAGCCACAGCCATATTCGCGAGAGATATTCCAAGATGAATACTACGATGCTGCTGTGAAGAACAAACGGAGAAACAAGCAGAGAGAGCAGAGAAAGCAGCGACGTCAGTCTTATGATCCTCCAGCACCGCGAGTAACCTTCACACCTGACGCCAAGGGGATAAAGCGCGTTTGCAGCAATGTGTTTGTCCGTAACAGAAGCAGAAACATGAGCGAGATAAGTAACGTTTCTTCTTATATTGGTCCAGAAACAATAGGACCAGATTATAATACGCCTTTGAGAACCCCGGCGAAGTCTTTTCCGCCCCCTGAACTACAAGCTGCGATACGACAGGCCGAGAAATACCAAGAACATCTTACGCTACATCCAACGCCTGCCCCGCCCAACGTTCAAAGTGCATTGGACGAGCTTGAAAAGCAGTGTTTGCAG
>Ga0163148_10007035_pt1 | contig 10713 bp, 7 predicted proteins | sample OliLakLV19MP7P2_FD_148606 | JGI IMG/M metagenome (GOLD analysis project Ga0163148, IMG submission 148606) | Freshwater microbial mat bacterial communities from Lake Vanda, McMurdo Dry Valleys, Antarctica- Oligotrophic Lake LV.19.MP7.P2 | ecosystem: Environmental > Aquatic > Freshwater > Lake >... | reverse complement strand
ACATTTCGCCGCTCCCCCCAGAAAAAAGTGGCATTGCCGACTATAGTTCCGAATTGCTGCCCGAACTTGCCCGTTATTACGATATCGACGTAGTTGTAGCTCAGGAAACAATTGCTGATGATTGGATCAACGCCAATTGCCCTGTGCGGCAGGTTGACTGGTTTAAAGCCCATGCCCACCAGTACGATCGGGTGCTCTACCACTTTGGTAACTCACCTTACCACCAGCACATGTTTAGCTTGCTGGCGCGGATTCCCGGCGTCGTAGTCTTACACGACTTTTACTTAGGCAATATTGTAGCCGCAATGGATTTACGAGGGCTAGCCCCTCAAGGCTGGACGCGTGAATTGCATCATGCCCATGGATATGCAGCAGTACAGGAACGGTTTCAAGTCCATCCTCAATCTGAGATCGTTCTAAAATATCCCTGCAATTTGAGTGTGCTGCAACAGTCTCAAGGAGTTCTTGTCCATTCTGCGTTTGCTCGGCATTTGGCCGACCAATGGTATGGCCACAACTGGTCGCAAGACTGGGCTGTAGTCCCCCATCTGCGTACACCCGTTACAGGAAGCGATCGACAGGCGGCTCGCATCACCTTGGGGCTACCCGAAGCCGCGTTTGTTGTGTGCAGCTTCGGGTTAATGGGGCCGATTAAGCAAAATCATCGTGTGTTAGAGGCATGGCTAAATTCAGAGGTCGCTCAAGATCAACGCTCAATCCTAGTATTTGTTGGAGGAAATACGGGTTGCGAGTACAGTACCCAAGTGCTTGAAACAATTCAAACAAACCCTAGGTCGAACCAAATCCGCGTTACGGGCTGGACAGACGCCGCAACGTTCCGTCAATACCTAGCAGCGGCTGATGTAGCTGTCCAACTCCGGGCAAATTCTCGGGGTGAAACCTCGGGTACAGTGCTCGATTGTATGAATTACAACCTGGCCACTATTGTCAATTCCTGTGGTGCAACCGCTGAATTGCCACCGGATGCAGTCTGGATGTTGCCAGAAGATTTTGCTGACACAGAATTAACCCAGGCGATCGAGATGCTGTGGCAAAATCCAGAGAAGCGTCAGGCTCTAGGAGAACAAGCACGACGATTGATTCACACACAGCATGCCCCACAGGACTGTGCCGCTCAGTATGTCAAGTTCATTGAGACCTGTTACCAAAAAGCCGAAACCTCCTCTTATGGACTAACTCAACGCATCGCCACCTTAGAAAATGCTCCCCATCAGCATGCCGATTGGCTAACCGTTGCTGGTTCAATCGCTCAATCACTTCCACCTCAGCCGATAACCAAACAGTTACTGTTAGATGTTTCTGCAATTTGTCGCACAGACTTAAAAACAGGCATTCAACGAGTTGTGCGATCGCTACTGCTGGAATGGCTCCACTATCCACCCGCAGGATATCGCATAGAACCCGTTTATTTCACACCAGAATCAGGCCAGTGGCAGTGTCGCTACGCTCGCCAATACACACTTAAGCTGCTAGGCTGTCCCGACCAGTCGCTATCAGACGACGTCCTTGAACCTCAGCCCGGAGATGTTTTCTTTGGTGCAGATCTAGCGGGGGTTTACATCATCGAATCAGAAAAAGCAGGTCTTTTCACATGGCTCCGCAATAGCGGCGTAGAAATTTATTTTGCAGTCTATGATTTGCTACCGATTCTGTATCCTCACGTCTTTCCGCCTCAAGCCAATCAAAACCATTTAGCTTGGCTACAAACTGTCTCTCGGATAGCAGAAGGTGCAGTGTGCATCTCTCAGTCAGTTGCCAACGAATTGGCAACGTGGATAAAAGTCAACCGTTCGGCTCACTCCCATCCCTTCAAAATTGGCTGGTTTCACCTCGGTGCCGACATCGAATCTTCTGCACCTACTAGTGGCTTACCTCATGATGCCGACATCATATTAAGTGCCTTATCAAGACAACCCAGTTTTCTCATGGTAGGCACCATCGAGCCGCGTAAAGGTTACAACCAAACCTTGTCTGCATTTGAGCAACTTTGGGTGCAAGCGACAAATATCAACTTGGTGATTGTAGGCAAACAAGGCTGGATGGTAGAAACACTGATCGAACGGCTCAGTCATCATCCAGAATTGGGAAAACGGCTCATCTGGCTGGAGGGCATCAGTGATGAATATCTAGACAAAATTTATGCTGCTTGTACCTGTCTAATAGTCGCCTCTGAAGGAGAGGGGTTTGGACTGCCGCTGATTGAAGCCGCCCAACGAAAATTACCGATTATCGCCCGCGATCTTCCAGTGTTCCGCGAAGTCGCGCGTGAGCATGCCTTTTACTTCGAGGGGGTTGCGCCAGACCAACTAGCTGCCGCAACCCAACACTGGCTGAAGTTATATAACAATGGAACCCATCCTTTATCAGATGCAATGCCTTGGCAAACGTGGAAGCAGAGTGCCGCAAAACTTTTGTCCAATATTCTTAAAGAGGAATGGCTCCATATCATTGAGCCAACACGATCCTGCTACGATGCTTAGATAGAAACTAAGACCTAACCATAGTTCTGACGCAAGGAGTGGGGATGAGTATCACAATTGAAATTGAGGATTTCTATCCTTATTCGTACCAGCCAATCGTTCGATATGGTGGCGACTATCCGCCGCATCCAATCATTGAACCCATCCTGGCAAAAAACCTTAAGCAGTACGAAGAGACATTACGTCAGTTCGCAGAACTCTCTAGCGACTTTCTCAAAATCAGTCGCGACTTTGACGCATCTCAACCGCATGCTCCCTATTGGATCAATGGATTTTTTCCAGGTTTAGACTCTATCACTTTATACGGAATAATTTCTACTCAAAAGCCCAATATCTTCTGCGAGATTGGATCGGGGAATTCCACCAAATTTGCAGTAGCGGCCAAAGCTGCCCATAGTCCCAACACAAAGATTATTTCAATCGATCCTGAACCCAGAGCCGAGGTTGATCAAATTTGCGACACAATGATTCGCAAGCCATTACAGGAATGCGACCTTTCAATTTTTCAAAGTCTGCAAGCAGGTGACATTTTATTTCTAGATGGCTCTCATAGAACCTTACAGAATTCAGATGCTACTATTTTTTTCCTAGAAATTTTTCCACTCTTAAAATCCGGAGTTATTGTTCAAGTTCATGATATTTTCTGGCCCTTTGATTACCCGTTAGCTTGGTCAAAGCGGATGTATTCAGAACAATATCTGCTGGGCGCGTTATTAATTTACGCACAGGATAAGATAGACGTTCTTTTGCCAAATGCATACATCAGTCATTATCAAAAGCTAACCGCCATATTCCATGAGATTTGGAATGCTCCTGCTTTAGAGGGCATAGAAACACACGGAGCCTCCTTCTGGTTCACCAAGAAAGAGCCATAGGGTGCCACACGACTGAACTAAAACGACTCCTCTGTATAAAAACTCCACGTAGGAGAGAGTTCATCCAAAAGGTTGATTAGTGAAGAAAAGGATAAGAGTATAAATGCAACATCTTATTGGTCTACAATGCGTTCGCTGCAATTCTGTTTCACTTAACCTGACAGACACTAGTATTATGTGCAATGAGTGCAACGCATGTTATCCCATCGTTCATGATGTGCCGATCCTGTTTATAGATGTAATCGTGGAGCCAACAAAGCAACGCCCACCTCAGGAATTTGCCCAGCAGATGAGAAGTGCTTTTTCACTGTCCTCTGATGCATCTACGGTTAGTTTAATTCAGGATATTTTTTCTAAAGACTACAAATTTGCAGATTTTTTGATCGATGTAGAAAGTCGTCAATTCGTTGATCGGGTCAAAAATTCAGGCAAAACTCTATCAGATCAATCTGCCTCGGAAAGCGAAATAGCTAATGGTAAAAATGACTATCCGGTCAACATATCTGATCAAGTAGACTACCAATGGTTGCTCGATTATTTGCCACGAGAAATTCAGATAGCAACAACATTTACAGGTAATGTCAGGTTAGAGAATACAGGAACTTCAGCAATCTCTTCCCATGCCAATCCTCCGATCTTCATTGCCTATCATTGGCGTAATCTGGATGGAAGCATACTTGTCTACGACGGCCACCGAACCCCAATACCAATTGAACTTTTACCAGGTCATCAATTAACAGTACCGATGTTAATTACAGCTCCTGATCATGTTGGCTCATATTTGCTAGAGATCACATTGGTACATGAAACAGTCCGTTGGCTGGACAAGAACTCGAAAATAATTGCCACCGAAATTGTTGCTAATGCACCCTTAGATCAATCGGCCAAATGGCACCAAACACAGCTTGTTCCAACAAGTTACGCTGCTGATCATAAGCGTGGTGTTGAGCTGCTTAAGGAAAGACTGGATCGACTGGGAAAGCCTCAACCCAAAATTTTAGAAATTGGTGGCAACGCTAACCCAATGATTCAGGGACTCACTGGTGAGCTATACAATGTGGATGTTGATATCCATGGATTGCAGGTTGGCGTCTTGGCGACTCAGCGAATAGGAGTAGAGATACAGTTTATCTGCGCAGATGCAAATGCATTACCGTTTTCTGACAACTTTTTTGATGCCATTGTCATTTTTAGCTCACTTCATCATTTCCCTGATTTAAGAGCAACGATGAAGGCATTATCTAAGAAGGTAAGACCCGGTGGGTTTATTGCTATTCTCTGTGAGCCTGCTGGTCACTATTTTGGGGATACTGTTCCTTCTGACTTCCTAGACGAATTATTAAAGGGAGTAAATGAACAAACATTTTCTCTGGCAGAATACGCAGATATTTTTTGTGGTGCTGGTCTTGAGTCTGAAGACATAATTGCTGATGTTGGATCTCTGAAGGCTTTTCTACATATTCCTAAATAAACCTTTTACCTACATAAATAAAACAATTGGTACTCAAGCTATCTCATCCCGATAATATATCTTCATCAACTATATTAACTATTAGCTAACCTAGACATTAGACTCTTAAGTCCTCTTGCCAATTGCATCATGAATTTTACTCCTGCAAACTCAAAAGAAAATAAAGAGTCCCTTCCAATCAAAGGAATCCCTCATGCTCTCATGGTCTGTTTTGGGTTTTCTATTCTGTTCACTGCTTTCTTTTCTCCAATTTTGTTTTCGGAAAAGCTTTTGGCACCAGGGGACGGGCTTATTCAAAGTGTACCTGCATTTTACTCCCCACGAACCCTGTGGTCAGATTTAATCCTTTCCGGGTTTCCAGTGGCAGCAGACCCAACAGTTCAAACCTGGTACCCATTATCTATATTATTTAAGCAATTTCCGCATTCTTGGAACGCTTATGTCATATCAGCGTATATCCTAGCCAGTTGCTTCAGTTACGGTTACGTCTATTGCATTACTCGCTCAAAAACTGCTGGGGCTGTTAGCGGCATCGTGTATGGAATGTCGGGCTTCATGCTTGCCCATCTAGGGCACACGACCATGATTCACTCCGCCGTCTGGATGCCTTTAGTTATCTGGTCTCTTCACAGGCTCATCCACGAAACAAATATACGCTGGACTATAGTAGGTTCCTTATCAATTGCAGCATGCTTATTAGCAGGACATCCTCAAGTCTCAGTATATGGATTAGGCTTGGCAACTGCTTATGCACTAATCATGGGAGTAAAGAGTAGGCAAGGAATTTGGTCATACTATAAGACGTTTTTACTCATTTTACTAACGGGGTTTGCTATCGCTCTGATTCAGCTTATCCCAACAATTCAGTTGATGAGTCTTGGTTTGCGGCAAGAGTTTCAGTTCAAGGATTTTGTAACCTACTCCTTACCGCTAAATCAAATCCCCCAGCTCCTTTTTCCTTATCTTTTTGGGGGGGGCTCTGAGTTGTATGCGATGCCTGACGTAGGCAAGTGGGGTTTAACTGAAACAACTGGTTTTGTTGGAATATTACCAATCATATTAGCTCTTGTCGGAATTATATCTTATCCAGACAAAATACTTAACAGATTTTGGGTTATAGTTCTCTTTCTTACATTTTTACTAGCCTTAGGAGAAGCAACACCATTAGCTGGTCTAATGTTTCATATTCCTGTTTACAATAAATTTCGTGCTCCTGCTCGCCATCTTATTGAGATGACTATGGCAGTAAGCGTATTGGCTGGAATGGGTGTTGTTAGTATCAAAAACAATCTAGCTAGTTTTCGTATATTGAATAGAGTGTTATTAGGAATTGTGTGTATATTTCCTATCCTCGCGCTCTCAGTCAGTTCAATATATCTAAACAATATCCAGACAGCTCACAAATTAGCAGGTCAAACTAGTGAAATAAAACAGTATGCAGTACAATCAATTGCCATCATTGCTGTACCTCTTGCTTTGCTATGCATCTCACTTCTCTTCATATTTATCTGGGTAAGGAAGAGACGATCCAAGTTTTTATCATTTCTAGCTGTGTTATTGGTTATTTTAGATTTAGGCAGTTTTGGTTGGTTCTCTGAGTGGAAACTAGGATCTCCGGATCAAACTGCCTTAGAGCCAAGAGCTCACGTTCTAAGGTATCAAGAGAGGTTACTTCAAGATCAACAGAGGTTCTTACCGATCCGTGGAGGGTTGGGCTCTACTGCTGATATTCCAGTGAACATTTCTAGGATGTGGAACATTCCCAGTGCAAGTGGATACGGTCCATTAATCCTCACCAGAGTTAGCGAAATGCTCTCCATGAGCACAAATGGCTCAATTACTTGGACAGCTTCTAAGGAAGGCGATCGCAGTTTTGATCTGTTAGGTGTTCGGTACATATCTCTACCTACTGATACTTCGGAATTTGGGAATTCAGTAGTTTTGTTGGGTAATGGTTGTTCTACTGAAAATCCCAAATCCACTAAGCTTTTGGTTGCTCCTAACCAAATCCCTTCACATGTTGTATCTCTTAATATTGTTAGCTCTTTAGCCTGTTCAACGGCTATTTCAAACAACGAAAAAGTTCTTCAAATAAAACTAAGAGATAAAGACGGACAGCTTAGTGAAATAAATTTGGCTGCGGGGAAGGACACATCTGAGTGGGCCTATGACTGTAAAGACGTGAAACCTTTAATGAAACATGAGCGGGCACAGGTTTTTAAAAGTTACCCAATTAAAAGACGTGGATTTAAAAAATGCAAAGGCCACAGTTACGTTAGCACCTTTCCATTAAGCAAGCTAAATAGGCTTGTGAGTGTAGAGTTCAATTGGTTAGCTAAAGCTGGATCTATTTCTGTCCAGGAGATCGATTTAGTTGGTGAAGACTCAGAAAAAAGCCATCCCATAACGTATGTTTCCAGTGATTTAGCCAATACATCTCATTGGAAATATATAGAGACTGTAGATAGCGATGTAAATATCTACGAAAACCTTACCGCAATGCCCAGAGCATGGTTAGTCCAAAGGGTCAAAACTCTAAGCCCTTCGGATATTTTACAAACAATTAAGTCTTCTAGGTTACCTGACGGAAGTTATTATGACCCATCTAAAGTAGCTCTAGTTGAGGAGAATTTTGAATTTGTGCTTGATAAGGCTGATTCAACAGCCACCACAGAAATTTTTCCAATTGACAGTGATAATCTAAGAATCAACACACAATCTACGCTCGCATCTTTCCTAGTGCTAAGTGACATTTATTACCCCGGCTGGCGAGTTAAAGTTGATGGGAAAGATGAAAAAATATTTCAAACTAACTATTTGTCTAGAGGTGTTTTCTTAACTCCAGGAAAGCATACTGTTGATTTCAGGTTCGCCCCTAGAAGTTTTGAGATAGGGCTAGCTATAAGCTTGAGTAGCTGTTCCTTTCTGCTATATTTATTCTTAAGGAGTTTCGTCCTTACGAGGGAGAAAACTACACTCAGAAGCAACGAAAAATGAGTACAAGAGTAAGTCATCAAAATTTAGAATATTCATCTTGTCCGATTTGTTGTTCTAGCATCAACAAAGAGGCTTATGGGAAATTCCATCCTTACAAAGTGGTAAAATGCCAATCATGCTCATTCTACTTCTTGTCGCCACGATTAACTGAGTCTTCTATGCTTGACTTGTATTCAGATGACACTTACTTTGAAGGGGGGAGCGATGGCTACTCAAGTTACTCTGAACAAAAAATAGCATTGTGCGCTACTTTTAAGAAGTTAATGTCTAATATAGATAAACATAAATTATCAGGAGGAAGATTACTTGAAGTTGGCTGTGGTTATGGTTATTTCCTAAAAGAGGCAGCTGGCAAATTTGAGACTAGAGTTGGAACTGACTTCTCTGCCTATGCTGCTCAGCAGGCTTCTAACTATGCTGATCGCGTATACCATGGTGGTATTGAACAAGTTCCTAGTAGTGAAAAATTTGACTTGATAGTTTCAACGCACGTTATTGAACATGTATATCATCCTAGAGACTTTATAGATAAGCTGCTGCAACATTTACACCCTGGTTCAGCAATTATTATTGCAACTCCTGACATGGGTAGTTTTTGGCGTTACTTAATGGGGCATAAATGGACTTCCTTTAAACTTCCGGAACATGTGCTCTATTTTGATTCAGCATCTTTATCTTCTTTGATGCGGCAAGTTGGCCTACAGAATATAAAACGCATTCCTTATCCTCATGCCTTTCCTTTGCCTCTTGTTGCTTCAAAGCTAGGCTTAGAAATTCCCCCTTCCTTGAACCGCCTCAATCTATGGATTCCTGCAACCACTCTTGCACTATATGGAAGATATTATGGCTGAGGAGATTGATCAATATGACAATGTTGTCTGCTCTGTTGTAATTCCTGTATATGAAGAATCATCATTTCTCTATCAAGTATTCTCAGAAATCTCAAATGTGGTTGAGTCGCTGAATATCTCATATGAATTGATACTGGTTGACGATGGTTCCAAAGATGATACTTGGGAAGTAATTAAGAAACTTGCTGAAACTAACTCATCGCTTCGAGCTTTGCGGCTGAGTAGAAACTTTGGCAAGGAGCATGCTCTCTGTGCGGGTTTAGAAACTGCAAAGGGTCAAGCTGTAATCATTATGGATGGTGATTTACAACATCCGCCGGAACTGATTCCTAAAATGATTGATGTTTGGAAGAAAACAGATGTCGATCTTGTGGAGGCTTTTAAGGAAGACCGTGGGAGTGAGTCCGTTCTCAATAAGCTAAGCGCTCGTATCTTCTACTTCTTATTGAGAAAAATGTCCGGTTATAACCTGAAAGGAGCCTCAGATTATAAGTTGTTGGATCGAAAAGTGGTCAATGCTTGGCTAAAGCTACCAGAGCGTAGTCTCTTTTTTAGAGGTATGACAGCTTGGTTAGGCTTTAGAAAAGCGGAGATTTTTTTCGTAGTTCCTTCACGTATAAGCGGTCGTTCTAAATGGTCTCTGCCTAGTTTGATTAAACTTTCAATTTCAGGGATTACTGCCTTTTCATCTTTGCCCTTGCATATAGTAACGTTTGCAGGACTATTTTTCCTAACTTTATCAGGTGTCATAGGTGTTCAAGCAATCTTTCTGAAACTTTCAGGTAAAGCGGTTGATGGATTTACAACAGTAATCCTGCTAATTTCACTCGTTGGTAGCTTAACGTTAATTAGTTTGGGGCTTATAGGATTATACATAGCAAGAATATATGAAGAAGTAAAAGGGCGTCCTAGATATGTAATTTCTGAAGTCATTGACAATGTCAAGCTGAATGAAACTTAGCAAAAGACTTATTCGTTATGGAACAGTAGGAGTGCTAGGAACAATAATTCATTTAACTATACTGATAGTCTTAGTAGAATTTATCGGCTTTCCTCCGGTATTTAGTTCTTCTATCTCGTTTATAGTTACTTTAATTGTTTCTTATATTCTCAACTACAAATGGGCCTTTGAAGCAAAAACTGGGCATCATAAGACTCTGCTGCGCTATCTAACAGTTTGCTTTTCTGGTTTTTCTCTGAATCTCTTGATCATTTATGTAGCAGTACATTATCTAGGTACTTGGTATTTATTCGGTCAAATGGTGTCAATTGTTTTTGTTCCTATTAACAACTTTATTCTAAATTCGAGATGGACGTTTCGATGACAATTGGGTGTGACCAAAATTCAATGTCCCGCTCAAGACTTAGGTTCTTCTACTTACAAGAAGCCTGAAAGATTGGATGAAGGGAAGATAGAATTGTCTGACGAATGATTCTAATAATCGCTGAAATCTATTCTCAGCAAGGGCTTTAGGATTTATACATCAGATTTTGGTCACACCCTGACAATTAAGCCCTGAAAACGTTTGAGATACATTGCAGGAATACATTTTTTCCTGCTCGGAGCGCGCTAACCCTACTTCTCAAAATGGCCTTTAGAGCTAATATTTATAGGGTCATGCCTACATTTCTCTACGAATGGTTCGCAAAATGATGCTGAAAAATCTCAGTGGAGAAGCGGCCATCAAGCAAGGATTTGCCACTTCTCCGCTAATGAATCAGCTGTTGTCATTACTCCGTTATCTTGATTTTGTGATTCCTAACATTGGTATTACCGGAACCTCTGCGTTTCTACTGGCTCAGAAACGTTAAACACTTTAGACTACACAGACTATTCTGAGTACGCATGGGTTTTCCATTTCTGAGGAATATATAGCCGTCACCACAAACGTTAGGATGCAGGTTAGCACGTCAGCCAACAAGGGGCTTAAGCCCCTTTTCCTAAGATGACTGGCTGAAGCTATAAACCTTCATCAGCGTTCATTGCAGAGCAGACATTTCAATCTGAGAATTGCTGA
>Ga0163148_10007034_pt1 | contig 10713 bp, 15 predicted proteins | sample OliLakLV19MP7P2_FD_148606 | JGI IMG/M metagenome (GOLD analysis project Ga0163148, IMG submission 148606) | Freshwater microbial mat bacterial communities from Lake Vanda, McMurdo Dry Valleys, Antarctica- Oligotrophic Lake LV.19.MP7.P2 | ecosystem: Environmental > Aquatic > Freshwater > Lake >... | reverse complement strand
TGTGGGGTATTTTGAAGAAAGAACAACTAATGGGATAGTAGAGGGAATTAATACTAAATTAAAGCTATTAAAAAGGTGTGGTTTTGGATTTAGAAATTTGAGAAATTTTGAAATACGGGCATTACTTTTTTGGCATTTTCCTAAAAAATTAGCACAATAAGTACGGAAGAGCCTTATTTTTGAGACTAGCAAAAATCGGGTAACAAGTTTCAGATCGGGGCAACTTCCTGAAATTGAATACATAGAAGGTTGTGCCTAACAGCGATCGCCAAACTCTCAATCCCCGAGCGCTGCCAACTATTAAGCCTGGTCGCGAGCTACCTCAAAACCGATTCAATCGCCCTCAACCGCACTGGCACTGCTCTGCGGTTGAGAGCGACGATCGCCCTCAACCGTCGCATTAAGAAATCCCTCGAACCGATGGAGCAATGCAACAAGTATGCAATACTCTCAACTTTCCCAGCACACGCCCGAAGTAGCTAACCGTATACCATTACAACAGGATGCCGTTCGACAATCGCCCTGAGAACTCAATCGCAGTTTGCACTACCTGCCATTTCTTTTATAGCAGCCGCCAAGGCGGTTAAGACGTAGACTAGAAGTAGCCCCACATCAGGATCTCATCTTTCCCCATGCCCAAACCCTACAGTTACGACCTTCGTCAGAAGGTGATCCAAGCTATCAAGCTGGATGGCTTGAAGATTAGTGAAGTCAGTCAACTGTTCAACATTAGTCGCAACACCATTAACTTGTGGCTTTCGAGACAGACCCAAACTGGAGACTGTCAAGCATTGCCCAATCAACCGCCTGGTAATGGTCATAAAATCACTGATTGGGCAAAATTTCGCGAGTTCGCCCAAACTCATGGGGATAAAACCCAAGTGGAGATGGCCACACTTTGGGAGGGGCAAATTAGCTCACGCACCATCTCACGGGCTTTGAAGAAGATTGGCTTCACTCGAAAAAAAAGACTTATGGCTACCGCGAACGGGATGAAGCCAAGCGGCAGGCTTTCATAGCCGAGTTGTCCACCCTACGGACGGAGGAAATTGTTTATGTTGATGAATCAGGGATGGATGACCGAGACCAGTATGATTATGCTTGGAATGAACGAGGTCAACGTTTCCATGCACTGAAATCTGGGCGACGGAAAGGTCGGGTCAATATGATTGCTGCCCTGTGCAATCAAAAATTGAGCGCCCCTTTTACTATCGAGGGAGCGTGTAATCGAACAGTTTTTGAAATCTGGTTAGAAACAAGTTTAGTTCCAACACTTATTAAAGGACAGGTTGTAGTGATGGATAATGCCACGTTTCATAAAGGTGGTCGGATTGAGGAATTAATTCAAAGTGCAGGATGTAGACTGTTATATTTACCACCATACTCCCCAGATTTCAACAGAATTGAACAATGCTGGTCTTGGCTGAAGAGTCGAATTCGTAAACTCAAGAATCAGTTTGATTCTTTACGAGACGCAATCGAGGCTGTCTTACACCTTGCGTCCTAACCGCCTTGGCGGTTGCTATACTACACGCAGAGTCAATCTAATGTGTTGCCGGGGCAATTGTCGCTGTTTGAGCAATAGCGCCTTGAAAGGTTATTAGTATAACTCTCGAATTTTTAACGCGATCGCACCAATCAGTACGCAGAAACCTAGCGCTCTCCGAAAATAATTCACACCTTGAAATAATTCCTCCCACGCCCAAGTAAACAAGGAGCCAAAAGCTACCAAGTCTAACGCTGTATAGATTTCACCTGTTGTTAAAACAAGTTTAAGCAAACTCGCTGCTATCCAGACAATCAGCGGTAGGTTTGGCATCCGCAGCTCCAACAATTTCGCCGTTGCTATCCCGGAATATTCGATCGAATGCTGTATTTGTCATTACTTTCAATAGTTAGTTGATAGTTTTTACTATATTTAAATAATCCCAACATTCCCTCTACCTTTTTGTTGATTGAGCCAACGGTTCTTATGGCTGGCACACTCAGGCTAGCGTCACGATGGCTGCTAGCCCAAAGAGCGTTCAAGCACATCGCGGACGCATTTTTACGCTTAGCGACTCAGCTAATCCGTAGCGCTCGCCCGGACTATGACCGGAGGCCGCCACCGCATTAAGAAATCCGGCGTTGCTTAATCAGGGTATGAAAAAAATAAATTGAAAAGCCAGAAGCTTTGTGGATAATGGTTTCTATGATTTGCATATTTAGTCTTTCATACCGTAAATCAGCAACGCCAGAAAGAAATCCCTCAGATTGGTACAGCAATGCAACAAGTATGCCAGACTTTCAAGCGTCAGGCAGAGTATACACCAAGCATGAAGATTGAGGGACACGGGCAGGCAAAAATCCTCACTCAAGAGGAAATCGAACTGTTATTTAACGATGGTTTGCAGACTCATCGCGATCGCACTTTGTTTGGGGTTTGCCTCTACACAGCTTGCCGGGTAGCGGAAGCTTGTTCGCTGGAAGTCGTGGATATCTACAGCGCGAAGGGGAACGTTCGACCCACAATCAACTTCCGCAAACACAACACTCCTGGGCAAACTAGCAACCCGCACGATTCCGGTTTTTGAGGATTTGCGATCGCTCTTGACAGCTTGGAAACCCAACACCGGCACAACTTACTTGTTCCCCGGCCGCCACCGCTGCCACCATTGGAAGCACCTGCACTCAAACTCGGCGGATCGGATTTTGAGAGAAGCGTTTGAACGAGTAGGCATCGAAGGCGCATCAACCCACAGCTTCAGGAGAACCGCCCTGACTCAGATGAGCAACAGCGGCATCCCGCTGCGGGTGATTCAAGAAATCTCTGGACATCGCAACCTCGAACAATTGCAGCGGTACTTAGAGGTAGAGCCGGAGCAAGTGCGGGGAGCCATCGCTTCGCTGTCCATGCTTTCCTACGGGGGAAAAGCTGCATTACCTCACGTACAGGATGAATTGCCTGCTGTGCCGTCCGTGCCGTTAACCCCATCGCAACTGTCACACACCCCATCCGACGAGTCACCGTAGTCAATTCGCCGCCAACGACAGCGCGGCGTGACTGCGAGAAAAACGGGATGCAGGCTGTGGGCGTGAGCTACTTAACTAACGCTCTCAACTCAAATATTGTTACAATTCTTCACTGGCTCGGGTGCACTACGAAAACCTGATGAAGCAAGAATTTGAGAAGGTGGCTAAAATTTGGTGTTGCTCAAGGGTGACTTTTTGGCGAGCATCGATGTTCGTGGCGCTCGCCAAAAACGTTCCCTCGCTTGTCTCTACGGAGGTGGCTTCCTCACAGCAAAAAAAGGCGGGCGTGACAGAACATCCCTCGCCGGAGCGCACACCGCTTGAACTTGCAGGCGACTGTCTCGTATTTCTACAGCCTACAAGATGGTGGGTTTTATTACGGGCGTTACTTCACCTCAAAAGCGTTCGCTAATGCTAACTTTGACGGCCAGGGGTGAAGGAATATCTCAGCTTGCGACAGACAACTACCGTGCGGTCGCTGGAATCAGAGGAACTTGTCAGCCTTTCAGAACATATTCTCGCCTGCATTGATGCAGTCCGAGAAGCAAATACAACCAATATGTTCAATGCAAATATGGTGCGTCGCCTTTCTCAGCGGTAGCACCCTTGATACATGGAAACATCTGAATGGATCAAAGCTAACTTGGAAACCTGATGGCAGGGGTATCTTTAGGAGATTTGTACCACTCTTGATAAAATATAGCAATCCGATCTGAAGGATTAAAAAATAACGACCCCTTGTCTTGTTATACTCATTACCTAGCAAGGAATTTAGGTTTTTCACATCGAGAAAATCAATTAGGATTGCTATAGTGACATCCTCACTCCGATAACAAAGCAATCGCCGCATTCTGAAAAACAAGCTATGGCAAAACCCAAGAGGTATCCCGACAATTGGCAATCCATCGCATTGTTAGTCAAAGAAAGCGCTCTGTGGCGCTGTACAAAGTGCAACCAACAATGCCTGCCATCCGGTACAAAAAGTGGCTTAACCAAATCCGAACGCTTGAAGGTCACTTTGACTGTACATCACCGAAATCGAATACCGGAGGACAACCGGCTAGAAAACTTAGTTGCGCTTTGTACTGCTTGCCACCTTTCGTATCATAATCGCGGTCAGTCTAACGTATCACCGGGGCAGTTATCCCTGTTCCCCGATGATGCAATGGATTGGGAGATTATGGATTAGCTTTCTGGAATTGGTACAGGACAATTTATCTGGGCTGAATCCGCTGCCATCCGCTTAATTAACTCTTCACGGCAGCGATACAATCTCCTAATGCTCTGTGGTTGCCGGTAGGTAAAGGGAAATACCGACTGGCTTCTAACCTCACAATCAGGAGAGCCCATCAATCAAAGCAAAGCAATGAACCAGAACCAACCGGGGTGCTACTTAATTAATTCACTGGGAGCCAGCAATCAGCAATCTCAAGAATCCTAGGGGGACGGCTTCTCATTATTTGGGCAGCACTAAAAAACCAGTGGGCGATCCTCTTCGAGGGCTTCGCTAACGCTTCGTATAACAGCAATCTAAAGTAGGAGCGCGGATTACCAGGGCTGCGGTGGAGCGAGGGCGATCGTTGCTATTGGTACGGACTTGGGATGGTGGCTGGAATCGAGAACGGGAACTCAAGAAACTGCACAACAATCGCTTGCTCTGTCCTATCTGCAATCCGCAAAGCAGTTAGTTTCTCAGTTGAGATTTTAAAACAAACTTAACTGTCCGTCGCTAACACTACGCTTTCGACGCTTTGAGAGTCCGTTGCGCCAACCCAAATAAGAAGTAGCCGGCCATCCCGTGCTGATGAAATAGGGAATTTTGGCAACTTCCTGGAGCCATATCCGATAGGGCGTGTATTCTCTCAAACCGAAGGGATAGCGCTCTTTGGATATCCATTTCTTAGCGCTTTTCCCTTCTATTGATTCTCCCATGAGTAAGCATTGAGCTTCGTATTCTAGTAGAGCGTTGGCAATGCTACGGATTGCTTTATCTCTCCAAGTTAAGCGTTTCATGGCTGACTCCGACATCCTAAATTATGCGCGTTTTGTACCTATGCCGGGGCAGCAATTTTGATACTTTTTCGGCAACGCTTTCGCTTTATTTATCATGAACTGATACAGTCTACAATCTCAAAGTTGAGTGCATTAGCAACCAACTTAATTTGCTGCCAACTTGATTGATTGTTAGGAAATATTTCCTTGACGTATAGATGAGGCTTACTATTAGGTAAAGTCATCATCTTAATGCCCATTGTTTCACAGTCCTCCAAAACAGTTGTAATAGCACTTAAGAGGTCGGTTCTGTATTTGGTTCTTAATTCACCTTCAACCGCTCGTACATTTGCATGACCTTGATCTGCGTACTCGATGATTGCAATCCATTTGTTTTCATCGTACTGCTGTTTGATGATAACTCCAGTAGTGAATAATTCTCCAATCATTATTTAATCTCCTAGATTTTGTAACTACTCAAAAATCTTGACAATACACTTACTTTGGTATTTCCAACTAAACTAAACTCTGCGTGTTTTGTACTCATGCCGAGGCAGTAATCTTGATATTTCCCCGGCATCAGTAAATCAATTACTTTCAATATGCTGCTGCTGTTTCTGAGCTTTTGCTATCCTGAGCTTGAGCGTGTTCATTGTCCTAATTGCCGTGTAATTACCTCGGTTTGCCAGGTAAACATAATGCTGAATTAAATCCTCAGTGATGTATCGATCTAAGCATTGCACCATCTCAGTTGTTTCTTGGCGCGCTTGGGGGTTGGTGCTGCCGAACATCTCGAACATTCCCATGCGTTGCATTTGTTCCGTGCTCAAATTCTCTACCGCTTTTATTGCTGCCTCTATTTCTTCGGTACTGAGTGGGTGATGTGGCTCTTGAGAATGCTGTTGTTGCAGGAACCTATCGATTTCTTGATACTCTCCGACATACATCTTTTGCTGTACACAATCGCACAAAATAGCCTGTTGTGGCAACTCGTCATCTGAACCTAAATGGTATCGGTCTAAGTGAATTGCTAGGGTTATATGGCTAATTAGAGGCTGATAAACTGCATGATAGCTAAATGTACCCAATCCTCTGCCGTTGCTCCAAGTTGCTTTGCTTCCCCAGTAATAAATGGAAAAGTATTGGCTATTGTTGATTCCTATTATCCCCGGCAGCATTGGGGGCATGGGTACGGGAAGTTCGATGAATTGTTGGATACTTGACATCGCTTTGTCCTCCTAACTTCATTGATTTATGTACTACTCAAAATAATGGGAGAATCAGATTCTTGGTATTTCCCATATTCTTTGTCTACCTGCCTTCTCAAACAGTCGAATTCATCCCAAAGCTCTACTCGCACGTAGGACGTACTGCGCCTGGAAGAAAGCTTGTAATAGGCGTGCTGCCATTCAGAAAAAGCATTTAATGATGCCGTATAGTGCAGCAACCAATCGCAGTTATTGAGGTGCTTAAATCCCCATTTATCGTCTGTCCATTCAGAGTACGAATTTCCCTGCCACCACAAATATATTGCTCCTGGAATACCTTTTAGCAATACTATTCCGTACAAATCTGATGGCTCTGTGTATCGGTAGCAGTTGTCTTCGTTGATGCACTCTCCATCCGCTAGTAAGCCCATTGCAGCGCAATCTAAACCTAAACTACAATTCATCTCGTGCCTCATTAGTTGCTATCTTTTTCACTAAAAGCGGTAGCATTTAATTTGATGTTTTATCATTTGTTTTAAAACATCAAAACAGAGATTGATTACGGTTTATTGAGTATTTCACGAAGTATTGCTTCTACTCCTAAATCCTTGGCGATCGCTTCCCTAACTTTAGGTAACTTGCCTACTGGAATATAAACGCTTTTTACCTTCCAATTGCCGTTAACTTTGACTTTGTAGCGGTAATGATTTACCAAGCTCTCTCCCTTCCAAAAGGTATACACCAAACCATTGCCACCTTGAATTAAAGGAGCTTGGTGTATACTCTCGATTGGTGAAGGGATGGTGGAGTTAGTATCAAAACGATCGCCCGCATCGAAGCAGACACCACGACTCTCAGTGGCAGTTTGGTGGATGCTATCGATTGGAGAACTAATTGGATAGTTGCTATCAGTTGTGCTAGCGAAGTTAGAGTATACACCAAATTCTGTCAATGGAGCTTGGTGTATACTGTCAATTGGTGAAGCAATGGCGGGGTTAGTGTTAAGTACATCACCCGGTTCTATTGCATTGAGGGTGGATGGTAGACATGGAACAACTTCAGGGATAAAGATTGTGCCGCGTTCGTGGAACACCTCTTTAAACTTGGCAGTTTCCGCTCCCCAATACACCAAAACGTGGGATTGTCGGGCTGGTAGTTTGGGTTGGTAATCGGTATCCAAAAACTTGATCCTGCCCTTCCAAAAGCAGATGGCTTGGGTGCTTAACAAAGGTGACAGCCATTTGGTATCGGTAGCAGCGGGGACTAAAGCGATCGCCTCTGTTACTCTGCCGCTGTCGAATTCTGCTTGTAGCTTGGCTATCCACTTCCCTGGGCAACTGTAGGGCGGATTCATGAATACTTTGCCCGCCCATTCGCGCGTTAACCCATCATCCGCAACCGTGTAATGAACCTTAGCAGGTAGGTGTTTGCGGTTGTCGGCACACGGATCTAAGTCGATAAATCCTAAAGTTTGACGCACCAACTCCACGATGTCAGGCGGCGTGTACCAGCAATCCGTATTTTTCTTAGCACTTTGCCCCTTTGATCCTGCGGTTGCGCCTTGGGTTAGTGCTAACTCCTCTGATTGATGTGCCTCAAGAATAGGGTATACACCAAGGATAGTTTGATACTCAGTCGATAGAGCTTGGTGTATACTCTCGATTGGTAAAGGAATTGGGGAATTATTGTTAGCTCCCTTGTCAGAATCAGAGTATACACCAAGAACAGTTAATGGGGTTTGGTGTATACTCTTGATTGGTGAAGAGATTGGGTAGTTGCTATCAACCGTACTTTGAAAATCAGAGTATACACCAAGAACAGCAGCACGGTCTAAGTCAAGCACTGATAAGTCGGCGATGAACTCAAAGCGAATTACCCATACTTCGAGATTGCTGTTGCCCTTGAAATACTGCTGCACAAACTCTTCGACTGACGAACACATTCCCCCTTCTGCTGCTAAATCTCCATTGGGCATAACCGAGAGTTGTTCTTTGTAGGGAGCACATAGTAACCGACACCAGCCGATTTGTTTGCCACCGTAGCGGATATCTTTATCTAAAGCTTTGATTAGTTTATTTTGATGGAAAGCTTTGATGAATTTCTTGGCGTGGGTATCTTTCCAAGTGCGCCTCGTCACGGTTTTGTGGGGGAGGTATTTCAAGGTTTTTCCAAAGCTAATGCTCAGCCCCGATGTTGTTAGCAAGTTCCCACAAATATTTGATGCGGAGGGCGAGGGGGACAGCTTGGGCGGGGACGCAGGCTGCTCCATAGTGGTTGATGCCCCTTGCGCCTGCCTTTGATGCGCTTGCCGTCGATTCCAGGGCAGCGGGGAGGAGCATTGTGCTGCCACCATCCAGAAAGATTGGTTCCCAAAAGCCAGGGGGCATCAGCACTGATTCGCACCAATTGGTCGGGAATCCCATCATCCAGCCCCACACTTGAGGGTTCGCCGATTCTGTTGGGAGAATGAACGGGTGCAGGTTGTCCGGTAGTGTGGCGCTGGCTCCTTGGTTCCGCGTCGGTGAAATTCCTTTGAAGTCCCTGGTCGCTGGAGTTGCCAGCTTCAAATAACCAGTGAGGTTCATCCCGCCACTGGCTCCGGTGTTGTAACCTTGCATCCCGTCGTTGGCTCGTGGGGTGGGAATATTGGCGCGCAATCTCAATCTGCTCTCCAATTTGTTCCTCCCAGCTTCGGCCTGTCCTTTCAACGATTTCGGATAAGTGGTCGGCGTATCCAACAAGAAAGATGCGCTTTCTTTGGTGCGGCGCTCCGAGTTCCTGAGCCGATATAATGAGCGGGCCTTCGACTTGATATCCGACCATTCGGAGGCTGGCAGCCACTTCTCTAGCTCCTCGGTCAAGCGCTCCGCATACGTTCTCCCATCCAATGAAACTGGGTCTACACTCATCAATGATTCTGAGCATTTCCCACCACAAACTAGAGCGCTCTCCGTCAATTCCCCGCTTTTTTCCACAACCTGAGAGGTCTTGGCACGGACTTCCTCCAACGATGCAATCGAACTCCCCTGGTCTTCCGGTGAAGGTTCGCACATCGTCCCAGAGCGGTGTGTTTGGGAAGTGTTGGGCGTATACGGCTCTGGCAGATTCGCTGATTTCGCAAGCTTGTACAAACTCGAATCCTCCGATGAATTCAAATCCGAGTCTGATGCCGCCGATGCCTGCAAAAAGTTCGAGGGTTCGCATGAGAGTTGTTCCTCTATTTCAGCAATTAATTTTTCTGTTGGCTTGCCCTTTTTGCTTGGGACTGCGCCATCAATATCTAAACTAAAGTTCATGGTTTTACCTCAGCATTACTATTGTTTTTGACCAACGCGCTAGCAGTTAAACATGAGTTTTATTTCTCATATTCCTGCTTTTATTGATTGCCAATTCAACCCATTTACAACCAATGTTCACTATCGGGTGAGAATCGATTATCAGTGTCAGCACTAGGCTTAGGTTTAAAGTCTGGAAGCAAGTCGAGTTGTTTTGGTGCGATGGGTGCTTCAGCGTCCGTCTCAACTCCTAGAGGTTCTGCTGCCACCGTGCTCAAAGCTAATTCGATTGCTTGGGCATACCTGGATGCAGCGTTGTCAAATAACCCCGATGCTGCGATTCTTTCAACCCAGTTGCCGATACCCGACAAACACTGAGTCCACCAATCGAACTGCTGCCACTGAGCGTTGAGAACGTCTGCGCCAACACTACCCCACCAAGTTTCGATGATGCCGATCCACCTCTGGGTATCTTGAGGAATCCGCTGCTCGAACTCTTTCCTCAACTCTGTGAGCCGCTCCTTCACCTGGGGCGTTAATGCAGCAAATACTTGTTGACGCAAAGACTCCGGCACTCCCAGTTCCTTCACCGCTTCATAGCGAAGACCTTGCTGCTGCGCTACTTGGGAGAGTTGAACTACCCACTCACCAATTAGTTTTGAGCGTTCAGTGTCATCGATGCTGGCTGCTGATTCTGGGGGAGTTTGTTCGACTGCCGTGCTTTGCGATCTACTTGTTTCAGAGTCAGATCGACCATCTAAAACAGGTATAGGTGTTTCAAACCTAGCTATATCAACGTTTGAGCTATGTGAACTACGTGAACCACTACTTTCGCCATCTTTAACAGAAATATTTTCAGCACACTCACTTTCACCCTTACTTTTCCCGTTAAGTATGATTTTTAGCTAGGAGCCAACCCTGGCACAGGTCGCGTAAATTCGACCAACCTCGCCAGAGGACTTGAATCCCAATCGGAGATTTACGACGATGTTCAAGATAGCCCCCAAGATCAGCAATCGATTCAATTGCCCAAGCAACTGTTAAAACAGCCGGAAGCTTTGGGAATCTCGCCTTTAAAACCTGAATTTGTACTGGACTAAGAATCTCAACCGCAGGAGCATCAGGTTGATTACGATGCAGATAGGTAACTTGTAAAAGCTCGACGGCACAAACACTTAAAAAGCCTAACAAGGGCTTCATCCCCTCAGCAGCAAGTCTATAGCGTT
>Ga0163148_10007031_pt1 | contig 10714 bp, 10 predicted proteins | sample OliLakLV19MP7P2_FD_148606 | JGI IMG/M metagenome (GOLD analysis project Ga0163148, IMG submission 148606) | Freshwater microbial mat bacterial communities from Lake Vanda, McMurdo Dry Valleys, Antarctica- Oligotrophic Lake LV.19.MP7.P2 | ecosystem: Environmental > Aquatic > Freshwater > Lake >... | reverse complement strand
AGGTCGTCTTCAGATTCACGTTCCGAGATGAAGGCCACCTTCGACCCGTCGGGCGAGACGCGCGGATAGGTTTCGCTATCGGCGGTTTCCGTGAGTGCGAGCGGAGCCTGCCAGCTGGCGGAGCCCGCGACTGGACGCACGACAAACAGATCCCACTGCAGGCTGGGGTCGGCCCCGCGGCCCGACGCGCGCGCGCCACGATGGGCAAATACCAGGCGACCATCGGCCGTCCACGATGGCCATCGCTCGTCGCCCGGCAGGGTCGTCACGGCCACCGGAGTACCGGCAGCGACGCCGTTCTTCAGGGCGACCACGAAAATGTCGAAGCCGTCGCCACGCTCGGCCGCGTAGGCGAGACGATTGCCGTCGGGCGCCCAGGCGGGCTCGCGCTCAATCGCGCTGCCGTCACCAGTCGTGATGGCCTTGCCCTGCCGCCCCTCTGGCGTCATCGTCCAGATGCGATCGAGATACGAGACGGCGATTCGGCGGCCATCCGGCGCCCACGCCGGCTCCTGCACACCGACCGGCGCTTGCGCCTGGATGGGCGACCTCGACAGGCCACAACACAGCGCCACCGCCACCAGGCCGAGGCCGATTCTTGAATTCGTCATGGACGCCTAGCCCTTGTTCAGCAGCGCCTCCGCCAGGCGCTCCTCGGTCATGCCGTAGTGCGCCCAGACGTCGAGGTGCGCTTCCGATGGCGCAATCTGCGGATCGACGATGCCGAAATGGTCGATCTTGACGGCCGCCGAACCGAGGCGGCCAGCGACAAAGGCGGCGAAGCCGCGCAATCCTGCGGTGGCCGTTCCGATCAACCCGTCTTCGATCGTTATCACGTGGTTGTACTTCTCCGCGAGGCCATCGAAGAATTCATCGGGCACGGGAAAGCCGTTGATGACGAAGACGTCCGTCGCGACGCCGCTGGAGGTGGCTCGGTCAGCCGCGGCCGCCGCGACGAAGGCCGGAGCGCCGAGCGCCAGGACCACGGCTTTCGAGCCAGACTCGGTGCGAAGCGCCGTCACCGCCTCCCACGCATCAGTCGCTGACCAAATGGGATCGGTCGTGCCCTTCCTGGTCAATACCGGCAGCAGGTCGCGCGGGATGGCGACAATGTGCCCACCCATGCCGGCGGCGGCGTCCTTCACCGCGAGGAACGCGGAGCGCGCGTCCGCAGGCGCATAGAACCGGCGCAGGTACGGCAGGTAGCCGAGGGCCAGGTTCACCCAATCAAGACTCCAGCCCGAAAAATGATCCCGACCCGTGCAGGCGCCGACGTGTGACAGATGCAACAGGACGTTGAGGCCCTCGTTGGGGCCATCCAGGTTGCGCTGGTAACGCCAGAACTCAAAACCCTCGCGAGCAATGCCCTCCATGAAGGCGGCGAAGGTGGCAAACACATTCAGCTGCGGCTTCAGGCTGGAGAACGCGAGGCCGTTGGTCATGAGCGTCGCCGCTTGCTCCTGGATGCTCATCTCGAACGTGTGGCCAGCGGGCAGAAGATCCGCAGCCTTGCCCAACTTGGTCGACGGATTCAGGTCACACGACACGAAGAAGCAGCGCTCGGGATACTTCCTGGCGATGGCGACGTAGGCGGCTTCCGTGCCGGCCCTGGCCGACACCCACTGGTCGGCGTTGGGCAGCTTGATGCCGGCGAGATCCGCCGCTTCAAGCGGCAGGTTCGTGGTTCCCTTCGGCGGCCGTGCCAACGAGACCACCACGCGGGCGGGCTGTGCCTGCAGGGCCTTCAGCGCCTGCTGCTCGGCCGACGAGAGCTGCAGCATCGGATTGCCCAGCACACTGACTTCGTTGCGGCCCTTCATGCCGCCGTCGTGATGGGCCTCTCCGCCTTTGAGGCCGTTCACGTAGAACACGCACTGCGTCATCGCTTCGGCGTCGCGGTAGCTCATGATTGAGCCAGGAATCCAGATCGGCGTGCTGGTCGCAACCTGGTGGTCGGCCGCGAACTTGGTCACATGCTCGGCAATGCCGTACATCTCGCCAAAACGCTGAACGGTGCTGCCGTCGCCGGGACCAAAGCCGACGGGATAGATGAGCGACGGACGGCCGTCCTGCGCCAGCCGGTACGCCTCGCGGTAGGCCTCGAACAGCCGGGGTCGATCGTGCAGCGACGGAATCTCAAGAACCGTGATGCCCAGGCTGGTCACGATCGGACGTGGATCCTTGTTCATGATCCGTTTCGTCGTGCCCGACAACTGGATGCCGTTCTTGTGCATCACGAACGTGATCGGCGCGCCGTGCAGGCTGGCGGCAATAAAGCCATTGAGGGCCTGACCGGAGATCCAACCGGCATCACCGGTGTGGCAGACGACGAACGCCTCAGCACCGTGATGGGCCTTGAGTCCAAGCGCGAGGCCAGCGCCCACCGGCATCGACACGCCGAGGCGACCTGAACCGATTGGGGTGCCACCCGGAATCCAGGACACGTGACCGGCAATGTCGAGGCTGCGTCGAAACGACTCGACGACTCGCTCTCGCGGCAGGAAGCCGAGCGCTGACAAGGCCGCGTAGTAGCCAATGCTGGTGTGCCCGTGCTCGATGGCGTAGTGCTTGGCGCCGTAGTCGACCACCGACAGCGTCATCAGCAGGGGGCCGATCAGTTCGAGGCCACCGCCGAGATGGTCGATGTCGTTGACGCGGCCGAGCGAGACCAGGGACTCGATGGCGATGGTGGCCGCCGTCTTTTCGAGCGCGGCGAGCGTCGAATCGGCATCGGGACCGACCCCGTCGTGGGTCAGGTCCAGCGCGAATGGCAGCACCTCCGAACGCACCTCGCGGCCCATCGTCGGCGTGTTGCGCAACAGCGCGGCATTGCGTTCATCCTGCTCGCGGGTCAGCCGGGCCAGGGGATTGCGTTGGTTCGAAGATGTCATGGGGAGCAGAAAGTTTACCAGTAAAATGGCGAGATGATCCTGCTGCGCTACCTCTACATCCTGGCCCTCGTGGTGTGGCTGGGCGGAACGGTGGTGGCGGGCGGCGTTGTCGCGCCGTCAATTTTCGGCGTGCTCGAGGCGTGGAATCCACTCGAGGGCCGCGTGCTGGCCGGCCGGGTCTTCGGCGAGGTGCTGCAGCGGCTCTACTGGGTGGGTTACGCCATGGCGGGCGTGATGTTCGTGGCACTCACCCTGCATCGGCTGCTCGGCGCGCGGCCGATCAAATACGGCGTGCGGGCGGTCATTCTGGCCATGATGGTGTCGTGCACCCTGACGGCCGATTATCACGTAGGCCCGCAGGTCGCGACGATTCAGGCGCGGGTCTCGGGGCCGGTATCGGGCCTCCCGGCTGACGACCCCACCCGGGCTGAATTCAATCGCCTGCATGGACTCGCCAACATTCTTTTGAGCCTCACCGTGGTTGGTGGGCTTGCACTCCTGTTCTGGGAGGCGAGGGAGTAGGCGGCTTGCGGCTTGCGAACGGCAAATGGCGAACAACGAATGACAGAAACAATCACACTTATCCCCGGCGACGGTATTGGTCCTGAAGTCACCCGCGCGGTTGTCAGGGTCCTGGCCGCGGCGGGATTTTCCCCTGAATGGGAAACGTTCTCGGCCGGCGCGGAGGCGGTTGCCGAGCACGGCACCACGCTGCCGCCGGCGCTGCTCGAGTCGATCGCGCGCAACAAGATTGCGCTGAAGGGGCCCATCTCGACACCGGTCGGCAAAGGCTTCACCAGCGTCAACGTGGGCTTGCGCAAGGCGCTCGATCTGTATGCGAACCTGCGGCCGGTCTGGAACCTGCCGTCGGTGCCGTCGCGCTTCCAGGGCGTTGACCTGATCATCGTCCGCGAGAACACCGAGGATCTGTATGCCGGACTCGAGCACACGGTCGTCCCCGGCGTCGTCGAGAGCATCAAGATCATCACCGAGGTGGCGTCGACGCGCATTGCCGAGTTCGCGTTCGAGCAGGCTCGGCGGCGCGGCCGCAAGCGGGTGACGGCCATTCACAAGGCCAACATCATGAAGCTCAGCGACGGGTTGTTCCTCGAATGCGCCCGCCGGGTCGCCGCCCGTTATCCCGAGATTCAGTTCGACGATCGCATTGTCGACGCGGCGTGCATGCACCTGGTGATGCATCCGGAACGGTTCGATGTGCTGTTGCTGCCCAATCTGTATGGCGACATCGTGTCGGACCTGTGCGCCGGCCTGGTCGGCGGCCTGGGCGTGGTCCCGGCCGCGAACCTGGGATTGAACGGCGTCGGCGTGTTCGAAGCGGTGCATGGCAGCGCGCCCGACATCGCCGGCAAGGACATTGCCAACCCCACCGCCCTGCTGATGTCGGCCGTGTTGATGCTGCAGCACCTTCAGCTGGACGCCAAAGCCGATGCGATCATGAACGCACTGAAGAAGGTGCTGGCCAGCGGTCACGTCACGCCGGACCTGGGTGGTCAGGCGACGACCACGTCTTTTGCGGATGCGATCGCTCACGAGCTATCATCTAAGTGATGGATTGGCTGTCGCACCGTGGCTCCTGACACCATCGCCCAGGCCGTTCTTGCGCGTGAGGATGTCGCGCGATTCCTGGAAGGCACGCACGGCTTGACCAGCGACGACGCGCGCACGCGGGTGATGGGCTACCTCGAAGAACTGCAGACGACGCAGCGCTACGAGCTGTACCGGGCGCTGGAGTATCCGCTCTACCCCATCCTGCGCAAGATCGAGCGCATCGTCGAGCGTCAACACTTCGCCATTGAGGCGGCGGCCCAGGGCCGGGTGGCGTACGTCTCAAACCATCGCAGCCACATCGACTACCTGGTGGAGCCGCTGGCGCTGGACGATGCCGGCATCAGGCCGCCGATCATCGCCGCCGGCATCAACCTGTTTGGCGGGCCACTCGGGCTCATTCACAAGCACGTCACCGGGGCCATGCCGATCCGCCGCAACACCAAGGACCCGGCGTACCTGATCACGCTCAAGGCCTACGTCAGCGAGCTGCTGCACAAGCACGACCTGTTCTTCTATCCGGAAGGCGGTCGCAGCTACAGCGGCGAGTTGAAGGCGATGAAGACCGGGTTGTTCAGCTCGTGTATCGACGCCCGCATCCCAGGAATGCAGCTGGTACCGGTGGCGGTGGCGTATGACCTGGTGCTCGAGGATCACGTGATCTCCAAGCAGCGCGTCAAGGGGCGCCAGAAGGCGTTCAGCCGCGAAGTGGCGGAGCTGGTGCGCTACGCGGTCGGCTATCGCAGCCGATCGTTCGTGACCTTTGGCCGGCCGGTCTCGATCGACGGCATCGACGGCGAGTCGCGCAAGGCGGTGATGGAGGTCGCCCGCCGCGTGCGCGCCGAAATCGGCCTGCTCTACAAGGTGCTGCCCACCGCCGTGCTGTCGGCGGCCCTGACCTCATCGCTGTCGCGAGCCGAGCTCACCGACCGAATCTCGACGATTCTCGACACGCTGCGCGCCGCCGGCGCCAACCTCAGCGTGCAGTCGGCCGACGAGGTACTCGCCGTAGCCTCGGAGCCGATGGCAACCCGCAACATCATTGTGATCGAAAACGGGCGCTACCGCGTCCGCGAGCGGAACGTCCTCCGCTACTACGCGCGCTCGATCTCGCACTTGCTGGCGCCGCCCAGCGCCACTCACTAAGGTTCGTACCAGCCAATGCTCGACGCCACCTCGAAGGCCCTGTTCCATGGCCTCGCGCAAGTTCCAGCTTTACAGCGCTTTGCCTCCAACTACGGCATGCGCCGCGGTGGCTTCGCCCGCCGCTTCATCGCCGGTGAAACCATTGACGAGGCGGTGGCGGCGGTCACCGACCTCCCCGGCAAGGGCCTGAAGCTGACCCTCGACTATCTCGGCGAGAGTGTGGCGACCGCCGAGGCGGCGGCGGCCGCCGCGGCCGACTACGTCAGCATCATCGACAGGATTGTCGCCTCTGGTGTCGAGCGGAACATCTCGCTCAAGCTGACGCAGCTGGGTCTGGATGTCGATCGCGCCACGGCCGTCGACAACATGCGGCGCATTCTCGAGCCGGCCGATGCCAACGGGTTCTTCGTGCGCATCGACATGGAGAACTCGCCGTACACCGACGCCACGCTGAGCATTCTCGAGACGCTGCGGCAGCAGGGACATACCTCAATCGGCACGGTGATCCAAACCTGCCTGAAGCGATCGGAAGGCGACATCCGCCGCCTGAACGGCCAGGGCATTCGCGTCCGGCTGGTGAAGGGCGCTTATCGAGAGCCGGCGACGGTGGCGTATCAGAAGAAGAGCGAAGTCGACGCCGCGTTCATCGAACTGCTGAAGCTGTTGCTGGACGAGGGCACCTATCCGGCCATCGCGACACACGATCCCGTGATGATCGAAACGGCCAAGGCCTATGCCAAGAGCAAGGGCTACGCGAACGATCGCTTCGAGTTCCAGATGCTCTACGGCATTCGCCGCGATTTGCAGGCCGCGCTCGTGGCCCAGGGCTACCGCGTGCGCGTCTACGTGCCGTTCGGCAAGCAGTGGTATCCGTACTTCATGCGGCGGCTCGGTGAGCGGCCGGCCAACGTCGCGTTCGTGTTGAAGGGCCTGCTGAACGACCGCGGCTAGCGGCACCAGTCGCGCGCCAGCGACGCGAGTGCGTCGCGACAGGTCAACACCGACGGCACATCCACCCACTCTTCGATGCTGTGAAGGCCGGCGCCCGTAGGTCCATACAGGATCGACGGGATGCCAGCTCCGCTCAAGACCGCGGCATCGGTCCAGAAACTCATACCCACTGGGTTCGGCCCCGTCAGTCCGGTCCGCAACAACATTTGCGGCAGTTCATGGCTCGCCGCCAATTCGTGTGGTGGACGGCCGAAGGTGACCTTGTGGGCGCCGCGAAACTCGGAATCGTCTCGGCGCAGGCGGTCGAGAATGGCCTCGACTTCATTGCCAGCGACACCCGGCGGTTCGCCGGGAACCGTGCGCCGCTCCATCTGCAAGTGACAGCGATCGGGATAACTGCTCAACTCGTGACCACCGGCGATTACCGAGGCGTGCAGCGAGGCGGTCCCGAGCAAGGCGTGCGGCGCGCGCGATTGCAAATCGCGATCGAGCGCGTCAAGCGCTCCCAGTACGCGGCCCATCAGGCGGATGGCATCACGCCCTTCGCGGGGCCGGCTGCCATGGGCGGCGCGGCCTTCGGTTTCAATCTCGACCCACTCGAAACCCTTGTGAGCCACCGCTACCTGCAGGTCCGTCGGCTCGGTCACGACGGCGCCGTCGGCCCGCCAGCGCGTGACCAGCGCATCAGCGCCAATGCTGGCGTGCTCTTCATCGACGACACAGGCAATGACGAGGCGGCCGCGGTCGAGACCGCCAGACTCGGCGATGACGCGGGCGGCGCCAATCATTGCCGCCACGCCGCTCTTCATGTCCTGCGAACCGCGGCCGTAGATGCGGCCGTCACGCTCGACCGGATCGAACGGGCGGGTCATTCCCGACACGCCCACCGTGTCGAGATGGCCGCAGTACATCAACGACCGGCCCGGCGCTCTCCCCGCCAGCGTCCCGACGATGTTCGGGCGTCCGGGAGCGACTTCCTGAAGCTCGACGGTCAGGCCGAGACCTCGCAACTCTTCCACCAAGGCGCGAGCGATCGCGGCCTCGCCGGCGGCACCGGACACGAGCGACGGGTTGATCGAATCAATTGCCACCAGCTGCCTGAGCAGCCGAATCGTGGGATCCATCACCAGACGACCTCGATACCATACTTGCGGAAGGCGCGATTCTTGGTGATCACCGGGCATCGCTCGGTCAGTGCCTGCGCCACCAGCAAGCGATCAACTGGGTCGCGGTGGTGCCAGGGCAGGTTTTCAACACGAGCGGCATGGGTCCACGAGATGGCCAGCATGCGGTAGCCCTGACCAACCTTCTCGGCAATGTAGACGTCGACCGGACCTGAGAGTTGGAGCCGCCCCAGGCTGGCCTTGATGGCCATCTCCCACACCGTCGCCGCGCTGATCAGCAGCTCCGCATCGTCTGCTTCAATGGCCTGGCGCGCCGCCTTGCTGAGACGGCGGTCACCGGCCTGAAACCAAATCAGGGCGTGGGTGTCGAGGAGCAGCTTCACCGGTACGACTTCAGGTCCGGGACCGGCGCCTCGAAGTCGTCGGCCATCGCCACGCGACCGCGGTCGGCGCCAAACGTGGGGCGACCGGAGCCCGTGGTGATGGGCCGCAGCTCGGCGATCGGCCGGCCACGCTTGGTAATACGGTAGGCGCGGCCGCGGCTGACGTTGTCGAGCAGTTCCGACAGCCGGGTCTTGGCCTCAAAGGCGCCGATGTCTTCGCTGTCCATACCAACTAGTTTATCGTACTGGTTGACACCGGCTCGCCGGCCATCGGCTATTCTGTGCCGGTGAGCCTCGAACAGGATGCCCGGCGCGTCGCGATCGCCGTCCGCGATGCGGGTGGCCGCGCGCTGGGCGTGGGCGGATTCGTCCGCGATCGGCTTCTCCAGCGGCCCTCCGTTGATCTCGACATGGAGGTCTTCGGTATTCCCGAAGATCGCCTGCGATCGCTGCTGACCACGCTGGGGCGCGTCGAGCCGGTCGGCCAGGCGTTCCCGGTCTACAAGCTGGGCGACATCGACGTCGCGCTGCCGCGGCGCGAGTCGAAGAGCGGTCGCGGACACAAGGGCTTCATCGTCGAAGGCGATCCCGCGATGCCGTTTGAGCAGGCGGCGCGGCGGCGCGACTTCACCATCAACGCCATCGGCTGGGATCCGCTGACCGATGAGCTCCTGGATCCCTTCGGCGGTCGCGGCGATCTGGCGCGACGCTTGCTGAAGGTGGTTGATCCGGCGACGTTCGGCGATGACTCGCTCAGGGTACTGCGGGCCGTCCAGTTTGCCGCGCGCTTCGAGCTGACCATCGATCCAGCAACCGCCGCGATCTGCCGCGCCATCGCCCTCGACGATCTGCCCGCCGAGCGCATCTGGGGAGAGTTCGAAAAGCTGCTGCTGAAGGCCCAGCGGCCGTCACTCGGCTTTGCCCTGGCGCGCGACCTGGGCGTCATCGCGCAGATCCTGCCCGAGATGGAGCCGCTCTACGACTGCCCGCAAGATCCGGAATGGCACCCCGAGGGCAACGTCTGGATCCACACGTTGATGGTGATCGACGAAGCGCGGAAACGAAATGACGACCTCGACCGCGCCCGCCTGGCCACGATCATGCTGGCTGCGGTATGCCACGACCTGGGCAAGCCCGCCACCACAGCGATGATCGACGGCCGCGTGCGGTCGCCAGGCCACGAGGCGGCCGGCGTGCCCCTGGCCACCGCGATTCTCGATCGCCTCAATGTGAACACGCTCGATCACGTCGACGTCCGCGCCCAAGTGCTCGGCATCACCGCCGAGCATCTGCGGCCCAGCGCGTTCCACAAACAGAAGGACACGGTCACCGACGGCGCGTTTCGCCGGCTGGCGCAGAAGGTCGACATGGAGCTGCTCGTCCGCTTTGGACGGGCCGATTGTCACGGCCGCACGGGCACGTTTGACTGCTCGGCCATGGATTGGTTCATCGAACGCGCGCGCACGCTCGGCGTCGAGCACAAACCACCGGCGCCGATCCTGCTGGGACGGCACTTGATCAAGCTGGGCGTCACGCCAGGACCGCGCATGGGCGAAATACTGCGGACGGTTTACGAGTTGCAGCTGGACGGGTCGGTCGCGACGCTCGAGGACGCGATCCGCGAGGCCGAGAGTTATTTACAGGAGACGACAAGATCGGGAGAATGAGGTTTCTTCTGACCGTCTGGTCATGTCGATTGTGTCAGCCGGTTCACGCGCTCGAGTAAACCGGCGGGCGGCGCGCCCTGTTCGACGGCCTTCCAACCGACCAGCCCTGCAGGATCGCCAAAGATGACGATGACGCGGCCATCGCGCGCCGTGGCCGGTCGTTCGAGTGCATCAACCACTGCTCGTCCCGCCGCTCCACCGGGCCCGAGCGCCGCCGATGGCGCCACGAGGCGCCTGGCTCCTCGCGTGCGCAGTTGCCGCGCGTGCTCCTGGCATGCCCAGTAGCTATCCCGGCCGCCGGTCACGACTGCCGGCTTCAGCGTCACGGGTATCGCGGGCTCATCACCAAGGTCAACCACCCACAACGCGCGTCGAAAGGTGGCCACGTCCGCCGGATCGTGAATTTCCTCGTGCCGCAGCAGTTCCGCCCACGCGCCGTCGGGAGTGTCAGCGAAATAATGCGACGGGCCCTCACCATCCCCATGCCAGCGTGCGGCGGGTTGCGAGCCGTCGCTCCAGAGAAACGGATAACGTGGATCGGCCTGGCGAAAGCCGATCATGTGGCCCCCAGCGCGACCAGCGAGCGCGCCAAATCGCGCACCTTCTGCGGCGACGTGTCGTCCGGATTCCAGTCGCCAGAAAGCAGCGCGGCGGGTGCCCGGCCATTGAGCGTGGTGCGCTTGCGCTCGAACCACCGGCGCACGCCGACCTCGTTATACGCCCCAGCCAGGTCGCCGACAATCAACGCCACATGGTGCAGGCGCGCCGCCACCTCGTCTGGGGTCTCGCGCTCGCCCGAGGCGTAACGCTTCAGGCTCGAGACCGACACGTTCAGCAAAGGGGCAAGTTGCTCGGCGTCGATCACCCGGGAGACGGCCGGCCACTCGAACTTGGGAGCGGGCGACGAATCGAGGGCGGCGATCACCAGTTTCAGGAGCGCCTCGGCCTCCGCCACTGACGGCGGCTCGACGTTGTCGAAATGGAGC